>Ga0181600_10004771_pt1 | contig 10268 bp, 8 predicted proteins | sample 041ome_2_FD_132982 | JGI IMG/M metagenome (GOLD analysis project Ga0181600, IMG submission 132982) | Coastal salt marsh microbial communities from the Groves Creek Marsh, Skidaway Island, Georgia - 041406US metaG (megahit assembly) | ecosystem: Environmental > Aquatic > Marine > Intertidal zone... | reverse complement strand
TGTGTGGCTAAGAACTACAAAGGCTGTTGAAGCTAGCTTCCCCAATACCCCGACTATGAAACACCAACTAATTTAACTCACTATATGGCAGGGTCTATTTGTATATATCCACCCAGCCTGTTTTTTGGGTTGGGAGTTTAGGGGTAAAATTTAGGGGTAAACCACAAAGCTCCAGACCATATATCTAATGAATTTGTTGGATAAATAGAGGATAAATATTTATGGCGGAGAGAGGGGGATTCGAACCCCCGGTACCCGTAAGGGCACAACGGTTTTCGAGACCGCCCCGTTCAACCACTCCGGCACCTCTCCACGCGATGTTCATAACGAATTTTGAGGGCCGATGCAATTCGCTGACGGCCGTCCGTCTGCGGGAAACAGGTTGCTCTTGCTTCACGGGCTATGAATTGCTTATCTTAGCGCAAATTTTGCAGACGCCGCTCGGTCGGCGAGGAGAATAATATGGACGCGTTATCGACCACCCTGCAGGATGAAGATCCGCAGTATAAGCCAAAGTTTCCTATTGCCTTTCCCGATCGGCCCGAGGGGTGGGATTTGACGGATATTATGCAGTTTACGCAAGGCCAGCCGCATGCCTATTTCCATCAGTTGCGCCGCGAGGCTCCTGTGTCCTGGTGGGACATGCCTGCCTCGGCCGGGATGGCCGGCTTTTGGGCGCTGACCCGCTATGAGGATGTAAAAGCGGTGGACCTCAACGCCAAGACCTTCTCGTCGCAAGCGGGGGGCATTCTCATGGGGAATAATTCTAAATCGTCGGGGCCGAAACGCCTGCGGGCGGCTGCGCTTGATAGCCTTATCAATTTGGATGCGCCCTATCATGTGCCCTTGCGGATGGAGCACCGGCCGTTTTTTACGCCCGATTACATCGGCAAACTGCAAGTTCGGGTGGCGGGCGAGGTTGACCGATTGCTCGATCAGATGGAAGCCAAGGCCAAGAAAAATGGTGGCCGCGTCGATATGGTCGAAAATTTCTCACAGTGGCTTCCGCTCTACACTTTGTGCGAAATGCTGGGTGTTGATGAGAAGGACCGTCCTAAAATTGTGCGCTGGATGCATTATTTGGAGCTGGCCTCCTACATTATCGGCAATCCCGAGAAAAAAATTAGCCCAATCTTTGTAGCGAAATTTCTTTGGAATATTCGGCAAATGTTCCGATATGGCGAGAAGGTTTTGGCAGATCGTCGACGTTCGCCCCGAGATGACCTGTTGACGGTGATTGCAAATGCAAAGATCGCCGACGAGCCTATGACCCGCTCCTATTTAGATGGCTCTTGGCTTCTGATTATTTTTGCCGGAAATGATACAACCCGCAATTCGCTTTCTGGCACGATGCGGTTGCTCACAGAATTTCCAGATCAGAAAAAAATGCTGCTGGAAGATTGTGAGCTGGTCAGCAAAATGGTGCCGGAGGCTCTGCGGCTGGTGTCGCCAGTAATGTATATGCGGCGGACAGCCAAAGAAGATACGCAAATTGGCGAGCAACAAATTGCCGCCGGTGAAAAAGTGATTATGTGGTATGGCGCTGCTAATCGCGATCCGGATGTGTTTGCCGACCCCGATCGGATGGATATTTTCCGTAATAATGCAGGCGATCATTTATCTTTCGGCACGGGCCCGCATGTGTGTTTGGGACAGCGCATTGCCACCATGCAGCTTGATACGGCCTATCGCCGCATTCTTGATCGTTTTCCCAATATTCGGTGGACGGGCAAGCAGGCGCACGCGCCAACGAATTTTGTACATGCGATCTCGGAGCTAGAAGTCGATCTCGGACTGACATCATGACACTTCACTTGGGCCATGCGACCCACCGCGAGTCACTGGGAAAATTCATTCTTTTGCTGGCAGTGGTGGGAAGTTATTTCGGCTATTTATCGTGGAAGTTTGATGCGGCCACGGGAGGCGCGATTGCCGCCCTCAGTTGGGCTTTTTTCGTGCTCTGCACGCCGATCGCGGATGCGGGTTTTTTACTCGACTTTCCAATTCGGCTGTTATTCAAAGTGCGCATGGTGTTCACCGAAATTGCCGTCTGGGTTTTGGCGTTTTCGATCAGCGCGTGGGGTGTTTTTTACGCGCCCGATCTATTTGGCAAAACCATTATCACTTCTTTATTGTACCAAATTCTCACCACACCCTATCCGTTTTGGGGCCTGATTGTCCTGTGTGCGTTCGGAACATTTTTATCGATCCATTTTGGCGATGAAATGCTCGATGTTTTTGCGCATCGCGACCGCCACCGCTTCCATGAACATGGGGCCTGGCTTCGGCTAGTCGGTTTCCTCGCCGTGATTATCATCGTTGTGATTGCCTATCACCATCTGGTGTCGCAATTGGGGCTGACGCTCCCGGTCTAGAGTTTCTTATAAACCTGGGCGCCACCAATTCGGAATTCGGTCGATTTTTCCTGCATGCCTTGTTGCAGGGCCATCTCCGGATCCATATTGAGCTTGGCTGCGTAGTCGCGCACATCTTGCGTAATTTTCATGGAACAAAAATGTGGGCCGCACATGGAACAAAAATGAGCCACTTTCATGGATTGCTTGGGCAAGGTTTCGTCATGGAAACAGCGCGCGGTATCAGGATCAAGCGCCAGATTAAATTGGTCGTTCCAGCGAAACTCAAAGCGCGCTTTCGATAGGGCGTTATCGCGAATTTGCGCCCCAATATGTCCCTTCGCAAGATCGGCCGCATGTGCCGCCAGCTTATAGGTGATGATGCCGGTTTTGACATCATCCTTATTGGGCAAGCCTAAATGCTCTTTCGGCGTCACATAGCACAGCATGGCGGTGCCATACCAACCAATTTGTGCAGCGCCGATTGCCGAGGTAATGTGATCATATCCAGGTGCGATATCGGTCGTCAGTGGGCCGAGCGTATAGAAGGGCGCCTCGTCACACCACTCCAATTGCTTATCCATATTTTCTTTGATCATTTGCATCGGCACATGGCCCGGGCCTTCAATCATCACCTGCACATCATGGCGCCAGGCAATTTGAGTAAGCTCACCCAACGTCTCAAGCTCACCGAGCTGCGCCGCGTCATTCGCATCCCACACCGAACCCGGCCTTAAGCCGTCGCCAAGCGAAAAGGAGACATCATAGGCGCGCATAATCTCGCAAATTTCTTCAAAATGCGTGTATAGGAAATTTTCCTTGTGGTGGGCCAAGCACCATTTGGCCAAAATGGATCCGCCGCGCGAGACAATGCCGGTAAGGCGATTAGCGGTGAGCGGCACATAGCGCAGTAAAACACCGGCGTGAATGGTGAAATAGTCGACCCCTTGTTCGGCTTGCTCGATCAGTGTGTCCCGGAAAATATCCCAAGTGAGCTCCTCAGCCTTACCATCCACTTTCTCAAGGGCTGGGTAAATTGGCACGGTGCCAATGGGGACGGGCGAGTTGCGGATAATCCATTCGCGGGTCTCGTGAATATGCTTGCCGGTCGATAAATCCATAATCGTATCGGCGCCCCAGCGAATGCCCCATGTCATTTTATCCACTTCTTCCCCAATCGAGGACGTGACAGCGGAATTGCCAATATTGCCATTAATCTTCACCAAAAAATTGCGGCCAATAATCATGGGCTCGCTTTCGGGATGATTGATGTTGGCCGGAATAATCGCCCGCCCGCGGGCCACCTCGTCACGCACAAACTCCGGCGTAATTTCATCGGCCAAGGAAGCACCGAAAGACTGACCCGGGTGCTGGCGCGACAAAAGCTCGACCATGCGTTGGCCGCGCTCGCCAGTTGCACGCAGACTGTCTAAATAGGCCGTCCGGTTCATGGTTTCACGAAGCGCCACAAATTCCATTTCGGGCGTCACAATCCCCTGACGGGCATAATGCATTTGTGTCACAGTTTTACCGTCACGCGCGCGCCTTGGCTGGCGCTCAAGGTTAAAGCGCAGGGCTTTGAGTTTGTTGTCATCGCGCCGAAGCTGACCAAAGGCACTGCTCGGCCCATCCAGACGCTCGGTATCGCCGCGCTCTTCAATCCACGGCGCGCGCAAGGCTGGCAGGCCCGCACGGATATCAATATGCGCGTCGGGGTCGGTATATGGGCCGGATGTATCATAGACATAAATTGGGGGGTTGGCCTCGCCGCCCATATCGGTTGGGGTGTCTTCTTGATTGATTTTGCGCATGGGCACTCGCAAATCAGCGCGCGAGCCTTGCACATAGATTTTTTCGCTATTTGGCAATTGTTCGACGGCCGCTTGATCCACATGCGCATTTTCCGCTGAAAAAAGCGGATGACGGGCCTTCTCTTCGGAGGTTTCCGTCGCTGTTACTTCAGAAGAGGATGGATCGGATGACAGCATAGATGATGACACGGTTTTTCCTTGCACTATTTCCGCCAGGTTGAGCGGCACTTCATTCAGAGAACCACTATAGGAATGCCCTGGGGATGGGGCAAGCGATGCGACAAGTTAGACTGTATAAAGCTGTTGGCGGAATGAAAATTAATGTTAAGCTAATTAATCAAATTTAACATAGTAACGATGATATGACCTTGGCGAGGGAAAAATGAGTGAAGCAATCAAAACGCAAAGCCTGTCGGACATGGCATGGACTGTGCCATTGGAAGAGATCAATCCGGTTGATGTAAAACTGTGGCCCAATGAAGATTTCTGGCCTTATTTTGAGCGCCTGCGCAAAGAAGATCCGCTTCATTACAGCTTGAATGAAAATGGCGAGGAGCGACAAGGGCCTTATTGGTCGGTTACTCGCTATAATGATATTATGGCGATCGATACGGACCATAAGCGCTTTTCATCTGAGCCGACCATCGTCTTGAACGACCCGGAAGATGATTTCACATTGCCGATGTTTATTGCGATGGATCAGCCCAAGCATGATATTCAGCGTAAGACGGTGTCTCCGATCGTTGCGCCCGCTAATTTAATGAATATGGAAGCGTTAATTCGCGAGCGGACCCAAAAAGTTCTCGACAGTTTGCCGATCAATGAAGAATTTGATTGGGTCGATCGCGTCTCCATTGAGCTTACCACTTTGATGTTGGCGACCCTATTTGACTTTCCTCTTGAGGATCGTCGAAAATTGACCCGTTGGTCGGATGTGGCCACGGCCAATCTGGACTCGGGTATTATCGACAGCGAAGACCAGCGGCGTGCCGAGCTATTTGAATGTCTCGAAGCCTTTACCAAACTTTGGAATGATCGGGTGAATTCCGAGCCATCAACCGATTTGATTTCAATGCTGGCGCATGGGGAAAGCACCCGCAATATGCAGCCTCTCGAATATCTGGGTAATCTGATTTTGTTGATTGTGGGCGGCAATGATACGACCCGCAATTCTATGACCGGCGGGCTCTATGCGTTGAACAAATTCCCCGAGCAATATCAAAAACTGCGCGATAATCCGGACCTTATTCCAAATATGGTATCGGAAATTATCCGTTGGCAAACACCGCTCGCCTTCATGCGGCGTACCGCACTTGAAGATGTAGAAATGCATGGCAAGACCATCAAAAAAGGCGAGAAGGTCTTGATGTGGTATGTTTCGGGCAACCGCGACGAAACCGTCATTGACCGTCCCAATGAGCTGATCATTGACCGTCCAAATGCGCGTCGTCATTTGTCTTTCGGCTTCGGCATTCACCGTTGCGTGGGCAATCGTTTGGCCGAGCTTCAACTGACCATTTTGTGGGAAGAGATTATGAAGCGCTTCCAAAATATTGAGGTTTTGTCTGAGCCGACACGGGTTCACTCTTCTTTTGTCAAAGGCTATGCGCGCATGATGGTCAGGATCAAAGGCTAATGGATTGTTCAGGTAAAATCGCCCTGGTAACGGGCGCCGCAGCGGGCATTGGCCGTGCTTGCGCCCTCGCTCTGGCGGCGCATGGGGCCCGGATTGTCGCCACTGATATTGATGAAGCCGGCGTCCAGGAAACGGTGTCGCTGATCACAGCCGCTGGCGGATCAGCCCGCGCCATGGTGCATGATGTTACGCAAGAAGCCGCGTGGAGCGAGGTATATGCGTCGATTGATGCTGAGGAAGGCGCTTTGCATATTCTGGTGAATAATGCCGGCATTGCAGTGGCTTCGCCGGTCACAGAGATGAGCTTGGCCGATTGGCAACGGCAAAATGCGATCAATCTGGATGGGGTGTTTTTGGGCACAAAACACGCCATTCCACGAATGGCCAAAAGTGGCAAGGGATCGATTATCAACATCTCCTCTGTCGCCGGATTAATTGGAGCGCCGGGCCTTTCTGCTTATAATGCTACCAAAGGCGGCGTGCGGCTATTTACCAAAGGCGTGGCGATCGAAATGGCGACGGCGGGTTTGCCCGTGCGTGTGAATTCGGTACATCCAGGGATTATTGATACCGCGATCTGGGAAAAAGAAATGTCGGATGCCTCGGAGCAAGCCTTGGCTGGGGTGGATCAGGGAGATAATCGTCCGAGTATTGAGTTGGTCGCAGAAATGACCGTGCCGGGCGGAAAATTGGGTCAACCGATTGATGTGGCGAATGCGGTGGTATTTCTGGCCTCAGATGCCTCATCTTATATGACCGGATCTGAAGTCGTTGTTGATCACGGCCTGTCCGCGCGCTAGAGGTCCATGTCCCCTTTATTTGTGAGCGATAAAGGCAAAGCGGCCTGTCCGATATGGCTCCTCGGGCCGGGCGACCTTGCGCATTGGCGCGAGACCCATGCCGGCCAGCGCGCAGCGTGGCTCGATAGCAATCGGTTTACCGGTGCCGATGGCGAGATGGTTATTTTGCCGAACCATGCTGGAGGCATTGATGGGGTCGTCTTAGGCGTGGGCTCGAAGCCAGATCCTTTTGCACTAGCGCGCTTACCTCGGCAACTGCCCGAAGGCACCTATCGCCTCAGTGACGACACCAACCCCCTGGCGCCCCTGGCATGGGCTTTGGGGACATACCGCTTCTCGACCTATTTGAGCCAGAAAACACGTCAGGATTGGCCGTCCCTGGTGGTTTCGCCGACGACAGATATCGCCCGGCTCCAGCGGATGATTGACGCTGTCTTCCGGGCACGCGATTTGATCAACCTGCCGGCCGAGGCGATGGGGCCTTTGGCTTTGGTTCAGCAAGTCGAGGAGATGGCCGCCCGCGTGAACGGCACGGTGCGAACCATTATTGGCGATGATTTGCTGAGCGAAAACTATCCTATGATCCATGCCGTTGGGCGCGCGGCGGCACAGCCGCCTTGTTTTGTTGAAATGGTCTGGGGAGAGGAGGGCGCTCCCGAGATTGTGCTTGTTGGCAAAGGGGTTTGTTTCGACACGGGAGGCCTCAATTTAAAAACAGGCTCCTATATGGATATTATGAAAAAGGATATGGGCGGCGCGGCCATTGCGTTAGCCCTCGCCGAAATGATTGCGACCTCAAACTGGCCGGTTCGTGTGCGCCTGTTAATTGGAGCTGTTGAGAACGCCATTGGGCCAGGGGCCTTCCGTCCAGGAGATATTTTGCCGAGCCGGCAGGGTATGCAAGTTGAAATCGGTAACACAGATGCCGAAGGCCGCCTCGTTCTTGCTGATTTACTGAGCGAAGCCATCGCCCATCACCCTGATTTAATAATCGATTTTGCAACGCTTACGGGTGCCGCCCGAATTGCTTTGGGGCCTGAGGTGATGCCTTTTTATACGCGCGATGATGAGGTGGCTGCGCAGCTGATGGCGCATGGCGCCGCGCAACATGATCCATTATGGCGCTTGCCCCTTTGGAGCGGCTATGAGAGCTGGCTCGACAGTTCTGTTGCTGATATCAGCCATGTCTCTTCTTCCCCTATGGCGGGCTCTGTTACAGCCGCTCTATTTCTGTCACGTTTTGTGCCGGATGCGCATCCTTGGGTTCACTTTGATGTTTATGGGTGGAACATTAAGGCGCGTCCTGGGCGTCCCGTCGGAGGTGAGGCGACGGCCTTGCGCGCCGTCTACAGCTATCTCGAGTCCCGATATGCCCAGTCCTAAACTCGACGCGCATAAGCCCGATCCCCGCATCAATCCGTGGCGAGACGATCTCGCTGCAGATCATTTGCGCGGCGAAATTAACGCGCCTAAATTTGTGAAAGGGCGCGACATGGATGTGCGCGCACCGGTCACAAATGTGCATCGGTCGCCCGCCCCCGGCGCCTTGGTGGATAGCCAGCTGCTCTTCGGAGAACGGTTTAGGGTTTATGATCAAAAAGGCGCCTGGGCGTGGGGGCAGTGCCAACATGACGACTATGTGGGCTATGTTCGGGTCGATGACTTAATGTCATGCCAATCGCCATCGCATTGTGTGTCGATTTTGCGGGCACATGTTTATACAGATCCCGATATTAAGTCGCGGCCGCTTATGGCGGTTTCTTTAGGCGCCCGCCTCTCTATCGCTGATATAGAGGGGCGCTTTAGCGAGCTCACGACCGGTGGTTTTATTGTAACCGAGCATATTCGTTCGATCGATCGACCGGTCAAAGATTATGTGGCCTTGGCCCGACAATTTATCCATACACCCTATCTTTGGGGGGGGCGTGAAAGCATGGGGATTGATTGTTCAGGCTTGGTTCAAATTAGTCTCATGCAAGCGGGGCTTGCCTGTCCGCGTGATAGTGATCTGCAAGAAGCAAGTGTCGGAAGCTCGGTAGACGGCCAATTGCGCGCCGGCGATTTGGTGTTTTGGAAGGGTCATGTCGGACTTGTGGGCGAGGGCGAGAGCCTAATCCATGCCAATGCCACCCATATGCAAGTGGTCGAAGAACCGCTCGTGCAAGCCATTGAACGGATTGCCCAGAGCACTGGCCCCGTAACCTCTGTCCGGCGTCCGCGCGCCTAAAGCCTGATCACCCGACGAGCGGAATCTGCCTTGGCCGCTCGATTTTCGGCCCCCATGGCGGCGGCCATCGCAAATATGCGATGTCACGACTTCAAAGAAAAATTAAGCGGTCGAGCCAGACAGCGCGGCTTTCAAAAGTTCTTGTGTATACGCTTCGCGCGGCTGCGTGAAAATATGGTCTCCAGCCTCAACAGCCTTGCCATGATGCATAACAATCACCCGGTGAGACATGGCACGAACGACTTCGAGATCATGGCTGATGAACAGATAAGCTAGTCCATGTTCCTGCTGCAACTGCCGGAGCAAAGCGATGATTTGGGCTTGAACCGATCGATCCAGGGCGCTTGTCGGTTCATCTAAAACCAACAAGCGCGGCTTTAAAATCAGCGCGCGCGCGATCGCGATACGCTGGCGCTGTCCACCCGAGAATTCATGCGGATAGCGTTCTGCAACGGCGGGGTCGAGCTCAACTGTTTCCATGGCCTCAATTAATGCGGCGCGACGTTGGTCTGCCGACAAAGCCGGTCGATGAATATCGAGCCCTTCGGTGATAATCTGCCCGATAGACATTCGTGGACTTAACGAGCCAAACGGATCTTGAAAAACAATTTGCATATCTTGTCGCAAATGCCGCTTCTCCCGCGGGCTTAAAGCCGACAGCGCGCGCCCATCAAAAATGCACGCGCCCTCGGCTTTTTGCAGGCCTAATAAAGCCCGCCCGAGCGTTGTTTTGCCCGAGCCGCTCTCGCCGACAATGCCCAGACATTCGCCAGGGTAGAGGTCAAAGGACACGTCATCGACGGCGCGCAAATACTCCGTCGCAAGACCCAGCCAATTTTTACGTCGCGGAAACTTGACCGACATATTTTTGACCTGAACCAACGGTGTTTCCGGCGTAATTTGGGGGGGACCTGCATCGGGCACGGCGCCGATCAGACTGCGCGTATATTCGTGTTGTGGCCGGTCGAGGATTTCGTCGCGCGTCCCGCTCTCAACAATGGCGCCATTTTGCATCACGCAAATATGGTCGGCCATATAACGCACCACACCCAGATCATGGGTAATCAGTAAAATACTCATTCCCATTTCGTGCTGGAGATCTTTCAAGAGATCGAGGATTTGCCGTTGAATGGTCACGTCTAATGCGGTGGTGGGCTCATCGGCAATCAGCAATTGCGGCCGGTTGGCAATGGCCATGGCGATGACGATACGCTGGCGTTGTCCGCCCGATAGCTGATGCGGGTAATCGCGGGCCCGCAGATCGGCATCAGGGATGCCAACGCGTTCCATCAGGCGGATGGTTTCGGCGCGGGTCGCGGCATCGCTGAGGTTTTGGTGATGTTGGATAACCTCACCAATTTGGTCTCCCACCCGATGCAATGGGTTCAGCGCGGACATCGGTTCTTGAAAAATCATACCAATTTCATTGCCGCGAATGTG
>Ga0181600_10004770_pt1 | contig 10269 bp, 7 predicted proteins | sample 041ome_2_FD_132982 | JGI IMG/M metagenome (GOLD analysis project Ga0181600, IMG submission 132982) | Coastal salt marsh microbial communities from the Groves Creek Marsh, Skidaway Island, Georgia - 041406US metaG (megahit assembly) | ecosystem: Environmental > Aquatic > Marine > Intertidal zone... | reverse complement strand
CGTCGTCGTGTGCGGCACCAGCGACGGTGATGCCGATGAAAAATAACAACAACATGAACAACAACAACGACGCGATGAAAAGATGGCCGCCGGAAAACGCGCACACCGCGCTGCGACTTTTGCTGGAAACTCGCTGGGTGAAGAAATTGTTCGAAGACGGAGAAGAAGAAGAAGAGGGAACGACGACGACGACGAAGGAGGAGAAAACAGAGGGAAAAAATACGACGAAGGAGGATAAAACGAAGAAGACGAACCGCGAGGAGAAGAAAGAAGACTCGATTGGACGATTGGAATCGAGATATCGAGGCATCAAAGTCGATTTACTCGACGCGCCGAAAGAGTGCGCCATGCGGACGTGCTTGGTGCACTGCGGCGCGAGAGAAGCGAAGTTGGAAAGCGTCGGTAAGGAGGAGGAGGAGGAGCACTTGGGAGACGCGGAGACGGTACACGTGGGAAGAGAAGGAAGAGCATGGTCGGCGCCTTCTCTTCCACCTTCAACGGCGACGCCGGCACGGGTTTTGAATAGCAATAACGAAGTAATCGATGACGGGTTTAAGATTAGGAGTAAAACAGCTAAAGTCGGGTTGGAAATCGTAAAGAAATGTTTGGATGTGGACGAGGAAAGTCACGCGCAGCAACAACAACTGCAAGCGAATAACGGGCAACCGCCACCGACGAGACATTTCGTGATGAGAATGCTTTTACCGACTGGGCAATGCGGACAGTGTATCGGAAAAGGCGGAGCGAACATTAAACGGTTGAGAGAAAAGGCACCGAGGTGCGAAGTAAAAATACACGATGTCGGACAGATTCCGCCGTGCGCGACCGCAGAAGATAGAGTGTTGGAAATGATCGGAGCGAGAGAGGATATTGAGATTGTCGCCGCGGAGTTGTTCGAGACGTTGTCGTATTTTCACTTCGACGAGTCGGTCTTACCGTACTTTGAATCTTTGGCGGTGTGTAATCGGTCACCTCAACAAATAACCGCGGTCGTAGATCAGTACGGGAGGAGTATGGGAGGCGGGAATAGAATGCACATGCCGCCAAGCGCGGCAGCGGCAGCTGGTATTGGGTTCCCCCATCAACAGTTCCCGGGGCAGTCGCCGATCATGCCTATGGTTGTGCCCTCTCCCATGGTTGTACCGACGACGATTGTTTCGCCGCCTTATAATCCGGCAATGGTCAATCATGCTGCCGCCGTGACGGCAGTTACGGTTGGATCAATCGGTAGTGGCGCCTTTCAAGATCCAATTGCGGCCGCCGCGCAGGCGCGGCAAGTCGCGGCGGCGCAGATGATACAACATCAACATCATCAACAACAACAACAACAACAACAACAGATGCAGCACCAAATGAACGCGTTCAACTTTGCGCCTGATTTCCTCGGCGGATTTGGGGTCCCGATGTCAAACAATGAAAGTATAGGCGCAGGTGGCGGACTTCGAGGAGGTCCTTTTGCGCATGCGGCGCACGGAATGACAGACGCGCCGGTTGCTGCGTTTGGTCAAGCGCGAGCGCTGAGATATAATCCGGTGGCAATTGGGCCGGCTGGCGTGCCAGTCGTACCAGTCACGGCGTCTACTACGGTGGGTGAGGTTCCGATTGCTGTTGTCCCTGTTCCCAGCGCGGTAAGTCCACCCATGGCATCGATGTTTTCCGGGGGCGGATTTGGCCTAGTCAACCCACCTCTTGGAGGATTGGACGTACCGGATATCGTTCAAACGACCACTCCAGCCGGGGCGACCATGCCAGTCATTCCAACACAAATGCTTGCGCACAGCAAAGACGACAAGGGAGATGCGACGAACCCATACGCGCAGTTTTTCACCTCGATGAATAGCAAACTGAACGTCTGGTCCGACGGAGGCGATGTCGCGACGCCGAACCCGGATCCTCTCAATATCATTGATTTTCTTCCCGGGGACGATTTATACGCGTTTGATGAAGATGCACATGGGAACGTCAATTACGCGCAAGCGGTTCCGGTCATCAACAACGAACAGGATGAGTTCACGGAGATGGCAAAAATTTCCATCCCGAAGAAGTCTCTTGGCATTGTCTTGGGTGAAGATTCTGCGAACACTAGAGTTGTGGCGAGAATGTCCGATTGTTACATTTCCGTCGCGGTCGATCCGAGTCCAAACGCCGAAGAAGCTACGATTTGCATGCTCGGTAAAACGGAAGACGCGGTTGAAAATGCAAAAGATGCTCTCGAAGCGCTCGCCTTGGGCGCAGAAAGTCATCCGCTGTAAAGAGAGATGCGATTGAAGAAGAAAAAGGAAGAAGAAGATTTATCCTTATCATTTTTTATTATCATCAATAAAACAAATAGCGAAAAGCAGTCAAATAAAGTCAACGCAAGTTAGAAAATTGTAGTTGTATAACATCATCAATATTATTTTTAACACACATTCATCTCACGTCCATCAACTCTATGTCAAACAGCAGCGTCTTATCGATCATCCCTTGATTTTCCAAGACAAACCCGAGCGCCCGCTCCCCCGAAAAATTGTTCGGCTTTGGTTTCATCTTCTTCCAATTCTTATTCTCGGGATAGGCCAACCCAGAATTCGGCGGTACGATTATCCTTCGTATCGCCCCGACTTTCATCCCAACGATCGCCTCTCGAAACGCCGGCAATACGTCCAAATCGTCCGCTCGAAACCGGAAAAAATCTTTATCCTCGTTGAACGCGCCCCCCTTCGGGCCGTTTCTCGCTTCAAACGGACGCCCGTAATACCCCAACGTGTACCCATCCCAATCAACCACGGCTATCTTCGTGTTATCGTTGTATTCTTTCCCTTCTTTCGCGCCCGGTCGCACGTCTTTATACTGCAAACCAGACGCGGTCCGCGTAAAATCTGAGTATAAAACTTCCGACTTGCCGTAATCTTTGTCTTTGATGCCTTCCATGAACGTCTTGTTCCCGAACGGCTCCGACGAAGAAGAAGAAGAAGACGAAGAAGGTGGCGTCACCACGATCGTCTCCGCCACTTCCGACGCTTGCTCCTCCGCTTCCAGCGCGCGCGCCGCGTCGCTCGTCAAAGACATCGCCGCGACGGACGCGAACAGAACCGACGAACTCGTCGCCAGAAACATTTCTCTTCTTCTTCTTTTTCCGTCCCCAAAGTTCGTCGTCGTCTGTTGGTCGTCGTTCTGTTGTCGTTGTTGAGCGGCAAAAAAAGCTGCCTTCTTCCCCGCGCGAACGTCGTCTATCTTGACGACGACGCTCTTCTTCTCGCGGCAGAGCGGCGCGCAACAAAGCGTCACGCCGCGCATTATTCCTTTTGTGCGCGAGAGTTTATCGCGCGAAAGTTTATCCTTTTTTTCAACTGTTCTTCTCTCTCCAATTTTTTTTATCATCGTTTTTTCCAATTCTACACCACATAAACTCCCCCTTTATCAGAGAGCATCGCACGTCGTCATGGAGAAGACGGAAGACGAAGAAGCGACGACGTTGCGGACTTTGTCTTCTTCGTCGTCGTCCTCGTCTTCAAAGTCTTCTTCGAGCGACGAGAGCAGCAGGTCGCGGGTGGTGGTGAGCACGTTTAAGAGATTCCTCAAACTCCCGCTGAGAGAAAAACTGGAAACCGTCAAGGAACGAGCGAGCGAGGAGATGAATAAAAGGAAAGAGAGCATGAATAAGATGCAGCGGAGAAGAAAGAAGAAGAACGAAGAGGAGCGCGGCGCGTATCCAGAGTTGCCGAAGGTGATTCGGGTCGAGAAGGACGCGCCAAATTCGTCGTCGTTCCCTGAAATCTGGAGAGCGAGGAGAGAAAACTTGGAAAATTGCTTGAGAAGAGACTTCGTGGCGAGAGAAAAGTTGCGAGAAATCGTCGCCGATGGGTTCGTTCCGGATCAACCGGCGTCGGTGAGATACGACGTGTGGTCGTATTTGTTGCGAGTGGTGCCCGAGGAGAAGAAAGAGCGAGAATTGGAGCGAAGGAAGAAACGCGAGACGTACGAGCAGTTCGCCGAGGAGCTGGCGAGTTGCGTGAGAACGCCGGACGTGAGCTTGGAGTTGACGTATAAATACGAGAACTTGAAGTCGCCGACAAAGTCGAGAGCGACGAGAGTGGCGGTAGAATTGAAGGTGAAGAGAGTGAAAGAGGAGGATAAGGAAATACTGGAGCAAATTGAGCGGGATGTGGAACGATTACACCCTTCGTTGCATTTTTTCAACGACGAAATCGAGTCTATACCGAAACGCAAAGACATGACGGAAGCCTTGTTTGTCTTTGCGAAACTGAATCCAGGTTTGTGCTACGTCCAAGGCATGCACGAACTGCTCGCGCCTTTATATTTTGTTTGCTTTAACCACCCGGATAAAAATGGCGTCGCGAAAGACGCCAAATCGGATTCGTTTTGGATGTTCGTCGAGTTGATTTCAGAGTTGAGAGACGCGTATTGCAAGGAGTTGGATAAAACGGACCAAGGAATCAATCATTTACTCTCCGAACACGATAGTTTGTTAAGAAAACGGTGTCCAGCGATTGCCACGAAACTTATCGACGAGTTGAACGTGAAACCTCAATTTTACGCATTTCGATGGTGCGTGTTAATGTTCGCCGGCGAGTTTGATTTCCCCTCCGTCCTTCGAACGTTCGACTTCCTCGTTTCCTGGCCCAGAGGTAAAAGAGATGCACTCTTGCGTTTGTGTTCCGCCATGGTCTGTAACGTAGAAAAAGAGTTGTTGGACGAGAACTGCGACTTTGCCGTCGCCATGCGTACGTTGCAAAACTACCCCGCGTGCGACGTGAATCGCATAATAAAAATAGCCTGCGGTTTCCCGTATTTAGCTTGTTAGTTTAGAGAGAATTGGTATGATGATAGTTATAGTTATAAACGAGCAGCAGCTGCCGATCTTTTACACGCAGCGCGATTCTCTGCGTACAAAATCTTTTCAATGCTGAATTTTTATTTGTGTTACACGAGCGCTATATGTTACGATTGATGTTTTTCTAAATCTCAAATCCTTTTTACACCGCCGACCGCGCTTCTCTCCTCGTCGCGTCGTGCAAAATATCCACATCCACGCTATCCTCCGGCGGTTGAACGTACCTCACCACGCTTCCTCTCACGAAGCAATCTCTGACCGATTTCATGTGCGGATACTTTTCCTCGTCCACGACGGAAACGGATTCGAGTTTAATGTTGAGGTACTGATCGACGGAGACTAACGTGCCGCGAATTTCGAGGTCGTTTTTCAACTCGACCGTGATTTGTTTCCCGACTAACGTTTTGAAGAACGAGTAGAATAACATATTTTTATTGGGCAGCAGCAGCGGCGGTTCTATTTATTATATATCGAGTCGTCGTTCGTCGTCTTCAACCTCTCTCTCTCTGCTCTCTGCTTTTGCGTCGTCAGTCGTTTCGATTCTCCAAAAGAAAGCACTTTTCCGAGTTTTCCTATATTTAGGGTTTAGGGTTTAGGGTTTTACCGAGAAAAAAAAGGGGTACAAAACAGTTGTAAACTTTCCCCCCACACCATATCTATTAAAACTTTTACGACTGTTATGTTGGCGCGATTGAAAGCGACCATCGTCCCACCGGCGCCGGAGTACGTGCCAAAGAACAATCCTTTCAGCGACAACGTCGCGAATGATGATGAGAAAAAAGCGAGCAATGCTAAAGGCTTAGAGCTTTCGTTAGTCGTCGCTCCTTCTTCTTTTTCATCGGACGTGCCGAAATTGACGTCCGACTACGTATCCGTCGCGCTGGATATGGCGGTCGCCGCGCCGAAAGATTCCGACGAGAGAGAAGATTCGGAGCGAATTTTGAGTGATGTCGACGACGACGCTCAGCACCACGGAAGATTACATTCAATCGCGAGTTCAATCAGGAGAAGACTCGTGTGGAGCATTGCGAAAATCGACGCGAAAACGGCAACACTGCGACCGATATTGCTCAAAGGCGCGAAAAAAATCGTATCGACGATTGGTCGAGAATTCGCGCGCCAGTTCCCACCGATCGAGACGTACGTGATGGAAAACGTGCTGATGCGCAGAGCGATGGAACAGGAAGAGGAACACGCGATATTGAATCCAGAAGCGAGACGGATGTTTGAGGAGAGTTTGAAGTTGACCCCGGGCGCAGCCGGCGGCGAAAAGAGAGACGAGAAGGAGAACGCGGCGGCGCGGAAGGACGCCGAGGAGGATAGCGAAGAGATGATTTTGGAAGCGCCGGCAGTTGTGGTGACGAGCAGGAAAAAAGTGAGGAATAAGAGGAGTTGGTTGAGAGAAAGCGTGGCGATGGAGGAAGAAGCGTCGACGTCTGGTTCTACTCTTTCTTCTTCTCCTTCGCAGCCGCGCGACAAAATCGACGCGGATATCGAGCCGCCGGCGACGCCGCCTCAAAAGGAAGAGGAAGTTATTCAATTACCGCCTCAGAAAGAGCTCGCGGCGATCACGAAAGCAAAGTTAAGGTTGCGAGAAGAAGAAGAAAAAGCCAAACGAAACGCACTTTTGAATAGTCAACATAGCAATAGCAAGCCACTGAACTTTGCGCCCGGATGGAAGAAAGACGTGGAGGTGGGCGATGGGACGAACGCGGCGGTTATATTAGCAGCGAGTAAAAGCGACGTGAAGAGTCGAAAAATACGACAGCCGGCGCCGATGAAACAAAGCAATAGAAAGATGACCGATATGTTTGGCGGTAGTTCGAGTAGTGGTAATACTATTTCGACGATGAAAGGCACGCCTTCGCCACCAGGAAAATCGAAAAAGACGAAGAGTAGGGGGAGCGCTAAGAAGAAAGTTTCTCCGCCAAAAAGCGCGAAGAAACGTCGGCAGTTCGAGGAAAGACGCCTGGCGGCGTTATTTGATGAAGAGAAAGAAAACAAATCTAGATTAGAGTACAATTACTACTGCTCAGCTGGCGATACGGACATCTACGTCGAAGCGGTGGTGAAACCAATCAAAGGCAAAGCGTTGTAAAATCGAATTTATTTATACACACACGCACGCACGCAGATGATGCATGCATTGCTTTCTTTCACTCACTAACGTTCGATGTTTTCTTGTCGCCTAATACATAAAGAACTACCACCTCTACATTGACATATAAAATACTAATCCCTTCTACCCGGCGTAGATAAGTGCCACTCGTCCAAAGGCGAGGCCGACAGTCTTTGCACTCGCTTTCTTTGCCAGACTACCCATACCAACGCGACCACCGGCGATAACAAAACAAACGTGTGGTAATGTCCGTCGTCCAAGTGACACTTCCCACCGGCTGCTACGCAAACGTCCCTTTCTTGTTTCGTGGAGCACGTGATAATTGAGGAAGAAGCGCCGACGCACCGTTTCTCGGAAACGAAATCGACGAAAAATAACACAAACGTCTCGGCGATTTTCGATCCGAGGTTGGACATCGTGTTCAAAAGTGTCATGTACGTACCACCGATGCTCTCGTCGGAAACCTTAGAAAAGAAGGACATGACTCCCACAAACTGCACCGTCGATAACGCGCTCGAGACGCACATCCACGCTAAAACCAATCCGGAGAAGAACACATTTGAGGACGCTTTTTCGTAATTTAACGCCGCGTCATCGCTCGCTAAAACTTTCGTCCACGCGACAACCACCACGCTCGCAAACGCGCACGCGATTCCTCTGTACACGAACGTATTCAAAACCACTCTCAACGGTTTCGCCCCAGCCGTCCATTTCGCCGATAACATGGGCATCATTATGTTCAACGGCGCGATCGCGGCATTCATGCTCGCCAAGAACGTCTTCGGCACGCCCTTCTCCAACAGTTTCAATTGCGTTAAACTCTCCGCCGGGGCGAACGCCACGTGTCGTGTCAACAAAATCAACGCCAGTGATTGCACGTTTCGTAACGACATCACTTTCACGCCTTGTCTGTACGTCTCTCTGACCCCAACGATTTCCTCCATTCTTCCCATATCTTCCCGCTTCAAAAACACCGCCAACGAACTCAACAAGAACATCGCGGCCCAAAACATCACGAACTCTTTCAACTCGCAATAACCTCTCGCGTTCAAAACTAAAAAACCAGTGAAACTGGCAAAAAAGCCGAGCGTCTGCCCGACCGCGTTGCACGTGCTCGCTAACCCGACGTTTTCTCTCTTCAACATCGTAATCGCCCACCCGTCCACCGCGACGTCCTGCGAAGCGAGTAAAAAGTAAATGCTGAAAAACGTCATCGCCAACGGTTTCGCGTCGCCATACTTCGCGCCAGACTCAATCATCTGCTCCAAGTTCCCGCTCAAAAAGAACAGCGCGACGCCGACGATCAGTTGCAACGGAATCAACCACGTTCTCCGTTGCCCAATTTTTTTCACGTACAACGCGTCGATCATCGGCGCCCACAAAATCTTCAACGAAAACGGCCACGAGGCGAGCGAAAACACGCCTTGGTCCGCAAAACTCGCCCCTTTCTCGGTCAGAGAGAATGCCACGGTAGAAGAAAGTCCCATCGGAACGCCTTGCAGCGTGTACAAGAGTAAGAGTAAACAGATGTTTAACTTGTCGCCGGACAAGTCCAATTGTCGTTTCTGAGATTGATTTTGCGCGTTAATGTCTTTCCTCTTATTACTCTTCGTCGTACCGCGCGCATTCGCCGGCGACGAGTGCGAGGATTGTCTGGATATGAGCTGCTCGGAGGATTGCGAGTTTGCCAGAAGCCGCTGGCTCCGGCGTTGCGTGCCGCCAGACATAGTTTTTTTTCGAGAAGAGAGAGAAGAGATTCCCCTAGTAAAAATGAAGAAAATACACACACATATTTCGTCGATGATCACATCTACTCACAATATGTACCAATCAGGTGCCGCTTGGAACGTGCGATGCAGCGTGTATGTGTTACACGCGACATGCTGATTGTTTTCCGCGCATTTTTGTCGATTTAAACATTTACAATTATATATATTATATTACACGTACATGCTCAACTCTTCCTCTAAGTTGAAACACCTCGTCTCGGCGGTCGCAGCAGCCGCCCTGGCCTCGTTCGCCAACTCGAGCGCTTTGAGTTTCATCTTCTCTTCGTTTATCAGAGCTTGCTTTAACTGAGAGTTTTCCTCGAGGAGTTTCGCGTTGCGCTCGCGGAGGACGAACGCGTCGAGGTGTTCGGACGACGTTTCTATTATTTTGTTGTTGTTGTTCTCGTTGTTGTTAGTGTTGGTGGATTTGTTTTGCGACGATTTGTTCTTTATCGATAACGTTTGCGTGCCTTTGACTAACGCCGGGGAGAATGGAATGAGCGGCGGCGGTTGATTTTGTCCGTCGTATTCGTCGTGGCGGTAATCCTCGTCTAATCCGTTGAACGCGTCTCGCTGGCGAACCAAGGCTTCAATTTTAGCATTCGCGGCTTCCAATTTCCATCTGTACGCGTCTAATTCCGCTTGCACGACCGTCAAATCCGCTCGCGCGTTCGCGTACTTCTCTCTGAGCGTTTCTAAATCTAACTTACTCCCGTTTAACTCTTGCTCCAACTCCCTCTTCTCTCCTTCCAACTCTCGCAATCTTCTCCCGTCTCGCTCGCCGTCCCGTCGCAAACTTTCGTTTTCTCTCTCCGCGCGTCTATACTCCGACGTCTGCGCGTCGTACGCGTCCGACAACTCCCTCTGTCTTTCCAAAACTTCCTCTCTTTCCCTCTCCAAAACGCTCATTCTCTCCGATGCCATCGCGAACCGTTCCGCGATTCGATCCGCGTTCAGCTTATGCTCCGAACACGCCTCCTTCAACTCTTCGTTTTTCTCGGACAACCGCGCGTTTCGTTCACCCAGCGCGCGCAAAACAGCTTCCAGAGACTTCACGCGCGAAAAGGAACACACGGAGGGGTCATTTTCTTCCTTCTCGCGATGAAGAGGAAGCGCGGGGCGGCTGAAAAGTTCAGCGCTGTCGCTCTCGTAAAACAGCGCTTTCTTCTTCTTCTCCTCTTCTTCTCTTCCCCAAACTCGAAACGCATCTCTCGCTGTTTGGAATGAAGTCGAGGGCAGTTGTTCTTCTTCTTCTTCTTCGTTTTTTACATTTCTTCTCTCATCCGAAGAAGAAAACAACGACACCATCGCGTTGACGTCGCTCATGTGTGTCTTTACTCTCTTTACTCTCTCTCTCTCTCTCTCGCCGCGCGCGCGCGCGCAAAAGTGGTGCGTCTTGCTTACAAATTTCAAAATTTTCCCCAAACCCCTACTTGAAACCCTAAACACTTTGAGTCACCAAAAATTCTCTCTTTTCGAAAATCTCCGCGCGCCATACGCGCACGCGCACACGCCTCGCCGCGCTTTAAAGAAGGGTTCAAAAT
>Ga0181600_10004748_pt1 | contig 10285 bp, 10 predicted proteins | sample 041ome_2_FD_132982 | JGI IMG/M metagenome (GOLD analysis project Ga0181600, IMG submission 132982) | Coastal salt marsh microbial communities from the Groves Creek Marsh, Skidaway Island, Georgia - 041406US metaG (megahit assembly) | ecosystem: Environmental > Aquatic > Marine > Intertidal zone... | reverse complement strand
AAGAAGTAACGAAAACTCATCATCTCTGTGCGTTCGTCATAGTCGTCTGTCAGTTCGGCGACAAGGGCTGTGGCTGGAATCTCATAAAAGGTAATCAGAGTGCGAATCAACACCGCAATGCAGACGAAATACAGAAACAGAGCTTCCTCGTCCCAGGCTGGTGGCGACCAGAGGAAGTAATAGGCGACCGCGACCGGTAATCCAGCGGCGTACATCAAGGGGTGGCGTCGACCCCACGGCGAATGAAAGTTGTCAGAGATGTAGCCGACCAATGGATCTGACACGGCATCAAAGATGAGTGCGATCAGAATGCCGATAGACACCAGATCCGCACGAAGGCCAATGACCTGGCTGTAATAGAACAGCAGCAGATAGTTAAATCCATTACTCTTGGCGCCATTGGCGACAGCGCCAAAGCCGTAATAAAGTTTAGTGGAAAAATCTACTTGTCTTGTTGTGATATTGGATGACATGTGGCCGGCGCAACCTGAGCGAATTGACAAAGAGAGGCAATCTAGCATGCCTCAGTGACAATTGCATCGGCGTCAAAAGCGCGTAGCCGGCCTGTCAGCCAGGGCGATGACAGGCTTCCCATTCAGCCATCTTGATGTAGAGCCGCCCTAACGCTTCGAACTAGAGTGCATCCAGATATTCAACTTGTGGACGACCTGCCAGACAAGGTCCCATTTTTGCACCAATGGACTTGAAGTGAGCAGAAGCGCCGTGGGCGTCGAGCGCCGCCTGGTCGGCATATTGCTCAAGCACTATGTATTGATTCTCATCGGTTCTGGACTTGTGCAGCGCGTAGAAATTGTTGCCGGGTTCACTGCTGGCGACTGCCGCTTGAAGCTCTGCAAATATGCTTTCGAACTCGCTATTTTTACCCGGCTGGATTGATAGTCTGGCAATGACACCTATGGCCATGGTTTTCCCCTGATAGATTGGTTGGTTGGTTGGTAGTTTAAGCGTTAGTTAAAGGCGCAAAGCCCCTGCTTTGTTATTCATGGGTCATTGTTCAGTGAGCAGCCGGTGGAGTCAACCTAAATGGCTGGTCTTCTTCGCCGGTCACGGCTTATCATGGGAAGCGCGGTGGAATTTGCGGTGGAATCCGCGGAGGAGTCAATGTGGCGGACCTGTGCGGAGCAGGAAGCGTCAGCTGGCTGAATCCAGCAGAGCAAGTCTGAAGATTAGGCTGTGAGTATCAGCGAGAGTGTGACTGAAAGCATGACTGAGTGAGGTAGCGCCAACATGAATTTTCCTGTGCCCCGGTTGATCCCCGTGAATGGTATTGAACTGGCTGTCTATGAGGCAGGGCAAGGCGGTATGCCGATTGTTCTGGCGCACGGTTGGCCGGAACTGGCCTATAGCTGGCGCTATCAAATCCCGGAACTGGTGCGACAAGGTTACCATGTGATAGTCCCTGATCAACGGGGCTATGGTTTATCCAGTAAGCCGACTCGAGTGGAAGACTATGATATCCATCACCTGACCGGCGATCACGTGGCGCTGTTAGATGCGCTCAATATCGATAAGGCCATCTACGTCGGCCATGACTGGGGTGCAATTGTCGTCTGGTATCAGGCGCTTTTACATCCAGAAAGGGTACTGGGCGTGGCGAATCTTTCGGTGCCCTTCTGGCCGCGGGAACCGGCGGATCCGATCGCCTTCTGGGAAAAAATGCTCGGTCCTGATTTCTACATTGTCCATTTTAATCGTCAGCCTGGCGTCGCGGCGGCAGCCTTTGACCGTCATCCAGAACAGTTTCTGCGAAATATGTATCGAACCAAGCAGTGGTTGAATTCATCGCCAAGCGCGGGTGAGCCAAATGGCCAGACCATTATTCAGCTTGCAGATACGGTCATAGAGAGTGGCGAACCTCTGCTGAATGATGCCGACTTTAAGGTGTTTCTCTCAGCCTTCAAGGCGGGCGGGTTCACGGCGCCCTGCCAGTGGTATCGAAACTTTACCCGCAACTGGGCAACCACTGAGCAGGTAGAGCAGCGTATCAGACAGCCGGCCCTGATGATCTATGGTGAGCACGATATGGTGCGTAAAGCCGATATGACAGCTTATGTCGCCGATCTAGAAGTGCATACCTTGCCTTGTGGTCACTGGATCCAGCAGGAACTGCCGCAGGAGACTAATCGTCTTCTGCTGGACTGGTTGGAAAGACGTATGCGGCCGTTTTTCTAACGGGAGTCGATCCAGCGAGTCGAAGGGGCTCCAGCAATGATTCCAGGCCGTTGATTTTGATCTCAAGAGTGAGTTGCATCAGGTCCCCCAGTTGGCCTGCAGGAAAGCCTCGATCGACAAACCACAACAGATAAGCTTCGGGCAAGTCGAGCAACAACTGGCCTTGATACTTGCCAAAGGGCATGGACGAACGTGCAATTTTTACCAAATCGTCTTTTTCAAACATGTACAATAGTCACCTTTCTACAGCGAGCCGAGTCTAAAAACTTACCATGCCAAAAGCCAGTGAACTCAAACGGGGCGATGTCATCGATATTGATGGTGTTCCCCATATCGTCAAACAATTCGACGCCAAAAGTCCTTCTTCGCGGGGCGCTGCAACCCTGTATAAAGTTCGACTGAACAACTTGATTACTGGACAAAAACGCGATGAGTCTTACAAGGGTGACATCCTGCTGACGCAAGCAGACTGCCAGCGAGTCACAGTGCAGTTTTCCTATATCGATAGCGGCACCTACATTTTCATGAACAGCGAAGACTATTCGCAACATGGTCTCAACAAGGATGCGCTGGAAGGGCAGTTGGAGTATCTGATCGACGGACTTGATGGCATCACGGCATTGCTGGTTCAGGATCAGATAGTCGCGATCGACCTGCCGCAATCAGTCATTATGACCATTGCGGAAACCTCGCCACCCATTAAGGGTGGCTCTGCCAGCGCTCGCACCAAGCCAGCGATCATGACAACCGGGCTGGTGGTGCAGGTACCAGATTATATGGAGCAAGGAGAAACCATCAAAATCAATACGACCAATGCCAAATTCATGTCCCGAGCCTAGGGCAATGGCATGATCAGGGTCCAGGACATTTCGGAAAGCGAGATAGAGTTCAGCGCGATTCGAGCCTCAGGGCCTGGCGGTCAGAACGTTAACAAAGTGTCGACGGCGATCCATCTGCGCTTTGACATAGTGCATTCGAGCCTGCCAGAGTCCATTAAAACGGGACTGCTTGCCCTTCATGATCGGCGAATTTCTGCGGAGGGTGTTCTTGTCATTAAGGCTCAGCGCACTCGCAGTCAGGACAAGAATCGGCAGGAAGCGCTGGCGCGGCTGGATGAATTGCTGGCTAAGGCACAATACCGGCAGAAGCAGCGTCGGCCCAGCAAACCCACTCGATCTTCTGTTCGCAAACGTCTGGACAGTAAGGCGCAGCATGGCAAAAAGAAAACCGAGCGCAAACGAATTCTTGAAGATTAGGCTGCGATTTCGCCGCTCAGCTGTATCTTGCTTCTGTGACTCTGTCTCGATCGCCAGCCTCGACTCGGCGAAGGGAAGCTTCGAGATCAGCGAGATAAGTCGCCGTGACGCTCAAATGAAACGGTGAGAGCATCAGGTGGAGCGCTTTGGGTGCAGTCGAAAGACTGGTGAACCAACCACGTTTATACATTTGTTTATAAATCGCGAAAACATCCTCTTTGGGATGGCTCAGCGCCACAATACCCAGCTGGGGTTTGCCGAGAACTTCAAATCCCAGTGCGCGAGCGCCTTGTTCTATCTGGGCGCGGGCGTCGGTGACCTGCTGCTGTTTGGCTCTATAGCCTGCGACGCCCAGATAGTTCATGACAGCCCAGGCGGCAGAAATGGCACCGCCCGGGCGTGTACCTGCCAGTGTTGGGGTTATCATTCGACCACCGGGCCAGTCATCACAGTCAAACTGCATATAAGCTTTTAGCGCAGTGTCACTGAACAAAACCGTCGAAGCGCCCTTGGCACAGTAGCCATACTTGTGCAGATCAGCTGACATGGATTTAACGCCTTCAACAGCAAAGTCAAAGGCCGGAATATCAACGCCGTTCATGCGAACGAAGGGTGCTATATAGCCACCCACGCAAGCGTCCACATGCAGCCAGATGTCGTGGCGACGGGCAATCTCGCCTAACCGTTCAATAGGGTCTATCAATCCATAGGGAAAGCTGGGCGCAGAACCCACCAGCATGATGGTATTGCAGTCCAGTGCCTGTTCCATGGCATCGCAGTCTGCCAAGAGATCGGCTGCGCAGGGGATGCGCCGAATCTCAAGGTCCATCAACTGTGCCGCCTTGTCAAATGCCGGGTGGGCAGACCAGGGCATGACTAAATTCAGTGGGCCGGTTGTAGTTCGGTTGGCGCGGGCGAAATCTCGAGCAGTTTTTACAGCCATGGTGATGGAATCAGTACCACCGGATGTGATGTTGCCGCCAGCCAGGCTCGAGCCGTGTAGCAGCGAAAGTCCCATGCCAACGACCTCGTCTTCCATCTGTTTCAGAGAGGGAAATGCCGCAGGGCCGAGGCCGTTTTCTGACATATAGAGGTTGTAGGCTTCTTTTTGCACTTGAGCGACATCTTCACCGGCATTGAAGACATAAACGGCGGTCTTGCCTTCTCGCCACTTGGCATCAGCTGCGCCTCGGGCGCGCATTTCATCCTGCAGTTCAGTCCAGATGCGACCCTCGACGGGCATGGCTTTTAGCATATTGAGACTCCATTGGCTTGACTGTCGACCTTATCATACTTAACTGAGCTGAGTGTGCGGCCTGCTATGAGTGTGCTATCTTAGCTGAGTGTTGCTCAATAGCTTGCCTTGATGCCTCCGTTGAAAGCAAGTGCCGACAGCCACTATTGAGAGCCAGTGCTGAGTGCTAATTGGAAGCGCAGCTAACAAAAGCCGCCTGTCGACCGTTGAGTGCGAAGCGTGTAACGAAAGCGCGTAACTGAAGCGCGTAAAAGAAGAGCTGAGCCCATGCTGCACCCAGATTCCATTGCTGCCAACTTGTCGCCGTTGCCACGCCAACCGGCCTCAACCCCCTGGCCCACACAGCGCTGGTCGAAAAAAACGCCCAACGTCGCGAATGCCGATCAGTTGCAGCAGTACTGTGATGAAATCTTTGACCTGAATCCATCCCAAGGCGTGACCTACGCCCTGCAAATCGTCAGCAAAGGCGAGTTGGTAGTAGATCGCTATGATGCTGGCGCCAGTCCTGCCTACTTGCAATACTCCTGGTCGATGGCCAAGAGTGTGACCCAGGCGCTGGTGGGTATATTGGTCAAGCAAGGTCGCTTGGATATCTACGCGCCAGCGCCCGTGGCAGAGTGGCAGCAGGATGCTCGCCGTGAGATTACGCTGGATCAGCTGCTGCGTATGTCCAGCGGACTGGCGTTCCAGGAAGACTATGTCGACAGTGGCTCAGATGTCATCTCGATGCTGCAATTCGATGGCCGGCACGATGTGGCTGCCTTTGCCGCCAGCAAGCCATTAATTCACGCGCCGGGCAGTTGCTGGTCCTACTCGTCGGGAACGACCAATATTATTTGTCGTATTCTCAAGCAGGTTATCGGCAATGGTGCTTCGGGTATGTTGCGATTCATGAATGATGAGCTGTTTGAACCGCTGGGTATTCGCAGTGCAACGCCGAAATTCGACACTTCTGGGACCTTTATAGGTTCCTCCTACCTGCTCGCGACGCCGCAGGATTTTGCACGCTTTGGTCTGCTGTATTTACGTGGTGGTGTTTGGGACGGTCGGCAAATTCTGCCTGCCGGTTGGGTTGACTATGCGCGCTCACCCACTCACCAAAGCAACCTGGAAGCCTACGGCGCTCACTGGTGGCTGAAAGCGGATCAACCGGCATGGTTTTACGCGGGTGGATATGATGGGCAGCGGATCCTGTGTGTTCCTGAGAAGGATCTCCTCATCGTTCGCTGTGGCAGAACACCCATTGCAGAGATCGACTATGTGTGGCAGCGGCTTGACGCCATCGTCGAGCTGTTTTAGCCGGCCACCTATCGCAAATCTTCTCGAGCCCGCTCTGGCGAGAGGGCGCTTAATAGACAGCGCGAAAGAGGTCTCTCGCCAAGGGTCTGTGCCTGAAGCTATTGGCCGAGGAAATTGCCTGCGCGCTTTTCGGCCACGGACTTAACACCTTCGCGATGATCGCTCGTCCGTTGCAACCAATATTGTTCTCGACTCTCAATGTCAGTAATAGCCTTGACGGCATCAGCGAGGCCGGGGCGTAGTTGTTCACGAACAGAGATCAGGGCCAGGGGTGCGTTCTCGGCAATTTCTTGCGCCAGTTCAATCGCCACCTCGCGAACGCGATCATTGTCGGTGAAGATGTCCGCCAGTCCCCAGTCAAAGGCAGTCTGGCCGTCAATTCGCCGCCCGGTCATGAATAGCAGGTTGGCTTTCTGCACGCCGATGATCCGCGGCAGCGTATGGGTCAGGCCGAAGCCAGGGGTAAATCCCAGTTTGACGAAGTTGGCCGTCATTCGCGTATTTGGGCAAGCGACTCTGAAGTCAGCCATTACCGCCAGGCCAAAACCACCACCCACAGCAGCACCCTGAACAGCGGCGATGACCGGCTTTTTGCAGCGAAATAAGCGGACTGCTTCGCCATACAGCGGATTGGTCTCTCCCTCTGAGTGGCTGGAAACAGAGTCTTTGCGAGCACCAGAAGTGAAGTTCGCGCCAGCACAGAAATGTTTGCCCTCGGAACACAAAACGATCGCTCGACAATCAGGATTTTTGTCCAGATCCTCAAAGCAGTCAGCCAGGTCCCTGATCAAGTCCTGATCAAAGAAGTTGTTGGGGCCACGCTGAATTTCGCAAATCGCCACGAATCCACCGGGCAGGCTCACATTAACGTCACCATATTGTTGCTTCATCATCGCCTTCCTGTTTGTTCACTAGGGGTCAAAGTGGCTGAAGACTGAAGGCACACGGCGAGTGTAAAATGCAGCTAAAACTCGCTGTGTGCCTGATCTTCCTTCAGGCCAGGACTAGAATTCTCTAGGTGTCGGCTGAGGCCCTTTGGGCCACTTATCAAATTGGGACATGACTGCCTTGCCGAGTTCTTCAACGTCCCAGGGGCCTTCCTTATTGTCCTTACTGGCCAGGCTATGAGCTTGCCATGACAGTAGCGTGACATTATTGCCCTGCGCAAGAAAGGTTCGTCCAGTCACCCCTTTGGCATCGTCAGATCCCAACCAGGCGACGATAGGAGACACCTTATCTGGCGAAAGTAATTCTTCCATACCCTGGCCCTGTGGAAAAATGTCCTCGGTAAGCCGAGACCAGGCCGCGGGTGCCAGGATATTCACGCGAATGCCATACTTCAGCCCTTCCTGGAACAGGCAGCGGGCAAAACCGGCGATGCCGGCCTTGGCGGCACCGTAATTGGTCTGGCCAAAGTTGCCAATCAGCCCTGAGGTAGAGCTAGTGACCACAATGCTGCCGCCGTGTCCCTGCTCAATCATCTGGTCATAGGCTGCCTTGACGGTCAGATAGGTGCCGCGCAGATGGACATCGATAACGATATCCCACATTTCATTGGTCATGTTTTTGAAGGACTTGTCACGCAGGATGCCGGCGTTGGCAATCAAAAAGTCGATTTTGCCGAATTCGTCAACGGCTCTCTGAATCATGGCTTTGGCGTCGGCTTCTTTGGCCACATTACCATAGTCGGCGACAGCCTTGCCGCCAGCGGCTCGAATCTTATTGACAACCTGATCCGCCATGTTGGCGCTGGCGCCGCTGCCATCTCGTGCTCCACCCAAGTCATTCACAACGACACTGGCACCTTCTTTGGCGAGTAGCAGGGCGTGGGTTTCTCCCAGGCCGCCGCCAGCACCTGTCACCACCACGACTTTTCCGTCTAGCATTCCCATAGTTGTTCTCCATTTGTTCTTGGTTAAACCGGTCATCGGTGCTGCCCCGAGGGAGCCCGCAGAAAGGCCAAAGTAAATCATATTGGTTCAAATTATACAAAACTCACGTGCCCTCGTCGTGGAGCAACGTGGCGGTCGATAATGACAGAGTGCGCAGGCGATAAAGACAGAGTGCGCAGGCGAGATTTTTCTTGATGAAGACGCCGCTGACTTTACGAGAACTGGTAGCAGCCCCCTTGTTGCGCCCAGGCGCGAAAGCCAGCCTGCAGCGCCTGTTCCTCGTAGTTGCGCCAGTTGTCGCCATAGTGCATGAGTATGATTTTTGCCTTGATGGCAGCCGGCAGTGTCATAAGCTCTGGCAGAGAAGCGTGTATGCCACCGGTAAAGAGTTGGCAGTCATGAAAGATGACTTCGAAGTCATAGCGCGCATCAAGACTGCAGATGAGATCCGGGTCGAAGCGGGTGTCGGAGGTGAACAGGATACGTTGATCTATGATCACTCCGCAGCTCCAGAATGAGTCTTGCCAGGACTTGGCGCTGTCAGGGTAATGCATGGTTCTGGGCATTCTCAGGTTGATGCTGCCCAGATTGGCCTCCCAGGTTTCTCGAGGATGGTCAGCGAGAAGCGTTGGCCGAATGCAGTGCCACAGGTCCGTGAATGTCAGTGGCGTAGCTTCCGACATCTCGGACCCGCCTCTCAAGGATTGCTCCCAAAGTATGGCCTGGTAGGTCTCGTTGATGATCATTGTGGGTTTTTGTCGGTTCACGTAGCGGCCCGCCAACTGAACTTCCTCAAGCCCACCTATATGATCGGCGTGACTATGGGTGATCAAAAAATTTTTGATTTGAGTGATCGGCAGCTTGTAGTGATGTAATGTCTGAGAGCAACGAGTGCCGCAGTCAACGAGCAGGTGGTCATCGCCCTTGACGAGCAAGATATTGTTCTGGTCCAGAGACCTTGAGAAAGCAGAGCCTGTGCCGAGAAATGTGAGCGACAGTTCACCCGAGTTGGTCAGCGCTGCGCTCAGGTCCTCAATTTGTGTTATCTTCATGGTCGACGCCAGCTACAAAATGGACACATTAGAAGTCAAGTTGCAATGATTCAACGTTTAAATGATGCGGGAACAAAGCCACTGAAAATGTGAAGATCGTCACCCTTTAACGTTGGTACGGGGCTCAAATAGCATTTAACAAATAGCACTTAATAAATAGCGCTTACAGCGGCGCCGAGCGCAGTTTGACCAGTCTAGGCCAACTCGGCTGATAGCGCCATAACTCTTCTGTCTCCAGGAGTCTGGAGCGAAGGGGGCTATTTAGTCTCCGCCTTTAGTGGCGTTCCGTGTCAGAATGCGCGCTCAGATTGCTCGCTCAGAAAGCGCAAGCAGGCTTGCGCTGCGAGGAAGTCGAGAAAGTCGAGAAAGTCGAGAAAGTCGAGAAAGTCGAGAAAGAATCCCAAAATGTATGTCGATAATGTATGACAGTAATGTATGACAGTAATGTATGACAGTAATGTATGACTATATAGTAGTTGGCGCAGGTTCTGCCGGGTGTGTCGTTGCTCGCCGACTGAGCGATGCCGGGTTTCAGGTTCAACTGCTTGAGGCTGGTCCGCCGGACTATCAGCTGGACTATCGTCTGCATATGCCAGCAGCCCTCAGTCACGTGCTCGCCAATGACACCTATAACTGGTTTTATCACTCGGCGCCGGAACCCTATCTGAATGACCGAAGTCTCTATTGCCCTCGGGGCCGAACCCTGGGTGGTTCATCCTCGATTAATGGCATGATCTATGTGCGAGGCAATCCGGCAGATTTTGATCGCTGGGCTGATCTGAGTGGTTTTTCGGAATGGGACTATCAGCACTGTTTGCCATTTTTCAAGCTGTCTGAAACGACCAGCCAGGGTACGGATGATTATCGTGGTCGAAGCGGGCCCTTGCGGGTCACGCGTGGAGAGATGAATAATCCCTTGTTCGCTGCTTTTCTGGCCGCCACTGAGGAGGCTGGATATATTCGGCGCGATGACTTGAATGGTGCAGAACAGGAAGGCTTTGGTACCTTTGACCGGACCATCTTTCGAGGTCGTCGATTCAGTGCCGCAACGGCCTATCTGGCCCCCGTCAAGCAGCGTAACAACCTAACTATAGAAACCGGGTGCCAGGTGTTGAATATCGAAACCGATGAGTATCGAGCGACCGGTGTCTGTTACAGGCGCGGCAAGCAGCGTTTCGTCGCACATGCGGCGCGCGAGGTGATCGTCTGTGCCGGCGCGATCAACTCACCCAAGTTACTGTTGCAGTCGGGCATTGGTGATGCAGATGAACTGACTGCCCTGTCGATTCCTGTGAGTAAACACCTGCCGGGTGTCGGCAAAAATCTGCAGGATCATTT
>Ga0181600_10004738_pt1 | contig 10294 bp, 3 predicted proteins | sample 041ome_2_FD_132982 | JGI IMG/M metagenome (GOLD analysis project Ga0181600, IMG submission 132982) | Coastal salt marsh microbial communities from the Groves Creek Marsh, Skidaway Island, Georgia - 041406US metaG (megahit assembly) | ecosystem: Environmental > Aquatic > Marine > Intertidal zone... | reverse complement strand
TTTTTTCTAGCGTACTTTTTCTTTCTCTCCTCCTTCTCCTGCGCCTCCGAACAACCAGACGTCGTCGTCGTGCATCCACGGTAATCTGCTGCTGATGGCACCACCGCACTCGTCGTCGTCGTCGTTATCGTTGTTACCGTCGTTTCTCTTTCTTTGCTCTTCTTCTTTTTCTTCGTCTTGGTCTGCGGGAAAAAAAGACGCGTCGCGGTCGTCGCGCGTCTCTTCGTAACGTTCTTCTTCTTCTTCTTCTTCTTCTTCTTGGTCGAGCGTCGTCTTCGCGAATGTATCGGCCGCGGAGGATCGTTTCTTTCCTTTTTCTGTTCCTTTTCCTTCGCGGCGCTGGTGCTGCTGCTTCTGCTTCTGCTGCTGCTGCTGCTGCTTTTTTTTCAAACGCTGTTTTCGCTCCATCTCGTCGTAGCGGAGCAACGCGGTTAGCGGGCCGGGGGAGATGAAGCCGGCTTTGCGAGGGATCGGGGAGAAGAGGAAAGATGAAGTTGACGATGTGAGGAGGGCAGAGGACGAAGGAGGGCGGTGATGGTGGTGGTGATGGTGATGGTCGATGGTGGAGTATTCGCCGCCTCGTTCTCCCGTTCCGCGTATTCTTACGCCGCGAGGGGGGATTTCTACGGAGAGTTTCCGCTTTTGCTGGAAGGTGAGGTTTATCCCGTCGTCGTTTTTGTCGTTTTCTCGATTCGTTGTTATCGTCTTTCCAGGGAGAAAAGGTATCGTCGGCGGTGATAGGAGCATGTCCGAGTAGTAACATCCCGCGGCGTTTCTATCGTCGTTGTTGTTACTGTTGTTGTTTCCGAGAAGGTACGAAAGCCATCCGGTAGAGCCAGAGGTAGATTTGAACGTCATCATCGACGAGTCCTGATTGTTGTTATTATTATTATTATTGTTGTTATTATTATTCGGAGAGTACATCGGCGATGGTAAGCCGGCGAGCGCGGCGGCCGTAGGCGATAAAATCTCATCGAGGTTGAAACCGGCGTGAGATCCTCCGATGGGAACGGCGCTCGCATCTGTCGCCGCGGTAGCGTTCTTACTCTTCTTAGTATTAGTATCTGCGCTAGTGCCGCCCCATAGTCGAAAACCTCCGTTGAAAAACCCGATACCGTTACCGCGCGCCAAAGCTGGACGCGTTTGGCGGTTGTGATGATGATCTTGATGTCCCTGCTTTTGTTTTGATGTTGTTGCCGGGGCGTTGGCTGAATCTCTCTCGCGCGCTTCCCGCGCACCATCATCGTTTCGCCCAGTACTATCAGACGACCACATCTTGAAGCGTCTTTTCTTTATTGGACTGCTAAGTTCGGTGATTCTCATCTTCTCAGCGTCAACATGCTTCGTTCGATGGCCGTTATCGTCGCCGTCGTTGTCGTCGTCGCAGTCGCTCCCGATGAGTTTCTTCGCTTCCAGTCGTAACTTCTTCACCGCTCGCGCCGAGCGTTCGTCGTAACTGCTGATAATTTTTTCCGTGCTTTGTCTCTTTTTCTTTTTCTTCTTTTTACCATCAACTCCACTCGACTTCTTCGCTTGTAACGACCCGAGCGGCGTTGCGGCACGCGAGGCTACCAGAGTTTCTACTTTTTCTACTTCTTGGTCGACGTGTAATCTGCCTTTCTTTGGTGCGCATGTGATCGTTATCGCTGCGGGCGCTACGATTCTACTCTTTGATTCCCCATTCCCTTTCGCCGTCTTAGCTTCAGCGTTCGTTTTCGCGCGTTTCCTCGTCGTCTGTTTCTTTTCTCCCGCCTCCACCCTTACCGTCTCTTTTTCTTCCTCCTCTTTGTCGTCGTCGCTCTCGCTTCCGCCGCCTTCCTCCTCTTCGTGCTCGTCGTCCGTATCCAACGACCCTTTCGGAGCGTTCTTTTCTTTTCTCTTCTGTTCCTTTCTATCATCCAATGCAGTTCCCGCTAAACTCTGATCGGCAAAGTGTTGTTTGAACAGATCCTTGTTCGACTTCTTCTCCTCCACGTTTGTCATTCCGCCGGGGTCTCCGATGACCGAGACCGATAAACCGCCATCTCTGCTCGGATTATTATTACTATTGTTATTACCACCGCCGCCGTTATTGTTACCATTCACTTTCTTCATCGCCGCTTTCCTATACTTCTCCAAAACGCTCTCAATCTCCCCATCTTTCACGCTTGAATACTGAAACGCTTTATTGTTCGAGTTTACGATGACCAGAGCGATGTCGCAATCGCACAAAACAGACAATTCCATCGCTTTCTTCATCAAACCGTTCTTGCGTTTCGTAAACGTCACCTGTCGATTTCGCTCGTCTTTAATGCGTTCGATGCGGATTTTCCTCCGTCCCATCGTTAAACTCGAGATAGATGGATAGATAGATAGAGATCTCAGTCAAATGATACCTTTTTTCTCTCTCTTTCGGTCCACCTAAAGTCAGTCTTCTTCTTCTTCTTCTTCCTCTGACTCCCCGCGCTTTCTTCTCGCCGCAAACGATGACGACGACGACGACGACAACCCCGAACGGAAAACAAAAAACAGCAACAGCCGAGAGCCAAAGAAAAAGCGATCGTTATGTCTCTCTTCTTCTTCTTCTTCTTCTTCGGCGCGCGGTCTCTCTCTGACTCTCTTTCGCTCGTATTTTTCACCTTTTTTTGTTCTTGAAAAACGTTTTTTTTCCCCTCGGATGCAAAAAAAAAGAAGGAAGAAAAGAAAGTCTAACCAACGCACGAGCGCTCGAGCGTGGATGCCCCACTCGTCGAGCACAAAAAGGGAATAGAATCGCGCCCCAAAAAAGGAAAGAGCGCGCGGTCCGTGATCTCTGTTTTTTGTTTCTCGTCTCTCTTTCTTTCTTTCTTTCTGTCTCTCTCTCTCTCTTTCTCGTTGCGCGCGCGCGGGCGAATGTGCATGTGAAGAGAGAGTCAAACAAAGTTTTTTCCCCTAATTTTTTTGATACAAACCCTAAACAAAAAATCACAGCTTCTCGCTCCAGAGTCCATCATCGTTCCGCAGAACGCGCTCCCTTTGCGCGCGCCTCAAAGTGCGGTTAAAAGAAACCAAGGAGCGACGATTTCCACGCGCGGAGACAGAGCAACAAAATAAGCAGCCGGAGAAAAGAAACACGAGAAGAGGGCGTTTTTTCTTTTTTGTCGGAGAGAGAGAGGAGAGTAAAAGAGACACACGCGTTTCCTTTTTAGGTGAATTTTGGAAACAACGGAGAAAAACACCGCGACGCGACGATGTCTCCTCCTCCATCTTCCACCGCCGCCGCTGCCACTGTTGCTACTACTACTACTACTACTACTACCGCTGCAGCTACCACTGCTACGTTCACGCATCCTGCTCCCGTCGTTCCTTTGAATAAGCAAGTGCTCAACGTCAAGTTTGTTTCGTTCAAGCAAGAGAGGGACGACTACAGTTCAAACAGAAAAGGTACGTACGAATTTTAATCGTGTGTTTCGTGTCGCGTTTCTGACCGCTTCTTCTCTTCTCTTTATTTACTCTCTCTCTCTCTCTCACTTCTTCGCAGGAACGAAATTTTACCTCATCGACTCGGATTCTATCCCGCACTTGGCGATAATCGGCGACGAGCGCGAACAGAGAGATGGACATTACACGTACCGCGTGAGCGAGGAGTTCGCGAAGGCTGAGCTCGGGATACCTCCGCTGAAACAAGGAAATTTAGTCGGCGTGAGAAAATGGTTGAAAGATAGAATCACGCAAAGCGCGCAACAGTATAAGAAAAGGATGATGATGATGAGTGGTAACGGGAACGGAGAAGGTGTGACTTTCGGAGAGAATGGGGGCAAGGCGGGGAAACCGCTGATGAAAGAGACGAAGATTGTGGCGTTGAGCGCAGCGCAGTTGACGAGGAAGAAGAAGCAAGACATTCCGGACGGCGCGAGTTTGATCGACCACGATGCGTTCATGAACGCGAGTTTGCGGGCGAGGAAGCTCGAGGAGAAGGAGTTCAAGTGGGCGAGCACGAAGGAAAATGCATTTGCGTTTATTCGGGGCACGGAAGTATTTGAGGACGCGGCGGCGGAGATGATGATAAAAGTTGAAGATTTAGATGAAAACGATAACGAGAATCAAGAATATCTTCACCAGACGAGAGAAGACGTGCGAGTATTAATAGACGAATCTATAGCAACGATATTAAAGCACGCGTCGTCATCGAAATCGAGCGGCGTTATGGAGCTCATCGAGGCATTGAAAACGCTCAAATCTTCTCGTTTACATTTGAAGCGCATTGCAGGGGACGAGTACGCTTTAGTGGACGCGTTGAAACGTTTACGAGAAGAAGGTAAGAACGCAAAGAGGTCGTCGCACGTAGCCACCGCGTCAAAACTTGCGAGCGATTTGTTGAAACATATAGCCGGGTCCATCATAGGCTCCGTTGGCGCTTTGATTTCGAGCTACGACCGCGTGCCGCCTCCACCACCACCGAGAGTCAAACCGGGTTATTTAGTACAACTCGTCGACGGCGCTGGAAACGTAATCAGTCAAACCGATGGCGGTGCAGCAACAACGCGAGCAATCGCAGCGAACGCCGCCACGGCGGGAACAGCAGCGGGTGCCGCGGTTGTTCCCAGTCTGCCGGCACTTAGTCCCCCGAGTTTGCGAAATCGAGGTGCCGTCGGCGGCGTGCAAATCAAAGAAGAACCGCAAGTTTACCTTCCACCATCTACCGCTACAAAAAAGAAAGCTGCTGCTGCTGCTGCTGGCGGTGTTACTACTACTAATACCACAACTACAACCACCACTACTACTACTAGTAAAATGAACAAAGGAATGGGGCCAGGAGGTAAACGAAAATTGAAAGACATTCTTGCGAGTTCGCCGCCGAGTTATGACACGAACACCTCTCAATCGAGTAAGAAAAAGAAGCAACGAAAAATGCCCAGTCGTAACAACAGCTTCGATGAACGAGGAGGTACTGGTACCACGGAGATAGCTTGCGATACGGCCACCGACGACGACGCGGCAAACACCGGGACGCCGCCGGCGGCGAAATCGACAGTAGGAAAGGGACGCAAACTGTGTCACGTTTGTTCGACAGTCGTTGGCTCTCCCACGCGCGTTTGTCCGCACTGCAAAACAACTTTACCCATGAAAATACCAGCCTCGACGAAAAAGGAAAAAGCTGCGTTGTTGGAAGGGAAGGAGAAGAACGCCGCGTTGGCGAAGGCTGCCGCGTTGAATCACCAAAACAACGGTGGTGGTAAAAACTCCGCCACTGCTGACGTTGGTGAATCTATGTTAGAATTTCGACGGATATTTACGAATTGCAAACCGTCCGTGTTGAAAGTGGGCGCGCAAAGATTGATAGCAGAATTGAAAGAACGATTAGACGAGAATAGCACGACGTTTGCGTCGGAGTTGTCGCCTGGGAGCGCGATGAATAGAAAGTTCATCTTAGAAGAATTGATGCAACCGTTATTGGAAAAAGTTGAAACGACGAAACTCTTCAACGGCGCCAACGAAAGGCCGAAAGGAAGAAGAGAACTTTTGGAAGCGTTAGACGCGTTCATTGCGAGTTATTACTCGTAGTTTTTAGCGTATGTATACAAATTTCTCTCAGCAATAACAACAACAGATTTTGCTAGTTTCTAACTTTCAATAACGATTTCAACGACGACTTTGGCAGCGTCACGTACAACGAGCTCCCTCGCTCTTCCGTGTCGCAATTTACGCCCGCCGCTCTCGCGACCGATTCTACCGCTAAACTTCTTCGCGCCGCGTTCCCGCAGTTGATGCAGATTTCATCCGGCAAATTCGCAAACGTTTTCCCGCCACCTTGTGAGGATGAATTTCCGCAGTACCGAACCACTTTTAACATGGCCAGTGTAGCCACGATGGTTTCCGTTCGAGTGTATTTCGAGGCGTCGTAATCGCCGCCGTTTTTCCACAATGCCTCGTCGATGTCGTCGTACATGCACACTCGTCTAGCCTCATCGCTCTTGAACAACTCAATCGCCAACTCAACGCGTTCAGAATCGAGTAGGGACGTTTTCATCCCAGACGAAGAGCCACCTTTTTTATCTTTACCGAGCTCTAAAGCAACAGCGGCGACGGCGGCTTCAGCGCCGCCGGGACCTAACGCGGCATCTAACATTGCGCCGTACGTTTCGCGTCCGATGTACAAATCAGAAGATCCTGTGCCGCCTCGGTTTTCAATCTCTCCTTTAAGCTTTTCAAAAACCTTCCTGGCGTCTTCCCATCTGCCAGCTTGGCCGCAAGCTGTGATGCAACTGTTAAAAACTACCGTCGTGGGATACACCTCTTCGCTTTTCTCGAGCATTTCGTCAAGTAAACTTAACGCTTTCGTCGCGTCACGAACTTTCGCACACGCGGCGATTAAAGAACCGTAGGTGTACGCGTCTGGTCGCAAATCAGCGGCGTTTTGCGCCAAGACATATTCGTACAATCGAACGGCGTCGCGCAACCCGTTGGCGGTACCTTTCTGGCCGCACGCGTGAATTAAACGGTTGTACGTAGCCATAGTTGGTGGGATATTTGCTTCTTTCATCGCATCAAAAGCGTCGAACGCGTAGGATTCCTTGCCCGCGCGAATAGCACAATCAATTAATGCGGCAAACATCGCTCTGTTTGGTTCCACCGATCCTTCTTCGCGCAACCGATAAAAGATTTCAAACGCTTCGTCGCACTTTGGTTCTTTTGCTTTCGCGCAGGACAAGATCAAAGCGGTATACGTTGACTTTCTCGGCGCGAGCCCTCTTTGTCGCATGACTGCGAATACGTTCAACGATTTCGCCAATTCACCGCCTTCGGCTAGAGCTTTCAAGGCAATTTCGCACGTCTCTCGACTCGGGGCGACGCCTCGACTGGTCATTTCGTCGAACGTTTGCGCGACTAACTGCGGCTCTTTCGCTCGAGCCGCGCCGACTAACAACGCGTTGAACGCCACCGGAGACGGCTCCACGTTTGATTTGCTCGTCATCTCTTCAAATAACACGCACGCTCGCACCAATCGAGCTTTTGGAGAGCGACCTTTGCGATCTTCTCCGGGCATGTCTACGTCGATGGTTAACTTTAACAACTGATCGAAAATTTTCGGACTCAACGTCCACCCTCGCTCTTCAATGTCTTCCTTTACGCGCATGGCAGGTTGCAACTTTTTCGCTTTGACCGCGCATTCGATCGTCAACAACATGGTTCGTTTCGAAACTTCAATTCCCGACATTCGACAGGCGTCGTAGACCTCAATAGCGCGTTCGGGGGTTCCTGCGTTTTTACAGGCAATCATAACGGCCACGTACGTTGACTCCACCGGAGTTATGCCAAACTGTCGCATTTCTTTCACGAGGGGCAAAACTTCCTCGAACGAAGTACATCGACGAATTGCATCGTTGCACTTAGTCAAATTCGATGCAGTGATACGCGACGACTCGTCGTCGTCTTCCGAGAGCATTCGATTTTCGTTCAAAAATGGAAGCAACACGGCTTCTCTGTTACTATTAACATCTCGCTGTTCGATCCGAGGCACGTTGATTTTCTCTCCGTTCGTTTTTTCACTGCTCACGGACGTCTTCACCACATCGCTCGTGCCTTCCTTCAGCTCAAACCGAGTTTCAAAACTTTCATCGTTCATGTCGTCCTTCTTTCCATCGTCTTCGTCTTCGTCGTCCATGCTCCCCATAAACACCGCTCTCACTTTCCTCGATTTCTTCACCTCGCGGTTGCTCATCTTCTTCTCCCTCGCCACCAGCGCGCCGTTGTTCGGTTTTTGTCCCCTCTGCCGCCGCTGTTCTCGCGTAACGTCGTTGCCATACCTCCCTCGTCCTCTCCTACCTACAACACCGGCGCCTTCGTCGTTCTTCTTCCCGCCGTTCCTCCTCGCGCCGTTCTTATTCGATCCTCCTCTCACCGCTCCGACAAACTCCATCACGTTCGTCTTCAGCGCCTGATCTTCCTCCCCACCATCGCCGCCACCACCACCGAGAGAAGGAGGAGAAGAGGGCAGAAAATTCTCGTCGGAAGACACGTCAAAACTTTGCATCGCGTATTGAATCGCTTCCATTTTTTCTCTCTTCGTCTCTTCGTCCTCGCTGTCTTCTTCCTCTTCTTCGTAAGAAGAGAACAAAACGACGTTGTTGTTGCCGAAAGCGGCGGCGTTTTTGTTGAGCGCGCGCGTCGCGGCGCCGGGGGAAAAAGCCAATCTCTTCTCGCGAGAAGAACTCGCGTTCGTTCTTCTTCCGTCTTTTCTTCGTGCACCGACGAAGAGTATTCGGCTGCTCGTTATCTCTTCGCTACGCGTCGTCTTCTTCGTCGCGGGGAAAAACCGCTGCTGCGGGGCGAAAGCGCTCGATTTCATCTTGGAAGAATAAGAACACGACGCGGATAAAGACGACGCGGCGCGCATGATGATGACGATGACGACGATGAAATCGACGACGACCGCTTTTGCGTGGTGTTTTTTCTGAGCGCTGTCCGGCGGTTGCGTGTTCTCAAAGAGCGCGCGTTTCTTCTTCTTCTTCTTTAGCGCGAGTGCGCCTAATTTTTGGAGACGGATAAGGATGAAACCTGTGCGAGTCACAAAATAATACGCGTTGACGCGTACGATACGTACATGCGAATGCTTTTGCTATTTATTAAACTCTTTCTCTCTCTCTCTCTCTCTCTCATTATTCCTAAAGAAAACTAATCTACGCATCGTTCAACCACCAGTTTTAACGTTATCGTAGGCGTGTCGCATCAGAGATTCCCACTTGCGACCGCCGTCGTCGGTAACGTTCGCGTTGTGCTTGGGACGTTGTTGTTCGCCGCCGTCCGGAAGCGCCGGGAGCGACGCGTTTAAGAATCCCGGCGTGGCTCTTTCGGCGTGCTCTAACGCCTTTTTATCGTTGCCGTTCCAATCAAAACCTAGGGATGGGTTGGTGGGATACGCGCGTTGGCTGAACGTGATCAAGCGTTTGACCGATTGTAAGTATTTTCTGGTTTCTTCGTCTTGCATGGCGTGCGCTTGGGTGGTGGCGGAGATTTTCTCTCTCGCCGAACGGTCGTGGATGCCTACCGAAGTGACGCCGATGGGCCAAGCGGCGTTGCCGATGGCGACGCCAACGTACGCGTCCGTGGCTCTCTTGTAATCTCTCGCTTTCATGGCTTCAAAAATGAGAAATAAAGCGCGTTCGATGTCGTTCGGCAAGTCTCGTTTTTTCATCTTTTTGAATAAAGGTTTCATGTGCGTTTTCGTCAACTCGCAGTTGGCGACTTGTTGCCTCTTTTGTGCGTTGGAGTCAAACTTCGTGCCCTCTATATCCATCGCCCACTCTTTGAGCAACCTTTTAAAATGTTCCGCGACTCGATCGATCGGATGCGCGTTTGGATCCGTCTCCGCATCCATTTGTTTCTTCAGTCGTTTCGCCGCGCGTTCAAATTCCAACTGCGCCATCTCCGCCTCCCGTTTCTTCTTCTCTATTTCTTGTTCTTTCGTCGTGAGTTTCCTCGAATTGTTCGTCTTCGTCGTCGTTGCGTTGTTATTCTTGTCGCCGCCGACGCCGCCGTTCTTAGTACCGCTCTTATCATAATTCGACCCGTCGTTGTTATTCCCGTCGTCGTTGTTGTTATTCTTCTCCCTGTTGTACTTCAACAATTCGTTCGCTTGTTGACCGCCGACGTGTTCGTCCGTTTCTCTCACCTTGATGTTCTTCGCCGCGACTTCCAATCTCATTCGCCTGTCCTCTTCCTTCTCCGCGAATAACTTTGCCGGCTGTCCCAACTTTCTCAATCGAGCGATAACCTCGGCGTTCGTCAGATTTTTCACCTCGCGTTCGATGCGTTTGTGCAACTCTTCCTCTTCTTTCTCGGTTTTGCCGCTCTCGTCGTTGTTTTTTGACTTTTCGTCCTTCTCGAACGCTCTTCGCGCCGCCGCCGAGCGGAATTTACTCGCGGTGGTCGCGGTGGGATTGCCTCCTCCTCCTCCTCCTCCCGCAAAAGCACGAACGGCTGCCAAAGAAGAAGAAGAAGAAATTTTATTCGTCGTCGTCGTCGTCGTCGTCGTTTCTTCTTCTTCTTCTTCTTCTTCTTCTTCCGCGTTTCCGTTCTTCGTTCTCTTCTTCGTTCTCTTCTTCTTCTCTTCTTCTTCTTCTTCTCTTTCGCGCGCCGCTGCTGCCGCCGCGTTTACGCGGAAAAGGTGTTCTTCGCGTTGTTTCTTGGACATGAATTTGTTCGTCGTTGTTGTTGTTGTTGTTGTTGTTGTTGTCTGAGCGTCGTTACGTTCGGAGAGAGAAGAGAGCAACGCCGCTTTTTCTCTCCTCTTCCTCTCGAGCTCTCGTTTCAGCGCCTCCATGATGATTATGAT
>Ga0181600_10004731_pt1 | contig 10302 bp, 4 predicted proteins | sample 041ome_2_FD_132982 | JGI IMG/M metagenome (GOLD analysis project Ga0181600, IMG submission 132982) | Coastal salt marsh microbial communities from the Groves Creek Marsh, Skidaway Island, Georgia - 041406US metaG (megahit assembly) | ecosystem: Environmental > Aquatic > Marine > Intertidal zone... | reverse complement strand
ACGACCCGGGCTCGTCCAGGAACTGCCACGTCCGCTGCTTCAGCGTGAACGCGCGCCGACGGTAGTCCAGCACGCGCTTCGCCCACTCCAACGCGGCTTTCTGCTCCTCCTCGGTGATCGGGGTGTTCTCCAAATCGGTGATCTCCAAATTTGAGAGAGATTTTGAGAGTTCGCCTCGTTCGCCTCGTTTGGCGCCTTCTCGGCGAGCCTTCCCGGGAACCTGCTCGTCCGCGCTCGCGTCGTCCCCGCTCACGTCGCTCGCGTCGCTCTCCGAGAACTCCGAGGGCGCCCTCTCGCCCTTCCACGGCGCGACCGGCCGCGCGTCCACGACGAAGTACTCGTCCGGGCCCACCGCCAGCGACGCCTGGATGGCGCGCGCCTCCGCCGCCGCCGCCTCCGCCTCCGCCTCCAAGACGCAGTCTCGGATCTCCACCACCGAGCCCTCCTTGACGAGGTGAAGCGCGAAACCCTCGTACGCCACGCCGTACTCCGGGTCGCGCAGCATGAAGCTGCGCTGCGTCAGCTCGAGCTCCGCCGGGACCTCTCGGTTTTCGTCGAGGTAAAAGGCTGTTTTCGTTTTCACAAGAAAAAACAGGGAGAACGCATTCACGCGCGTTCGGGAAGACGCGGCGTTCACGTGGGCGGCGGTCGGGGGAAGGGAAGGGTCAGCGACGCGTTCGGGAAGACGCGCGGTGCGCGCGGCGAAGACACGACGCCCGGGCCGACGGCGCGACGCGGGCCGCCCGCGCGTGCGGTCGCCCGTCTCGAGCGCCGCGACATTCGGATCCGGAGGTTTTCGGCGCGCGAGCCAACCGCCCGGGAAAACGAACGTCGGTGAACGGGGAACGCGCGAGCTCGCGTGACCCTCGCGCGAAGCGCGGGTTTATCCGCGTACCTTTCTTGTGCAGCGCGGCGAGGTCACCCCAGGTTCCCCCGGGGGCCTTCCAAATCACCCGCTTCATGCGGTTCCCGCTCGCGAGGAAGATCGGAGCGGACATCGCGCCTGCGCCTTCGCGGCTCTGTACACCTCGCTACTCGTGCTGAATCGCGCGCGCACCACGCGTGCGGTCCGTGCCTACGCGCTCCCCAAGTCCCCCCGCCGCACAGCCTCGCTCTGCACGCGCGGAGATCGCAGACGCCTCGGTCTCGACCTCGCCGCGCCGACAGTGCGCGAACGCGAGTGCGCCGCGTGCGGCGCCGTGCGCAAATCACGATTCGGTCCCACTCAACGGTAGCTATGTTGAAACATTTCGCATTTGTGTTAGACTGGATGCTCACTCATTCTTCGAAGTAAAAACAGGCTGTATCTTTAACGTGTACGCCAGTTTGCTGCGTGCCGGGCACCGGATGGTGAGTCACCGTCCAAACTTAGTCGAGTCTTTCGGAGTTGGCGTTTGCGCGTCCGCGACGTCCCGTCGCGTCATTCCCCGACACACCCTGGCGGTTCACCATGTCGACGCTCGCGCGTTCCTCCGCCTTCACCGCGCCACCCGCGCTCCGGCTCGCCTCCGCCCGCGACGCGCGCGGACGCGCCGCCTCCGCGCCGTCCCGGCGGCCGCCTTCTTCCGTCGTCTGCCGCGCCGAGAACCCGTTCGTGGAGGGGTGGCTGGATCTCTCCGCGACCGTCACGGGCGGCGGCGCGGACCTCGGCATCAGCGAGCTCGCGGAGAACCTGGGGAGCGACGTGTACATGGACATCAACGGATGGCACCTGTTCCTGAAAGACGCCAAGTACCACGTCCCCCTCGCGCGCATCGTGTCCAACCAGATCGCCGCGGACGGCAATCGATTCGACGAGCAGGCGGTGGTGCAGATCCTGAAAGACTGCCCCGTCAAGGTGGGCGGCGGCAAGGGCGTCGTGAAGCTGTTCGACCTCATGCCGAACATGTGCGTGCAAGATTTCACCAAGATCGTGGAGGACTACGTGGACGACTTGTGAGTGCCATGGGGAGAAGCGAAGCGACGCGGCGGCGAACGCGATACACATCTTGAATCATGTTTGTCACCTCAACCGAGCGCCACGTGTTGCGTTTAACATGTACAGTCATCGCCACCTCCACGAAAGACTTTCGCGCGCGCCCGTCTCGTCCCGCGCATGGGCAAACCACCGGTGGCGCAGGTCCGCGCGACCGATCGCGAGCGCGAGGTACGGCTTCCGCGTCGCCGCATCCCGCACGTCACCCCGCGTTCGCCCCTCGCGAGACGACTCGACTGACGTTCTCGTCGTCGTCACCCTTTCTCACGCAGCAGCGCCTCCGCGATGTGATCTTGTCCGTGCTTCGCGCACGCGGGTGCGGCAAGTCCATGTGACCCAGCGAGGCCCCGCGCGCGGTGTGCGGCCGGGGCTCCGAGCGGTGGCGCGAGCTGATGGACGCCACGCGAGCGGTCGCCGTGGAGCTCGTCGACGAGGGCGTCGTCGACATCACCCAGCGGGGAGAAAAAGTGGCGACACTAAAAAACGAACCGATCCGCGGAGCGATACGGCTGCGTTTGGCGGAAAAGCGCGCGACACATGTTTGCCGCGAGACGGACGTTTCCGTCGGAACCTTCGAACCCTCGGGTCCCTCGGGAGACGAGGCGGTGAAGGGTGACACAAAAGACACAAAAGCGCATCGCCGCGTGAGGAAGGGCATCCCTCACGACGCGAAGCGAAGGAAAACGCGGCGCGACGACGCGTGACACGTTTGTCGTTTGTCGTTTTTCGTTTTTCGTTATAAAAATACGGCGCGAAACGTCGCGCCGTCGGCGGTCGTGACGAGATTCTCGGTGAAGCGTCGCGGGGTCGATGCCTCGCGCGCGCGAGGGTTTCCGATGCGCCGGCGGAGCGACGTCGTAGGGTTTAGCGCGCCGAGATCGGTATAGGATAGTGATATGCAGTCAGACACAGCAGAAGAGCGCGCGAAGCGCGAACAAAAAAAAACCGAAAAAACCGCATCATCCATCGCCGTCGGTTTGCCGGTTCGACGACGCCAACCGAGAAAGGAAGAAACGCGCCGGAAACGCGCGCCCCGCCTTCGACGTCTGCGGAGACACACGACTTTCGAACCTTCTTTTTTCACGCGTTTTCTCGTCTCGCGAGACCCCCCGCCGCGGTCATTGCCGCGGGGCGCGAACGAGCACCTGTGGCTGGCTCGCGGTCGATTCCTCGCCGTGCGAAGCGGGTGGAGGACTCGCGCGCGTCGAACGCGGCGTCCGCGGAGGAGGTTCGGGACGGAGGGTTCCATTGACACGAACCAACACGTCAAAACCACACTTCACCGCGAAGCCGAGAAGGTCCGCATCTTCCTCGTAGGGCGCCCTCCTGTTCGGCTGACCCTCGGGGACGATGTCGGGCGCGTGCGCGGCGGCCGCCGCTGCGGGCGTCTGCTTCGGCGCGCGCGCGCGCCCGGGCGCCCCCGCGCGCCGGGTCCGACCGGTCGTGGCCCTGCGCCAGCCGACCCGCGGGCTCGCGCGCCGTGGGTCCCCGACGCGCGTTCGGCCGAATCTCGTTCCGCGCGCGTCGCCCCGCGCGGGCCAGGGCCCGGTCACCGGGGACGCACTCCCGCGCCGCGGCTTCGCGCCGGCCGCGGCGACGCGAGGCAGGCGCGCGGTGGCGCGGAGCGCGCCTCCCGAGGACGCCGGGAAGGCTCAGTCGGGAGACGCCGGGGAGGGATCTGACGCGAACGAGCCTCATCCCACCACCGAGGCGACGCCCGAGTCGAGTTCGGCTTCGTCGGACGACGCCGACGCGGATGTCGCCGCGGAGCCGCCGATCCGGGAGGAGATCAAGTACAAGCCCCCGGGCGTGTCCAAGCGCCGGTCCGCGACGAAGACCGTGCCCATCGTCGTCAACCCGGTGCCCCCGTCCGAGCGCGTGCCCGGGGGCGCGGGCGCCGCGCCGAAGGACGAAGACGCGGCGGACCCTAAATACTCATACGACGCCGCGGCGGCGACGGAGGCGGGCGCCGCAGCCTCCGCCGACGCGGTGGATGTCGCCGCGGCAGATGTCGCCGCCGCGGATGTCGCCGCGGCGGACGCGGCGACATCCGGCCGGGAACCTCCGGGAACCTCCGCCCTCCGGGAACCTCCGCCCGCCGAGAATCCCGCCGAGAAGCGAAACGCGGAGGAGGCGGCGGCTGACGCCGAGACGGCGGCGCTGCGGTCTCTCTCGGGCTCGGCGGCGGAGCCGAGCGCCGCCGCGCGCGAGGCGTTTCAGACCGCCAAGGACGCGTTCAAGGCGGCGTCCGCGGCGCTCGACGCCGACGCGAAGACGGCGTCGAGCGAGATGGCCGGCGAGGGCGGCGACGTCGACGCGAAACGCGCGGCGGACGCCGACGCCGGCGAAGCCGGAGGCTTCGCCTCTTCCGGCTTCGCCTCCGACGCGGACGAACCGACTTCACGCGAGTCCGAAGCTTCGACCGCGAAAAGCGCGAAAAGCGCGAAGGACACGGACACGGACGCGACGACTGGAACGCTGCGGTTTATCCCCGCGGACGCCGACGTCAAGCTGGACGACGAGGGCGTGCCGTACGTGGAGGCGGACGCGAGCCTGGACGAGCTCGAGCCCCCCGGGAAGTGGCCCTCGGAGAAGGAGCTCCCGAAGGAGGGTCCCGAGGATCGGCCTGCGGACGACGACGACGACGCCGACCGTGACGTGCCCGCGAGCGCCGTGGACGACGCCGCGCTGCTCAACGCCATCTCCGCGGTGGTCATCGCGGAGAAGGAGGCGGAGGCGAAGGCGCAGCAGCCGTCGCCGCCGCCGCTGCCGCGGGAGGATCTCCCCGCGATCTACGCCGCCGCCGAGGGCCAGGGCTTCGCGACGGACCAGGCGTTCAAGGTCTCGAAGGGCATGGCGCGCGGCATCCGCAAACCCAAGGTGGACCCGGAGAAGCAGGGCATTCCGCCCTCCGAGCGCGTGCCCGCGCCGAAGCCCGAGTTCGCGCCGGAGCCGGAGGGTCCCGGCGGCGACGAGGGCGAGCAGACGTCGGAGCGCGAGAAGACGGCGGACGGCGACGAGGCGGAGAAGCGATCGGACGACGACGCGTCGGAGGAACCCTCCGAGAAGACCGAGACGGAGCTTAAGGAGGAGGAGCTCGCCGCGCGGACCAAGGCCAAGGCGGCGGAGATGGCCAGCTGGACCACCGGCGTGGAGAGCAAGGCGCCCGCGAAGGCGCCCGAACCGCCGAAGAAGGATCCGGTCGAGGCGAAAACCGGCGGTGGCGACGGCGACGGCGGCGGCGGCGGCGGCGGCGGCGGCGGAGGGGGAGGTGGCGGTGGTGGCGACGGCGACGGTGACGACGACGCGGAAGACGACGACGAAGTCGACCCCTCCGAGCTTCCCGTGCCGCTCAGCGCGGTGGCGAAGGCTGCGTGGGCGCAGATCATGAAACAGGCGGAGCAACTCGTGAAGGCGGCGGTGCGGCTCTGGGTCACGCGCGACCCGACGCTCACCGGCAATCTCTTCGGCTTCACCGTGCTTTTTTTCGCCTCCTTGGCGGGCGCGGCGTTTCTGGGCCCCCAAAACCCGCTCGAGTTCGGGCGCGACTCGCTGTTCAGCACGGTCATGGGCGTCACGCCGGAGTGGGTGTTGAACCGGGAACAAGGTCCGGTGCAGGCGACGTTTCTGGCGTGTGCGGCGGCGGCGGCCTCCGCCATCATCAAGACCCGTCTCGGCAGCCGCATGGCCCCGCTGTCGCCGTTCATGCACGGCGTGCTGGGTCTGCCCGTGGGCTTCATGCTAGTTTTCCGGTGGAACAACGCGTACGAGCGCTGGTGGAGCGGCCGCACCGAGCTCGGCTTGTTGCTGATGCACGCCAAAAATCTGGGCGGGCAGTTCTGCACGTGGGTCGCGCCGGACGACCAGCAGCTCGCGACGCGCGCGTTGGCGCTGATTTGCGCGCTGAAGGAGTGCGTCGCCGATCGGCTGAACGGCACGGTCTTGAAAGACGGGACGGTGATGCTGAACGCGACGTCGCTCTCGACGCCGCTGCACCCGGTGGACCTGGAGGGCCTGTTCGCGGCGGAGAACAAGGTGATGTTCTGCATGGAGAAACTGCGGGAGTGCATCTACCACGCCTCGAAGCAAGGGCTGTTGCCGCCGCCGATTCTCGGGGGCATGGTGAACGAAGATCTGTTCGGCATCATGGAGGCGTACGGCGAGTGCGAGAAGGTGGTTAACCAGCCCCCGCCCGGGTGCATCATCACGCACCTGAAGAGCACCCTGATGGTGTACGTGTGCACATTGCCGTTCATCTTAGTGCACGAAGTTGGCATTTTTTTGGTGGTGCCCACCACCGCGATCCTCAGCCTGGCGCTCTTCGGCACGGAAGCCGCCGCCGAGCAGATCGAGCAGCCCTTCGGGAACCGGCCGTACCACCTCCCGGTGCGCGGCCTCATCATCAACAACACGCGCGACCTGGGGCAGACCTCCAGGCCGGTGCTCGGATTCGCGGGCTACGTCAACTCGCCTCGCGACTTCTCGCTCGCGCAGAACGGGCTGGCGGGCGCCGGCGAGGCGGTCGGCGGGGGCGCCGAGTCGCCGTACAACAACGGGCTGGCGGGCGCCGGCGGCGACGCGCCGCCCCTCAGCGCCGCCGGGCCTCTGTTGTTCGGCTCGGCGGACGCCTGGGAGCGCGACGCGGAGCAGATGACGCCGATGCTGGCGTCGCCCAGCGGCGTGAACCCGGACTTCGAGCAACAAGTCACGGAGGACGGGGCGACGGAGGACGAGCCGGAGGGTTTGGAAAAAAACGCGCGACGGGGCGAGAGCGGAGACAGAGCGCCGGGCGGCGCGCTCTCGGAGTTCCAGCGACCGCCGGAAAAAGTGTCGCTGCCTTCGCGCGCGGAGGACGACGCCGGCGTCGTGGAGATGGGCGGCGGCGACGGCTGGGTCGGCGACGGTCTCACCGGCTGGGTGGCCTCCGCCAAGCCCGGGCTCAACAGCGCGTCCGCCGCGGCGGCGGCGTCCGCGGCGGCGTCGCAGCGCCCGGAAAAAGCCGCGCCCCGGCCCGCCGCGCCGGCGCCGGCGCCGGCGTTTAAGACGGGCGCCGGCGTTCAGAACGGGTCCGGTTCCTGGTACCCTGGCTCGCCGGGAAAAGCGAACGGAGTGAACGGAGTGTTCATGCCCAAATGGAAGGCGCAGACCCCGATCGAGGTGTTCGAGGACAACGACGTGTCCGTGGACGCGCGCAGCGGCGCCGAGCGTCTCGGGAACAAGCACCGGTACCACGTCGGGGACTCGAGCCGGCGCAAGTCCATCGACAAAGCCGGGTTTCGGGACGACACCGCCATAGACTCGAGCGGCTCGAAACGAGCGAGCCAGGGAAAGACGTTCCCTTCCGCGTTCGGCGGCTCGGTGCCGGTCCCGAGCCCCCTCGGCCTGGCGTCCGCGCCCGGCTCGCCCGACAAGTTTTTCCCGGGCGGCGCCAAGGAGTTCGGCGCCGGGGGGGGGCTGAGCGCGCTCATGCGCCAGAGCTCGGCGGATGAGCGGGATTTGGCGCGCGACTTGCTGGGGCCGCCGCCGCCGTCCTCGCCCTTCGCCGCCCGACGCGAACCGTCGGCAAACCATCGGCCGGGCACTCTGTCGCCCCCGCGCTCGCCGACGCGCGCGCGCGCGTTCTCGCACGTCGACGACGACGTCCCGTCGCGCCCGTCGTCGCCGGCGTTTGGGAGTTCGGGAGCGGGAGCGGGAGCGGGAGCCCGCGAGGAGAACCCCGACTCCGTGCGCACCTGGGGCGCGAGCGACGACCGGAGGATGGGCTTTTCGCCAAACCGCTCGGTCCCCGCGAAGGCCCCTTCCACGCTGCAGCGCTCGCAGAGCATGGGGAGCTTCGCGGACGACGTGCTCGATCTCCAGGAGGTGGAGCGCGGCGCGCCGTTCGCGGCGGCGAAAGAAAACGGTTCCGCCGCGGCGGGGAAGAAAACGGCGACGAAGGCGAAGCGGCCGCCGCCGCGGCGATCGACCGCCTCCTCCGCCTCCGACGGCGGCGGCGGCGAGGCGAGGCCGGCCGTATGGGATGTCTTCGGCGGCGATCGCAACGGGGGGGCGAAGAAGTGATGCGCTCTTCTCGATTCTTTCGTTCCGAGTACGTAGCTAGTAGTCTCTCATTCTTCGTGTGTGATGACACAAATGCTGTGATCGCGCACAATTTGGCACGCCGGGTTTCCGAAAGATATCGGACCGCTAAAAGCAGTCGACGTCGTCCACGACAGTTGGCACGTCACTCTTCCCCGCGCGCGTCGACTTCCGGTCGCGCCGCTCTCGCACGATACTCGCGCGCCTCACGATGTCCGCCGTTCTCGCCACGCGCGCCGGCGCGCCCGCCGCGCACGGCGCCGCCGCGCGCCGGCTCACCGCCGGCCGCTCCGCGTTCGCCCACGCCGCCCCGCCCTCGATCAAGCGCGCGTTCGCGGCGCGTCGCGCCTCCGCGTCCCGCGCGACGCACGTCCTGACCACCGCCGGGTGGAACGACTTCGAGTGGGGCACGGCGACGGTCGTCAGCAACGAGCCCGCGGCGGCGGAGGGGGGCCTGCGCAGCGTGAAGGTGTCCGTGGACGAGGCGTGCGCGGAGGCGTACGGCACCCCAGGCCAGTTCGTGCAGATGCGAACGAACGCGGATGCGAAGCCCGCGTTCCTCGCCATCGCGTCGCCGCCGGGCGCCGAACCCGAAACGGTCCTGGAGCTGCTCATCAAGTCCACCGAAGGGACGGCGGGTGAGATTTGCGCGCTGAAGCAGGGTGCGACCGTGGACGTCTCGCCCCCCATGGGCGGCGGCTTCGACCTCGAGGGCAAGGCCCCGGCGGCGGCGGCGCCGAAAGCGCTGCTCTTCGCCACGGGCTCGGGCATCTCGCCCGTTCGCGCGCTCATCAAGAGCGGCGCGCTGGACGGCCGCGACGTCTCGCTGTTCTACGGCACGACGTCGGAGCGCACGTGCGCGTTCTTCGAGGAATTCGCGGACTGGAAACGGACGCACGGCGTGGCCGTGACGCACGTGCAGTCGCAGGTTGGCGGGCCGCCCACGTACGTGCAGGACGCGCTCAAGGATGTCGTCGCGGCGGGCGCCGTCGACGCCGACGCGACCTGCGCGGTGCTTTGCGGGCAGAAGGAGATGACCGAGGCGGTCATCGCGATCCTCACCGAGGCGGGCGTGCCCCAGGAGAAGTGTATCATGAACTTCTGAACGGCGGACAAGAGGTCCTGAAGGTGGTGCGGTGAGTCACTACGTACTACGGAAACGAGCTAGCTACGTTAATAAGAAACGACGTCCGCGGTGTCGTGTCTTACTCCTCTGGTTTTCTGCCCAGGAACTCGGGAAGCATCTCCCCCTTGAACTTGGGTTTCCGCTTCCTCTCCTCGAGCGGCGCGGCCGCCGCGGCGAGGCGCGCGCGCTCTCGCTCGGCGGCGCGCCGCAGCGCGCGCGCCGCGCCGAGCAGATCGTCGGGTGCCACGCCGCCGTCGCCCGAACGGTCGACGGCGACGCTCTTCGGAAGCTTCGACGTCGGCTCTTCGTCGAACCCGCCGTCGCTTTCATTTCGCTCCGCGAACCCCCACGCGTCGGTGTCGCCGGTCTGCTCGCCCGCGCCTCCAATTCCCGGACTCGGCGCGCCGCTGGCCCACGCCGCCTCTTCCCTGCGCCTGGCCATCTCCAGCGCCTCCGCGCCGAGCCGAACGCCCGCGATGGACGCCACCTTGATCGCGAACGGCCCCTCGGGCTCCACCTCGCCGCCGCCGGCGACGGCGATGCCGAGGCCCACCACTCTGGACGCGCGCATCTCGTGCTCGTGCTCCATCACGCGCCCGCGCCAGGTTTTCAGAAAGCGCTTCATCGGCACGTACACGTCCGCCCACCGCCCGGCGGGGGAGAACAGAAAAGCCTGCCACAGGTCTTCTTTCTGCCCGGTGATCCAGTTTTCCGTGCGAATCGACACCACGTACTTGCGCCCGTCGGAAAGCACGCGGTACCGCAGCGCCGTGAACGCGTCCAGGTCCAGGTACTCGCCGACCGGAAGGTCCACGGTCGAGCACCCGGCGAAGCCCGAGCGGCGCATGCGCAGGCGCGCGACGGGCGGAACCGCGGGGGAGGCGGCGAACCCGAAAGCCGCGGACCTTGGACGTTCGTTCGCGGCGGCGACGACTCCGTCGGCGGCGGCGCCGCCGCCGAGGCCCACCGCGGCGAGCCGAGACTCGTACCCGGACCGCGCAGTCTCGCGCTCGGTGAGCAAAGACTCGGGGTCGAGCTCGGAAGGATCCGGCGGTGTTACGTTCGTGGCGATGCATTCGTCCGAATCCGCGCGCGCGTCGCGCAGCGGCGCCGTCGTCTTCGT
>Ga0181600_10004728_pt1 | contig 10303 bp, 7 predicted proteins | sample 041ome_2_FD_132982 | JGI IMG/M metagenome (GOLD analysis project Ga0181600, IMG submission 132982) | Coastal salt marsh microbial communities from the Groves Creek Marsh, Skidaway Island, Georgia - 041406US metaG (megahit assembly) | ecosystem: Environmental > Aquatic > Marine > Intertidal zone... | reverse complement strand
AGGCCATTGAGCGTCCCTTGCAATTGACAGACACCCGCCTCAACGGCCGCCAAGGAATTCGCCACGGCGTTGTCGGTGTCATTATGGGCGTGAATACCCAGCATCGCCCCATCGAAGCGGCGGCGCACTTCACAGATAATGTCATATACTTCAGACGGCAATGTGCCCCCATTGGTGTCGCATAAAACCGCCCATCGCGCCCCCGCGCTCAGCGCCGCGTCAATGCACGATAAGGCGTAATCCGGGTTCGCTTTGTAGCCATCAAAAAAATGCTCGCAGTCGATCATGGCTTCGCGCCCGCGGGCCAAAACAGCCTGAACGCTGTCACTGATCGCCTGTAAATTATCCTCTCGGGGAATACCCAGGGCCACGTCCACATGATAATCCCATGACTTAGCGACCAAGCACACAGCCGCTGCAGGCGCATCCAAAATTTCTTTAAATCCTGGATCATTATCGACACTGCGACCCGCCCGCTTCGTCATACCAAAGGCAGTGAGGGATGCCTGCTCCAATGGGGGTGCTGTCTCAAAAAATTGGGAGTCGGTGGGATTCGCGCCAGGATAACCGCCCTCAATGTAATCCAGCCCTAATTGGTCTAGAACTTGAGAAATTCGGATTTTGTCAGCAACGCTAAAATCAACCCCTGCTGTTTGCTGACCATCACGCAAGGTCGTATCAAAAAGATATAGCCGACGGCGAGACATGACCAACACCTTCCCTTTTATCCGAAACTGACTTTAATCATAGAATGATTTCAGCGACTTGCCTATCGCTGATTAACGAGAACATTGAAAGAGCCCTTTTCTGGCAATGCCCTTTTGAGGCTCATTTTTTTGACGCATATTTTGACGCCCATTTTGAGTTCCAGCTGTTTCGCCGTCTGTCGCGGCTTAACCGACTTCCCCCGCCAGGCGCCGGTGCACGCGCTCGCGGCCAATAAGGGGCAGTAAAGCGCGCAATTCTGGCCCGTGCTCGAGGCCCGTTAAAGCCAAACGAAGCGGCATAAACAACGCCTTCCCTTTGCGACCGGTCTCATCCTTGATGGCTTGGGTCCAGACAGTCCACGTATCCAAATCCCATGGCGCCTGCGGCAAGGCTGAAATGGCAGCGCTAATTACTTCTTGATCCTCGGCCCGAATAACCGGCGTCACCTTTCCCTCAATGATCGCAAGCAATCCCGCTACATCATTCAGTGTTTCGAGATTTTCGCGGATCGCCAACCAGGCATTTTCAGCGACGGTCATATTGATCTGGGACAAACGCTCCGACGCAATAGCATAAGGCATTTCTTGAATAATTTTCTTGTTCAGGCGCTTCAGCTCCTCAACATCAAATCGCGCCGGCGCTCGGCCAAGCCGATTGAAATCAAAACTCTGGATCAGAGGCGATGGCGTGTCAAAAGCCTCGACGGGATCGGCCGATCCCAAACGGCCGATCAAGCTGATAATGCTCATGGCCTCAAGGCCCATGGCGCGCAAATCGCGCAACGACAAAACGCCATCCCGTTTCGACAAGCCTGTGCCATCCACCGATTGCAAGAGTGAGAAATGAGCAAAGTGAGGTAAGGGGGCCCCCATCGCCTCAAAAATTTCAATTTGGGTCGCCGTGTTGGTCACATGATCTTCACCCCGAACAATATGCGTGACGGCAAAGTCAATATCATCAATGACGCTCGGCAGTGTATAGAGATAGCTTCCGTCCGCACGCCGCAACACGGGATCGGAAATGCTGTTGCAATCAATTGACTGCTCACCGCGCACCAAATCCAGCCATTGAACCGTCCGCGATGACAATTTAAGCCGCCAATGGGGTTGGCGCCCCTCGGCCTCTAATGCCGCACATTCTTCTGCCGTTAAGGCGAGAGCAGCCCGATCATAGACGGGCGGCTTGCCGCGTGCCAATTGACGCTTGCGTTTAAGCTCCAGCTCATCGGGCGTTTCGTAACAGGGGTAGATGCGGCCAGCCTGTTGCAGCTCCGCAAAAACCGCATCGTAACGGGCAAACCGCTCTGATTGGCGGGCTCTCACATCAACATCTAACCCCAACCAGGCGAGATCTTCCTCAATGGCATCGGCATAGGCATCGGTCGAGCGCTCTGCATCCGTATCATCTAAACGCAGCATAAACTCACCCTGATGGCGTCGCGCATAAAGCCAACAGAAAAGCGCCGCGCGCGCATTCCCTACGTGAAGATAGCCCGTCGGGCTGGGGGCAAAACGCGTACGCACCGTCATAGGTTCATCCTTTCAACCGGGCGTCTCGAAAACCGTTAGTGATCGGATATCGACGATCGCGACCGAAATTGCGCGGGCCGACTTTTGGCCCGGGTGCCGACTGCCGGCGCTTATATTCCGAGACATATAGAAGATGCTCAACCCGTTTGACAATATCTGCTGAATATCCGGCCGCCACAATTTCATCAAAACCGTGTTCATGATCAACCAAGGCACGCAAAATTCCGTCGAGAACGTCATATGGGGGCAGGCTATCCGCATCCTTTTGGTCGGGACGCAACTCAGCGCTCGGAGCCTTGGTGATGATCGCTTCCGGGATAACCAATCCGTGCGGGCCTTTGAGAGATGAAACGCGCTGTTCATTGCGCCAACGCGCCAAGGCAAACACATCCGTCTTATAGATGTCTTTAATCGGATTATATCCGCCATTCATATCCCCATAAAGGGTGGCATAGCCCACAGAAACTTCCGACTTATTCCCCGTGGTCACTACCATCGACCCCAGCTTGTTCGACACCGCCATCAACAATAAGCCGCGCAAACGCGACTGAATATTCTCCTCGGTCAAATCATGCGGGCGCCCCTCAAAAATTGGGGCCAATGTTTCATTGGCCGAGTGCACCAAGGGGCCAATCGGCATGGTGTCGAGCCGCACCCCTAATAATTTTGCACAGGCCGCCGCATCATCCAGACTTTCTTGGCTGGTAAAGGCCGAGGGTAACATAATGCAATGCACGCGATCACTCCCAAGAGCGTCAACACTCATGGCTGCACATAGAGCGCTATCAATGCCTCCCGACAGACCGATCAACACGCCGGGAAATCTATTTTTCTCAACATAGTCGCGCAAACCCATGACGGCCGCCATATACATGTCGAAAAATGGGGAAACCTGTGGATCGACCTGACCATCGGCGAAATCCGTCGCCAAATTGATCATGCCATGATCTTCGACCCATGGCTTGGCGGACCACACCAATTGGCCATTTGCATTCATCACGAAACTTCGGCCATCAAAGACCAAGTCATCTTGTCCGCCCACTTGGTTGACGTACACTAAGGGGCGACGGTTCTCGAGGCATCGTTTTCGCGCAAAGGTCAAGCGCTGCTCATGTTTACCAAGTTGAAAAGGAGATCCATTGGGCGAGATGAACATCTCGGCCCCCTGCTCGGCGAGATGCTGACAGACATCGGCAAACCAAACATCTTCACAAATCGGAAAGCCAAACCGATGACCTCGCAGCTCAACAGGCATAGGAAGAGGCCCCGCACGAAACAACCGCTTTTCGTCAAACACGGCGTAATTGGGCAAATGCACCTTATGGCGCACCTCGGCGCGACCCGCATCGGCAATGATTACACTATTATAGAGGTCCCCATTATCCACCCATGGCGCCCCGAAAACCAGTGCCGGTCCGCCATCCTTGGTCTGCGCGATCAGAGCCTCACTGACTTCGCGCGCACGCGCAATAAACGCGCGTTTCAACACGAGATCTTCAGGTGGATACCCCGTTACGAACAGCTCACTGGCAACCACGATGTCAGCTCCCAAACGTGCCGCTTGTGCCCGCGCGTGACGCAGGGAATTGGCATTTTCGGCCACACTTCCGACAGTGGGATTGTTTTGAACAATCGACAGTTTCATGTGCTCATTCCTATCCGACCCTGTGTAGCGTGGCTTGAAGGTGGCGACAAGAAGCGATTGTGCCGCGGCGAACCAGACACGCTTGGAAAATCGCGACACGGGGGTTTAAATTACTATTATTTCAGCTTATATCAGCCATTGAAGAGGAATTCGTAATGGTAAAAAATTGGTCTCCTGAAAGCTGGCGTGATTTTCCTGTCAAGCAAGTGCCAAATTATCCCGACGCCGATCATTTGCGGGATGTTGAGGCGCAGCTCGCCAAATTTCCGCCCCTCGTATTTGCGGGTGAGGCGCGCAGTCTGAAAAAACAGCTGGGGGAAGTCGCCCATGGTCGCGCTTTTCTGCTGCAAGGGGGCGATTGCGCCGAGAGTTTTGCGGAGCACAGCGCCGATAATATTCGCGACACGTTCCGTGTGCTGTTGCAAATGGCCATTGTTTTGACCTATGGCGCCAAAGTGCCTGTGATTAAGGTCGGGCGCATGGCGGGTCAATTTGCCAAACCCCGCTCAGCCGATACCGAAACCATTGATGGGCAAGAGCTCCCCTCTTATCGCGGTGATATTATTAACGGGATTGACTTCGATCCCACGGCGCGCATCCCCGACCCCGAGCGGCAAATTTCTGCCTATCGGCAGGCCGCTTCAACCTTAAATTTGTTGCGCGCCTTTGCCAAAGGTGGCTATGCCGATCTCGGTGAAGTGCATCGGTGGAACCAAGGCTTCATTGCCGATAGTCCGCAAGGCGCACGCTACGAGGATATGGCTCAAAAAATTGATGAGGCACTGGCTTTCATTCGCGCCTGTGGTGTCAATGCCGAGACAGCGCCGCAAATGCGGATGGTTGATTTCTACACCAGTCACGAAGCATTGCTGCTTGGATATGAACAAGCCATGACCCGCCTCGATAGCACCTCTGGCGATTTTTACTGCACCTCAGCACATATGCTGTGGATTGGTGATCGCACGCGCCAACCCGATGGGGCGCATGTCGAGTTTATGCGTGGCATTAAAAATCCGATCGGAATTAAATGCGGCCCCTCCCTCAGCCCTGACGAGCTACTGGTCTTGCTCGATACATTAAATCCTGACAATGAGGCTGGGCGCATTACGCTCATTTCGCGCTTCGGACATAATCAAGTTGAAGCACACCTCCCGCAGCTTATTCGGGCCGTTCAACAGGAAGGACGCACGGTTGTATGGTCGTGCGATCCGATGCATGGCAATACGATTAAAGCGTCCAATGGCTACAAGACCCGACCTGTTGATCAAATCTTAACCGAGGTTCAACAATTTGCCGACGTCCACCATGCCGAAGGCAGCTATCCGGGGGGCATTCATTTTGAAATGACCGGACAAAATGTCACTGAATGTTTGGGCGGCGCACAAGCCATTTCGGAAGAGGATTTATCCTCTCGATATCACACGCATTGCGATCCGCGTCTGAATGGCTCCCAGGCCTTGGAACTGGCATTTTTAATTGCCGAGCGTTTGCACTCGAATAGAGAAAAAGGGCGCGCGGCTGTTGCTTAGCGGCACATTGCTTTCAAGAATATAGGGGCCGTGCAAGCAAAACGCACCAGCCTTTGAAAGAGACATAATAAAAAGGCGTGGGCATATGCCCACGCCTTAATTATTTCATCTGTCTTGTAAATTCCACTGTCTGGTAAATTCCCAAAAACAGAAAGCGGGTAAACTTAACCGGCGGCCTCTTCAGGAGGGGTATCTTGTCCATCCGCCATCAGGATCTCGTCACCCGTCAGAGCCTCAACTTGCAAAAGTCCAGCTTCGGCGCGAATTTTTCCTTCAATCTCATTGGCGATATCTGGGTTCTCGGTGAGGAAGGTGCGCGCATTTTCTTTGCCCTGCCCAATCCGATGATCGCCATAGCTATACCAACTGCCTGACTTATCAACGACACCCGCCTTCACACCGAGATCAATCAACTCGCCTGTTTTGGAGATGCCTTCCCCATATAGAATATCAAATTCAACCACACGGAATGGCGGTGCCACTTTATTTTTAACCACTTTAACCCGTGTCTGATTACCAATGACTTCTTCTCGATCCTTAATCGCGCCGATGCGACGAATATCCAGGCGACATGACGCATAAAATTTCAGAGCGTTACCACCTGTCGTGGTTTCAGGGCTGCCAAACATCACCCCAATTTTCATTCGGATTTGGTTAATAAAAATAACCATCGTATTGGAACGCGAGATTGACGCGGTCAACTTACGAAGCGCTTGGCTCATCAAGCGCGCTTGCAAACCTGGCAAGGAATCACCCATTTCGCCCTCAAGCTCGGCACGCGGCGTGAGCGCCGCGACAGAGTCGATGACCAACACATCAACCGCACCCGATCGAACGAGCGTATCGGCAATTTCAAGTGCCTGCTCTCCATTATCGGGTTGCGAAATCAAGAGTTCCTCAAGATTAACACCCAATTTGCGCGCATAGCCCGGATCAAGCGCATGCTCAGCATCAATAAATCCGCAAACCCCACCTTTTTTCTGAGCTTCGGCAACCGTATGTAAAGCCAAGGTTGTTTTGCCTGAGCTTTCGGGGCCATATATTTCAACTATCCGACCACGCGGCAAGCCACCAATGCCCAACGCAATATCGAGGCCTAGAGATCCTGTAGAAATCGACTCGATCTCGACCACACTGTCCGGCCCGCCCAATTTCATGATTGAGCCCTTACCGTAGCTCCGCTCTATCTGCGAGAGTGCCGCCTCAAGCGCTTTTCTTTTATCTTCGTTTTTGGTCATGAGTCCCACCACGTTATCTGACATCGTCATCTTCCTCTATAGCCGATTCTTGATGCTGTAGTTTGTACCTGTTTTGTTCTCATTGTCCACCATAAAAAACGACCTCAAAAGAGATCGTTTTAAATCAAGCGCTTGCGTATAAATGTGACAAAAAAATCAATCAAATTCTGATTATTCGTCTCGATACACGCGCTCTTTTTTCTCGTGCCGCTCCTGCGCCTCGACACTGAGCGTCGCAATCGGACGCGCCTCAAGCCGCCGCAAACTAATTTGCTCTCCGGTTTCTTCGCAATAGCCGTAGGTTTTCTCTTCGATACGCTGCAATGCCGCATCAATTTTATTGATCAATTTCCGCTGGCGATCGCGTGTCCGCAACTCCAGGGCTTTTTCAGACTCGGCGGCTGCACGATCCGCGTCATCGGGATGTTGTAAGCCCTCGCTTTGCAAGCCGTTTACTGTTTCGCGTGTTTCACGATAAATATCGTCTTTCCACGCCATTAATTTGCGGCGGAAATACTCGCGCTGGCGCGCATTCATAAAAGGCTCATCGTCTGTTGGGACATAATTCTTCGGAAGACGTGTTGACATGACATTCTCCTTCTTTTGAGGACCTTTTATTCAAATGGTGGAAAAAATCAACCCTCATACGTCACCCGCTCGCCTGATCTCTTTTTAAAACCCCAGATCGGAGCTCGCCCAACGCGCTAAGGGCTTGAACCCATGAAGCGTAACCTATAGGTTTAGCCATCTTAAATGGGTGCCAGTCGATGGCGTTTCATCTTTGTGAGGATTGTAATGACACAGCGTTTTGAAGGAACTGAAAATTATATTGCGACGGAAGATCTGCGAATCGCCGTCAATGCGGCCATGACACTTGAGCGGCCCTTATTAATTAAAGGCGAGCCCGGAACCGGTAAAACCGTATTGGCTGAAGAAGTTTCAAAAGCGCTCAACATGCCCCTCATTACGTGGCATATTAAGTCAACGACCAAGGCGCATCAGGGGCTCTATGAATATGACGCCATCACGCGCTTGCGCGACAGCCAACTTGGCGATGAGCGGGTCAAAGATATCAAAAATTACATTAATAAAGGGAAGCTGTGGGAAGCATTTTCACAAGATCAACGGGTCGTCCTGCTGATTGACGAAATTGATAAAGCCGATATTGAGTTCCCCAATGACCTGCTGCAAGAACTCGACCGCATGGAATTTTATGTCTATGAAACAGGCGAAACCATTAAGGCCGAACAACGGCCTTTGGTTATTATCACCTCCAACAATGAAAAAGAGCTCCCCGATGCCTTTTTGCGCCGCTGCTTCTTTCACTACATCTCGTTCCCCGATACCGAGACCATGACCGAGATTGTGAAAGTGCATTACCCAAACATCAAAGAACGTTTGGTTAAACAAGCATTGACGACATTTTATGAAGTGCGGGATGTGCCGGGTCTGAAGAAAAAACCCTCAACGTCAGAGCTGATTGATTGGCTGAAATTGTTAATGAATGAGGATATCGATCCTGAAACCTTGCGCGAAACCGATAACAGCAAGCTCATTCCGCCGCTGCATGGAGCGCTTTTAAAGAACGAGCAAGATGTACATCTGTTTGAACGCCTTGCGTTTCTGGCCCGTCGTGAGCGGAACTAAAACCGATGTTTGTTAATTTTTTCCACGCCCTCAAACAGGCCAATATTCCGGTTTCATTGCGGGAGTATTTATCTTTGATGGAAGCACTCGATGCCGACGTGATTGATCGCCGCGTTGAGGAATTCTACTACTTATCGCGGACAAGCCTGGTTAAAGATGAGCGCAATCTCGATAAATTTGACCAAGTGTTTGGGCATGTTTTTAAGGGCATCGAGTCGTTGGGCGAAGGTGACATTGCCGAAATTCCAGAGGATTGGCTGCGAAGCCTCACCGAAAAATATCTGACCGAAGAAGAAAAGAAAGAAATTGAGGCGCTCGGCGGCTGGGAAAAAATTATGGAGGAGTTGCAAAAACGCCTCGAAGAACAAAAAGAACGTCATGAGGGCGGCAGCAAGTGGATTGGCACAGCGGGCACCTCGCCCTTTGGTGCTGATGGCTATAACCCCGAAGGGGTGCGCATCGGCCAAAAAGAAAGTCGCCATCGCCGCGCGGTCAAAGTGTGGGATAAGCGCGAGTATAAAAACCTCGATGACAGTGTTGAAATAGGCACGCGGAACATCAAAGTGGCGTTACGTCGTCTCCGCCGCTTTGCGCGCGACGGAAACCCCGAGATTTTAGACATTGACGACACAATTCACTCGACCGCCCAAGCCGGCTATCTTGACATTAAGCTGGTTCCCGAGCGCCGCAACAATGTTAAGGTTTTAGTGTTTTTTGATGTCGGCGGCTCGATGGATGGTTATATCCGTCTGTGCGAAGAATTATTTTCAGCGGCGCGAACCGAGTTTAAAAATCTCGAATATTTCTATTTCCATAATTGCCTCTATGAAAGTGTATGGAAAGATAATCGCCGGCGCTTCAATGAGAAAATGGCAACGTGGGATATCCTTCACAAATATTCCTCCGACTACAAAGTCATCTTTGTCGGCGATGCTTCAATGAGCCCGTATGAGGTGAGTTATGCCGGCGGCTCGGTTGAACATTGGAACGAGGAAGCTGGTGGCATCTGGCTGCAGCGCGTCAATGAAATATACGAGAATGTGGTCTGGCTAAACCCAACCCCTGAACGCTATTGGGAACACACGGCAAGCCTGCAAATGATCAAGCAAATTTTTGCCGACAACATGTTTCCATTGACGCTTGAAGGCCTCGACCGCGCCATGCGGGCCCTTGGCCGATAGACGAGCCGATAGACGAACCGATAGACGAGCCGATAGACGAGCCGATAAGCCAGCGGAAAAGCGCGCCCATAAAAGCGCGCTCATCTCAGATCAGAGTTAGGACAGATTCGCGCAGAAGCGCTGAATTCGGGTGCATGCTTCGCGCAAATTCTCGTCTGACGTTGCGTAGCTGATGCGGAAAAACGGTGATAACCCAAATGCCGCGCCATGCACCACAGCAACCCCCTCTTCCTCGAGAAGAGCTGTCGCGAAATCTTCATCTGACTGAAGTGTCACACCCGACTTCGTGGTTTTGCCGATACAGCCCGCGCAAGACGGATAGACATAAAATGCCCCTTCAGGGGTCGCACATTGAATGCCTTCAGCCGCGTTCAACATGTCCACCACCATATCCCGACGCCGAACGAAAACTGCATTGCTCTGCGCAATATAATCTTGCGGACCGCTCAGCGCCTCAACAGCGGCCCATTGACTAATCGAGGTTGGGTTTGAGGTCGATTGCGATTGAATTTTCGCCATCGCAGAGATCAGCGCCGCAGGGCCCGCACAATATCCAATCCGCCATCCGGTCATCGCATAGGCTTTCGAGACACCATTCATCGTCAGCGTCCGATCATAGAGTTGAGGTTCAACTTCAGCTGGCGTTACAAATGTGAAATTGCCATAGGTCAAATGCTCATACATATCGTCCGTGAGAACCCAGACATGCGGGTGACGCAAGAGCACATCGGTCAGAGGTTTTAATTCCTCACGCGTATAAGCTGCCCCTGTGGGGTTGGACGGAGAATTAAAAATCAGCCATTTTGTTTTTGGCGTGATCGCCGCT
>Ga0181600_10004727_pt1 | contig 10303 bp, 6 predicted proteins | sample 041ome_2_FD_132982 | JGI IMG/M metagenome (GOLD analysis project Ga0181600, IMG submission 132982) | Coastal salt marsh microbial communities from the Groves Creek Marsh, Skidaway Island, Georgia - 041406US metaG (megahit assembly) | ecosystem: Environmental > Aquatic > Marine > Intertidal zone... | reverse complement strand
TAAAGGTCGTAATACTTTTACCTCACTACATGTAACTGAAATACTTTCATATTAGCTACCCTACGTAGACTAGTACTGTAGCTCCTACGTCATTCATCATGCGCGCGTTCGTCTTCGTGTCCCAAAAACGTTCACTTCCTCCCCCCCGAGGAGGACCGGATCCAGCGCTTCAGCAGGCTGTGGTACCGCTCCGTCTTCGCCATCGTGGTCTCGTAGGCTCGGTCGTACGCTTCGTTGAACTCCACCGTGCACTCGACGCCGCCGCCGCTCGTCACGCACGCGATCTCATCCGCCTCCGCCTCGGCGATGGCCGCCATGCGGTCCTCTCTGGCCTTACGCACCGCCGCGCGCGCCACCGCGGCGTCGTTGGGCGCGCCCACGCCGGAGGCGCGCGCCGCCAGCTTGACGTCGTCGATGCTCTCCGCGACGCTCACAAACGCCACCGTGCACTCCGACGCGACCACGTTGTTGGACGCAGCCTCCACGCACGACAGCTCGTTCGCCTCCGCCTGCGCCTCCATCTCGCGAAGCTCGACGTACATCTCCGTCACCGTCGGGACCTTGCGAGACGCGCCGCCGGTGGCGCTTTCGGCGGACGCGCCGACGCGGACGCGCGTGGAAGCCGGGGCGCCGCGGAAGCCGCGCCGATCGCGTCGCGAAGATACGCGCGCGAAAACGTGCTGACGCGGATTCCAGGAACGACGAGCGGGCGTGCCGGATCCAGCGCGGGCCACCGCGATTTGGGACGCGATGAGGGACATCGTCGACGGGTGGGGTGGCTGGAAAGCGCGCGCGCGGGTGCGGATGCGCGAACGCCTCGAGTCGAAACGGACGCGCGAGCTGGCCGGGCGTCGTAGGAAGTGGCCAAGAAAACCCAAACACAGGGGCGCGAGATAGATATTCCGGTTCCACTCGTGAGAAAAACGCAAACCGACTGGGCGTTTTCGGCGTTTTGCTGCTCTGAACCTCTCTCTGATCACAAATTCGGCAAAATTTCGCGCATCCACGGCGATCCACGCGCGTCGACGGTTCGTTTCGTTCGGCTCTCCGGATGGAAGAAGGGAATGAGGATGAGGAACCTCATGACGTTGTCTCTCGCGTATATATACGTGCGCACGTATTAATATTACAGACGCAACCGACGCTCCTCAGTCGCTACTCGTCGAACTGCCCGTCCCTGGCGTCGAAGCGGACCACCTCGCTCATGTCGCGCAGGTTGCCGGTGTAGTGCCGGACGCGGCCCGGGATGCGGTGCGACCCGCGGTAGCGCAACCCGGGGTTCGTCTCGGGGATCACGAACCCCAAACCGGGGACGAAGGACCCGTCCCGGGTATCGAGCGTCATGACGTTTTCGGCGGCGCTCGCGACTTCGCGGCGCTCGGGCTCGTCCTTCCCCTCCAAAGGCTCTTCTTTTTTTTGAGACTCGTCGCGCGCGCCGAGCGTCTCCGAAGACGGAGCCGAATCGAGACTCGCCCTCGCCTGCTTGAATGACGCCGCGAAGTCGCGCGCGACGTCCCCTTTGCTGGTGCGGCGCGAAGCCGCCGGGCTCGGCGAAAACGCCGGCGTCGCGCGCGCGGAGCCGGAGGCTCCGCCTCCGGCGTTTTTCATCATCAGCGCCTTTTTCTCGAGCCGGGTCCGCGACGTCTCCTCGCACGTGAAGATCTGCCCGTCCGTGCCGCAGTACGAGAGGCCCACCTCCATCATCGCCGCTTGCAGCGCCAGCAGGAAGCGCGAGTTGGCGGCGAGTTTGCGCGAGAACTCGCTGGCTTTGAACGCGAGCTGGTAGAAGATGCTCACGCGCACCTTGAGCGGGTCGCGCACTTCGCGGCACACCACCTCCACCGAGCCTTTGCAGTAGTTCACCGCGTCCGAGTCGACGTGCGCGGCGAGCGACTCGCGGAGCCGCTCGACGTCCGCGGCGGTCACCGTGCCGACGTCCAGGTCGAACGTCGCGTTCATCCACAGCGACGGCGACCGGGACAGGTTGTATATGCGCGCGTCCAGACACGCGGAGACGGGGAGGAAGATGACCTCCCCCCAGAACGTCTCGACGATCACGAAGTTCAAGCCGAGCTCCTGGACCTTCACCGACACGGGGTCGTCCCCGAAGCGCACCCAGTCCCCCACGCCGAACGGGTTGACGACGAAGATCATGATGAGCGCGCGGAACATGGTGGCGGCGGTTTGCCCGAACACGAACGCGAACGCCAGCAACGCGGAGGAGAACACCAACCAAAGGTTCGCGACGTCCACTCGGAACACGCCGAGAGAAATGAACAGCGCGACGATCCCGAGCAGGACGCTGAGCAATCGCCCCACGTTTCTCACCAAGCCCGCGGTGTTGGCCAACGTCTTCGAACACGCCTCGCGTTGTTCGTAAATCGCCCGCATCGCCGCCGCGATGTTGCTCTCAGCCAACGCCGCGACGCCGCTGTCCGCGCCGCCGATGAGCTGGAACGCCTCGTCCACTTTGTCGGGCTCGATGAAGTCCCCGACCGCGTCGGGGGTCACGAAAGGCTGGCCGCTCCGTCGCAAGTGCTGGAACATCAGCGTCGCCGCCGCGTCGGCGTCCTCGGGCGACGACACGAACGCGCGCTTCGTCGTCGCCTTGAGCTCGCCCTGACTCGCGCGCTGCTGCAGGTGCGAAGAAAGCGCGGTGCCATCGTGCGCGTGGCCGCCCGACCCGGACCTGCGCGTCACCCTTGCGCTCGAGGCTAAGACGCGGAAAGGCAGCGCGAACGTGCCTCTCAGCACGTGCCTCGCCGCGGCGTCGATGACTCGAAGCGGCACGCGCGACGATACCAGCGGCTCCTCGGAGGCGCCCACCGCCGCCGCCGCCGCCGAGGCGCTGATGGGCGCGTCCGGGCGCGCCTCCACCAACGCGGCGTTTCGCTCCTCCGTCTTAGACAGGAGCGCGTCCGCGGGGCTCGTGCCCTCGGCCGCCACGGCGGCGCCGTCCACCGCGGACGCCTCCTCCAAAGACTCGATCACGCTCGGCAACCACGCGCTGGCGTTCTCCGCCGCGCTCGTCGCGGCGGCGGCGGCGGCGGCGGACGTCGCGTCGCGGGAAGGGTCCAGCGTCGGCGGGGAGGGCATCAGGAAGAAGAAAGGCCCGCCGTTCGCGGATTGCGCCGCGGCGTCCGCGCGCGTAGACGAAGGCGCTTCGTTCGCCTTTCGGTCGCCGTCCGTTGGGTCCGATCGCGGTTCGCTCGCGAACCGCGGCGCGAGTCTCTCCTTTTCGCGCGCCGTTTGCTCTCTTTTCTCATCGCCGGCGGACGTCCGGAGCGCGTCCGGAGCGCGCCTCACGTCGGGGTGTGTATCCGTGCCTCCTCGCGCGCCGCGTCCGTGACGCGCGGCGCGCGCGTCTTTTTTGTGGGAGACGCTCGCTCCGTTCACGCTCGCTCCGGTCACGCTCTCGTCGACTTTTTTCTTGACGAGCGTCCACCGCGCCTTCGCCTTGGCGCGCGAGCGCGGCCGCGGGCGGATGGGCGGGCCCGCGAGGCGCTTCAGGATGTTTTCCTGCCGCACCGTCGCGTGCAGCTGCTCCCACAGCGTGGACGAGTGCAGCCGCGACGCGAGCCAGTGCGTGAGGTAGTTCCGTATGGCGCGGAACACCACCGCCACGACGACGCACGCTAACGCGCGACTCACGTTTTCGTGCGCGGCGACGCCGACGACGCCTCGGCTCGGGCGCATGAGCGTCGTCCACGCGACGGCGACGCCGACGGCGAGCAGCGCGGTTTTGATATCGGACCGCAACACGTTCACGTAATACAGCAAGGCACTCATCGGGCGTCTCGCGTTCGTTCCGGGCTCTTTTTTTGAGACTAATTGCTCGTTTCCGGGCCCGTTTCCGGAACCCGCGCGCGACTCGCGCGGCGACTCCGACGACGCGTCTTTCGCGTTTTCGGCGTAGGTGTCGTAGCGGTCGAGCGCGAAGATGACGAGGCTCACGAGCGACCGCGCGACCCACCTTCCCAGGAACACGCACGCCACGAACAGCGCCCACCGCCACGCGTGGTCGTCGCCGTCCATCCTCTGCGCGTCGTCGAGCAGCAACCACAGCCAGAGCGCGCTCATCAGGCCGGCGACGCCGACGAGCAGGTCGAACCGCCTCGCGACGAAATCGAACAACGACGACCCCACCACCGCCACCGCATCGCCGCACGTGCGCTTGTCGTCGTCGTCGTCCGAGTCCGAGCCGTCGGAGACGGAGACATCGACCGCACCGTCGGTGACGGATTCGGTGACCGCGCCGGCTCGCTTAGGGACCAAGCTGGCGAACGTCCGGGCGTTCGCGTCCGGTCCGTTCGATAGGCCGATGCCACGTGTGCGCCCCGGCGAGTCGGCGGTCGCGTTTTCCGCATCCATCCACAGGCGGACGTCGCGCGCGTCCGCGGGCTTCGCGGACGACGACATATCGCGTCTCTCGGTGTCGCACCGCGCAGAGACGCGGGCTGGCGGGCGGGACAACAACGCGAGCTCGGGCCTGGGCGTGTCGTGCGCGTCGCACTGCGCGTCGGCGGAATTACGACTCGTTCCAAGTCCAACGAACGCGTTTTCGCACGCGTTTATCATAAGGCGTTTTGAGATGTTTCGAGTCGTCGTCTCACGCATGACACATCGCGGTGCCGAGTTTCCCGTGTTCGCCCCGGATCCGTTTTTCGCGCCAGACGCGCGCGTCGTTGTTGCTTTCCGCAGTTGTCGTAGTAGCAGCGTTTTTGAAGCTCCGTCGGCGCGCCAGAGATCCGCCGCGCGGGTCATGCCGACGCCGTCCTCCCCCTCCTCGCGCGACCGCGAGACGCGCGAGGCGCCGGACACGGCTCTGCTCACTGAACCCGAGACGCACGGCAGCTTCGCCGCGTCCCTCCCCGGCTTGACCGGCGCGGACGCGTCCCTCATCTCGCCGGATTCGCCAACCTACGGCAGCAGCGGCCTGAGCGCGTCTCCGTTCCTGAACACGCCCGAGCGAGCCGCGTACGCCCGAGGCAGGAGCATGGCCGCCGCGGTCGCCGCGGAGGCCGGGGAGACACACCCGGACCCCCGCGCGCGCGTGGAGGCGTTCGCGGCGAACCTCGCGCGCGTCGTGCGGCAGCCGTCGGACGCGATGTACGCCGCGGCTGGCCGCGAGGACCCCACGGCCGAGATGCTCCGCGAGTTCAAGCGGGCGCTGGAGAGTGGCGACGGCGACGCCGCGACGCCGGGCGCATTGCTCGACGACGGACCGACCGGTTCGCGCGGCGCGACACATCCGACGTCTCACTCCAGTGACGTCGCGACGAACGACGCGCGTTCGACGGTCGACGAAGAACGCGTTCTCGACGACGCGCGCTTCTCGGACGCCGAGCTGGAGGCGTTGACGCGCCCGATCTTGGGCGGGAGCTCTCGCGTCGGACGGGAGTTCGGGTACGGCTCGACCGCTCGCGAACGCGCCGCCGAGGCGGACGAACGCGAGACGGCAAGCGCGGAGCGGAAAGCGGAGACTATGTCGACTATGTCGACTATGTCGACTATGTCGACTACGTCTCCGCTCTCCGCCGACGCCGCGGCGTCCCCCGGCCGCGCGAGCGCGCGCATGCGCCGGCGCGCGCGCGCGCGCGTGGAGCCGGAGTCGGCACTAAGTGCCCATAGGATCGATCCCGCGTCGGGCGCACCCGCACTTGAGCTGTTCAAGATCCAGTGCGGGCAGTGCTCGTGCATGCTGAAGATCCCGGGGAGCGTTGCCGTGTTCCGTTGTCCGCGCTGCGCGTCGAAGCTCCGGAAGCCGCCGGGTGTTTTCGCGGAGTCGGAGTCGGAGTCGTCAAGTTGGAAAAGAAAAGACGGAAAAGAAGAAAAGAGAGAAACAACACAGAAACGCAGCGCCTTCGACGAGGAGCTCGCGTCGTTGCGCGCCACGCGCGAGGCGCTCGAGCGCCACGTCGCGTTCTCCAAGTCGCTGGAGGGGGTGGTGGGCGAACTCGCGAAGCGCGTACCGAGAGTCGCGGCGTGACGAGGAGACGCCGGAGACGCCGCGGAGGTGGATCGTAATCGTACTCCTCTCGTAGAAAGTACAAGTAGTAGTTTGACTACCGACGTACCGATCGCCGACACGTGTCGTCTCTCCTCGCTCGCGCTCGTCTGTTTGAGCTTCGTCATCAGACGTCATCAGACGGGTCATCCAACGCGTCTTCCGCGTCTGACACGGCTTGTTTCTTCGTGCGTTCGGGCGCGACGTTCCACACCAACACCGGGCTCGGACTCTTCCGCGCGACTCGGTTCGTCGCGCTGCCCAGCAACGCTTCGGAGAGCGCGCCGCGGCAGCCCCGTTTCGCCATCACCACCAGCCTCGCGTCGACGTCGTGTGCCACCGCGCAGATCGTATCGCCGATGCTCGCGTTGGTGTTGGGCGCGGCGGCGACGTCGCAGCGTATCGCGGTCGCCGGGACGCCGGTTTTCGTCAACACCGGCGTCGCGCGCTCGCGAACGCTCGCCTCGAGAAGGCTCACGGTATCGTCCAACCAGTTCGTTTCTTCGTCGTCGTGACGCGCATCGTCCGCGAACGCGTTCAGGGTGGCGACGGAGACGCCCGCGGCGAGCGCGTTCGCGAGGCCCGCGCCGGGCGCGTCGTCGTCCGCGCGCCACCGCATGGGGGGGACCACGTGGAGCAGCAGGAGCGTGTCCCCGGGCCGGTACACGTGCGCGCCTACGTAGTCGAGCAGAGAGCGGGAGACCAGCGAGCTGACGTCGTCCAGAGGCACCAGCACGACGCGCTCGGGCGAGGCGCGCGCGTCCTCGCGAAAGCACTGCGGTTCGGGGGCGGCCACGGGGGAGGACATGCCGCCTCGAGGCGCGCGCGTCGGGGAGTGAAGAAGCGCTGGGAAGGTCCGAGAGGGCGTCGTCGTTGCTGGAAGAAGCGAAATAAAGCGTGACTTCACGAGCTCATTCATCGACCGGGCAAAGAGCCCCTCAACACCCCGAGAACGTGGTTGCGGCCACTCGACCGGCGCGCACATGGCTTTGCATGCCGTGGGCGTCGATCGTTGAACGGGCGTCGGCGGTGCACATCCAAGTGGCTCGCGTTCCGTACACGAGCTCGCACGTCCACCCGCGCCGAGCGCACGCGCGCTTCCCCCGGAGCGCCTCCCCGCGAAGCGCGTCACCCGTTTTCTCGCCCATCGCCTCGCGGGGACCCCACGGCCGGGTCGGCGTCAGCGGCGGGTCAAACGGAGGCGTCGAGCGACAGCCTCGGGTCTCGCGCTCCATTGTACCCCCACCGCGCTTCTCGCAGGCGGCGGGTCCCGGCGGCGGATCGCGTCCGCGCGGGCCGACCCGGATGAGCGCGTCAGTCGGCCGCCCCGCGGAGGGTGCGCGCCCCCCGTTCATGAGCCAGGTGCATACGTGGGGCGACGCGAGCCTGCTTGCGCTGTTGTTGGCGGCGGACTTCACCTGGCTCATCGCGGACAAAGAGGTGAACCAAGTGAGTCTGCCGCTGGCGCTCGTGTGGTCGGTGTTCATCGCGTGGGTCGCGTTCGCGGAGCGAAGGGCGAACCCGGATGAGTGCGTCGTCGCGCTCACCACCGCGCTGTGGTGCTTCGGCAACGGTTTCTGGACCCTCAGCGACTTCGCCGAGTGGCGAGACGTCGCGGCCCGTGACGCGAGCGCGAGCGATTACGCAGGCAGCGGGTACGACGGAGGAGGCGGCGTGACCGACGGCGCGCCTTTGACGTACGCGGGCGTGGACTTCTACGACATCCAGACCCTGGACAACCTGGCGGGGGCGTGTTTTCTCGTCGCGTCGCTCGTGGGCGCGGCGTACTACGCTCATTTGCGGTACACGCCCTTCTTCCTGGACGCGAGGCGCCTGCGCGGCGACGGGCTCGTGGACGAGTTCGCGGTGGAGTACGTGGACGACCGCGGCGCGCTCTTCGGGGAGGACGGGGAGGACGAGTCCGTGAGCGCTCGCGACCGCGACGCGCTGCTGCGCGACGGCCAATCGTCGTCGTCGGGCGGCGGCGGTTCTCGAACGCGGCTCTCGAACGGGATCCATTCCTCGGATCCCTTCCTCGGCCCGGCGTTCACGCCAAACGCGCTACGCGTGCGGTCGCGCGCGGAGTACGAGTCGCTCTCGCACTTCCTGTGGATCGCGAAGGACCTGTGCTGGTGGGTCGCGGTCGAGACGGAGGACGTCGCGCCGGGCGCGCTGATCGGATGCGCCAAGGCGGCGACGGCGCTCGTCGCGGCGGCGCTCATCGCGCACACCGCCGACGCGCTGGCGGTGGCGCGCCGGGACGCGCCCCATTCCGGAAAAAAAGAGGGGTCCGGGCCCTCTTGGTTCGCGGACGGCGAGGTGGTGACGAAGCTCGCCATCGTGTTCTGGGTGTTGGCGATGACCATATGGAGCTTCGGCGACATGTTCCACCCCGACCCGGAGGCGCGCATCGGCGCCGAGGTGCACTTGTTCTCGCTCCGCGCCTCCGCCGACGCCGAGGGCCCGGACAGCTCCAGATGGTGGGCGGCGTGGAGCATGGCCGTCGGCGTCTTCGTGCTGGCGGCGTTCTGGGGGTCGGAGGCGGTGGCGATATGCGCGCGGGGGAGGGGCGACGGCGAAGCGGCGACGAGGGAGGCGGGCGAGCCGCCATCCTCGCGACGCGAAGGCGAGTAAGGTACGTACGTAGCTACTTATGATAGCTACATACGAAAAGTAGCTATGAAAAGTAGCTACGTATCTCTCGTTGATATTTCGCAAACTACCGGCTCTCCGCGGCTCTCCGCCCGTACGCGCCGAGCCAGGAGGAAGGCACGCTCCACCCGTCGCGCAGTTTTTTTTTAAAAAAACGCTCCGGCTGGAGCGCGTCTTCGTCCTCCGCCGTGGAGATTCCTAAGAACCGAACCAGCGCCGAGGCGGCGCGCGCGGCGTCGTCTGAGTTGTCCCCCTCCGAGCACACCGCGACGAGGCACGACGCGTCGCGCTTCGGTGAGACGCGCGTGACGGCTCTGAGCAGGCTCCACGGCGGCAACGACGACGTTTTATGGGATGGAATCGAGTCCGGCTCGATCGGTGGCACGTCCACGCGGCTCCAGCGATCGTCGGTCGCGAGCTCGAACGTTTCCTTCGCATCACCATCACTAAAAAAACGCGCGTGCCTGAACCTGGTGTCCCCGACCGTCTCCGCGGCGGCGCCCTGCGCGGTGGAGGGCAGAGACGCGGCGATGACCACCTCCGCGAACGCGCACGACTCGATGAACGACGCGAGGTCGTTCGCGAATTTTTTAGAAGCACCGACACAGACGTCGCCGCGCAGCTGCAGAAACACCGCGCCGGGACAGACGCGCTCGTCCCCGTGCAGTTCCAAGGCTGTCGCGAGCACTTTTTTTTTTGACTGCGATCCGCCCTCGTCCGTCGCTCCCGCGAGGCGTTGCCCAACATCGCCGCCGCCGATCGGCGCGAACGCGTCCGTCCCCACGCACGGCATCACGCTCGGGTGGTCCAGGCACCCGAGCCTGCTCGTTCCGGACGCGCCCGGCGCGAGCCGGTCCACGACCAGCGTCTGGATCATCAGATCCACCGCGAGCTGCCCGACGTTCCCGTGCCCCACCGCGGGCACGACGAGGGTCTTCCCCTTGAAGGCGGCGCGGTCGCCGCCCGCGTGCGACGGGAAGTACTCCATGGCGCGCGCGGGCGCGGAGACGCGACGGGAACGAACGGGACGCGAGTCGTGCGCGCGTCGAAGAGAAGAGAACAAGATGATACCTCGCGACGACACATCGTACTATCCGCGCGTTTTTGGATTACCGGCTTGCGCGGCACACTTCTTTCACAATTTCACAAACAAAACACGTCTTTCCAAAAAACGACACTCCGCTCGATGACTCGATGACTCGATGACTTCTCACCACTCCTCCGGGCAGTAGTCCTCGCAGAACTCCTCGTGCGGCGCGCGGCGGGGCAGCAGCTCGTCCAGCGCCTTCTTGACGCCTCCGATGATGTTGCTGGCGAAGTTGTCCATTTTCGAAGACTGCGCGCTTATGACGCGCCCGCCGCCGACGTCGGCGAAGCGCGCGTAGGCGGGATCCGTGAAGAAATTCACGACGCCCTCGAAAACCTCGGGGTAGCGCTCTTTGAACGAGAAGTGCCCCTCCACGCCGTTCGCGTTGACGTACGTCTCCGCGATGCTGTACTGAACAGCGCCGGTGAAGCCTTTCGTCTCGTCGAACGGATCGTTTAGCTCGAACGCCTTGTTCACGCTGAAGTGGGTCAGACGCGGCGCTTTTAAATCGTCGTGCATCATCGGGTTGGCGACGTCGCCGGACAACACGTGCGTCT
>Ga0181600_10004722_pt1 | contig 10307 bp, 7 predicted proteins | sample 041ome_2_FD_132982 | JGI IMG/M metagenome (GOLD analysis project Ga0181600, IMG submission 132982) | Coastal salt marsh microbial communities from the Groves Creek Marsh, Skidaway Island, Georgia - 041406US metaG (megahit assembly) | ecosystem: Environmental > Aquatic > Marine > Intertidal zone... | reverse complement strand
TTCCCCTTCGACCACTTCTTCTTCTTGCCCTTGCCACCGGCCATGGCCTTGGCGGCCTTGGCGGCCTTCGATTCGGGAGCTTTGGGAGGCTGTTGGTGTGCGGGAGAGGGAGAGAAGGAGCGGTATCGCGGTCAGCAACGAGTGAGTGGTTCTCTCGTTCGCGCGATGCACCGCCGTGCCGTGACACGGCGCGCGTCGACGGACGTCGCGGACGAGCGCGCGGCGCGGCGGGCGCGGCACGCCGCGCCGCGACGGGTCTTCCGCGGCGGCGAGGGCGTCGCGACGCGGGCTCCGCGGTGGGAACCGGCGGTCGCGCGCGGTCGCGCGCGCGATCCGGCCCGAGACGCGCTTCGGGAAAACAGGGTTTCGCGCGCGATGGACGGATGGCATCCGCCGGACGCGCGCGCGCGCGGTCGCGGCGAGGAGGGCGAGCGACGGCATCGACGTCGCAAACACTCTCTTCGCGCTGGAGGTCATCCCGCGCGCGTCCCGCGGGTCGGAGACGCGGCCCGGTCGCCCGTCACGGCGCCGGGCGCGACGTTCCGCGCGCGCGCGCTCCACAAACCCTAAACACGCGCTCGCGTCGCGACCGAGCCCGCCGCGAAGCCTCGAGCGCGCGCGACGCGGGGACGGCGCGGGGATGGCGATTTCAGAAACTGGCGACGTGCGCGTACCATCTTGTGTAACCCTGACTACTACGTCACGCGCTGCACCTGCGCGGCGGATAGAGGGACGCCGGACGGCACGACCGGCGTATTTGGGCATCATCATCCGCTCGCGTCCAAACGCCAAACGCGAATTCCCACAAAGAACGTGAGAACCCACTCATCAGAATCTCGACTCAAGCTCGGTGGTCTAAAAAAGCCGTCGATGCCGGCTTATTTTGGACCCGATTTTGTAAATTGGGTTTTCAGATGAAAATCTTTCGTATAATCATGTCAAAAATCGGTGACCTTTGTCTAAGAAATTTTAATCTGATTTGTGAGACCAATATATTACACAATTCAATGACTGATTGCTTAACTGCATTATTTGTGGTTAAACGTGATAAAATTGATGAATGGCCTCGACAGCGCCCTGCCGCCCTCAGAGAGTCGAAAGCGAACACGTTTCGCTTTTTCGAGGAGGGCTCGACATCACACACGCGTCCGCGCATGGGCGGCGACGACGCGCGGTCGCGTCGCGCGAAGCGCGCCGCGGCGACCGCGGTCGTCGCGGCGGCCGGCCTCGGGTTCGGTGTCGCCGCGCTCGGGCTCGGCGCCGCCGCGCTCGCGGCGGGGGAGTGGCGCCATCGGCGCGACGGTCGGGGCGCGTTCGCGGCCGCGTCGCCGGGGCGCAGGCGCCGGCCCCTGAACGACCGCGAGTGGCGCGGCGCGATCGACCGCGAGGGGCGCGTCGCGGAGGACAAGTTCGCGAGCGTGCTACGCCGCGCCGCGAGCGACGGGGTTGCGCCGGACATACGACCGGAGGTGTGGCCGCTGCTGCTGGGCGTCCGCCGCCCCGAGAGCACGGCGGTGGAGCAGGAGCAGCGCAGGCGCCGCCGCCGCGCCGCGTACGACGCGTTGCTCGCTCGGCAGGACGAGCTGGATGAGATGCTGGGGTCCAAGGAGGCTTTGCTTTTTTCCGAGTCGCCCGCCCTGGTCGGGCGTCCCCGGGGACGCGCGTCCCCGGGGACGCCCGCGCGGAACGCCCGCGGAACCGGCGCGTCTACGGGAACCTCCGGTTCGCCCTTTTTAGAGGTCGCCGCCTCCGCCCCGGGGACGTCCGCGCGCCACCTCTCCGTGTACGCCGAGAGCGTCCCCGTGATCCGCGCGGACGTCCCGCGCACGGCGTTCTACCCCGGCGGCGCGTTCGAGACGCACTGGCGCCTCGAGCGCGACGCCGAGCGCGAGACGCGCGGAGCGACCGAAACGAAAACCGAAACCAGAAAGCCAGAAAACCAGAACCGGAACCTGAAACCGGAAAACGTCCCCACGTGGCAAGCCGCGCAGCGCGCGCGCTTGACTCGCGCTCTGGTCGCGTACGCGCTGCGCGACCCGAAAGTGGGGTACTGCCAGGGCATGAACGAGGTGGCGGCTCGGTTCCTGGAGAACGTCGTGGACGAGAGCGAGGCGTTCTGGTGCTTCGCCGCGTTCCTGGAGGCGTACAGGCCGCACTTCATCATCGCGGACGAAGACGCGGAGACGAAGACCCTCTCGCGCGAAGGAAAAAAAAACGTCGCACATGATGGTTTCAAAAAAAACGAAAACGAAAACGAAAACGAAAACGCGCGTTCCGGCGTTCGCGACGTCCTGCGCGACCTGGGCGTGGTCCTGCGCCGGTGCGACCCGCCTTTGTGGAAGCACGTCCGGCTCCTGAACGCGCAGGAGTGCATGTTCGCGTTCCGCGCGGTGGTCGTGCTTCTGGCCCGGGAGCTGCCGCCGCCGGAGACCACGTTCCTGTGGGAGGCGCTCATGGCCAGCGGCGACCACCTGGTTTTCCGCGACGAAAAAAGAAAAGCGAGCGACTCCGGCGACGCGCGCGACGGGACGGCGTCCCCGGAGGCGCTCGAGACCGCCACGAATCGCCGCCCCGCGGTGGAGCCGGGCGGCGCCGGGGACGGGCGCATGCTTCTGCACTGCGTGGCGGCCGTGTTCGTGCAGGCGCGGCACTTGGTGTTCGGCTGCCGCGAGTTCGACGACCTGCTGCACGCGTCGCACCACGCGGTGAGCGCCAAGTGCGGCGCGGCGGCGCCGCTGCTCGAGTCGGCGCGCCGGCTCATGGCGCAGCCGTGGCGCGGAGGCGCGGACGCGCGAATCGTGCTCCAGGAGGAGCGGGAGACGCGAATTTCGTAAAAACACACGTATAGGATAGAACACTCCAAAACACTCCATAACGTTTTAATAAAAAACCTCCGCTTCACATGTAGTTGACGGCTTTGTCCCCGACGGCGTACTCGCCGCGCAGGTCTGTTGGCGAGAAGTTCCCGTCGCCGAAACTGGGCGCGGCGCTCAGGTCGACGCACCGCACTTCCCCCAGCTCCATCGGCCAGTCCACGTGGTGGTCCGTCAGCTTCGTGCCCATCAGGCTCGCGGTGAACAGCGACAGCGTGTCCTGGTGCGACACCAGAATCACGTCCTCGCCGTAGTACGTGCTCTCCAGCCGCGTGAAGCACTCGAGCGCGCGGCGGTACACGTCGCGCGGGGACTCGACCGAGGCGCTGGGCTGTAACGACGCGGGGACGGGGGGGGGCGTGTTTAAAGGGTCACTTAAGTCACCTTCCCACACGGCGTTCAGGGTATCGACGCTCTTGAAGTCCAGGTCGCCCATTTTCCTCGGGTCCAGCAACCCGGAGAACTCCGTGCGGAGCTGCGAGAAGAGCATCCCGAGATCCTCGCGAACGATGAGCGCGCTCTGGAACGATCGCTGGAAGTTACTCGTGTAGAGCCACGAGGGCGCGCCGTCGTACGTCTCCGCGATCGTCCTCGCCGCGGCGTGCATCTGCGCCATCCCCGCGCGCGTCAAGCCGTACGTGGTGTCGTACTTGAACGAGGGGTTGGACAGCACCAAGCCGCGCGTCTCCAGCGTGCTCTCGCCGTGCCGCACGAGGAAGTACCGGTTGTGCAGGCGCGAGGGCAGGTCGATGAACGCGCGCGCGGGCGGGGGGGCGGAGGCCGCGCCGAGAGACGCGACGAGCGCGGACCCGCCCAGCAGCGCGGCGCGACGCGAGCACGAGCCGGGGAGCCACAGCTGCCCCGAGGAACAGGGGGACGCGTCGAGGCTCTCGTCTCGATCGCGACGAGAGCCTCGGACGTCGCGCCAGTCCAGCCGTTCGCACCGCGGCGAAACGACGCGACGATCGCGCCCGACACCCGAGGTCGCGCCGAGGGACTGGCGAGCGCTCGCGCGGCGCGCCGCGCCCCGCCGCGACCCCGACGCGCACGCGCGCCTCGACGCGAGCGCCGCGCCCGGGTGCCCGGGCGGAGACGCCACCGATGCCATGACGCGCGCGCGGGGGACAGTGCCGTCAGAGAGCCAAGTGGCAAAACTCCTTCACTCGGCGAATCTCGCAGAATTGCGTGACTCAGCAGCAAAAAGGTTCCGTAAAACCCATCGACACGGCGACTTACGACACACCCCCGCGCCCGTCAGAGTCCGCGACATGACGTTCCCGGTGACGACCAGCACGCGCGTTACCGCCGCGGCGCCGCCTCGTCTTTCCGCGTCGCGCGAAGCGCGGAGGCGCCGCGTCGCCGCGTCGGCGAGCGCCGACGCCGCGGTCCCCCGAAAAGCGCCATCGTCGCGTTGTTCCGCCGTTCCGAAGCGTTGGCGCAGCGCCCGCCCCGGCGACCGCATCGCGTTGACGACGATGCCCGCGTCGCGCCCCACGCTGGGCGTCTCCTCGTGGCCCGACTTCGACTACGACGCGTCCGGCGCGACGACGCTCGGGGTGGTGGAGCCCCCCGACGCGAAGCACCCCGACGCCCTGCGCCTGCGCTTTGACGTGCGCACGTTCGAGGGCCCGCCGGTGTGCGGGCGCACCACGCGGGTGTTCGGCGTCCCCCTTCCCCCCGGCGTGCGCATCGACATCGTGCCTCTGTCTCTGCGCGGGTGGCTGGACCCCGCGACGGGCGCGTGCGCGCTGGACTTCGACGCGGAGTTCCGGGGCTCCATCTTCGGCGAGGGGTTCGTGAAGCTCCCGGCGATGACCATCCGGTCGCCGCTCACCACCGGCGCCGCGCGCGGCGCGCGGCGCGCCGCCGTCGGGAAACCGTTCGGCACGATACGCGATACGCTCCCCGAACCTTCCGTCTCGAAAGACGACGACGAGAGCCTCGATGATGCGCGTCACGCGCGCGCGCGTCATCGCACGCGCGCGTTTAAAAAAAACGCGCCGTGTCGCGGCGGCGCTGACGGCGACCTCGCCGAGCTCGTCGCCGTCGCCGCCGTGCCGCGCGTCACGGGGCGGTGGTCAGCGCTCATGAACTTTATGCTGCGTTTGCCGAACGACGCGCTCGCGGTGTTGCCTTGCCGGTTGCGCGTGTGGGACGCCGCGCGCCCGGGCGCGCCCGAGGAGGCGGAGGGAAACGCGGAGGAGGCGGACACGATTCGCAGACTGGACGCACGGTTCGAGTACCGCGCGCGCGTGGCGGACCCGCTGCGAATCTCGCCGTCGCAGACGCGCCTCGCGCTCGGCACGTTCGGCGCCGCGACGTTCGTGGAGGAGAGCCATCAGCTGTACGCGTGACCGGACACGTATGGGTTTTCTTATATATGATGTGTGACACGCGTCTGTCACCGTATACGGTACCGTAGCTACTAGCTACGTAGGTTCGGGTTGATTTGTTCAGGCGTAGCGCGCCTGCGTCTCTCGCGTCGGCGGCTCAGGGTTCGACGTATCCGAGATCAGCCGCGATGTTGCGCGTCAGCTCGTCCCACGGACAGCCGTTCGCGCGCGCCCACTTCAGCACCTCGAGGTGGCCGCCCTTCGCCGCGGCAGCGCACGTCTCGTCGTCCCACGGGCAGTCGTTCTCCCGCAACCATTTCAATACCGGAACATGCCCTCCTTCTGCAGCCCACTCGCAGAGATGCTTGCCCCACGGCCAATTCAACCCGCACATCCACTTGAGAGTCTCGAGGTGTCCCCCCTTCGCCGCGCGGGACATGAGATCGTCGTGTTTGCTTTTCACGTCCTCCTTCCCCACCAGGTGCGCCCACTTAAGCACCTCGAGCTGTCCGTGCTCGGCCGCTTCCTGAGCGACGGCAAGAAGATCTTTCCAGGAGCCGTTTTGACGCTTATTATAACCCGAATAGGGAGATTGATGAGCCAAGATCGCTGTACAACAGCGTACAAAATTCGTACAACGAATTCGTTTGAGCGCGGCGAGGCACCCGCGCCTCGCCGCCTGGCTCTGATCCATCTCTTTTACGGATCGACCCGAGCCGTCCACCGCGAGACGCATCGCACGGCTCACGGACCGCAACGACGCGAGATCCGCGGGGTCGGGCAAGTTTTCCTCGCACAGGATGAAGGGAAGCACGTCCCGCGGAAGGAAAGGCAACGCGTAGCACGCCCGGTCGATCGCGTCGAACCAGTCTTTCGAACGCGCTTCGGCTTGCGTGGCTTCATCCCACGGGCATCCGTTGACGCGCGCCCACCGGAGCAGATCGAAGTGTCCACCCTCGGCTGCTTTCGCGCACGTCGTCGCGTCCCACGGGCATTTGTTCGCGCGAGCCCACTTCAGGACTTCGAGGTTTCCGCTCTCGGCGGCGCTCGCGCACGTCGCGGCGTTCCACGGGCATTCGTTCGCGCGCGCCCACTTCAAAACGCCTCGATGCCCTCCCGCCGCCGCGCTCGCGCACGTGCTTTCGTCCCACGCGAAGTCGTTCTCGCGCGCCCACATGAGTACCTCGAGGTGACCACCGCCCGCGGCGGCGGCGCACGTCGTCGCGTCCGACGGACACCCGTTCTCCTTCGCCCATCTCAACAACGTCAAGTGCCCTCCCTTCGCAGCTGCGCTGCACGTCGATTCGTCCCACGCGCAGCCGCTCGAGCGCGCCCACTTCAGGACTTCGAGGTTTCCGCTCTCGGCGGCTTTCGCGCACGTGAGCAGGACGACGCCTTTCGCGTCCGAGCCTTCGTCCTTCGACGAAGCCTCCATCGTGACGTCCTCGTGCGCGCGTCGTTGTGACGCGGAGTAATAAGAGATATTTGTGTTTTCGCGGATTCGCGCCACGCGCCGAAAACCAACAGTTGTTCACAACGACTGACATGAATGAAGAATGAACGAACGACAATGGCGCATGCGCCCGAGCGCCTCGTCGTCGGGGAGGGCCGCGCGGCTCGTGAGGAGGAGGACGCGCACCTCTGGGCATCCGACGCCACCTTGTTCGCGCGCACGATAGAGGCTGGGCCGGATCTCTACGCGTCCGACGCGGCGTTGTTCTCGGGAGACGCGAGGAACCACGGCGCGGACCTCTGGGCGTCCGATGCCGCGCTGTTCGCCACGTCGGAGGACCGCGCGAGGCGCGCGCGAGCGGACCTGAGGCGATGGCTGGTCGCGCGAGCCTCCTCGGCGGACCCGAGACCGAGCGCGGTCGAGCCCGAGCGCGCCTGCGCGGTGTGTCTCGGGGAGATGGGCGTTATCGACGCCGAGCGAGGTGCCGCCGCCGAAAACGAGCGAGACCCGCGGTCGGTCGCGTTGGTCTGCGGCCACGCCTACCATCTGCGGTGCATGCTGGCGGTGCTCGACGCGCGGTCGGGGACACCCCTGTGCCCCACCTGCCGAAGGCCAGTGCGGCGAGAGCGCGAGTAGGTACAAGTACGGCGGTAGGATAGCTACGTACGACGTACCAAAGGTAGTCTACGGTCTCCCCTCGCCTAGCTCGCTCGCCTCCGGGAGTACTCCCTGAGTTCCTTCCCGAGCCGCACGAGCTCGGGCGCGACCATCGCTCTGAGCCCTTCGGGGTTGTCCACGTGCAGCCAGTGCCCCGCGTCGGGCAGGACGTGGAACCGCACGCGCGCGCCGGGCTTCGCGCTCGCCGACTCCAACGCGCGCACGACGCCGGCGTCCCACCGCTCCGATTTCGCCGCGCGCACTACGTGCGTCTCGAACGGAATCGGCGGGTCCACGCACACCCTGAGCGCCTCGGCGTCCTCGCGCTCGTACGCGTCGTACAGCGCACGGGCGCCCTCTATGTCGAACACCCACCCGAGTTAGGACGAGACCCCAAGGGCCGGCTCGGTAGGCGCCAGGTTCGTGCCCAGCCAGTCCACCAGGTCGCGCGGGAAAGGAGACGCGTCCTTTAATTCTTCGTCGCCTTCGCCGCGCGCCGAAGCGAGCGCCGCGCTTAAATCGTCGCGCGACGCGAACTCGCGGGGCAGAGACGCCACGGCGTCCAGGACGCGGCGCACGCCGTGCGGGTCCGACGCGGTCGCGACGCCGCTCGGGACCGTGTCCAGGGTCCAGAACTGCGCGCGAGGAGCAATCTCGTCTTTCGAAAGCGCTTTCGAACGCGCTTTCGAGAGCGCGCGCAGCGCGATCTTGCCTCCCAGGCTGTGGCCGAGCACGGCCGCCGCCGGCGGGAACCCCGGCGGGACCAGCCCGCGCTGAGGCCCTGCGTGCTCGGCGTGCGTTTCGTATTCGTGCGTGCGGATGTGCTCGGCGACGGCCGCGACGGCGTCCGCGGCGAGGTCCACGGCGCACGGCGCGTCCGGGAACGCGGCGGACCGGAACGGGCCCGGCGGTGGGTGCCTTGTTTCCCGCAGCGCCGCGTCCGAGAAGGTGCGGCCGTGCCACAGGTTGTCCACGAGCGCGAAGCGCCACGGGACGCCCTCGTCCGCGACGCGGCGGCTCAGCGCGCGCGTGAACGTGCGCCAGTTCCTGCCCGAGCCCATCAGCCCGTGCAGCACGAGGGCCAGGGGCGCGGAGGCTGCCTCGGACGGAGACACCCACTCGGGAGGCTCGATCAGCTCGTACGCCAGCGGAGGCGCGTCGCGATCGCCGACGGAGGCGAACGACCGAGCGGACGACGCCGGCCCGCGCGCCGCCGCGTGCGCGAGCCACGACGCGCGGCGCGCGGCGCGCGCCAGCGCGACGCCGGGAGACATCCGCCCGCCCGAGACGCGCGCGTGCGCGTGCCGGTGTGGGGGACGAGCGCGTTTCGGACGAGAGCGTCCGGCGAGAGTGGGAACCACGAGAACTTCTCGTCCAGACGTTTTTTTACAAACAGCGGCGCGTTTTCCTTTTCTCGCGAACGACGCCCCCGGCGTCGTCCCCCCCGGCGTCGTTACCCCCGGTGGTGTCACACCCTGGTGACGTTCACGCCCTGCTGGGCCTGCGCGTCGCGCGCTTGGTCTTGAGGTTCCGGTACTTGTCCTTGAGGTGCACGGACGTGAGGTCCGCGCGGAGCTTCCCCGCCCGCTGCCCCTCGGCCAGCATCTGCGCCCACTTGCCCTCGCCGTGCTTCTCGCACAGGCCCAGGAAGTACGCCTCCTCCTCCGCGGACCACCGCTTGTACGTCCGCCCGAGCGACCCCGGGGTGGTACGCGCGGCGCGCGACGCGAGCGCCGCGGGCGCGACCGGCGTGCCGCCCTGCGTCGGCAGACCGTCGCCCTGCGACGCGCCCCACGCGACAGTCGCGCCGCCGCCGCCGCCGCCGCCGCCGTCGTTCCTCCGCGCGGCGTCGTTGAGCGCCGCGCCCAGCTTCGCCCTTCGCCGCCGCGCCGCCTCCGCGCCCGGGGACAAATCATCCTCCTCGTCCGTGCCGTCGAACGCGTACTCGTCGTCCGACGAGCGCGGAGCGTCCGCACCGTCGAACCCGCCCGCGTGCTTCGCCAGGTTCGTCCACGCGTCGACCGCGGCGTCGTCGCGCGCCGCCGCCGCCGCCAGAGCCACCACGCGCGACGCCGGCCTTTTGCGCTTCCCTCCTGTCCCTCCTCCGACGGGGCTCCTCGGCGCCTCGTCCTCGGACGCCGTCTCGGCGACGTCGTCCGAGGGGTTCGTCGGCGCCGGATCCGAATGCGCGGCGCGCATTCGGACGAACCCCTTCTCAATGCGCGACGTCGCGGCGTCTCCGCCGGTATTAATACACAAAAGCCCCGTCGGCGCGGTCTCGCCCGCATCGGCCGCATCGGGTTTAGGGTTTACTGGCGCGTACTCCGCGTCCGGCTGGTACGTGCCCGCGCCGATGTCCCTCGCGACGCGCTCGAGGAACGCCGGCCCGAGGGCGTCGATCACCTTTTTGCAGTACGCGGCGAGGGCGGCGCACAGTTTGTCCGAGGCGTGGTGCTTCTCCAGCACGCGCGCGGGGTCGATGTCGCCGCGAAGCAGATGGTTCGCGTCGCGCTTCAGCGCCGTCTGCAGATTCTGCAAAGTGCGCTTATCCACCCAAGGGCTCGCGCGGTGCACGTCGTTCAGGTCGTACGTGTCGCACCGCTCGTCGAAATCAGCCACCGCCTCGCTCCGCCGCGCGCGCGGAGCGCGGAGCGCGCCGACCGCCGTCTCGCAGTAGGACATCGCGGTCAGGTGCAGCGGCGGCTCGGGCAGCTCGAGCCCGTCTTGCTTGTCGCCCGCCGAGCACGCGATGTCGCCGAGCGTGATGAGCGACTCGAACACGAACTCGGCGTCCTCGGCGTCGATGCGCGCGAACGAAGACGTGCGCAGGTTGAGCGAATCGAGGATGAGGCGCGCGGTGACGTTGTCGGGGAGCTGCGCGCCCTGGAACCGCGGGGACAGCGCGGTCAGGATCTTCATCCGCGCGTCGCCGCTCAGGGCCTGCGAGGTGACCAGGAGCTCGATGGTCCAGTGGAGCGCGCGCTCCTCGGG
>Ga0181600_10004719_pt1 | contig 10309 bp, 2 predicted proteins | sample 041ome_2_FD_132982 | JGI IMG/M metagenome (GOLD analysis project Ga0181600, IMG submission 132982) | Coastal salt marsh microbial communities from the Groves Creek Marsh, Skidaway Island, Georgia - 041406US metaG (megahit assembly) | ecosystem: Environmental > Aquatic > Marine > Intertidal zone... | reverse complement strand
TGGTAAAAATAAAGGCTATTATCAGTTTATAACACTTTCTGATATTATAAGTAATTTTATGGTTTCTTATGTTGGTGATGATAAAATTATAAAAAGTACAAAAAGACCAGAGGTTGCTTATCACGCTCAGCGTACTTTACAAGAATTGAGTTATGATACTATTGATAATATAAAGGCAATTGAAGTTGAAGTACCGCCTTCATTATCCATACCTATTCCTCATGATTTTGTAAACTATGTAAGAATAACTGCTGTTGATGAAGCCGGTATTGAAAGACCATTAAAGCCAGTTGATATTACATCAGCCCCAACTCCAATATTGCAAGATGATAAATATAACTATCTTTATGATGATAAGGATAATTTATTAATAGCAACAGAAAGTGAGGCTGTAAAAAGATTTAAAGATAATAAATCTGGCGAAAATAAACTGCAAGACGCAAGTGAACTCACTTACCTTGAAGAAGGTTATGGTTATAATGTGGATTATGGAAAAAGATATGGTATTGATCCGCAACGTGCAACAAAAAACGATTTATTTGTTATAGATCAAAGAAGAGGTGTAATATCATTTAGTAGCGGTGTTAAAGGTAAGATATTAATAATTAAATATGTATCTGATGGTCTTAACATTGATGATGATTCTAAAATACACAAGTTTGCAGAAGAAGCTATGTACAAATCAATAGCACTTGCTATTATGTCTGCAAAAACGAATATACCTGAATATCAAATAAATAGACTTAAAAAAGAAAAGAAAGCTGCTATGCGCACCGCTAAGTTACGTCTTGCTAATATAAACATAGAAGACTTAACTCAAGTAATGAGAGGTAAATCGAAACAAATTAAACATTAAATATGGCAGAGCTTAAGCATACTTTTACGTCCGGTCGAATGAATAAAGACTTGGACGAAAGACTTATTCCTAATGGAGAGTATATTGATGCACAAAATATACAAATATCTTCATCTGAAGGTTCTGATGTTGGCGCTATTGAAAATTTATTAGGTAATGAAAAATTATCTTTTCTTGGGTTAAAAAATGCAAAAACATTAGGAAGCATTGCTTATGGCTTAAAAAATAAAATATATTGGATTGTAACTTCTGATAAAATAGACGGTATATATGAGTTTGATGAAAAACAACAAACTGTATCACCTATACTTATAGATAGTAAAGAAACAAAAGCTTTAACTCTTAATAGCGCAATTGTGTATAGCAATATTGACAATGAGTTAATTATAGATAACTTTAATGAAGGGAGCTTTAAAGAGTTAATTGGTAATGATTTACCCCAAGCTATTGATGAAGAAAAGCTTGTAAAAAATAATATATCTATAACGCTTTCAGACCCATATATAAAAATATCTATACCTAAAAACACTATTATAAAAAAGAATTCAAATGAAAAGTTTGAATTTAAAAATATTGAATATAATGGCAAAAAGTATGGTGGAATAAATTTAAAAGCCACTTATACTTCAAATGGTATTTTAAATTTTTCTAAAAATAATTTAATTACTGGAATAAATATAGTAGATGATCTTTTATTTTGGACTGATAATCTTAATCAGCCAAGACGTATAAATATATCTTCATTTAAAAAATATACGGACGGCATTAAAGACCAAGATACTCAAATAGAATATGCCGAAAAAAACCCTGTAACAAAACAAATAACAAAGCTTAAAAGAAATTTTACAGAAGATGATATTTCTGTAATTAAAAAATCACCAATGTATGCTCCCTCTATGGAGTTATATGATTCGGTGACTGACGGTAAGGTTGATATTAAATATACATTAAACCTTACGAATGTTTTTGTAGGGCAAGTTTTTACTTTAAATAATCTTACAGATATACCTTCTTGGACAGCTGGAGATTTTGTTACAATTACTGCAGAAGGCGCGGATTTTTCTATAGATGCTTCTGTAAAATCAAATGAAAATTCTATAATAGAAATTAATATTGCTACATTATCTGGCGATCTTGATAATCAATCATATGATTGTGATATAAAGCTAAAACAAAAGAAAGCTTTATATGAACTTAATTTTGTTAGATTTGCATATCGCTGGAAATATAAAAATGGTGAGTATTCTACATTGTCTCCATTTACAGAAGCCGCTTTTTATCCTGATGAATTTTATTATGATGGTAAAGAGGCTTTTAATTATGGAATGATTAATAAATTACAACGCGTTGTATTAAATAATTTTGATTTAGGAAATGATGATATATCTGAAATAGATATATTATTTAAAGAAGGTAGAAATCAAAATATATATGTTCTTAAAACAGTTAAAAAATTAGATTTTACTAATGAATATATAATTACTAAAGAACAAATACATTCTGTTATACCTAATGATCAATTATTAAGAGCATGGGATAATATACCGAAAAGGGCAAAAGCTCAAGAAATTACAGCTAATAGAGTAATATACGGTAATTATACACAAAACTACGATGTATACAACGAGCCAGATATAACGGTATCTACTGTGCCAAGAGTTGATGAATTAAATAGAACAATAAAATCTAATAGAACATATCAAATTGGAGTAGTATATATAGATGAATATAACAGGCATACTCCAGTTCTATCAAATGATTCAGGCGCATTTAATATAAGTAAAGATAATTCAATACTTAAAAATCAATTTTCATTATCTTTAAAAAATCAACCCCCTGCATGGGCAAAGCATTTTAAATATTATATTAAAGATACTTCTGGGGAATATTATAATTTATCAGCAGATAGGTTTTATCAGGATGTAGAAAATGGCTTTACATATATATCATTCCCGTCATCAGATAGAAATAAAGTAACTAATGATCATTATCTTATATTAAAAAAGAAGCATGGCGCAAATGAGGCTGTATTAGATAAAGACAATAGATATAAAATTATTGATATTTTTTCCGATCCACCTGAGTTTATAACAAATAGAAAGCGCACGATACTTTCATTAGCAGATATTGTATTTACCGACGACTATAGCGGAGCTGGGGGCGGAATAACTATAACAAATAAAACTGATGCAGCAGAAAATGCTCCTTTGCAAGATTATGCTACAATACAAATTAAACAAGCTAATTCAAGCGCTGATGGAGTTGCATTAGATGATGCTAAAGAAATCAAACCCGGGCGATATATTTCTTTTGAATATTTAGGAAAAGAATCTAAAGCATATAAAATAAAAAGATTATCTCAGCATCCTTCAGGAGATAATGAAATTAAAATAGATTTTGAAGATCCATTTGGAGATGATGTTGAAATAATATATAATAAAACATCTGGTAATATTGGTGATGCATCAACTAATTTTGGTGTGAATATGAATATTCTTGAAGAATATTCTGCAGCTGGTGATAAAGAATTTGATGGTAGATTTTTTATAAAATTAAAATCTAATCCTGTTTTAGAAAATTCTGTAGTGTCTGAAACTATTGGTGGAGTAAGCTATTTAGCAAAAAAATCAATTCCACTTATTGGTGTTTATTCTAAAAATGATGATAATGGAACTGGGCGAAGAGGAGAGAACACTTGGTTTAACATAAACAGAATAAAAGATAGTGCTTCTCAAGATCCAAAAAATGAATTTGTTGTTTCTGATGGAGGTACCGCTACTCCTGGAAATACACCTGAAACTGGAAAAAGAGTTGTTAAAGGAACCTTAGAGTACAATATAACTTTAGAATCAGCTACGGAGAATTTGCATAAAAGTATTGATTCTTTAGCTAAAACTGCAAAAATAGGAAATTTTGTAAGATTTGTAAATCCTGATGGAACACCCCACCATGATACTGTTTATGAAATTGGCTCTATATCAACTGACACCTATGAAACAAAATATGGAGGTACAGGGCTATGGTCTGCTAAAGGTGATATAAAAAGAATACATTTTAGATTTATAGATGAAAATGGCCAATTTAAACCATTAGACGCTGATGTAGTAAAAAGGGGTGATGATACCTGGGGTAAGGAGCCTACAATGGAAATTCTTCAAGAACTTACAGAAGAAAATGTTTTAATTAAAGACCCAGCAATATTCGAAACAGAGCCTCTTGAAAGAAAAACAGAGCTAGATATATATTATGAAACAGAAAAAGCAATAGCAATTGAAGAGCATGGACAAACCCATACACTAAATTGGTATAATGCTATTTCATTTGGAAATGGTGTTGAATCTAACCGTATTAGGGATGATTTTAATGCAATATTTATTGATACGGGTGTTAGAGCATCAACTGTACTTGCAGAGCCATTTAAAGAAGAACATAAATTTAATGGGCTAATTTGGTCTGGTATTATTAATTCAAGATCTGGAACAAATCAGTCTAATCAATTTAATATGGCTAATGCCATTACCAAAGACTTATTACCTTCTTATGGCAGTATACAAAAATTATTTGCAAGAGATGGTGATATTGTAATTTATTGTGAAGATAAAATAGTAAGAGCTTTAGCAGATAAGGATATACTTTATAATGCTGATGGATCTGCAAATGTTACTGCAAGTCGGAATGTAATAGGTAATGTAATACCTTTTGCTGGGGAATACGGTATATCACAAAATCCCGAATCATTCGCTTATTATGGATTTAGAGCTTACCATGCGGACCCTAAAAGGGGTGTGGTATTAAGATTATCACAAGATGGCTTAACGCCAATTAGCGCTGCTAATATGAGTTCTTATTTTAGAAGTGCATTATTTGGAATTGAATCTGAAATAATTGGTTCTTATGACAATAGAAATAAATTATTTAATCTTTCAATAGCTGGAAGTACAGTATGTTTTAGTGAAGATGTAAATGGCTGGATAACATTTAAAAGCTTTTTACCACAAAATGGCATATCCTTAAATAATGTATATTATACATATAATAATGGAGAATTATGGCAGCATGATTCACCTTTGGCTCTAAAAAATAATTTTTATGGAGAACAATACCAGTCTTCTATTGAACTTAATATTAATGATAATCCTTCTGTTGTAAAAAAATATAAAACTTTAGGATATGAAGGAACAGCTGGGTGGATTGCGCAGGTTGAAACGGATCAACAAACTAGTTCTAACTTGTTTTTTAAAGAAAAAGAAAATAAATATTTTGTAAATATTACTGGCGAAGCTAAGGAATTATTAACCTTAGATGCAAAAAACTTTTCAGCACAAGGTATAGGAAGATCCGTAAAGAAAACAACCATAAGTTATTCAAGCGGTGATGTTGTTGTAGGTCAAAACGGTGAGATTATAATTCTAGGTGGTGGAAATGGAATAATAGGACCTGATTATATAATCACAGGCGATAATATTGATTATGACATTGATAGTAATGGTGATATTATAGTCACTGGAGATAATATTGGCGGCGGAAGCGGTAATGGAAATACAGGTGACGGCGGTGGGGATGTAATTGGATCCGGTGGTGGCGATATTGTGGCTAATGACACTGGCGGAGGTGGCAGTGATAATTCCGGCGGAGGAGGAACTGGAGACTTTAGCGACGGAGGGGACGGCGTTGATGTAGATTCAGAAAATGATTATAATGATCAACTGGGAAATACCTCAAACACTACCGCTACGTTCGTTTTATTACATAGCGGTAATTTTGAAAGTAAACAAAAAACAATAACTCAAAAGCCAGGCGAATTAATTTCACAAATTGTTTTTACAATAACACCAACACAAGGATATGAAATTTTAGCTTCAAATTTTACTTCAACAGAAAATATTATTTTTGTACAAGACGGAAGCAATATTAAGGCTACATTGAATATTTCTTTATCCCAACCAAATAATGATGAATCTTATTTTTATAATATATCTGGTAAATCACAAAAATTACCAATAGAGATAAATGGAGCTATTAGTTTAAACTTAACTAATGCAAGTATTAATAATAGCGATATAAAAACATATTCATTAAAAGGTGAATTTGGAGAAGAAAAAATAATTGCCGAAAGAATTATAACAGCCTCCAATGGCTACTATTTAACTGCGGATTCTATATCTGTAGATAACAATAATATATTTATTGAAAAAATAAAACTTTCTGATAATTCATATAAAATTATTGAAACAGTTTTTATACCAAAAAATAAAACTACAGATTCTAATTATACCGTAACTGTTAATGCTTTAAAAATAGTTCTTCCTGATCCTAAAATTATATCAAAAACAATATCAACAGGCATTGTATCTAATTTAGCTGAATTAAGAACATTAATAGTTAATGGCCAAGAAAATGCTGAATTTGAGGTTATTTTTTCAGACACATCTAATACAATATTAAAACAATCATATAAAATAGATGTTACTGGGAAAAAAGAAGTGCCTTTAGTATTTGATGGGGGTGATACTGCTGAAACATACACTATAAAAATAAATAATTTAACAGGCACAGATATACATAGCGGATTTGGTAGTCAATCTATAACTTTAAATAGAAATGCTAGAGGAAGAGTTTCATCAAGTCTTTTAGTAAAATATTCAAGCTCTATAAATAATAATTTTACAATTGAAGATTATATTGGAGAAAGTACAAACAGACAATTTTCTTTTGATTTAACTTTACCTGCTGGCACATATACTATAGGAAAACAGCCCACATCTAATGACATTAATTTTGGCAATAATGAAAATGGGGCATTTATAATATTAAAAGATATATCATTTGATGCTGTAAATACAAATGTATTAACTATATCTGGTACATTATTTGTAACAGATTTTCAAGTAAATGAAACTTATAATCTTAATATTTCTAGTTTTGTTGGTAAAAATGTAACTACCACTTTTGATTATTCTGAAAATAATAGCGGAGGAACTGCATCTGGAGATTATTCTGTAGCGGCTACTTCTTATACTGTTAGTGGTGGGGATGGATTATTATCAACACCCACTGATTCAGAATACTTTTTTACTTTAACGCCTGATGCAAATTTTGTGTTTAAAAGTGATATTGATGCAGATGATTTTGAATTATTAGATGCTAGCAACGATAATGTTGCAAGTGATTACGCGTTAGGAGGAGAAATTCTTTTAAGAAAAATTGGCAATAAAATTGAAATTGGATTCAAGAGTAAGACATTTATACAACCATCTGCTTCTTCTACGTTTACTTTAAGACCAAAACCTTCTGTAATTTTAACACAAGCAGAGGTTGTTACTGAAGTTCCTAAATATTCTTTAAAAGTAAATATAAAATATACTGTTGATGGTGTACTTCTTAATGAAAATACTATAACCAGAAGTGTGTTTAATTTTGATTCTACCGGGCAAACATTGTTTCCAATATATCATTATTTAAATAATGGGAGCTATAATAATTACGGAGCAATTGACATAACACAGTTTTCAGATAATACTTTATTTTATATAAACAATACTAATAATACAGAAGTTACTTTAGCTTCAGCCGGTTCATATACTAATGATAATGGGGATGCTGTAACAACCACAGCGGAGTATGAATTTAATGCTACTACAAATATTTTAATAGCAAATTTATTAGTTGATTTAAATAGTGATGCGTCTATATCACTTAATGAGGTCGATATGTACATTAATTTAAATTCTAATAAAGTAATAGACGCAAGCGGAAATATTTCTCAAAAATATTATCTTGTTGAAATTAAAATAGCCGGGTGTGACGAACAGATTGGAGGGCCTAATGAAAACAAACGGCAATGGAGTTCTATTGTAGAAAGTGATGATAGATACCCAAAATGGTATTCTAATAATCCAATGCTGCAAGAAGATGGAAGACTTTATGCAAGAAGAAATTCTTCCGAAGCAATACCAGGAATATTAGCTAATGGATTTAATATTATACAAAAAGGTAATCCAGAATTATTTGAATCTCAATATAGAAATGTACTTCCTCCTTTAGATGGCAATGGGTGGCTAAAATCTAAAGGTGTCTGTAGCTTAGATGGTTCGCATTTAGATTTATTTACAAATACCTCTAAGCATACACTATATAATGATATTGTAAAATATAAATATCCTATTAAAAGCGATATATACAAAAGTGAAAGCCAAACTTTAACAGGCTCAATTAAAATATCTAATAAAGCAGCTTATGACGCTTTAATACAAGATATAGCTGATAAGGGATATAATATAAAACCAATACAAGGTGTTGATGTAAATGATAATACATTAACATTTAGCTATGATGCTTATTTTGATAGTAGCGGAAATTCTTCTTTTGATTTTGAACTATTAAGAGGTGCGGAAGAATATGGCGTTGAATTTATTTTTGATGATTTAAATTCAGACAGCATTTTAAATAAATTAACAGGTACTTCTTTTGACATGAGAAGAAGAGCAACTGAAGATCAAAATAACAATGATCATATACCACAAGCCACGTTAAATAATTATAACGTAATTGATGATTATAATACCACATCAGAATTAAGTAGATATGATGATGGTTCTGGTGATTGGGATGGTACTTCAAACAGAGTAACTGATAATGCCCCCACAGGAGGAGGAGATTTTGGGTTTACAGGAGATGCGACTAAAATAAATATTATACCACAATCTACTTTAGATAACGGAACTCTTTTGCAATATTTAAACGGCACTAAAGTTTCAAGTATAATGACTCCTTCTTTTAATTGGCTTGTTTCGGCAACAAATAAAGTACCTAGTGCACTTAGAAATGGACTATTTTACAATAGTAGAGTAAAAAATTCTTCTGCTGGTCCACTTGGAAAAACAGATTATATAAAAACAGGGTATACTTTGGTTTTACCATCACCCTCTACTGCTTCTGCTGATTATGCTTCTTTTATCGGGCTTTGGGTAGCAATTAATAATGGTGATATAACAAGCTTTAAATTACCAATAGATTTAATTTCTCCGGTTGGTTCAAATAAATTAAAAGATGAAGAGGTTGTTACAACAGAAAGAGTTTCTGTTGATTTAGGAGGTGGAACAATTATAGATACTACACTTGACCTTGGTGGTGGTTTTGCCGCTATAGAAGAAACTGGTTGGTGGAATTATGACAGTATTGATGCTGATAGAAGAATAGATAGATGGAAAAACTATTATATAGGAGGAGGGAATAATATTTATATTTCTGAAACAATAGGGTCAGAAGGATTAAAAGCTTTACCATATTTTTCAGGTATAGAATTTACTTTTGGTATAACAGCAAAATATATAACAGATACAGGCCAAGGAATGCTTGCTTTTGCAAAATTACCTTTTTATATTGATAGTTTCCTTCGAATACCTAATTCGTATACAATAAATAATAATACGAATTATGCAGATACGCTAATTAATTATAGTCATGGAAATAGCTGGGATTATAAATATCATGAAAGTTATAAAGTACTATCTGGCGGAACAAAAAGTTTAATGTCAAATAGAGCCGTACATGGTAATTTTGATTTCCAAAAAAATTATTTAAAATTTAGAATGATACAATAATGGCAAATCTAACTGTAAATTTTAATCAAAAATTAAACACTTCGTTACAAACTGGAGATATTGTTTATTATAAAAAAGGCAATCAATTAATTGAATTGGGTATATGCGATGCAATATCATCTGATAGATATAATTTTACAGTTGATGTAAGTAATACTACTCCAAGGCCTAGTATAGGTGATTACTTTATGTTTGCTAAAAACAATGTAATAAATAGTAATGGTGTACTTGGTTATAATGCTAATGTTAAAATGACAAATAACTCAACAGATTTTATAGAATTATACGCTGTAAATTCTGAAATAAATATAAGTAGTAATTAAAAATAAAATATTATGGCAGATCCAATATCTGGCGCTGTTGAAGGCGTAGGAATGATTGTAGGCTCTATGATTGGAGGAAGAGCCAGAAGACGTGAAGAAAGAACAGCTAAAGCTGAATTAGCTCAGCAAAGACAAGCTTACGAAACATTTGAGTTTAAGGATCCTTCAGCTCAAATGACAAATCCTTTTGAGGATTTAACTGTTAATCAACAGCAAGCCCAGTTTCAAGCTCAACAACAACAACAAGGTTTAGCTAGTACACTATCTGGTATGCAAGCAGCAGCAGGTGGTTCTGGTATTGCTGCATTAGCACAGGCAATGGCTGGGCAACAATCACAAAATCTTCAGGCCGCATCCGCTAGTATTGGACAACAAGAATCTGCTAATCAAATGGCTGCAGCCCAAGGACAACAACAATTACAACAAGCAAGAGCACAAGGCGCTGCACAAAAACAAGCTGCTGAATTTGGAAGAACTGAAACATTATTGGGAATGGCTCAGCAAAGAAAAGCTGCGGCTACTGCGGC
>Ga0181600_10004718_pt1 | contig 10310 bp, 8 predicted proteins | sample 041ome_2_FD_132982 | JGI IMG/M metagenome (GOLD analysis project Ga0181600, IMG submission 132982) | Coastal salt marsh microbial communities from the Groves Creek Marsh, Skidaway Island, Georgia - 041406US metaG (megahit assembly) | ecosystem: Environmental > Aquatic > Marine > Intertidal zone... | reverse complement strand
TACACCGATGATCCGCACGGGTTTTGCCATTCGCGGGCTGGACCCCGACAAGGCGATCGACGAATTGAACGCCACGGTTCCCTTGGGTCGTATTGCCGAACCCGAGGATATTGCAGATGTGATCGCGTTTCTGGCCTCGGACGACGCCCGCTATATGTGTGGGGTGCTGCTTGAGGTTAACGGCGGGAAGCCCGTGGTATGAGCCGGTTTGCAGGAAAAGTCGCGCTGGTCACAGGAGCGTCATCGGGCATGGGCAAGGCGGTGGCTTTGCGTTTGGCGGAAGAGGGCGCACAGGTATTCGCCGCGCAGCGCAGGCTGTTAGACGGGGTTTCGAATATCCCCGTTGATCTTATGGACGAAGCTGCCTGTGCCAAGGTCGTGCCGCGGGTCATCGAGCAGGCGGGACGGTTGGATACCCTGATCAACAACGCCGGTCTGATGCGCGAAGGTACAGTTGAAGAAAGCAGCATTGCGGATTGGCATGCATCCCTTCACCTGAACCTGACAGTGCCGTTTCTACTGACGAAGGCTGCAATGCCCTATCTGCGCGCTGCAAAGGGGGCGATCGTGAACACTGGGTCCATTGAGGGGTTGGGGTCAAACCCCCACCACCCGGCCTATTGCGCTGCGAAAGCGGGGCTTCACGGTTTCACCCGCGCTGTGGCGGTGGATCATGGTCCTGATGGGGTGCGATGTAACGCGGTAGCTCCGGGCTGGATTGATACGCCGTTGAATGTGGACTTTATCAATTCGCTGCCCGATCCCGACACATTCAAAGAGCGAATTGGCGGTATCCATCCCGTTGGTCGAACAGGGACACCCGAAGAAGTGGCCGCGCTGATATGCTGGCTTGCCAGCGACGAAGCGGCGTTTGTGACAGGTCAAGTGTGGACGATTGACGGTGGCCGAACCTCGAAACTTAGCTTGCCCTGATGAGGGGTCGCAAAACGTCCCTATAGCTTGCTGGGCAATCTGACGTCAGCAGCGCAAATTTGAAAAGTGGTTCGAGCCCTAGACGGGGCTGGCGCCCCGATTTTTTAGTATTTTTGGTAAGATGAAATCAGTCAGCGCCTTCCAGGGCGGTGACGATGATTGTGAAGTCCTCGGCTTTGAGGCTGGCTCCGCCGACGAGGGCCCCATCGACGTTGCCGAGTTCGAAAATCTCTTCGGCGTTGTCCGGTTTGACCGACCCACCATAGAGGATGCGAATGCCGTTTGCAGCCGTCTGGCCGTGGCGGCTGGCAAGATGGGCGCGGATAAAGCCGTGGGCGTCGGCGATTTCGTCAAGCGTGGGCGTTTTGCCTGTGCCAATGGCCCACACGGGTTCGTAGGCCACGACGGTGTTCACGCCGTTGGCACCCTGCGGGATCGAGGCTGTCAACTGTGCGGCCAAAACATCGTTGGTTTCCCCCGCTTCGCGCTGGGCCAAAGTTTCGCCAATGCAGACCACCGCTGTGAGCCCTGTATGCCAAGCCGCATTGGTTTTGGCCCGCACTGTCGCACTGGATTCGTTGTGGTCGGTCCGGCGTTCGGAGTGTCCGACGATCACGTATTCTGCCCCTGCGTCTGCCAGCATCGGAGCAGAAATATCCCCCGTGTGCGCGCCAGAGTTCATGTCGTGGCAATCTTGGCCACCGAGTTTCAGGGCGCCTTCGATTTCGGCGGCCCGCGCCAAAAGAGTGGCTGGAGGGCAAATCAGAATATCCACGGTTGGTTTTTGGTGAAGCGCGGCGAGGGCGGTGATCTCGTCCAGAGACTCGGCCATTCCGTTCATTTTCCAATTGCCAGCGGCCATCTTCTTGCGCATCGTGAACTCCTTTTGGTTGAAAGATTGGTCGCGCATTCGCAATGCTGCGTCAAGGTGACAAAAGGTATGGGTATCAGAAGGTCGACTGATTTATGCGTTGTCCTGATCAGCTGTCAGCTCATCCAAGTCTTTGAACTTGACCGATTCCCCACATCCGCAGGCATCGGTGACATTGGGGTTTCTGAACTTGAAACCGCTTTCGAGAAGCGAAACTTCGTAGTCTATTTCGGTTCCGAACAAGAACATCTGAGCCATAGGCGCAATCAGTACACGGGCCCCATCCTGTTCGACGGATTCGTCGTTCGGGTCTACATCGGCCACGTAGTCCATCGTGTATTCCATGCCCGCACAGCCGCCTTTTTTGACGCCGATGCGCAGGCCGCTGTGGCCCTCGCGCTCCATCAGCTTGCGGATCTGATTGGCAGCCGCCGGGGTCATTGTGACCGCTTGTTTGCCTGGAATTCCGAACATTTTGACCTTCTTTCCGCGGGTTACATGAAACCAAGTTCTAGGCGGGCTTCGTCGCTCATCATGTCCATACCCCAGGGCGGATCCCATGTGAGTTGAACGTCAACAGTTTTGATCCCCGCCACCGGAGAGACCGCATCGACAATCCAGCCAGGCATGTCGCCCGCAACAGGGCAGCCGGGGGCTGTGAGGGTCATTATGATTTTAACGTCATTTTCGTCATTGATATCAATGGTATATATCAGTCCAAGATCATAGATGTTCACCGGAATCTCTGGGTCGTACACGGTTCTGCATGCTTCGACGATGCTGTCGAACAGGGCATGATTTGTGCTTGAGGGGGCGATCAGGGGGGCGCCTTCGACGGGATCTGGTGCGTGGCTCATACTACGTCCTGCTTATTTCCTGAGTGATTATATAGGGTATCACCTTTGCCACGTCCAGACCCTGACGCGAATGAAGCGGTTTGCACGGCGACTTATAAGGGGCGAAAAGGCACGCCGCTTGACCGTCTAGCTTGGCCGGAGCGGAAGGTGCAGCTTGAATGTCGTTCGGGTCGTGTCTGTGGCGTCGTAGATCAAATCTCCGCCAAGAAGTTCGGCGAATTTTTTGGCCTTATATAGCCCCATGCCCAAGCCGCGGGTTTTGCCCGTGTTCAAAGCGCCCAAACGGGTGAAGGGGGTGAACAGGTTTTTGGCATCTTCAAAGGATATGCCTTGCCCGGCATTCGATACCGTTATTTCAACCACGTCCTTGTCTGAGTGAACCGATTCAGTGGCCGCTAGCGAGATATCGCAAGTGTTGTGCCCACCAAAGGTGCAGGCATTTTTGAGCAGTTCAGAAATAATTGTCTCGATAGTCTTTTGGTCGGAAGAAATCACTGCGTTGCGCAAGCCAGAGGTTGCAAGGTCGATCTGATATCCCGTTTCTTTTTCGGTGGCCGTTTTCACGCGTTCAAGCATTGTTGAAATATTAACGTCAGTCAACTCGGGTTTAACGGCGCCGCTCTCAAGCTCGGCGACGGTTTCCAGGGCCGACACGGCGTGTAAAAGCTCGTTCGAGTGCGCGGTGGCCAGTGCTAACATCTTCTTTATTTCATCGATGTCTTCGAGCGCCTCGATAACGGACAAAGGTCCAACAATGCCATTCAGCGGGGTGCGAAGTTCGTGCCCGATGATTTGTAAAAGTCTGGTTCGGGCTGCGGCGGTTTCTTCGGCAGTTTTTCTGGCGTTTTCCAGCTGTTTCCTGGTTTCAACATCAGCTGTTACGTCAATACACAATCCGCCGACGTCTGAACGTTGATCTTCGCCCAACGAGGAAAGGTCGATCCGTAAAATTCTGGTTTGTCCATTTAATTCATGGCTGAACTCAGAGGATAGTTTCAAAGCGCGCGATCCACCGGTTTTATTCAGGTTGCTAGCCGTGTTTGCAAGCTTTCGAAGGTCGGCTTTTAAGAAGCCAATTTCCCGATTTAGAAGTTCGCTTTCGGTTAGGCCCAGTTGGTCGCAGAGGCTTTGGTTCACGCGTTGGAAAATGCCTTGAGGGTCCAAAACAAACGCACCTTCGCTCATATTTTTGAACATCCAAGACGCGCGGGCATCTGCTTCGTGAGCTTGAACAGTTTTGCTGACAGCATAGCCGATCAGAATTATAATCGCAGAAATGCTGCCGCAGATGATCAAGAGCCGGGTCGTTAGTGCGTCGATGTCTTTCAGAACTTCCGAGGCTTCCTGTTCGGTGATCAGTCCGCTGTTCCATTTGGTCAAGGGCGTCCAAGCACCAACCACCGGAATTTTCGATAATCAGGGTATGGCTTGTATGAGCTTCCTGCTTCTCCTGTAAGCATATTTAAAACGGACTTGGTTAAAGCCGTCGACGCGTCATTGGTTGGTGACGCCGTGGTGTGAAAATGCGTGCCGAGATTCTGACAGGACGCATTAAGAGAATTAATCAGATCAAACCGGGACGGAGAGATTAGCTTGCCTTCAGCGCTTACCAAATAGGTTTCGCCCGTCTTAGAAAAGCTATGCGCGGCCAGAATTGGGTACAGGACTTTCTGGGGGTTCACGCGGCTTGTGACTACGGCGATGATATCACCCGCTTGATCCCGCACCGGGGCGGCAAAGAATAGGTTGTAGTGTTCGACGGAGACCTCGCCGGTGACTGCACTGGCCGGAATGTCCGTATGAACAAGACCGCTAAAGGCAACCTCGCCTGACCAGGCGCGATCTAAAAAGCCGGGGATGTCGGCAAGGAAATTCGGTATTCCAGTGTTGGATGCGCGCGAAGAGGCAAGCGAAACGTTGTTCAGGTCAATCAGAAAATAGCCCTCGAATTCGCTGTAGCCAGTTTGCCATCCCATTATTTCACGCAATTTTTCTTGCGCAGGTGCATTATTTAGCGCTTCCGTCGTTTTGGGCGTGTTAAGTAGGTCGATCGTTGCGTCAACGATTGTGGCGTTTTCTGCGAGTGCCAGTAAAGTTCGTTCTTCCTGTTGAAACCAAGCAGTGACGTTGCTTTGCGCTGCACTGTTGATTGACGTGATAAGGGCAAGGGATTCTTCTTTGTGGGTTGATTTGGACGAATAGATAATCAGGCCGGTCCCAACCCAGATGAGGGAAACCAAAGCGAAAATTAGCACACTAATTCCGCGGGCACTGAACTTTAAAAGTACTTTTTCGGGCACACCAACCTCGCCACATTTCGACGCATCGTATTTGAGAATTCCAAATTTCACAAAAACAAAATCTGTTTATTAGATGTGTTTGGAATATTCCTTCTATGGCCTCAAGTGGCTTGTGGTTGGACCGAAGTTTCAGCTATGCGGGCCTGTCTGAAATTTTGATGGAACGGGCAATGAAATTCTCATTCGAGCTGAAAGCAACGGACGGTAAAGCGCGCACAGGTGTGATTTCGACCCCAAAGGGCGAAATACGCACCCCGGCTTTCATGCCCGTAGGTACGGCCGCAACGGTTAAAGCGATGATGCCGGAAAGCGTGGCGGCGACGGGGGCGGATATCCTGTTGGGCAATACTTACCATCTGATGCTGCGTCCAACGGCTGAACGGATTGACCGTTTGGGCGGGCTGCACAAGTTCATGAATTGGAACAAACCGATCCTGACGGACAGCGGCGGGTTTCAGGTGATGTCGCTGGCGGGGCTGCGCAAGCTGACGGAAGAGGGCGTAACCTTCAAGTCGCATATTGACGGGTCAAAGCATGTGCTGACGCCCGAACGCTCGATGGAAATTCAGCGCTTGTTGGGCAGCGATATTGTGATGTGCTTCGACGAATGCCCTGCGCTGCCCGCCGAGGAGAAAGTTGTGGCGGAAAGCATGCGCATGTCGATGCGCTGGGCGCGGCGGTCGCGGGACGCATTCGGCGATCGCCCAGGCTATGCCTTGTTCGGCATCCAGCAAGGCGGAGTGACCGAAGAACTGCGTGCCGAAAGCGCCGAGAAGCTGCGCGAGATCGGTTTCGAGGGCTATGCTATCGGTGGTCTTGCTGTGGGCGAAGGGCAAGAGGCCATGTTCGGCGTGCTGGATTATGCTCCGGATCAATTGCCGCAGGACAAGCCACGTTATTTGATGGGGGTTGGAAAGCCCGACGATATCGTTGGGGCGGTCAAACGTGGTGTCGATATGATGGATTGCGTTCTGCCGTCTCGCTCGGGTCGGACAGGGCAGGTGTTTACGCGCCACGGGGTGGTGAATATTAAGAACGCCCGCCATCAGGATGATCCACGCCCGCTGGACGAAAACTGTTCGTGTCCTGCCTGTCGGAACTACAGCCGCGCGTATTTGCATCATGTCTTTCGGGCGCAGGAAATGATCAGCGGCATGCTGCTGACATGGCATAATCTGCAATATTATCAGGACATCATGGCGGGCATGCGGGCTGCGATTGCAGCCGGCACGTTTGAGGCGTGGGAAGCAGACTTTCACGCGGGTCGTGCCCAAGGGGATATTCCGCCGCTTTAAGTTTGCGGATTGCGTAACATTAGCGGTGCAGATAGCGTAACGAAGCAATCATTTGGATTATCTGGTTTGGATTATTCGCAGTCAAATCTCTGGCAAAGCACCTGCCGCGAACAGTTTTCGGCGGATGCGCTTCACGGCAGTGTAGATGTCGATCTGGTCGTGATTGGCGGGGGGTACTCCGGCTTGTCGGCGGCTCTTTATGCCGCAGAAAATGGTTTGAGCGTTGCAGTGCTTGAGGCGTTTGAAATCGGTCACGGCGGATCGGGGCGAAACGTCGGCTTGTGCAACGCGGGGCTGTGGTTGCCGCCGGAAGAGATCAACAAGCGGCTTGGGGAAACCCACGGAGGGCGTTTGTCTCGCATCCTGGGAGAGGCGCCGGATACGGTTTTTGGGCTAATTGACCGGTTTCAAATTGATTGCGAACCGGTGCGCGGCGGAACGTTGCATTGCGCGCATTCGAAAAACGGTTTCCAAGACCTTCAAAAAAGGGCGCACCAGCTTCAAGCAATCAATGCGCCGGTACAACTGATCGAGGTCAGCGAAGCTAAAGCGCGTGTCGGTTCTGATCGGGTCTTTGGAGCACTATTTGATCCACGTGCCGGAACGATACAGCCTTTGGCCTATGCCAAGGGTCTGGCGCGTGCCGCAGTCCAATGCGGGGCGCAAGTATATGAAAATTCTCCGGCTTTGTCTGTTGGTTGGGATGATAATCGGTGGGACGTTGCAACGCCAAGCGGGATGGTCACGGCAAAAGCGCTTATTCAAGCAACCAATGCCTATTCGGCGCAGCAAAGCTGGGTAGCAGCACCCCGCATGATTCCCGTTCATTATTTCCAAGCCGCAACCGAGCCACTCTCCGCCGAGGTCCGCGCCACGATTTTGGAAGGCGGGGAAGGTTGCTGGGACACGGCAACCGTGATGTCTTCTTGGCGACTGGATCAAGAGGGGCGGATGATTATCGGGGCTATGGGGCAGCTGGATCATGGCGGCAGTCGCGTTCATGCGAACTGGCTGGTTCGCAAGATGCGCAAAATGTTCCCGGCCCTTAAGGGGGAAACATTCACCCACCTGTGGCACGGGCGCATTGGTATGACCAAAGAATACCTGCCCAAGATACAACGCATCGGCCCAAACGCCTTGTCATGCTTCGGTTACTCGGGTCGGGGCATCGGCCCCGGCACAGTTTTTGGCCAATCCATGGTCGAGGCTTTGTTGAAAGGCGATGAAGAATTTTTGCCAACCGTACCTGTGAACAGCCACACCTTGCCGTTTTCCAAGTCCAAAGCCCTGTTCTATGAAACCGGGGCAACGCTAACGCACGCCGTGAAAGACAGGTTTTGACCTGAAAGTGACGGAAATTCTGGACAACCACCGATTTCAGCGCTCAAGTAGGGCGTGAAACCAGCGCAACTTTACGGCGGCTCAATTGTCTGAAATCCAAAGTCGTGTCGATGTGCCTGAAGGGGTGATTGAAGAACTCCGGAAAAAATTCTCGGTTCAGGACGATGAGAAACTTCGTCTAAGCTATCTGTCCATTGCTGACGATGTGGCCCGCGTGCAAAAGCTTTGGGTCAACAGGGAAACCGATTATGCTGCAGTCAGACAGTCGCACTCGGCCCTGTTTTTCGAGCTCGTGGAAAAACTGGATGCACAGGGGGTACTATTTTCGCTGGCGGACACAGCGGCGCTTGAAGGACAACGGGTTCGGGTCGAGAAACTGACACGTTATACGACTTCTGGCTACTATGAGGATCGGAAATGCCTGACTGATATGATCGCGAGGCTTGATCGGTTCAAACCGCACGCGGTTGTCATCTCGCAAAGCCTGCCTGGTTGGGTGTTTAACGAGATATCCCGCCGATACCCAGCTCTGCTTTACATGGCGTCGCGCTTTTGGCTGGACGATGAGAGCCATGCACGAGGGATTGCTGGGCTAAAGCATTTCGTTGGCGTTCAAAGGAAACGGCGGAGCCTGCATCACTGCAAGGGCGTTATTGGAGGTGTTGAGGCAGTCAAGCCAGAGGCAGAATTGCTGATGGGCAAGGGCATTCCTTTCGAGGTTGAGATCCCACAGTTTTTCCCTTTGCCCGCCAATCGAGAACGGCCCCAAGCGCGACGGATTTTAGCGTTTGGTCCCATTTCCCGTCAGAGTGATATTCACGACCTTGTTGGCGCAATTCCAGACCTGCGAAAAGCCTATGACGACTTGGAGCTGACGATCGCAGGATATGGGCCAGCTGCCGATGCGATGAAGGAACAAACTAAGGCTTCAGCAGGTATCACCTTTGCGGGCCAGTTGGAGTATGTAGAGTTTGTGAAAGAGCTGGAACTGGCCGATCTGTGCGTGATCTTTGAAGGCGGCGCGCGCCTTGCCCCCGAATTGCGCGGATTGGCAGCCCCTTTGGCCGGCGTGCCTTTGCTTAGGCACGCGCAGACACCGATACTTGATGAATTACGACCGAAAACTCTTGTCTATTCGGGGGACGCCCAAGATGGGCTTGTCAACGCGGTCAGGCGGTTGGTTGAAGATGACGCCTTGTATCAGGCTGCACTTGCGGGATTACCTGCCGCAGACGCGAGCTTTCGTGATCCATCACAATCATGGGGTTCGGCTGTTCTGCGATTGTTGCTGAATATGCAAGTATAAACGGGAAACCAGCGCAAATTGATGTGATTTGAGGTGGCAAGATCAAAGTTTACCTTGAACTCTTTCCCAGCTGGCCCCATTTTTGAAAGCTGTAAAGGAGACGGAACGTGCTGCCGCTGTTGGGGTCGTTCGGTTTTGCCAAAAACAAGGAAAAAACATGCAAGAGCAATTTAGCGCATCTTATCCGGTCCTGCCCTTACGCGACATCGTCGTGTTTCCCCACATGATCGTTCCGCTTTTTGTCGGGCGTGAAAAATCGGTGAAGGCTTTGGAAGAGGTGATGCGCGACGACAAGCAGATCCTTCTGTCCAGTCAGGTTGATCCGGGCGAAGACGATCCGACCGAGGACGGCATCTATCGCACGGGAGTGCTGGCGAATGTTCTGCAGTTGTTGAAACTGCCCGACGGCACCGTAAAGGTTCTGGTCGAAGGCCAAACTCGCGTCGAGATCACGCAGTTCAATCCCAACCCCGAGTTCTTTGAGGCGTCGGTCCGCGAGGTTTTTGAAACGCCCGGCGATTACGAAGCGACCCAAGCGCTGTTCACCACAGTGGCAGAAGAGTTCGAGCGGTACGCCAAGGTTAAAAAGAACGTCCCTGAAGAGGCTCTGAATTCAGTGGCCGAGGCTCAGGATCCTGCGGCACTGGCTGATTTGGTTGCCGGCCATCTGGGGATCGAGGTGGACCAAAAGCAAGATCTTCTTGAAACGCTTAGCGTCAGTGAACGCCTTGAAAAGGTCTATGGCCTGATGCAGGGCGAACTGTCCGTGCTGCAGGTTGAGAAAAAGATTAAAACCCGCGTGAAGTCGCAGATGGAGCGCACGCAGCGCGAATATTATCTGAACGAACAGATGAAGGCGATCAAGAAAGAACTGGGCGAAGGCGAGGACGGCAGCAACGAGCTAGATGAGCTAGAAAGCCGGATCGCTGACACCAAGTTCTCGAAAGAGGCCAAGGAAAAGGCCGAGGCAGAGCTGAAGAAGCTGAAAAATATGTCGCCGATGTCCGCGGAAGCTACGGTTGTGCGCAATTATCTGGACTGGATGCTTTCGATTCCGTGGGGTGTGAAATCCCGTGTGAAGAAAGACCTGAACCGCGCGCAGGATATTCTGGACGCCGATCACTATGGGCTTGAGAAGGTCAAGGAACGCATCGTTGAATATCTGGCCGTCCAACAGCGCAGCAAAAAGCTGAAAGGCCCGATCATGTGTCTGGTCGGTCCTCCGGGTGTGGGTAAAACCAGCCTTGGGAAATCGGTCGCCAAGGCAACGGGGCGCGAGTTTATTCGCATCAGTCTGGGCGGTGTGCGGGACGAATCCGAAATTCGGGGCCATCGCCGCACCTATATCGGGTCGATGCCTGGCAAGATCATTCAGGCGATGAAAAAGGCGAAAACCACCAATCCGCT
>Ga0181600_10004717_pt1 | contig 10310 bp, 6 predicted proteins | sample 041ome_2_FD_132982 | JGI IMG/M metagenome (GOLD analysis project Ga0181600, IMG submission 132982) | Coastal salt marsh microbial communities from the Groves Creek Marsh, Skidaway Island, Georgia - 041406US metaG (megahit assembly) | ecosystem: Environmental > Aquatic > Marine > Intertidal zone... | reverse complement strand
GGAACCGGCTCGACGCCGGCATGACCACCGTGAACGATTTCTGCGCCACGTACATGGCGCAGTCGTTGCCGTTCGGCGGCGTGAAGGAGAGCGGCTTCGACCGGTTCGCCGGCATCGAGGGTCTGCGCGGGTGCTGCCATGTTAAATCCGTGGTCGTGGACGGGATTCCCGGGATCCGAACCGACATTCCCCCGCCGTTGCGGTACCCCGTGAAGCCCAACGCGTTCGCGTTTTGCAAGTCGCTGTGCCACATGTTCTTCGGCCTCGGGCTCGCCGAGAAAGTCGCGGGGCTCGGCATGCTTCTCAAGGCGTTCGTCGCGCCCGCGGGGCCGCGGTCCAAAAAGGACTGATCACGGCGTCTCGGGCTCGAGTCGGGACGGACTCCGCGGTGAACGAGCGTCGCGCGTAGGTGTGGATGACGCGTATCTTCGACGACGGGGGATACCCCTCCCGTCGTTTTTTATTTTCACACCCACGTACAGAACTCGTCCTTCTCTTTCAAGCGTCGTTTTATTATGGTACTCTTTCGACGTTCGAGCGCTCGCGCTCGGAAGGGTCAGTCTCGGCCGCGCGCGGCGTGGCGTCATGGCGCCGCTCGGCAGCGCGAGGCAGCGGCGCAAGAGACTCGCGGTGTACGCGCTGTGCGGCGTCGTCGGCCTGCTCGGCTACGGTACGGCGCCGAACGCGATGCAGTCCCGCGGCCCCGATCGCGTCGGACGCCCCGACCGAGTCGTCTGACCACCACCACCCTCCCCTTCCCCACAGCGATCGCGCAGGCGCTGCGCGGCGGCGGCGCGCGGGACGACGTGTTCGGCGACCGGGACCACGGCGAGTTCCTCAAGCGCGACGCGCACTTCGAGCGGAGGCACGATGGGCCCCCCTCCGAGCGCACGGCGCGTGCGCGTCTCCGGAGCCATCACGGAAGTCACGTGCCGCCACACGAAACCACGCGAGCGTCGTCCGCGTCGTCCGCGTCGTTCGACGCCGGTTTCGAGACGCGCGCGGGACAGGGGGACAGGGTTTCTAAACCGAATCAGGTGGACCGAATCAGCCACGCGCTCGGCTTTTCGAGCCACGCGCGGTCACGCGCGCGCCATACACAGGCTGGCGGCGCGGAGAGCGACGGCGACGGCGTTTTTTTTAACGAACGCGCCGCGGAATCCGCGCCGGGTCGCGTCGACGAGCCGCGGCTCGCCTTCGACCCCGGCGCGTTCGCGCGCATAGACGAAGACGAGGACGCGTGCCACACCGTTTCTAACGCGGACGTGTGGGCTGAGCCCGCGATCGGGGTCGGGTCGGCAAACGGCCTTTCAAATAAAAAAGCGTCCGCGGCGGAGTGCTGCGCGGCGTGCCGCGATCTGGGCGACGAACGGTGTAACCTGTGGACGTGGTCCCCGGATTCGCGCGCGTGTTTCCTGAAACGCGGCGCGACGCCGTACCAGCCCTTGGACAGGCGGCCGGGCATCGCGCTCGTCGCGGGGGCGATCTGGCCGAAAATGCCCAAGTATCTTGATGGTGAGTTACCGGTAACTCACCGAACCGATGAGACTTCTCCCCCGGCGTGCGTCGCGACGATGATCACGTCCAACGGCCAGCCGTACATGAACTGGCAGACGCGGGTGTTTTACCAAACCTGGCTCGAAGCCGCGAAGGAGCCGGGGTCGCCGTTGGCGCACTTCACGCGCATCCTGCACCGCACGCGGGACGACGAGCTCATGCGCGAGATCCCGACCGTCCGCGTGGACCCGACGCACCCCGAGTGCGACGACGGGTGCGACTACGCGGTGAAGGACCGCGCGCGCGCCATCGCGCGGTGGGCGGCGACGCCCGACGCGCGGCGGTGTTCGCACGTGCTCATGGCGGAGGCGGATTACCTGATGACGCGCTCACCGCCTCCCTCCGTGATGCTGCAGAGAGGCCACACGTACGGGTTCCTGTTCGGGTACATCATCCCGTGGCACGCGGACGCGATGCCGGCGTCGGAGCGGCTGGCGGAGCACGCGTTCGGGAATGACCCGAGAGGCTCGCCGCGGCCGGCGATGGCGTCCGTGCCGCAGTCGGGAAACGCGCCCCAGGTGGTGCACGTCGACGACCTCGCTTCTCTGAGCGCGGCGTGGGCGGACGCCGTGGAGTTCGGGGAGAGCGACGCGGTGGTGAAGCGCGTGTTCGGGTGGGTGCGTGACATGTACGCGTTCGACTTCGCGGCGCGAAAAGTCGGCGTGACGGTGCACTACCCGCCGGTGCCGCTGAACAAACTGATGGTGCAGCCGCCGGCGGACACGGACTTGGGCGCTGGATGTTTAATGCACTACACGTGGTCGCCCATCCTGAGCGATCGCGCCGGGAAGGAGCTGTGGAGGTTCGACAAGCGGTCGTTCCGCGGGGGTTCAGGGTCGAGCGCGCACTTCACCGTTTTGGAGCAAATACCACTGCCCCCGGCGTGGGACGCGAGCGCGGGGTTCAAGCTGCAAGCCGGCGAGGTCGTGACCGAACCGGGGCTGGAGCTGATGCGGCTCATGGCGAGCACGTTCAACGCGGGCGTCGCTCGGCTCACGCGGTTCCCGGAAGGCACACGCGACGCGGAGGACGTGCGCAGGGTGCGGCAGGAAGGCTGGTGAGCGAAGAGGCTATCACACCGAGATGTGATATCCATATCAATGTCATTTTAGTTTAGGTACCCTTCCTTCGAGCGCCGCGAAACGCGCGCTCGTATTCTCATCGTGATGATGATCACGGACGAAACTCGAGCGCTTTTCGTGGTTTTTCTTCTTCCCTTGGCGATTTTCCCGTCGGCTCGGGGCAGCTCCAGCAGTGCAGCGGAACCTAAAATTGACGCTCGCCGCGTCGGAGTTTCGGATGCCGCTCGACGCGGCGGATCGTCGCCGGCGCGCGCACACCGCGCAGCGCTCTCCGCTCGCGACCCACTTCCGTCCGCAGGACAGTTCCGTGTGACACTTGATGTCCAGGAAAATGGCTGCTTTCACGCTCACGAACGCTCGCGCCATGCTCACCGCCCCCGTCGCCGCGTCGGTTGGCGGCCGCGCCGCGAAGGCGGCGGTTCCCGCCGCGAAGGCTGCGCCGGCGTTCGCGCGCATCTCCGTGCCCGCGCGTCACTTCAACGGCCTCGCCGCGTCCGGCGTCTCGAGCGCGTTCCGTGCGCCCATCGCCGCGCGCGCGTTCCACCTCACCGCGTTCGCCGCGGACGAGGAGGGCGCCGAGGCGCCCGCCGAAGGGCCGGTCAAGCTGTACGTCGGAAACCTGTCCTGGGGCATGGACGACGCGTCGCTCGGGGACCTGTTCGGCGAGTACGACGCCTCGGAGATGACCGTGGTCAAGGACAACGAATCCGGCCGCTCGCGTGGCTTTGGGTTCGTCACCCTCGCCGATCAGGCGAGCGCGGACAAGGCCATCGCCGAGCTCGACGGCGTGGTACGTGCGCCCCCTCCCCAATCATCGCGAATTCCGCATCGCCAAAGCGCCCCGAGATAACAAACGCGACGTGGTGTCTGGCGGCGGTCGGGAAGTCTTCGCACAAGGCTTTCAGTCGTCACAAAGAGTAAATGAGGTTTTTTTTTTACTCACGCACGCACGACACTGACAAAGTCACGATCGATCCAATCACGCTCGTCTGTCTCTCTTTTCGCGTTCTTCACAGGAAGTGGACGGGCGGCCTCTTCGCGTGAACATCTCCGTGGCGCGCGGTGACCGCCCCGAGCGCGCTCCCCGCGAACCTCGCGAGTCCTCGTACGCGTTCGACGCGCGCAAAATCTACTTCGGCAACCTGTCGTGGGGGATGGACCACCTCGACCTGCAGGATCTGTGCGGCGAGTTTGGCACGGTTGAGGATTCGCGCCTCATCACCGATCGCGAAACCGGCCGCTCGCGCGGCTTCGGCTTCGTCACCATGGCCAGCACCGAGGAGGCGGAGGAGGTTGTGCGCCAGCTCAACGGCCAGGACGTCGACGGGCGGGTCCTGCGCGTCAACATCGCCAACGTCGACAAGTGAGTTTTACGAGTCGCGTAATGATTCGCGTAATAACGTGATGATGGTCTCGAGAACGACAAAGGCGAACGTTCGCCGACGCGACGTGCGCGGAAAAAGACGAAACCTTTTTTTCTTTTTTCATGACTTGTATTGCGAGCAGATAACAGCGGGTGCGAGGAGGGGTCCGCGGGGACCCTCGGGATAAACGGGTGGGTGGAGAGCCATGAGGCGCGCCTCCCGGTGCGGGGGCGTTTGTAACGGAAAACTACGTAACCAAACGTTTACGTAACGCGTATCGTTTCGCCGCGGAACTGCGTTTGTCCACCAAAAGCCCGCGAAACTCCCAGTGCCACCTCAGCGGACGCGTCGCACTCGCGCTCGCGCCGCACGCGGTCCGCCGCCATGGAGGGCTTCGTGCAAGGCCACGTGTTGCCCGAGGTGTTCGAGCGCGAGGTCCTGACGCGGCTGGGCGCGCACGACACCGCGATGCTCGCTCGCGTCTCGCGCGCCGCGAGGCACGCCACCGTCCGCGCGGGCGCGCGCGCGCAGCTGACGGTGTCGTCGAGCTGCCGGACGCTGCGCATGGCGCGTTGGGCGCGGGCCAACGGCATGCCGTGGGACTGGCGCGTGTGCGCGGCTGCGGCGCAGGCGGGGAACGTGCGCGTGCTGGTGTGGGCGCGCGCGGAGGGGTGCGGGTTCCCGTGGGACGTGCTCTGCGCGTTCGCGGCGGGGGGGGGGAGCGTGGAGATGCTGCGCTGGGCGCGAGAGGTTTCCTACCCCAAGTGCCCGTGGGACGCTGAGACGTGCGCGGCGGCGGCGGAGAAGGGGCACCTCGAGGTGGTGCAGTGGTGCGTGCGGCGGGGCTGTCCGTGGGACACGCGCACGATCACGCTCGCGCGGAAGAACGGACACGCGCACGTCGTGGCGTGGGCGCGGAGCGCGGGGTGCCCCGACGACGACCGATGAGTTTTTTTACGAATCATCAATGACAAGACGCGCGAATCCCCATACGTGGTTTTTCACAAACGAAACGCTCGCGTCTTCTACCCCGTCTCCCCGAAACAACCGTCCCTGAATGGTTCGTCCTCACCCCCCTTCTGACCCGAATGCGTCGTTTCGTGTGAAACGACACAGGATAGTACACTGTTCGTGCGTAATACGTATCACGCCCCCGATCGCGCGGTAAGATGTCGCTCGAACGCGCAAAAGTCGTTCGCGTTCGCTCGCGTTAGCGCCGCAACGCGGATTCCGCCGCTTCGCCGCGCCGCGCCGCGTCCCGTCGCCTAAACGCCATCGCGGGGTCACCCTTTCCCTCGGGCACCGCGGTGACCCCCCCCATCGCCGCCTGCACCGCCGCCGCCGCCGCAGCGTGCATCGCCTCACGGTGCATCGCCGCCTCCACCTCCGCGGGCGAAGTCCCGTCGAACAAAGAGGACAAGCCGCTGAGCCCGGCGGACGCCGGCGTCTCGGCGCGCCGCGCCGCGCCCTCGCCGTTGGTTTTCCCGCCGACGCGGTGCGCGTTCCCGCTGTACCAGGCGTACAGAGCCTGCAGCGGTGCCACCGCCGCGGGCGATGCCCAGGCGGGGTTCAGCGCGCCCGCGCCCAGCCCCCCGGCCGCGGGCGAGGGCGCGGAGAGCGCGCCGCCCGCGGGGGCGCCCGCGGTGGCCATCGAGAGCTGCGCGATCCACTCGGGCGAGCGCATCAGCGCCGCCGCCGCCGCCGCCGCCTCCGCCGCGTCCCGCGGGGCGCCCCGCGCGCCGGAGGGGGGCGAGAAGATGGACGCGCCGGCGCGGTCCAGCGGCTCCGCGCCGAACGAGACGGAGGACACCCGGCGCGCGCCGGCGCGCGCGCCGCCCACCTCCGCGGGGGGGACCAAACCCGCGTACGCCGGCGCGCGCTGGAAAAAGCTCGACAGCCGCGTCGCCTGCTTCGCCGCCGCCGCGTTGGGGTCGGCGCCGTATTGCGCCGTCTTCGCGCCGTAGGCGCCCTCCGCGGGCGCGTAGTACGCCATGTGCGCGTAGGCGTTGTTCGCGGGGTAAGTGTCACCAGCCTTCGCCGCGGCGGCGGCGCCGGCGCCGTACCCCTTCTCGGCGACGGCGCCGTCGGCGCCCTCCGCCAGCCTGGCGGTGACGGAGCGCGCGCCCAGCCACTTGAGGTCGCCGCGGCCCTTGGCTTTGCCCTCGTGCTCGACGAAGGCCAGCACGCCGACGCGGATCAGGATGGACGCGACGTCGTGCAGCCGCCGCGCCGCGCCCGCGAGCGCGCCCGTGCCGTGCGCGCCGGGCGCGTCCGGCGCGGGCACGCCGCCCAGCTTCATCGCCGCCGCGCACGCGTCGAAAGCCACGGGCGCGCCGGCGGAGGCGCCGACGCGCCGCATGAGGCGCGTGGCGAGGCTCTTGAGCGAGGATGCGTCGCCGGACAACTCCGCATCCTCCACCTCGCCCGCGCTTTTGCTTATCTTCTCGAGGCTCGCCTCGACGCGCGACGCGCCGTGCCATTTGCACGCGCCCTTGCTGATGCGCTCCGTCACGCCCACCGCCTCGAGCACGTTCATCACGTCGTACAGCCGGCGGCGCTTCACCCCCAGGCGCTCGGCGAGCGCGTCCACCGGGACGTTCCCGTGCCACGGCGCGGTGGAGCCGGAGGGGCGCTGCGCGGAGCCGTCCGCGTTCTTCACCACAGCGGGCTGCCCCCCGCCCACGGCGTCGCCCACGTTCGCGGCGTCGAACTCGCCCACGATGCGGTCGGTGATGGACGCCAGCGAGTGGTCCTTGCGCGCGTACCCGGGGTCCCCCGGCCCCGCGCCCGCGCCGCCGGGGCGGGGCGCGGCGGGGTGCCCGCCGGCATCCGCGGCGTGCATGAAGACGCCCGCGGAGGCCCGCCTGGCGGTCTCCCCGGGGCTCATCCAGGGCGCGTCGCTCTGCATGAGCCCCACCTTGCGCGCCGAGGAGAGCTCGGCCGCCGCGAGGGGCTCCTCCGCCGCCTCGAAGCGCGAGCGTCGCTTCTGCGCCTCGGTGAGCGGCGAGAAGAGAAGCCGCGTCGGCGCGAGGCCGTCGGGCGAGCGGTCACCCGCCGAGCTCAGCAGCGCGCCGCGGGACAGGCCTTCGGCGTCGCCGGCGCCCGCGGCGGGGTGCATCCCGCCGCCGAAGGCGGCAGCCTGGAACGCCGTGTCCATGCCCAGCCTCCGCGCGGGGTGCGCGCCGGGCGCGGGCTGGAACCCGCGCGCCGAGTCCTTCAGGCGCGAGGCGGCGCCCTGACTAAGCGCCATACGATCGCCAACCACGCCGCCGCCGACGGTGTGCGCCAGTCCGGCGCCGGCGGCGTGGTTGGCGGTGGCGGGGAGCGCCGCGGGGGGGGGCATGGCTGCCGCGTCCGCGTGTGCGGCGGCGGTGGCGGGCGCGACGGAGCCCATCTCGCCTCCGCCCATCACCGTCGCGGGCGTGGGCGCCTTGTTGGATCCGCCCGTGAGCGGCTCGGCGAAGAGCGCGTCAAGCGAGTCGCGCGCCGACGCCGAGGCGGAGGCGTCCATCGCGGCGGCGGCGTGCTGCGCTGCAGCCTTGGCGGCGGCGCCGTCGCGCGCGCCCGAGCCGAGCACGGACAGCAGCCAGCTGTGCGGCGACAAAACAGCCTTGTGCACGCCGTCGGAAGCGGAGGCGTGCGGGTGGGCAGCCGAAAAGCTCTTGGTGAGCGCGCCCGGCGCGTTCTCCTCGGCGGCGGCGGGGGGTGACGCCGCGTCGGCGGGCACCGGCGCGGACGCCGCCACGGCGGCGCGCGCCTGCTCCGTCGCCTCGCTCTTCTCCCTCGCCTCCCTGCGCGCGGCGGCGGCGCCCGTCACCGAGCGCGTCTTGTTTTTGTTCGCCACGGACAGTGGGCTCTGCTTGAACGCGGACCCGAGCGACCCGAGCGACCCGAGCGAGCCCAGGGACGCGCCCGCCGAGTTGAGGTGCGCGGCGGCACCGGGACCCGCCGAGTCCAGGCGCGGCGCTCGCGTCGGCGTCAACTTGTCGCGCGCCGGCGCTCGGGTCCCTCCCGCGGCGTCGCCGCGGTCCTCCGCCAGCGCGCCCTTCGCGCCGCTGCCCGGCGTGTACACCGGGGGCTCGCCCAGGTTGAGCATCGCGTGGGGCGCGATGCCCGCGGCGTCCGGGCCGGGCCCGGGGAGCTTGCCGCCGTCCATCAGCGGCAACGCGAAGGGGTTCCCGCCGAGAGGAAGCAAAGACGGCGCGAACCCGCCGGCGAAGTCGCCGGGCGTGGTGAAGACGTCGGCGAAGGATTTGCCCACCGCGCCGTCCGGGGTGCCCGCGTGCGCGTGCGCGGCGGGCGGCAGCACGTGCCCGACAAGCACGTCCTTGAACCCGGGGTAGGCGTCGTATGCGCCCATGCCGGAGGGCGCGACGTCGAAGCCGCCGAACAGCTCGGAGGCGGAACCGGCCAGCGGGTGCGGGTCTCGGCGCGGCAACGACACGCCGTGACCCGGCGCGTCCACGCGCGCGCGCTTGGGCGAGCCTCCCCCTCCGCGCGCGCCCCGCTCGGTGAGGCCCGCGGCGCGCTTGCCCCCCGTGGGGAAGGAGGCGCGGCCGCCGCCGTGCGACGCGCGCCCGGGCGCGACGTGCGCGTCGTGGGGGGGGACCGGCGCGCGGTTCGCGTCCAGCGCGACGGGTGCCTTCCAGCCCTTCCAGTCGGCTGCGGATTCGGAAGGCGTCGGCGGTTTCGGTCGCGACGCGAGGGGAGGGAACGGGTCAGAGGGGAGGGGCGGCGGGGGCGGCCGGGGGCACCCGGGGGCGCGCGGGGGCGGTGCGGGATATCAAAACGGGGTGTGCCGGGACGCGCGCGCGCGTCCCCGGGGCGCCCCGGGTATCCCCGGGGACGTCCCGCGCGTTCCGGGATGGCTGAATTCCGCGCGTCGCGCGACGTAGGTAGAAGCGGGGACCGAGCGAGACGCGCGTACCTCCGAGCGAGCACCGGATGCGGAGGCACGCCGCGCCCTTGGGCACGTCGTTGTTGGCGAGGACGCGGATGGGGCCGGAGACGCCGCTTCCCAGGAAAGCGTCGCCGTCCTCGGAGAAGATCCCGAACAAAAGTCTGTCGCGTCGCGGAGGCGGCGAGGGGAGGGAAATGAACGCGTGAGTCGTCTTTTCGTTTTTTAGCGACGAAAAAACGGATACGCGAAATTCGAGTTTCGCGAAACGTGCGACTGTTCGTTCGTGCTGCGTTTGCGGGAAAACGACCGTTCGAGAGAATCGAGAGAAGAAAACTCCGGGACGCACCTGAAAACCTTGCACTTGTTGGGCCCGAACGCGCAGACGTGGTTGGACGCCTCGTCGATGCTGATGAACAGGTTGCGCGCGTCCTTCCACTTGTCCTGCCCCGAGTCAGGCTTCAAGGGTTCCTTCCCCGCGCCCCCTTTCTGCGTGCGACCCTGCTTTCCGAAGCGCTGGATCGCCGAGAGGATGGGCCCCGCGCACCCCTTAGCGCAGCGCGCGCGCGTCACCGGCAGCCACGCGTTGTCGCCGCCGTCGTCCGTCAAGGGCGCGCCGTTCAAACCGAGCGCGGGGGTTTGACCGGGCGCTTTCGCACCCGTAAGCGGCTCCGCGTACACCAGGTAGATGAGCGCGCGCACGTTCGCGCCGTTGTACAGCTTGAGCTCGTACTCCAAAGCGCTGTCGCGCATCTCGTGCGGCACGTCCAGCGAGAAGCTCCGCTCCGTCGCCTCGTAGATGTTCAAAGCGGACGGGTCGTCGGAGCGTTCACCGGCGTTCACGCCGAAACGCTTGCCGAAAGAAGCCTTGTCGAACGTCAACTCCACCTGGTTGTACGAACGCTTCTTCTTGCCGAGTTTGTACGCGCTGCGCGGGGGAGGTTTTCATTCGCGTGAAACGGACCGTCAGTTTTGGGTTTTTTTCCGTACGGGTATTCAGTGGAGAGGTGGCGTCGTCTTCGGCCACGCGCGCGCAGATCCGAAAAGCGCCGCGTGTTGGAGAAACGGTGCGGTCGGGAGGGTGCGGGGACGCGCGGTCGGCGCGCGCGGCGTATCGGCGCGTGCGCGGCGAGCCGCGCGCGCGCGCGTCGACGGGGACGCCGCGCGCCTGATTTTCTCGGCGCGTGGCGCGATACGCCTCGCGGGACGCGCGGCGCGGCGCGCGCGCGTCCGAGCCGCGCGATGTGCCGTTGTCGGGAAGACGCTCGAGCGGGTGGGGAGGACGCACCGAACTTCGTGCGTCTCGCGCTCGGGCTCCGTGCGTTCGACGAACCCGTTGGGGTGCGCGGTGATCACGGGGCACGGTACGAGCGTGGACGGGTCCTCCACGATCGCGGGAGCCGCCGCGGC
>Ga0181600_10004714_pt1 | contig 10311 bp, 6 predicted proteins | sample 041ome_2_FD_132982 | JGI IMG/M metagenome (GOLD analysis project Ga0181600, IMG submission 132982) | Coastal salt marsh microbial communities from the Groves Creek Marsh, Skidaway Island, Georgia - 041406US metaG (megahit assembly) | ecosystem: Environmental > Aquatic > Marine > Intertidal zone... | reverse complement strand
TGGCCTCCACCGCCTTGCGCTGTTCGCGAATTTGATTGACGAAATCCACGTACGAGACGTGACCGTCGAGTTGACACTCCATAATCGTCCCGCCGTCGTACTCTTTAATGTACCCAAACCACTTTTCGCGCTCCATCATGATCTCCTTGGTAAACCCCTGCTTTTGAAAGTACCCCACCGCGTTATTATCGGCAAACGTGATGAGATGCGTCATATTTTCCTTCTCCTTGGCGTACTCTTTAATATGATTCATCAATCGCGTACCGTATCCTTTCACTTGTTCGTTTGCGCTCACGGCGCAAAACGCGATTTCCGCCATGCGCTGCTTTGGAAACGGCCTATACGTAATCCCACCAATCACGCCCCCATTCTTCATACACAACATCGAGTGATGTCTGACATCAAACACCAATCGTACGATGTACTCCTTGGGCATGTTTGGGAGCTGTTTACTAAAGATATTCTTCAACGCCACCAAAAGTTTCACGTGTCGCGCGTCGCCGTCATTCTTAATCACCTCCCACTTAAGCTCACCATCGCGCTCTTGCTTGCGCAGATGACTCTCACGCGTGGCATACGCTCCAACCGTTGGACTCGACGCGTTCGCCGTGCCATCACGACGCGACGCCGAACCCGGCGTCGACGGATTCTTCCCATCGCGCGCGCGTCTCCCTTTGTCGTCGTCATCCTCCTCACCGCCTTCACCACCCTCGCCACCCTCGCCCCGCGCCGCCGCCGCAGGCGTCGATCGCCCATTGCATTCGTCCCCATCACCCGCGCTCGCGCCCACCTTGCGCGACTTCCCCCGCGCGCGCTCGACGTCAGAGTCAACGTCGAGCCCGAGCGCATCGTCTGCATCATCATCATCATCCCGCCGTCGCGTCTCCGTCATCGCCACCGCCACCGCGTGCGCACCGTCGCGTGCGCTGCGCCGACGTACTGCGTCGCGCGTCGGTGTCACGCCGCGCGCGCACCACTCGCGCCGGCGTCGTACAGTGCCGATCGAATCGACTTTGTGAATTCAAACGCACAGATCCAGCGTCATAGCTCACCTCGCTTTTATCGCGCGCGCCGCCCTCGCGCGCACGCGATGGACGGCGTAGATGACGACTCGAACGTCACGCTGCGCCGCGCGACGCACGACGCCGCCGAGGCGTGGTCGGTGCGCGCGAGAGACGTCGCATCGCGCGCACCGAGGGCTCCCGAACGCGAGCGCGAGCGCGCGCTGACGACGCTGAGCGAGCACCTGGCGCGCGCGCGCGACGACGCGGCGGTGCTGGAAGAACACCCGGAGATGAAGCGTCAGCGTAAGCTCGAGGAGACGAACGATGCGAACAAGGTGTGGGCGCACGGGGCGTGGGAAAGCGCGGTGAAGGGTGATGTTGGGGCGCCATTTTTAAAGTGGTGCGAGACGCACTTTAGACACGTGGATGCGCGAGACGTCGCGGTGTTGATGCCGGATGCGGCGCATGACATGGAGAATGATGGGGATTATTTACTTCCCGCGCTCGGGCGGCATTACGTGCACGGTGCGTGGTGATTGATTGGGATTGATTGTGATTTCGCTCGTCTCGGCGACGCGACGGTTTGGGACGGTTTGAGACTAACCTTTAGCGTCGTATACGCATCAACGACTAGGCTGGGAAGAGGAAGATAAACTCGAGGAACAACATAGAATGGAGCGTAAACGTTTAGCGGCGTTGGCAGCGGTGAACGGGGCGACGTCGTCAAAGACGACGCCCAAAAAGGGGACGTCGGCGCCCAAGCGTTCTCGGCCGAAAAAGATGCCCCCGCCGCGTGGAAATCAGGAAATCACGCGCGTATCGCCGTTAGTTAATCCAAGCGAAATCGATGAATGTTGTGGCGTGTGCTTTGACGGCGATTCGTACGAGGACAATCCAATTTTGTTTTGTGAAAAGTGCGACGTCGCCGTGCACCAAACGTGTTACGGGATAAAGAAAATTCCCCAAGGCGACTGGTTTTGCAAAGCTTGCACCGCACTCAAGCGCGACAATCGCGTCATAAACCCTCGCCCCAAGCAATGCTGTTTATGCACCGTGCCAGGCGGCGCCCTCAAACGCACGAGCGACGGTCGCTGGGCGCACTTATTCTGCAGTCAATGGATTCCCGAGCTCTTCATCGCCGACGTCGACGCGATGGAGCCCATCGAAAACGTCGCCGGCGTGCACAAAGACCGCCTCAAAATGACGTGCGTGGTGTGTAAAACCGCCGACGGCGCGTGCGTACAGTGCGCGTACGGGGTGTGCTCGGTGCCGTTTCATCCCATGTGCGCGTTGCGGGACGGTGTGCGCATGGAGGTGCGTTCGACGGAGGGTTCGAGCGACTGCGCGTACAATTGCTATTGCGAAAAGCACGTCAAGGAAATGGAGAAACGAGAGCGACGGGCGGCGCGCGCGGCGGCGGGTGGGGGTCCGGATACTCCAGGTGGCGATACCGGGGGCATGGAAGAACAGACGCCCAAGCCGACGCCTCCGCCGACGCCGAAACAAGAACAACAAGACGACGGGGACCGGGACGGAGACGGAGACGTCAAGCGCGAAGAGGATACGCCGTCGACGACGACGACGAAAGATACCAATGCTGGGCCTTCAACGACGACGACGACGACGACGACGACGACGACGACGGAGATGGATACCAAGGTGGTGCTCAGCGAACTCACCTCGCGCGAATGTCGCGCGCTCATTGACGCCATGTTTGAGCTCGAGGAGGACGCTGGCTCTGACGCCGACGCGCTGTGCGCCGACGCCGGCGTCTCGCGCGAAGACTTTGACGCGTGGCGTGCAAAGAATTCCGCGACGCGAGACGATACAGACATCAGTAAAGATGACGGTGACGCCGCGACAGTGGTTGATTCCGCCGTGCGCGAATGGCTCGCGCGAAGAACAACCGCAGAGCTCTTCAAACCCGTATGTGACCGGCTCGGCGGCGGCGCTTTGGCGTTCAATCCCGACGCCGACAACGACGCCGACAGCGAGACAAAGGCGCCATTGTCATCCACCGACCTAGGCTTGCCCGAACGTGTGCCGTACCCGATCGAACACCTCGCAGAGTACACGCGAGTGTCCCTCGACACCGTTCGAGCGCCTCCGCCTCCGCGCTCCGTCAAAGACGTCCTCGTCGACCCAGCCGGCTCCGCGGCTCAACCCATCCTTCGCCTCGCCAAGTGCCAAGTATGCGAAATTCACAAGCGTGGCATCTGTGGTACATCATCAGCGGTGATGCGATGTCTTCGACGCAAGGAAAACCTCGATAGAGCTCGCGCTGAACGCTCGGCGGAGCTCGCCGAGGACCCTGACCCAGAGGCGCGCATTCGGCGCGAGCTCAACCGCGTCGAAGGTGCCGTCGACGTCATGCGACTCGCGCCAGATGACGAAGTCGTCGCGGAGATTTATCGGTGTCAGACCGCGTTGGCGCGGCAGGCGTACGTGAATAAGACGTTACTCGCGCAATTGCTTGATAAAGTCTCGCGGGCGTTGCCAGCCGAAGCGGAGGCACGCGCCGAAACGGAGCGCGCGTTGCGCGATACCTCTGCGTACGAAGAACGCTGGCGTGGTGGTCGATGGCGCATGGAACGCCTGCGTAAAGAAGGTAAAGAGGATGACATACAATTCGAAGGCGGTGAGCTCGCTGGGGCAGATATGTGCGATCCTCTCGTTGAAAGCGGCGCCATGGAGGACGCGTTGTGTTGCGTCTGCGCGGGTGGCGAAAGCGAATTCCCGAATGAGATTGTCTTTTGCGAGCGGTGCGAAATGTGCGTGCATCAGCAGTGCTACGGGGTGACGAATATTCCCGAGGGCGAGTGGCTGTGCTGGCCTTGTCACGAAACGGAGCGGTTAGAACGGGAGAATGGATTGCCGGGGACGCGGCCACCGCGGTATATGCGCGAGGCGGGCGACGGAGCCATGTACGACCCGCGCGTGCAGTGCTTGTTGTGTCCAGTGAAGCGCGGGGCGTTGCGCACGGTGATTGACCCGAGGACGATGGCGAGCCCGGGGCCGATGTCGCCGCCGGTGAACGCGAACTCGACGGATGCGCCGGCGACGCCAAATTCCAATGGTACCAACGCCGCTCCGCCGACGCCCGGAAGCGCCGGGACGCTCCCTGGAGTCACCCCAACGCGCGGCGGTCGCCTTCGCTGGTGTCACGTCGTATGCGCGCACTGGCAACAAGCGGTGGATACCGATTTGTACCTCGAAGGACCCGCCGCGGTGAGCGGTTTGGATGACATTCGGGGCGCGTTTAAAAACGCTCGATGCTCGGCGTGTCGACTCGACGACGGCGCGTGCATCCCGTGCAGCGCCACGAATTGCTCGGTGGTGTTCCACCCTCTGTGCGCGCGTCGATGTGGATGGCACATGTTACCTCTTCAATCTCCCGAACCCATTGCGTTTTGTGCGCGGCACAGCGTCGATGAGCGCCGCGCGCCGGGATCGACGACGCGCGCCAAGTACAGCTCAAACACAAATGGCGCGCGTTTCGGTCAACGCCAATCGAGCAAAAAGAAGCGCACGCCCACGCTGGATGAGATGGACATGCTTCGCCGTGCGCGCGTGGGTCTCGAAACCTTGCGTTTGCTGTGCGACCGCGTGGTGAAGCGGGAAAAGATAAAACGCTTGCAACTCGAACAGCACCACGCGTTATGGCTGGCGCAAATTCGCGGAGACGCGAGCGGGCCAGTGTACGAACTCGGTGACGACACCCAGGCGCACGTGTACGTGCCTGACATTTCAAAAGAACGAAAGTTACTGTTTTTGACCACTCAGGAGTTTGAGGCGATTGAATCGACGCGCGGCATCTTTGGCGGATTACCAGAGGACGTTCGACTCGTGCGCTGCGACGCGAGCGAAGCCGAACGACGCGCCGAGGACGACCGCGCGGACGACGCTGACGACGGTAAAGACAACGGCGACGGCAATGACGACGAAACCAAACCCAACAATCAACAATAGCGCAATTCGCATCCATCACACGCGATTGCATTGCAATTTACTCCCTACTAGTAGTCAGTCAAAAAAGAAACAACGCCCGCGACGATCCGCTCGTGCGCCTCATAACGCTTCGCCCTTGAACCGTGACTGCGACGTTCATCCGCGTCAAAGACGCACACGCGCATCATGGGATGTTCTTCGAGTAAATCATCGAGCGTCAACGCCGATGCGACCGCGGGCGAGGATGAGTTCTTTGACGCGAGCGAAGCGTTGTTGGCGCTGCCTTCGTTCATGCGCGCCAAGTCCCTCGAACGCCTAAGCTCCACGAGCGGCAAGCGCGCGAACGGTGAGCGAAACGGCACGGCGGGGTCTCTTAAGAGTTCGTCGACGCGCAAACCGCGATCGTTGCCGGATTCGGTGGCGAGTGGTATGTCCAAGTGCGTTGTCCCGGTGTTTGAGAGCGGTTTGGAGACGCTCGCCGACGAACGCGGCATGGCGTCGTGGAGCCCGAACCCGCGCGGTGTTGGGTTTAAACTTCGAGGGAAGACGTATAAGCGCGATAGAAAGAAGATTGCGAGCGGGGCGCCATTTTACGAAACCAAGGCGGTGATGGCGTTTAAATCGGATGAGAAGGTTGGCGATTGGATCAAAAATTTGTTTTCGGATGACTTAGGGACAAAGATACGAGATCAAGTACCTACGGTGCTGATTGCTAATATTATGGTGCCAGATTATAAGCCCACTGGGGGGATGTTTAAGAAGGGTGAGGATAACAACGGCCCAGGGCATAACGTTGTGTTGTTGTGTAAACTGAGCGATTTCGCGCGCAAGACTCTCGAAGAAACGGCGAATTGGGACGATTTACCGGCAGATTATAAATTATTATTGAGATATTTGAAAGGAGATGGCACTGGGCGCGTCGATACGCATCCGCACGAAATTGCGGTGCGTCAACAAACGAAGATGGTTGTCATGGTGGTGAGCGGAAATGAAAATTTGCCGTGGGTCGTGCGCACGGCTGTTAATCATGGGAACGGTAAGCCTTTCATGGTGAACAGAACGTCATCGTACATTCAACGTTCTGGTGCGATTGAAATTAATATTGACGCGCACAATTTCAGTAACATGGCGCTCAATGGGTTGCGCACGGTGCACACGTCGCTCGGAAAGTTGATTTTAGACGTCGGCGCCACGGTGCAAGGTGAGAATGAAGAGGAGCTTCCCGAACGTTTGTTGTTTTCATGCCGCGTAAACTATGCGAAGATTGAACTTATCGACGCGCATGTAGACATGATCGAGGTGAATCCAGAGGATCGCGTGTGGTTACCTCCAGTGAAAGCGGCGTTGTCGTGAACGGACTCTAGTTTTAAACGTGTAAAAATTGCTTCGCTTCATTCAATGAGTTTAATCGCTAGTAGTCGTGAAGTCGCCACCCATTTGTCCCATCGGACGGCGGTTCCAGTTTCCGTCGCCATCTGCGCCGAGCTCGACGTTGAGTTCGAGTCTCGCTGGCTTTTCGCCGCGTTCGATGGCGTCCAACCCAGCGCGCAAGTAGTCTGACTTTTGCTGAGCATCTTCTAAGCAGTCCCATTCAAAAATGGGGATGGAAAACACCCCAAGGTTTTCACCTTCGAGTTGACGCTGCTTCAAGCGCGTTTGTCCGAGAGGACGCTCGCGATCGTTGCGCGCAAAGTGTGACGGACCGTCAACCTCGATGACCACTCCATTGGGCTTCGCCGCCGGCAAGAGCAAATCACATCGGTAGCCACTCACCACGGCTTCTTCTTCGTACTTTTCGCCCATGTAGGATAAAATAGCGCCCACATCGCGTTGGAACCACGATACTACTGGCGGACGATGCTGTGTGTTCCACGCCTTGTCGGCGGCTTGGCCGAGTTCGGCGGGAAGCGGAGCAAAGCCGGCGCGTGTGGCGGTGAGCGCCGCTTGGTGCAACATATTTAACTGACGTCCCTTCCATGGACCAAATACGTTATCGTTGTGGTGTTCGTCATCGGTGCTTGCCGACGCATCGTGCTTGTGCACGACTTCAGCGTCGTGTTCGCCCCGGTGCACGATCTCAGCCCAAAGCGTCTTGAAAAAGAGCGAATCAAGAGCATCCTCCATGACACAAAATGACCACGCCAAAGAGGCCAAGATGGTGGCGTTAAATCGGTGAACTTGCGAAGCCGCGGCTTCTGTCGGCGACATGTCCGCTTTGCGCGCAGGCGCGCGAGTGACCCACACGTCCAAACCGTCGAGAAAGCCGTCGTGCTTGTGACCCAGGTGCGCAAACGCCCACGCGATGGTGGTGATTTGGTACGCCTGGAACCCCTTCATGCCGTGCACCGCCGCGTGAATGTCGAGTTCTTGGAAGAATCGATCAGACGCGTGGCGGGAGATTGCCAAAGACCACGCAATGTCAGCGATTTCATCCGACGAAAGCTTGTCCATCATGGAGGCGGCTCTGTTGGACAAGACCTCGAGCTCGGCGCTATTCGCACGCTCGCCCGAAATCACCCCGAGCGCCCAGCACGACTTTGAAAGCGAGTCTGGTGCGAGTAAGTCTTGGTTTGCCGAACGCGCGGCGGCGACGCAGGTTCCAATCAAGTGCGCCACTCTCGGGTCGCGTCGTAACCCCGCGAGTTCTTCGCGGTCGCAGCGCGAATGCTGCGCCTTTTGCGCGATGAGCTTCAACATCGACGCCGCAATATCGGGCGAAATTCTACGCAAGCCTGCATTTTCAAAAATTTTCACCGCATCGTGAGGGTAAACCGCAGCGCGAGCGTCGAGCTTGATGGTTTTCCATTCATCCTTTGTCATGCTGAACTGCGACACGTCGCGCGTCGGATCCATTTCCCACGCCGTATCCCGCAACAATTCCTCAATCCCGGGTTCGGGTTTCATGTAATTTCCATCATCATCCATCTCGTAACCACGCATCGCAGCCGTGCGCGCGCGATCTTCGTCTCGACCCGCGCGGTTGTACCTTCGTCCCGCGGGCGCTCCCGGTTGCGCCCCGCGCTCCTTACGAAACTCAGCCGCTCGCTTATTCGCCGTCGCTCGCGCCTTTTGCATCCAGTCGCTCTCATTTTCATCATTATCACCTTCACGCCCGGCGTACACGCGAACCGCGCGTTGCGAAGCACACACCGTCGACGTTTTCCCGACGACGCGTCGGGTTTGCCGCGCACGCGATTCCGTCCCCGCCCCAGCCGTCGCCCCAACCGTCGCCCCAACCGTCGCGTTCATCTCACCGTTTCTTCCCAGACGTCACACCTTGATTTAAGAAATCAAACTTACGCTTAAACTTGGCCGCTTGTCCAGTCGCCGGGCCTTTAATCACTCGCCCAGTGTACGCTGGGTGGTTGTTCGCGTCGAGCGCCAAAAACAAATAATCCCCGAGCTGCTTCACCGAAGTCCGCACGCGATGCGTCGCACCGTTCGTTGCCACGACTGTGAGTTTATGCAACAGTGGATGTATGCCCTTTCGTGGCTGTGAGCGCCGTGGGCGAGAGAAAACACGCGATTGGTGAGTACAAAACCTCGAGCATGCGCTGCGCGCGAAAGACGCGGTCCATCGCCGCCGTGACGGCGCTGACGCGCGCGCAATGCGCCGACGCGCGACGCACAGCGTGCGTTCGACGCGTTATGCATTGCGAGACGCGACGAGAACGAGCGCGACGTACCATCAACCGCGCGTGAGCAATTGTGAGGTTTGGTGTGCGCGCAGCGCCAGTGTTCGGCGCGCGCGCATGGCGACGCGCGTGACGTCGGCGCGCGCGATGGACGCCGCGCGCACAACGCGGACGCGCGTTGCGCCGCGCGCGGGCGACGCGCGACGGGGATGCGTCCTCGCGCGCGCGCTCGGTTCGGGCACGGTGACTCGCGTGGCGAGGTTGGGGAAAAACTTAACTTTTATTGATATTCTGTCGACGACGGCGATGGAGGTCGATGGCGATGCGCATACGCGAGTGATGTATGCGAAATGCGTTGAGGATGTGCCAAAGCTCGTGCGCGCGGGGGCGGTGATTGAGTTTGAATGGCAACCGCAGAGCGAGAGCGGGCGCGCGAGGAGAGACGACGGGACGTACGCCGACGCGAGGAACATTAGTGTGAAAACAGCCGCGCCTGTGCACGTGGTGGCGAATGCGACGGAGAAGATGTTAGATGATTTTTACGGCACGCGCCAGCGCGTGGGGCGGGGTCGGCGGCGGCGGTGACGCCGAGAATTATTGACTTAAAGACGCGCGGGACGTCGACGATGACGCAATTTGGCATTTGTAAAGTCGTCCTCGGTGGAGGACGATGCGAGGACGTGACGTGCGCGAAACGTCACGACGTGTCGGCTTCGGAGTTGAAACTTGCACAGCAAAGTCGTGAACGCGCGAGAGAGCGGTCGAGGGCGGCGATGCGCGCTGAACGCAGTGACGACGACCCACACGGGGACGCGAATAAAGAATCCAAGGCGGTGAGCGACCGCTTGTTCGCCGAATGGTGCGTCAAGACGTTTGATTTGAACCAACGAAATCTCGTGGCGGATATTGCGGGTGGTAGTGGTACGCTGTCGTTTGAATTTCACGTGACGCATGGCATTGGGGCGATGCTCGTGGAGCCTCGATGTGTGTCGCTCTCGCCGCGGCAACGGGCGACGTGGAACAATTTACGGCGACGCGGTGCGAGACTGGATTCGGCATCGACCGCGCGCGCGTCTTGGTTGCGCAGTGAAATATGGGTAGCTTGTGCTGAAGAGCAACGCGAGGAGCGCATGCGCATGCATACTAAACGGCTGATTGCGTATACGGATGCGGGAAGCGAAGAAGACGCCGAAGACGTCGAAGCGAGCGCTCCACCCACCGATCCCGCTGAGCTCGCCAAGCCGCCGAAGGATGTATTTCCGAGTCAAGTTCCCGCTGTCGTTCGTCACGCTGCGAAGTTGCATGCAAAGAATGACGATGATGAAGCGTACGTGGCGCCGTTTACGCACGTCCGCGACTTCATGTGGCGTCGCGAATCCGGCGTCGGCGACTTCCTCGCCGATGCTCAGCCATCCCTTCTCGTCGGCATGCACAGCGATCAAGCCACCGAAGCTATCATAGACGTCGCATTGAGCCTCAACGTTCCCTTTGCCGTCGTGCCTTGTTGTGTCCACGCGTCGACATTTCCAAACCGCCGCGCGCCGGATGGCTCCACAGTCGTCTCCTACCAACAGTTCGTAGACTACTTGCTCGCCAAGCATCCGAGCATTCAAAAGACATTTCTGCCATTCAAAGGCCGGAACCAAGTCATTTATAGAACCATAGATTAGTACCGTAGACAAAGCACGTGTATTATAGAGTAGAGATAGCGGTTGCTTTTGACG
>Ga0181600_10004712_pt1 | contig 10312 bp, 14 predicted proteins | sample 041ome_2_FD_132982 | JGI IMG/M metagenome (GOLD analysis project Ga0181600, IMG submission 132982) | Coastal salt marsh microbial communities from the Groves Creek Marsh, Skidaway Island, Georgia - 041406US metaG (megahit assembly) | ecosystem: Environmental > Aquatic > Marine > Intertidal zone... | reverse complement strand
AATATTTAAATTATTTAAATGAATTAATTGAGGAGGCAACAGGTGCCAAAGGTAAAATTATATGTGACGTGTCAGAACAATATGTACCAGAAAACATCGACCTTGCATTCAGTAGCCCGCCCTACTTTAACTTGGAAAAATACTGTGACGAAGAAACACAGTGCATGGTGCAATTCCAGACCCTCGACGACTGGTTTGAGGGATATGTGGTTCCCACGGTTAAAAACATTAATAAAGGACTTAACAGAGATGGGGTATTTGCCACCAACATTGCTGACTACAAGTCATACGGTAACAAGGAATACGCTGTTGTGGACCGTTGGATACAAACAGCAGAAGCACTAGGCTTTAAACATAGTGCTACAATTAAAATGATGCTGAATACTCGCCCTGGTGTTGGTAACGACAAATTAGAGGGTAGAGAAAAGTGGGAAGGCGTATACGTCTTTACAAAATGAAATGTAATTGGTTTAACAATCATATTAGTTTAGACAGTATTGGAACTGTCCGTCCTTGTTGTGCTTGGCGAGCAACAGGAGATGAACCTCAAGTATACGAATTAATTAATTATAAAAATAGTGATTTTTACAATAAAATAAAAGAACAATTTAATAATGATATTTGGCCTACTGGATGTAAAGACTGTGAATTAGAAGAAGCAGAAGGCCAATCAAGTATGCGACTTGAGACAAAATTAAGAGATGCAGAAGTAAAGTTTGGTAATGTATGTAATCTATCCTGTGCTATGTGCAGTCCCACAAACAGTAGTTTAATAGACACTGAGTATTCACAAATGCGTGACAAGGGTTATACACACCCTTTAATAAACAGAACAGCATCAGTGTTTAACAAGTGGTATGAAGACGATAAGCAATTAGATCAAGTTGCACAATTTTTAAGTGATAGACAATTAATTAGATTTACAGGTGGTGAACCCACAGTTAATACATATTTGCAGAACTTTTTAGATTGTTTAAGCAGATACAATACTAGTATTATTATCTATATTACAACAAATGGTAATAATTGGCCATCAAGATTAAACGAAGTTTTAGAACGTTTTGATAGAAAAAAAATTAGTATTAGTTTAGATGGTTACGGTGATATAAATGAATACATTCGCTATCCAAGTAAATGGAATAAAATACAAGACAATATTACAAAAATAAAAGAATTAAATAATTGTTCAATAAGCGTAGGGACAACCGTTGGATGCTACAATGTACATTTACAAACAGAACTAGCAGAGTGGTGTGTTAGCAATAATTTTAATCAAGTGTTTAATCCTGTTTGGGGGCCTGAAATATTACAACCATGTCATGCAAGTGACATTGCAAAAAATAAATTTATTGAATTATCACAATGGTATGAGCCAGCGAGGCGTATATTACCTAGTATTAATATGCAGGGATTGGGATTAACTCCTGCAATAGAATTTTTTACCTTGTTAGACAAACATCGTAACACAGACATTGGAGTTTTACAGTTACATGAATAGAAAAATATATAATGAATTAAAAACAATTATACAAGAACGTTTTGGGCATGACATGGCAGGCGATGTTGCTTTTGATAATTTGGTAAACAGCCTGGATGACAGGATTCTAGACACTTATTTTGGATGGGATCAAACCAAAGGACAAGAAGGCGGTTACTGGACACAACAAATTAATTTTAAAACACGAAATACAGGCAAACTATTAGTGGATAGAATTGGCACTGACACCACAAAAACTATACTAGATGTAGGCTGTGGTGACAATGAATTTAAACCTTATTTTGGAGATAGGTTAACTGGTATTGATCCGTACAATGAACGTGCTGATATTCAAATTAGTTTAGAAAACTATATTGCTCCTAACGAATATGATATTGTATTTGCTCTAGGTAGTATTAACTTTGGCGATGAACATCGAATTGCTGAACAAGTTGCACAAGTAGTAGAGTTCTGTAAGCCTGGCGGCATGATTGTTATTCGTGTAAATCCTGGTATTACACATGATCATCCTAAAGCACAATGGATTGACTTCTTTGAATGGGACGAAAATTATATTAATAAATTTGCAGAACAGAACGACTGTGATGTAGAAGTTATTGGTTGGGACCATCCTAACGAGGAAACAATTCGTTGGGGAAATAGATATTATAGTATTTGGCATAAACGTTGATATTTAGATTTAATAATAATTTTAAACGCCATGACCTACACAATGGCACACTCTGGTTAGCAGGCTGGATCGATAAACCTTTGGGTGAATTAAATTATAAATTTGCTGATCACGAAATATTAAAATTACGTGGACAATTTGGTTTAGTTTGGCAGGGTAAAGATGGTTGGTGGTTAGCACAGTGCGATCATTTATGTACATATCCATTGTGGTATTGTGAGGAATTAAATGAATTATATGCACAATGGAGTGATGTTCCTGCTAGTGAAACGGATGAAATATTTTATGCTCAACGTGATATCCTACACGGGCAAATGACAGTGGGCAGTCGTACTCCGTATAAAAATACAGAACGAGTACAACCAGATCACGCATTGGATCGTGGTACACAAGTAAGATATAATTGGAGTATTGATGTAACTAGCACAGGGCCTGAAAAGGATACTTGGCAGGATATATTATTAGAAGCAATTAAAACAAATTGCAGTGACGGCGATGTTCTATTATTAAGTGGCGGTAGAGATAGTACAACCATTGCAAATACAGCTCACTACCTGGGCATTGAACTTGTCTATGCACATGTCACACAGGGTAAACCCAATCCAGATACAGAATGTGTTAAACAATTTGCAGAAAATAAAAATATTAAAATAAATTATTTAAATCCCTGGGAATATAATTCTGAATTTAATGAATATAATTACTGGCACGACAGCAGTTATAATCCCAAACGTACCTGCTTACAAATATTAAATGCACAGTCAGGGCTAACAGGTGAACTGGGTGCAAGTGAGAGTGGTAGTAAAAAGATTAATACAATACTACAAATGCCAGATATTACTATAGAACAATTAACAAATATCTGGATTACCACACTGGAAAAGCGAAATGAGAGCGTAGCAAGTCCACTAGTACATGATGATTATACTGAATGGGCAGAACAAAACTATCATTATGCATCTGCATATCGTGAAATAGTTGAACATCACGAGCAACAATATAAATATTTTAAAGAACAGACTAACGATAATCATCAATTATTGAAAGCGGCAATTATGCTACATGCACAAGACCACGAAGCGTATCGCTTACATAACTATAGCCAAGACATACAATACACTTGGAAACATCCATTTTCACATCCAGACTGGTTTGACATTATCTGGAATACCCCCATTGAAACACGCAAATTGCATTATCATAACAGAGAAGTGTATCGTATTGCAACACAAGGATGTGATTGGTTTGACTATACAGCATGGAATTACGGAGGGCCACGAGGGCTATCACAATGAAATTAAACATTATGGATATTGGTGGGGAAGTAGTTAAGGACAACGAAACCTATTTACTAAAAGATAATAAAACTCTAAATAATCTAGTAATAAGTTCAACAGATTTAAAACCACAACAAAGTACACGAGGCCACAAGCATGAAGGCCAGGAAGAAGTATATTACTTTGTAAAGGGTAGTGGAAGAATGGAATTAAATGAAGAATCATTTATGGTAAAAGCAGGCGATGTAGTACTCATAGAAGATGGCGTATTTCATAGAGTACATGGTGGGCCAACGGGTATCTACTTCGTATGCGTATTTGACGGAAAGAGGAATCATTGAGAATAGATCTACACGGATATACAGTACATAATGCTTGGAAGCAGTTTAATACACTTATAGAAGATGCTTATTATAACAATCAAAAACGGGTTGAAGTAGTAACAGGGCAGGGAAAGATCATGCAGGAAATACCCAGTTGGATAAAAACTCATCCATTAATAAGAGAATATTTACAACAGCATTACAATCCAGGCAGTTTTATCTGTATATTAAACAAAAGAGTGTCTAAATAAACGATTATGACGGACTATAAATTACCCTGTTGGTTTGCATTAAGTGGTGCGAATTACACAAATGGCAGTGTCGCTAACTGTCCAGTTAATGATGAAATTATGCAGGAATTATCTGACGAATTCCTAACAGTGAGTTCATTTATTAACAGTGATAGATTTAAAGAACAACGTTTGAAACTACAACGTGGTGAATGGCCACAGGGTTGCGAGTCATGCAGAGTACGTGAACAAAATGGTACGCCCAGTCATAGACAGGGAGAACTTGCTAGATTTAATTCATCCAATTACGATTTTAACACTGGCGAGATTGCGTTTGCTGGATTAAAAACTGTGGAATTACGGTTTAGTAACCTATGCAACATGGCATGTTTACACTGTAATGATACACAGAGTAGCCGTTGGGAATCTAAATTAAAAGAATATATTCCTGACGAACTGGATGCACATTATGGATTACGTCAATTGGATAAGAGTTTACGCAGTCACGCAATAGATCGTACACATAAGTTAAATTTAACTGATGCTGAAGTACAACAGATCATACTGGATTTAAACACAAACTTTCCATATATAGAACGTATTGATTTTTGTGGAGGCGAAGTGTTATTCCAACCTGCTTTTTACAGTGCATTAGAACTATTACACCAGCATCCAAATAGAAATAATATAGAGATATTCTTCCATACTAACTTTAATGCTCGTTTTGATCACAAATATTTGGCTGATTTATTAAAGCCATTCGGTAAGCGTACAATTAAAATTAGTATTGACTCAAGTAAAAACACTTATAGTTATTTTAGAACAGGCGATTGGGAACGATTAGAATATAATATTAATGAATATGCTAAGTGGGATAGCAGTCCACAAACTCGTATAGGCGCAGTAATAACAACGGGAATACATCAAGTATTGGATATAAAAAATACAGTTGCAGACATTGCTAGTTTGGGTTTGGATTCAATTAAAGTGAGTTTTGTTAGTTATCCAGACTACTTAAATCCCAGTAATATTAAGTTACACTTTGCTGATCATTTCGCACAACAATGTGAACTAACACGACAACAGTTAAAGCACAATCCAGACGCAGTACAAGCAGTTAATAAAATACAGCAATTTGTTGATAAAACTCCCACAAATGAACACGCATGGAAGGGATTTATTGAATACACTCGTAAAGCAGATCAGTTATGGAATAAAGACTTTAATAAACATTATGAACACTACACATTAAACGATCAAGAAATCGTTACCCGATAGGGTAGAACACAGTTGCGCCCAGCAACGCCCGAAAAATTTTTTACAAGGAGCACTAACTATGAACAGGCAAGATATAATCACCCTACTGTCACAGGGTATTCACACCGTGGAGTTCACCAAACTTAATGGTGAGCAGCGTATAATGACATGCACATTGGATCCTGAATGGTTGCCCACAAAGCCCATAGTTGAGGGGAAAACATTAACTGATAAGCAGCTAGAGAACATCAGCGTATGGGATACGAATGCAAATGGGTGGCGCAGTTTTAAATGTAACCGTGTAGTAACGATAGACAATAGTGTAGTAGACTATGCTAACACTGAGCGGACTAACAGTAGTAAAATAGATATTAGTATCGGTGATTAATAGTGAGTAAAACAATCATTCAAATTGGCTATAACACGAGTACACGATACACTCACTATAACACAATCGTATGCTAACGTGAATACGCACAGTAGAGTAACAGTGGCGTCATACAGTCGTTAATAATAACGCCATGGCGCGGCGGATCGTCGAAAAATTTGGGTGCATATGCTATACAGTGTACACATATAGTGAGTAATAGTGAGTGTCGTAAGCGTTAACAATAACGCTCATTGTTACAGGACAGACCTGATTGAACTCTTATATAGAGAGTGATTAAAATAAATTAATTAAATGATTTATAGTGAATTTTATTCATTTAATTAGTGAAAAAACAGTGAAAACCGTTCTCACGGTTCTATAGGGCAGAATCTTTTAGAAGTACCCTCTTGCCGTGAGCGTAATGATAGAAAAAAGGTGTTAAAAATGAGTAAAGAAAGAGTTGGGTTTACATGCAGTACGTTTGATTTGTTACATGCTGGGCACGTTCAAATGTTAAGGGAGGCTAAAGAGCATTGTGACTATCTCATATGCGGCCTACAGTTTGATCCCAGTATAGACCGTACTGAAAAGAATGCCCCCATACAGACCATCGTAGAGCGTTATACACAGTTAAAGGCTGTGGGTTATGTTGATGAAATCATTCCCTATGCTACTGAACGAGACTTAGAAGATATATTGACAATGTATAGTATTGATGTTAGAATATTAGGTGAAGAATACAGAGATAAGGAGTTCACGGGTAAGGATATTTGTCGTAAACGTGATATAGAATTGCATTTTAATCGTAGGGATCATCGTTTTAGTAGCAGTGATCTCCGTAAACGTGTCTGTGACCGTTTATCATGATGGATAATATTAAATGAATTTGGGTATTAACACAGCCACTATAGACATCAGCATGGAGTTAAATCGTGGGATCGTATTAGTTGTATTCCCCGATGCTGAGCGAGCTGCTTGGTATATGGAAAACTGTTATGAGTATTATACTCGTGTAATAGTTGTAAGCATGGATGGTGTTTACCCATATCATCATGCTCTTAAAGAGAATGTGTGTAAACTATGGGGTGATGATAATACTAATTGTGTAGTGTTTGGATCATGGTGTATACAGGGTATTGAACCTGCAGGAACAGTGTTTAGTCTGGATAAGTGGGCTGTGGAGTTGTGTCGTAAGCGCAGTAGTACAGTGCATAACAGCATTGCCAGTCTGGAATGGGTCGAGGATCCCATAGTATTAGCTCGCATGATAGAAGTATTTGCTAATAGTCGAAGTCGTGGGGCTCATATAAATATGAGTAGTGTAAAGGAATCCAACTATGATTGGAATTGTTTACCACCAACCCTAAGGCGTTTAATAGAACCATGAGTTTCTGCACAGTACCCTGGACATTTCAAGCAATTAAAAACAATGGTGACGTTCGTGTATGTTGTCAAATGAACAGTGGACCGGGCTTACGTGGTGTATTGTATAAACCAGACGGCAGTGCATATAATGCTAGTACAGATAGTTTGCGTGAAAGTCGCAATGCTGACTTTATTCGAGACGTTCGTGCTAGTATGATGCGGGGTGAATGGCATCCCAGTTGCGTTCGTTGCGAGCGTGAGGAAGCGTCAGGTATAGAGAGTAAGCGCATCATGGATGCAGTTATTCCCTATAATCGTCACATAACACCTGAAAGTGTACAGGAATATACCGGTCCAGATGGCACACTGAATCTAGAACGTGCGCCTGATGTTGTACACTATGATTTACGATTCGGTAATTTGTGTAACTTAAAGTGTACTATGTGTGGACCACGTGACAGTCATCAGTGGTATGAAGATCATGTAGCCTTACACGGCACTACACACTGGCAGGATCAGGATGGCACACGAGTTGAATTAAAACCAGACTCAAAAGGCCGTTTAACCACTGACTATTATGATTGGCACTACAAGCAGAACTTCTGGGATGAGCTAACACTAAACATTCCCACAATGCGACAAGTATACATGGCGGGTGGTGAACCACTATTAATTGACAGTCATTATGACTTTTTAGAACGTTGTATTGAACTGGGTCGTGCTAATAAAATCATTATTGAATACAATACTAACCTAACTGTATTACCACAACGTGCTAGGGATTTGTGGCAACACTTTAAGAGGGTTCGCCTGGGTGTAAGTCTAGATGGTATTGGTGCTCACTTGGAGTATCAGAGGTTCCCTGCTAAGTGGGACGCCATTAGTGCAAACCTACAGATTATAGAACAGTTACCTGATAACTGTACTGCACGACTAAGTGCGACTATTACACCCTATACAGTTTGGCACATGCCCGACTTTATGTATTGGAAACTAACACAAGGGTTCACACGCATTAATCCCAACAGTCATGCGCCCATAATCAGTTATCACCCTGTACACAAACCCATGTACAACAACATTACTGTATTATTACCTGAATTAAAAGAACAACTCACACAACATTATGAACAGGCAAAGACTATGTTCACACAGTTTAGCGATAATGAACAGCATCATGTGTATAAGATTCTGGATAGTATTAGTAATTTTGCACACGCTCAGGATAACAGTCACTTGTTCTATAGTGATTTTGTAAAGACAACACAACAGTTGGACCGCCTACGCAATAAAAATATCCTGGATATTGAACCACGATATACTCAGTATTTCAATTAATTTGTTAAGTCATTGATATTATTGGATTTGTTTCTGTTGACAACTTCAAGAGTTCTTACTATACTGAAAAGATAGTTAACAACTACTGGAGATATAGTAATGGCAACAACAGATAATGCAGTACAGTACGATGTAAAAATGGTACAGGAACTGTTACCCTACTTAAACTTAAATGCTACTGACAGTGCTAGTCTTGTTAAGTTTACGGAAATGGGAATAGTACAGCGTGAAACAGTTGCAGAACTTGCAATGACTAAGTTGGGAGCATTTGAGGGCGATAGCAGGAACGGCAGAGACTTTACTGACGGAACAGATGCTAAAACAGTTACCAGTACAGCTCGTAATAACGACAAGCGAAGAGGTGCTTGGACTAATAGTTTTGAGATTAGTAACGTAGCAACTAAAACTGGAGACCTTCGTGTAATTGCTTACAACAAAATACTGGATAAGTTCCATTACTTTTACATTCCCAACCATGCGTTTGCTCATTTAAAGAGTGCATTAACAATCGTAATAGAGAGTTATACCAGTCACTTTGTAGAGCCAGTGTTTACAGGTGAACCCAAGCGTACTACTAAGTTCTGGGAATATGAAGTAGCAAGTTTTGAGGAACTGTGCAAGTGTAAGCCAGACAGTGACGAATACAATCTGGATGCTTGGGAAATAAAAGTTGCATAAAAATTAAATTAATTTACAACCCCTTGATTTACTAGGGGTTTTTTCTACACAAAAAGGTTGACAAAACCAAGATGTCTTGCTACTATAAGGTATAGTTAGAAAAGAGGTGTAGACAATGTTTAGAATTCCAACTGCCCATCAAATGCTGTTTGTTTTCCCAGAAGCAGTTCGTATTATAACTGCCCGTGGTAACGGTGATTTACTTGCTGGTATGGAGAGCATGGACCGGTTGTGGGATGAATATTGTTCGGGTAAACTTGCTGACAGTTACACTGACGATGATGATTTCTTTAGTGATTGGTGTTATGAAACAAGTGCTTACAATACTGTTTATGAAAATATGGCGCCGTTGTTTGCGGCTAAGGAAACTGTATGATTGATAATAAGAAGTTAAATGAATGGTTTGATCGGTATGAAGAATATACTGGATGCAATGGTGATGGCCTGGCCTGTGGTATGATACGAGCATTTACTGACACGGGCATACTAACTGATGGTTGGGATCAGGATGAGGTAGTACAGTATGAGAAGCAGATAGGTCGTGATCTAGGTGACTGGACTGACGTAGACTATGATCGCTTCCCAGGAAAGACACATTTGCGTATGCAAGCAGAACTGTGCCGCATAATGGGTGTTACCGAAGTTACTGAAGAACTCTGCAATGAGGTTGCAGATGAATTAGGATTGTAAAAAAGTTGACAAGTGAGGTAGAGATGTTTACATATGAATTCGGTGGCACACGTTTAGAGATTACTAACACACTAACTGGTGAGACTAAAGCGTGTGATGACTTTACATACTTGGATGATGACTCGCAAGAGAACTTGAAATACTTGTTTGAAAGTGACTTTGAGGCTGAGTTGTGGGACATTATGTTAGGGCACTTGGCTAAAATAGACGCACAGTCTGCACAATAAAAAAATGTAAAAAAAGTGTTGACAAGTAAGACGTCTTATACTATACTATGAATATAGTTAGACATGAGGACAACGGTATGACAGCAATTATCCCAACCCGTGAAGACTTAGAGATTTTCATTTACGAGCGTCATAAAGATGCTTATGGTGTCAAGGGCCGTCATTACGACTTTGAAAACTATACATATGAGGAGCTCGAAGCAGAGGCTGAGCGCATTGACGATGCGGCCAATGAGCAGTATCGTTGGGAGCGCAAGTGTGATGCTCAGGCTGTTATTGAGTTCCGTGCTGGTATTCGTAAGGTGCGTGAGATCTGTGGTTGTGATCGTGCAACAGCGATCCGTTACATGATCGAAGAGTTTAAGGGTGAGTATGACGCAGGTTATATT
>Ga0181600_10004707_pt1 | contig 10323 bp, 12 predicted proteins | sample 041ome_2_FD_132982 | JGI IMG/M metagenome (GOLD analysis project Ga0181600, IMG submission 132982) | Coastal salt marsh microbial communities from the Groves Creek Marsh, Skidaway Island, Georgia - 041406US metaG (megahit assembly) | ecosystem: Environmental > Aquatic > Marine > Intertidal zone... | reverse complement strand
TTGAGGCAGTGGTTGCAAAAGGTGGATTTGGAGCCACACCGCCACCGGGTGTAAACGCCGAATTCAAGATCAAAAGGTAGAACTGAAGCCACTAATTCTATTACAAGTGGCGGAGGGACGGTCCGCCTAACGTAGAATCAAGCCATTGATTTTGATTCTTTTTACAGCAAGCTGTAGAATTCGCCCCACATTTTATCCCACATCAAATCGAGGTTACTGAAGCACTTTCCTGTTTCAAGATAACTTTGGCCGAGCGGGCGGAGCCTAGATTGGGTTGGGTGCCATGACTTTCCCAGCAACCGTTTGATAGATCAATAAGCTTAATATTGTCTTAACTCGTTGATCTTTCTTTGGACATCTAATGGCTCATCTATGTTTTTCAGTGCCACTTCACCAGAACCAGTGCCTGTTACAACGATATCACCTGAGCCTAAAATCCGTTGAAGTATTGATTGCGTTAAATTGACTTCCTCAACACGATTGAAGCTTATTTCCTCAGTCTGACGTCGAATAAAACCTCGCTTAGTAATTAGGCGTCGATTTGTTAATGCCCGCTCGGTAGTCCATTTTTCGAGGTACATCGAGATAAAAATAAATATTCCAACAATCAGCCAACCCAAAAAAATTAGATTTAGCCACGCAATTAAAGTGTGGGTCCAATGGAATGAGATTACCCATTCAATGGTCTCGTTTTCTGGAAGGGTGCTCTCAATAAATTTCATTATATTGATCCTGATGCAAATAGCGCGCGGTGCTGGACATGCAGCATTTAGTCTATCAATGAAAACGGAGTTTGCTCTACTCAAAATAGTCTGTGTAGATGTTAACAAATACAAATGTTGTTAATAAAATGTGTTCGATAAAGAGGGTAAATGCGGGATGAAAATATGAAAGCAGTTCTGATAGTGGTTGCGTCGCTTTACATTTCAGGTGAAAAACCAGAAAAATTTGAGATGAGGTTAACAAAAAGTAGTTATTCGCAATGTATTGCAGATTTAGAGCAGTTCTCCAACATTCCCGAAATAATAAGTATTTTTGTTAGTGTAGAGGCTAGATGTGAAGTTCTGCCTCAAATGCCCAATCAAGGTGAAGTGCAAACCTAACCGGTTATTTTGCGAGATTGATGGTTTGTGCCTTCATGGCCTCTTTGGTGGTGGATTTAGACAGGATCTAAAGAATGACACAGAAAATAAAAAAGTTTTCTCATAAAACAATCGAGGCATTGGAGTATTATGTCTACGGCCTGAAAGATCCCGTTAGTAAGAAATATTTTTACATCGGAAAAGGTAAAGGTAACCGAGTATTTTCTCATGTGAACCAATCTGTACGCCGAGGGATGCTGGACCCTAAATTCGACGTCATTGATGCTTTAAAAGCATTGGGAGGGCCTGAAATCGACATAATTCGTCACGGGCTTACGGAAAATGAGGCGCTACTGCTTGAGAGTGCTCTAATAGATACTCTGGGTGTAGATCAATTGGTAAACAAAGTTCGGGGTGTGGACAGTGATAAGTTTGGGTTAATGTCACCCGTAGCTATAAGCCAGCAATACCGAGGAGTACCATTTCGATCGAACGTGAAAGCAATATGTTTCAAGATAAATCGCGGTTGGAAGAAAGATATAACTGAAGATGATTTGTATGAGGCTGTACGGGGCAATTGGAGGCTGAATTTGCAGAGGGCAAAGAGCGCCAATTTCGCAATGGGTGTCTACGATGGTGTGATACGAGCAATCTATAATATTGAGGGTTGGGAAGTGTCGCCAGGTAGGGATCCCATCAGATACAAATTCACTGGACAACCAGCTTTGAACATGACGAAATATCTTGGTTGTACAGTGACACACCTAGCCAGCCATCGTGTGCGAGGGCCTTTGTTTTATATAAATTGTTGAGTTTTTTGGAACCTGGATTTGTTTCAATTATTCGCCAGCGTCTGTATCTTGCGATTCATTTGCGTCTTCCCCATCACTTTCTTTGAGTGAATTTCCAAGCAAAAGACCAGCTGCAAGCGTAGGGATTACGTAAATCATTTGGTTGGTCAATAATGCGACAGCATATGTTGGGCCAAAGACAACCATACATTTGAACAAAAGATTAAGTGGGCTTTTGATAGTCATTTTCGACATTGCTCAAGCTCCAGTTGATGCGTCCGACATGTCTGAGGAGTCGGATCCTGTTTCTTCATCAATCCTGTTCCTGTTGGACGCTGGCGTGCGTTTCAGAGCGCTAGCCACATACATGAATAACGCTACAGTGGGCACAACAAGAGTAATTTTGTTCGTAGTAAACGCGACCAGATAACTCGGTATACAAACAATCAAAATCTTAAAAGCGGTTAACTTAATGTCGTCAAACACCTTTGTTCTCTCTTTTTAATAAAAGGTTCAAGACGGATTATTACTCTACGACTTTTAACTGATGCTTTCAATTTTGTTGCCGTCCCCTGATGTAATATTCAGATGGGGTATCTCGAAAATAATAAACCTCTGCATCATCGGCCCCCACTTCACTCTCGAGTAGTACTTTGAATTCTGGTTGCTCGCCAATGACCAAAAATGGATCGTCTACAGCGGAAATATAACGCCGCAAACCCTCGGCTAATTGCCTGCGGACAGATTGGGGTAGCGCATCCAGTTCTGCAAAAAAACGCCGAACACCATTCGCAACAAAATTTGCAGGTGTATGTTTGGATTGATGTAATCCTGGAGACAATATCAAATCTGGGCTATCTACTTTGTATATTGTTTGGAATGCTTCTTGGAATTTTTCCATAGAGAAGTCGTTTTTAAAGAAGTGCTTTGCTACATCTTCAGTCAGCTGCAAATAATAGGGCCATCGCAGAAATTCGTATCCGAGTGTTTCAAAATATTTTTTTCTTTCGTCATCCCGTTTTAGCTTCCAAACATTATTATAATGGTCAGGGCCTTCGTACTCCCAGATAATTTTCATACGCTCTGAATAACAGTCTACCTTGTAGAAACGCCGCTTATTTTCAGGGTCATAGTAAAAACGTTTTTGCTTTTTCCAGTCACCATCGGGCCAAAAAATTTGGGCTGTGATCAGCAAATTTGTCTCGGTCATCTCACCGGTTGGTGCGGCTACCATGATTTTACCCCCCTTGCGTACACGTCTTAAATCCGTCAACATTTGTGTATCTGGTATCGTATTGAGACAAGGAATCTAACAATGTCTTACAATTTGTTGCAAGAGAAACCGCTCTCTATAACCTCTGCGCTGCGGCAAGGAGACACTCAACGAGAGCTAGATCGGTTAGACTTGCTACCATACGCAGAGGCTTTAGCTGAATATATTGAGACTACTGATACACCTATGACAGTGGGTTTGCAGGGTGATTGGGGAAGCGGTAAAACCAGTATGCTGAATATGCTTCGTGGTGATGAACAAAATCCCACATCTGGCTTACTCGACTCTCAGAAATGTTTGATCATCAATTTTGAAACTTGGTCGTACGCTCAGTTTAACGACCGCAAAAGTTTGCCCATGGCATGTCTTTTTGCCCTCACTGAAAAGCTTGGTGAAGCTATAAAAGTGAAAGGTCTTGGCGGTGAGGAAGCACAGGGGGCATTTGAAAAGGCTCGTGGTAAATTATCTGCTGTTCTAAAAAAGTCACTTGAGAATGCGAGTGTAGGTGTAATGGGCTTAAGTATTCCCGTGGGAGAAGCTTTCAAAGAAGAGGCGACCGTACCCTCACCGGATGATCTTTCGAAACAAATGATGGAATTCAGGGCAAATTTTTCTGAGCTCGTTGGCGTATGGGTAAAATCAGACAAGAAAAAGGATGGACGGCGCGTTGTTGTTTGCGTTGATGACCTAGATCGTATTCAACCTGTCGTGGCGCTCGAGCTATTAGAGTCTATCAAGAATTTCTTGGATGTAGATGGATGTGTTTTTGTCTTAGCGGTTGACTATGAGGTTGTGCAGCAAGGGATGAAAGAAAAGCTTGGTGTTGATATTCAAAAAACTAGTGGAAAATCGTTTTTTGACAAAATCATTCAACTACCATTTAACATGCCTAAATCCAGTTATAACATTCAATCATATCTGTCGGAGTTGATAGAGGTTGCTGCATTTCCGCAAGCTAAAACACTGAAGAATAATGACCTCCCGTTTCTTGAGGAAATCACTCTATGTTCCATTGGCGGTAACCCTCGCAGCATCAAGAGGGTGATGAATTATGCGAGATTATTGAATATTATTAGGGATAAGAACAAAAGTAGAGAAAATACGTTTACTTCCCGTGATTCAAAAATTCTTTACTCTTTAATTTGCCTGCAAATTGCCTGGCCTGAGGTGTTTGCTCATTTCATGGCAGAGCCGACATCAGAGACTATCCAGAACCTAGAAAATTGGGAATATTTGGAGCGGACACCTGAGCTTAAGCCACTTTTTGATCGAACCCACGATGTTGAGAAACTAAAAAATGATGTGTCCACATTCATCGATACGTTGTTTTCAATGATAGACGAGGATGGCGATGGCTTACTAACTGCCGCAGAATTTGCGCCAGTTCAAAAAGTATTGAGCATGGCAAAGTTCACAAATGTTCAAATTAGTGAACGTCCAAGGGATGCATTTTTGGCTTTGGCAAATTCAAATGCTAAAAAGGCTAATGGTTCAACGACAGAGAGGTTTTTACAAAATGTTTTTGAACGGTCTAAGCTATATTTGTCATCTGAGATAAAATATCGGCCGGCCGGCAAGCGCTACGTCACGCTAGTTTATAAACGAAAGCAGCTTGGCTCACTTATCTCATTATCCAAATATCCTCTTGTTATTAGACTTAATGGTCACCCTGATGCCATATACAAAGAGGTCAAGTCTGTGTTGGGTGAAAGCTCTGATGAAGCTCTCGTACAGTATATTCGAGATTTTGAGAGTGAGGAGGGCAATTTAGCAGGCTTTGGCGACGCAATAGTTGACTTGGCCAAGCTCTCAAATTTAGATGAAAATGAGCAACTCCGGTGTTTTAACGCAATTATCACAGCAACAGAACGCTTAACGGCTAGGTGATCATCACCTGGCAAAAAAATACCAAACTAGAGCAGTCGAAGGACCTTTCGAAGTTGCCCCAATTTTTTTGGCGGCATCATCTATGCTTACCAACTTGCTGCCAGTGGCACTGTTTCCTTCTCGAATATTCTTACCGTCTTTTACGTTACAAAGAGACGACCCGCCGGAGCTATTACCCGCACGGATGATATCTCCAGATTTTATGTTTCCAAGAGCTTTTCCACCAGAGCTGCTGCCTTCCCTCAGTATGTCACTGCTGAGATTTGCGATTGTTCGACTGCCGTCTTTCAACATTTTTCCATCAAATTTCAAAGCCATTTTTATCTCCTTTGAATTACTCTCAGTCCCAATGAAATTTCCATCCGCCAGATCTTGAACGGGTGTTTCGAGAAACCGTGAATTCAGCCCAAGAGTTGTTTCCTTCTTTCCTGTGTCTTATCCGATACTCGTTGGTGCCAATTGCTTTAATGCCAATTAAGACAGTGCCGTTTGGAACCTCTACCATTGGGGGGTTTAACTTGTTGTGCGCTCGCTTCGCTAAATATCCTGCAGCTAATAAATCCAAGAACCCCATTTAAAACTGACCATCCTTTCTGAATTTCTCTCACTTGAATAGTTATCATAATTTTTTCAGAAAAAAGTGATTATTCAACATTGAGATTAAAGGCTTTCTTTAATCTGAGAGCTCAAATTTATCAGTTGTTCAAAATATTTATATGCATCATCTGATCGCAAAATGTTTATCGATACTACTATTTTTATGATTTGCTTTGGCTTCTTTGATTCAATAAACGATAGCACGTGAGCGGTAGGTTCAGACCAGTCCTTTAACAGCACATCATCTCTCTCATTGATGGCTGCCACAGTTGCGACAACATCACTGTACAAATAACTTATGTGAAAATTTTCTTTGTTTCTCGAATTCATTGTTGAGATGTAAATAACCGTTGAGGAATGATCAGAACCCACTAGCTTTGCTAAATCTTGGGCAAAGGCTTTTAGCTCTTTTGTTGCATTTCTGCTGACATCTTCATAGTAGGGATTATTTGCAAAGTTTTGTCTTAAATTTATTTTCAGCTCGCCTGAACTAAAGAGTTGATTTGCTATTACCGAGAAATTTAAATTTTCAGCGAGGCTGTTAACAAAATGATTTAAACTCGGTTCTCCCGCGTTTTGGGTGGACACAATTACACCCATGGTTCCTCTGTTAATAAATAGTCCATATGGCCGATTTACCGGGAGATGCTCCACAACAACTCGGTTTTTGTTTGATTTAGGATCTATCACAGCCCGAATTCTGAGAGACTTAAAAGACGATGCAACCTTCTTTACGTCTTCAATGTCAAGGTCTAACCGATATTGTAATTCATCCAAAGTTCTCTCCCTCGATTTTGCAGAGAAAGAGTTATCATTTGCGAGATTCCTAACGCTGATGGGGCTTAAGACATCAAACGAATGTATGAGGATTTTTTCAACCTCCCTTAATTTTTTTAATTCGTTGACTTTTTGTATTTCGGCTACAAAAGACCCAGTGACAAGAGCAGTTGGCAATCCCACCAAGAATATTCCAAGCACTTTAGTAATAGCTAGTATGACGGATCCAAGCTCTGTGGAGGGTCGAATAATGGAAGCGCCCCCACCCGTCAGCATTGAGACTATCATCTCGATGGACGGCACAGCGCGATAGACCTGGGTAGCGTAAGCACCGTAAGCGTGCTCCGCGAGATTGTAGGAGAAAGCCCCAAATATTATTAAGGCAATTAAGATAAATACGATTATCGTGATTTCAGGGACGCGCTTAATTATGGAATCTCGAACCAATGTAATCGGTGAGATATCCCGCTCCGCAAAGTAAGCACCAAGATCAAAAACTCTGAACACTCTCAGAAACGAAGTGTTAACAGAACCTCCAGAAGCAACCATGGGTATCGTGGCTAGAATGTCGAGGAGTACTAGCGGCTGAAAATAAATTTTAAGCGTCCAAAAATTGGCGACTGGTATCCATCTAAATCAACGCACGCCCAAAGCTTTAGTAAAATTTCAACACAGAAGACAACCCCTGTTATCAAAATCAACGTGTCATGAAATGCGGGCGCTTTTTGCGTGTATGAGTAGTAGATGTCTAAAAATATATGTATAAATATAAGAGTGTTAACTGCGCTATCTAGTGGTAATGATTGCGCAGGGCTACCAGACCCATGAAACAATATGTAAGACAAGCGTGTTCTGTGTTTAGATATCAACATTTAATGACCACGCGAGGACACTGTCCAAACAGTTTAACCATCAAACCAAAATGTTAAGACACACTCAAATAGCTAATGGAACCCTGAGGTTATATTTTTTTAACAGTGCCTTTTTTGCAAACTTTGCAGCGTGTTTGGCTCAAGCATGACTGACATCCGAGAGTTCCGCAGGTATCACATTTAATCATCGGATAACCTGATTTTTTGCCACAATTAGTACACGGCTTGCTTTGTGACCAGTTAGGCATGGACTGCTCCTCTCGTGAATTACAAAAATTTAATCCAAATATACGTTGGACATTTTTCATGAAAAGGTCAACTCTAGCTATGAATTTAATAGTTAAGCAAGCCGCCCTAATATTGAAAAGCTGCTAGGCCTTGGCATCAAGCAAGGCTCATATTTTCAAATTGCAGGCTCCTATTTTTTCGAGAGTGCTAGGGCAGGATGGGGTTTCCGCATGTCTTATAAAAATTCTTTCCTCGTTTGGACTTCAACTCTCGCGCTGAGTTTCGAAAAAATGGAAATGCTGACGCATTTTATGCGTAGTGCTTCTGCACTGATTGAAGAAGAAATTAACAAAAACGGTGGTATTGGTGGCAGGCCTGTAGAAATAATTTATAAGCACTTTCAAAAGGGCCCTGAAGGCATCTCTCAACTGAAAAATGTATTTGAGGAAAGCAGAGGAATATTAGCAACCAACGGTCACTTCATCGCGGGAAACAATAATATTATCGGCAATGAGATTGTTCCGCGTGATACCCTTTTGTTTTGTCCAAGTGAGGTGCAGTTAGCCAGGGTGAATGACAATGTTTTCAATATTTCTCTTAAATCTGACGAACATTGTCTAGCTTTTACAGAAGCTTATTTCAACAAATTAAATCCTGAGTCCAAGATTGTTTTTTTTCATGAAAACAAAAGATTGGCAAAAATATTTAAAAACAAATTTGGAAGAAGAAAAAATTTCACTAGCGTAGATTTATTGGAACTATCCGCTGAAGATAAATGGATTGAGTCAATTCCAGAGCTTATCAAAAATCTAAAGAACACTGATGTCCTGCTCTTAGACGTGAAGCTATCTGCCCTAAAAATAGTTTTTGATTATTTGAATGCTAATTCTTTCAAGCTAAATGTGGTTAAGTATTTTGGCTCCATAGAAGGCCGTTTTGACCGAGTACTTTTTCCATTAGTTGAGGTGTCAACGAAAAACTCATTTTTGTCGCTTCCGTTTCAAGAGTTGTGTGAAAAAATCAATCCTAACTACAGTTACGAAGATATGGATATCTTGAGTGACTCATTTTGGAGGCTTGAGATACCGTTGTTGGTAGCTCACGTTGCAAAAAACCTGTCTTTGCAAGATCAACTAGATACACAAAAAATTGCTCAAGAAATAAACAAACTTGATGGGGTAAGTGACGTCTTTATAGGAAAAATCAAAACCTACACTTTCGATAACTTTAGAAACACCAATAGAGAGACGTTCGCATTTTCTTTTCCTCTCGCTGTTCAAAAAAATGGGCAAATCACCAAAACGTTTACCCCATTCCAAGTTTTGTCTGACGATGCCGAAACTGATATTTGCACGGTAAATTTTGTATACGTTGATTTGATACGTATAACCGATATTGATATTGGTTCTGGAACTTGGGGCTGTGAATTTTACTTGGATTTAGTTTCAGATTTTGAAGATCCGATAAAAATAATTAACTTCAATAATCTAAGCATGCTAAACTCCAAATATGAGTACCGCTTGATAAGAAAGATAGCGGCCGAAATGGGGTCTGCTGATACCTACCGGTATTTTATTTCAGCTAATTTTGACTTTGCGGCGCTTGCGGACAACTATCCGTTTGATATGCAGCATATTTTTATATCTTTAAGTATCAGCAATTCGGCTGATTTTGGTATTCTGCAGCCGGTACCATGGCAACTCTTAGACTATGATTTTCATCTTGAAGGGTGGAAGCTTAAATCTGCGCGAACTGGTTATTTGAAAAGGAAAGAGGTCAGTCATATCAGTGCTAACCTAAAGCAAGTCAGCGATGTAAGAGAAGAAGTCAGACTAGGTTGGACAGTAAGTAGAACGAACGCCGTAACTGTAATGAAAGTAGGTATCCCATTAAGTTTTTTGGTGTTTCTGAACTATTACACGGTCTTCTTGCCATTTGATGAGGCAAGCTCTGCAGTTGGCATCCTCACAACTACATTTCTATCTGGAATTGCGCTGTATTTCTCAACTGAGAAACCTCAGCCCCTGAGAATGACAACAGTTGATTTGATTTTTATTTACTACTATCTGCAAGTGGGGTTGACCATAGTGGTGCTGGCAATTTCGAGCTTTGTTTCACCAGAACTATATAGTTTTGTGACTATGGTGATTAAGATTGTGTTGCCTTTGATGATAGTTACAAGTGTTTTTGCTCTTATAAAAAGGGTACGCTCAATAAGGTTACGCCCTCGGATCGATGCGATTTAATTATGAAGATATTATATGTCGATATGGATAACGTGTTAGTGGATTTTCCTTCTGGAATATCTCGTCTATCACCGCCTCAAAGAGAAAAATATGATAACAATTTAGACGATGTGCCGGGAATTTTCTCTTTGATGGACCCAATTGATGGAGCAGTTTTAGCGTTCGAAAAGCTCTCCAAAAAATATGACACATATATTTTATCAACCGCACCTTGGGATAACCCATCAGCTTGGAGTGATAAACTAATGTGGGTGAAAACTTATCTGGGTGATGGTGCGCATAAGCGACTTATTTTATCTCACCATAAAAACCTTAACCGAGGTGACTATCTAATTGACGACCGGTTCAAAAACGGCGTCGACAAATTTCAAGGTGAGCATATCCACTTTGGGTCTGATATGTTCCCCAATTGGCATACTGTCTGCAATTATCTGCTTTAGGGTAAGTTTTTTAGCACCGGCAAAGGCCCCGATAACACCGCAAACTTCAAGCCCATTCTATCCAAGCTTGCAGAATCATAACCATAGCAAGAGTATCAAGTTCGCAATACCTAAGTAGGGCCTCCTTTAT
>Ga0181600_10004697_pt1 | contig 10337 bp, 13 predicted proteins | sample 041ome_2_FD_132982 | JGI IMG/M metagenome (GOLD analysis project Ga0181600, IMG submission 132982) | Coastal salt marsh microbial communities from the Groves Creek Marsh, Skidaway Island, Georgia - 041406US metaG (megahit assembly) | ecosystem: Environmental > Aquatic > Marine > Intertidal zone... | reverse complement strand
AATAAGGAGACTTAAATGAGTATTATGTTATTTAGCATGCTGTGGGCATGCTCTGGCGACAAATCTGAAGATTCCGCCGCTCCCGAAGACGACACTGTTGTCGCTGAACCTGCTGAAGAACCAGCAGACTCTGGATCAGAAGATTCGGGTTCAGAACCAGAAGACACGGCCACCGAGCCTGAAGATACTGCTTCTGAACCACAAGATACAGCACAAGACTCTGGAGGTGAATAATGAGTATGCTTTTATCCTTTCTAATTGCTTGCGGTGGCGACACTGCTGAAACCACCGAGGTTGTTGAAACGACCGCAACGGTGACCGAAGAAGGAGTCGAAGTTGTAGAAACAACAACAACCGAGACAACGACGACGGAAGAAGTCACGACGGATAATCCGACGACGACTGAAACAACTGAAAATACAGAAACTACGAACGATAACGAGTAGTTTATAGGGTTAGCGGCTCCCTCCAAAAGCCGCTTTTCTTTTATGGAGGACAAATGATATTATTTTTATTTCTTGCTTGCGAGAAACCAGATTGCCTTGAATTGCAAGAGCCATCACCAGCCGAACAATGGAATGTTGAACAGATGCACGGTGGCGATGATGATTTAGATTCAGGTGAACCATTAGATACTGCTTACGATACCGGAGGTGAATGATGGATTATATAGCAGACGGCGATTTCGCCAACAAGACGAGCCAAGGAATTGTGCTCGTTGATTTTTATGCGACATGGTGTATGCCGTGTTTACGAATGCAAAAGCAAATAGAAGACTTTGCTTCAAATAACTCAAATGTATCAGTTTATAAGTACGATGTTGATCGTGGAGTTAAGATTTGGAATGAGATCAAGCAAAAGCACAATGTTCGATCCATTCCTTTCGTTGTGGTTTACAAAGACGGACAGGCTGTTGCAGCCGAGGTTGGTTATAAATCTTCAGAAGAATTACAAAAAATACTTGACAACATTATCTAAACGTGATACAATAATATAAAAGGAGGGCTCATGCTCATTGCACACATTTCAGACACACACATTAGAAACCTTAAATATCACTACGAATACCGTCAGGCATTCGAGGATCTTTACGATAAGTTACGAGATCAACGTCCGGACATTATCGTTCATACAGGTGATATCGCACACACCAAAACCCAACTATCACCAGAATACTTTGAGATGACATCTAATTTTTTATCTAAACTAGCAGATATAGCACCAACAATAATCATTGCTGGTAATCATGATGGAAATCTCAAAAATCCAGAACGACAAGATGCTATTACTCCAATCATAGATGCTCTGCAAAATCCAAATTTGATTTTTCTAAAGGATTCTGGTGAATATAGGTTTTCGGATGAAGTTACCTTCAATGTTCTCTCGGTGTTTGATCGAGACAATTGGAGAGAGCCCTCCGACCCTTCGAAGATAAATGTTGCTCTTTATCACGGCTCAATCTCCGGTTGCGAGACAGGCCAAGGCTTTACGATTCAGCAAGGCGATGATACAGCCTCAATCTTTGGTGGATTTGACTTTGCTATGCTTGGGGATATCCATAAGCGACAGCAAATGGATACCGAGGGCCGTGTGTGGTATGCTGGTTCAACTGTCCAACAAAACTTTGGAGAATCTCTTCGCAAAGGCTATCTTCTTTGGAATATTAATTCAAAAGACGATTGGACGGTCGAGTTCCATGCTTTGCATAATCCTCGACCTTTTGTTACGATTTATCTTGATCAGAGTGGCGATCTCCCAGAGACCCACGTTCCTCGCAATGCTTATCTTCGCATTGTATCTCAATATGATTTGCCTTTAACCAAACTCCGTCAAGCCGTTGACGCAGCAGAGGTTAAGTGGCGACCGTTCTCAACGACATATGTCAACAAAGGAACAAAAGATTCAAAGTCAAGCCGAAGCATGATTGCCGATGGTCGCTTTGATAATCTTCGAGATATCAAGGTTCAAGAAGAACTTATTGAAGAATATCTCGCCGGTAAAGAACTTGACGATGGTGTTATGGAGAAAGTTCTTGAGCATAATCGTCACTACAATCGTAAAGCCGAGGAACAAGAAGAGGTCTCAAGAAATGTTATTTGGTCTATTAAAGAAATGCAATGGAACAATCTCTTCAATTATGGCGAGAACAACACATTAAACTTTGAGAACCTCAATGGAATTGTGGGCATCTTTGGTAAAAACTATTCAGGGAAGTCATCAATTATCGACTCTGCTCTTTATAGCATATTCAACACCACCTCGAAAGGTGAACGGAAAAACATTCACATTCTTAACCAAAATAAGACAAAAGCCCTAGGTCGTGTTGATATCCAAATCGGTGAGAATACTTACCGGATTACAAGAACACTGGACAAAAATGTTTCCAGTTCTGGTAATGTAACCGCCAAGGTTGATCTTGACTTTGCTGTGTTTGATGGACAAGACTGGCAGTCTCTTAATGGAACAACCAGAAACGAGACAGACGCTAATATCAGAAAGCACTTTGGAACAATCGAAGATTTCTTTTTGACCTCGATGGCTTCTCAAATGGACTCTTTGTCCTTTGTCAAAGAAGGCTCAACGAAACGCAAAGAGATTCTTGCCAAGTTTCTTGACCTCGACCTTTTCGATGCAAAGTTCAAACTTGCAAAGAAAGATCTCGCAGAGCAAAAGTCCGTTATCAAGCATCTTCGCTCAATGAATTGGGATCTCGAGATTGCAAAGAAGCAAGATGTTCTTGATGATATTGATATTGATATCAAAGAGAATATATCTCGTTGTCGTGAGATCGAAGTTGAACTCAAAGGCATCACTGCGCAACTTGCGGAGATCAATGATTCAATCGATGCAATTCCAGCGGAGATTATTGATATCGCCTCCGTTAATAAAGCCATTGAGCAAAAGCATAAATCAACGGCATCACTAACCTCTAAAAATGCTTCGTTAGAGGTGAAAATTGTTAATAATAAGCGAACTTTAGAACAAGTCGTTGAGTTCATTGAGTCATTTGACCTTAATGTGTTATTAGAACAAAAACAAGAGCATAATCGGCTCTCGTTGCTCAAATCTTCAAATTCTGCTGATGTTCGTGGACTATCAACCACAATTTCAAATGAGAAGAAGAAAATCAAATTGCTTGACGGAATTCCGTGCGGAGATCAGTTTCCAAAATGCAAATTCATTGCTGATGCTGTGATTTCTCGTGACGGCATTGAGTCTCTCAACGAACGAATGACAAACCTTCGCTTAACGGTCGATAACATTGAAGCACAACTGTCCGAGTTATCAATCGAGGATATTGAAACAAAAATCAAATCTTATGAAACAATTGTTGCAAGACGAGACAATATTCAAACTGAAATTGAGCGAGATTCATTTCAATTGGAGAACAATAAAAAGCAAATCCAATTAAATGATGCTATGCTTGAAACTCTTCTTGCAACCCAGGCCGTTTATGAAGAGAATAAAGAAGCAATTGAGAACAAAGAACTATATATCTCAAAACGAGATAATTATGCTGACTTGCAAGTAAACCTTCAGAAAGAACAGAAGAAATGCGAAAAGCAACTTCAAGAGTTCTATATTGAGAAAGGCTCCACTCAACAAGCAATCGTTGGCTTCCAAGAGCAAAAGCAACAACTCGAGGACAAAGAAAGAGAATTTATTGCTCACGATTTATTTCTTCAATGCATGCATCCCAATGGTATTGCTTACAATGTTATTCGTCAAATGTTGCCGATTATCAACGAAGAAATAGCCAAAGTGCTTACATCTATTGTTGACTTCGAGGTCTTCTTCACAGATAACGGAAAGGCTCTTGATATTATGCTTAAGCATCCAAAATACGATGCTCGACCACTATCAATGGGCTCGGGCGCCGAGAAGACTTTATCAGCGATGGCTATCCGTCTTGCTTTGATTTCGATAACGAATTTACCCAAAAGCGAACTATTTATATTAGACGAACCTGCTACTGCTTTGGATCAAGAGCATATGGATGGATTTGTGAAGATGCTCGAGATGATTAAATCTCAATTCAAGACTGTCTTGCTTATCTCGCACCTTGATTCTCTTAAAGATTGCGCTGACATCACAATCGATATCCAAAAGCAAAACGGCTATGCAAAAGTAAACTGCTAAAAGCCATTATAAAGCCTAATTAGTGTAAAAGCCAATTAGGCTTTTCTTTTGGCCAATATTATGAAGATTAGAATTGTTAAAAAATTAAGTGAAAAATATACACACTCTCCAACGTCCGCCCAATCTCTAGAAGATTTATTCAAAAACTTGGGTGTAATTGAGAGGGATATAGATGGTTTAGATAATATACCAGAAACTTCTAAAATATTATCTAACTTATTTAATAGCGATCTTATGTTCTACGATCTAGAGACAACTGGGCTTTCTAGAAAAGACCTTGATGAAAACGGTGATATGATTCACCAAATTGCTGTTTTAGTCTACAATTCTACACAAGATTTTAGCACCATTGACGCCAAAAATCCTGATGCTGCTTACGTGGCCAAGGCAGAAATACCCAAAGAACTAGAAGATAGGACACAACAAATAAATGCTTTAAGAGGAAATTTCCTTTCAAATTATATTGAACAGCCCGGTCTATTTCAAAAAGACAAATTGTTTTTTGAAGACCAAGAAAAACTTTTAAATAATGGAATGTTTTCAAACGATCCTGATAAAAAAGCAAATGGATATTCGCCCGAAGAAGTCATGGGGTTATTTTATTACATGTTTAGTAATAAAAGACCAAGAAAAAATGGAACATATACTAATAGCAAATCTCAAATATTTCCATTTATTATGCTCTATGCAAAACAAAATGTATCAATTTTTATCAACAATGATTTAGAAATAGAAAAAGATGCACCAGAAATAAAAAGAGAGAAATTTGTTGAAAATTTTGAAAAATGGCTTACTTCAAATAACGATGCTAAAAAAGAAGATTTAGGTAACTTTTTTAATTCTATCTTTAGACCTTCAGTTACAGAACCAGACATTATTGAATATTTTAAAACTATAGGATTCTCCGAAGCAGCAAAGAAACTTCAATCTTTGGTTAATCGATATGAGACGAAGTATATTGGTACAACGGTAGAAGAAAATAAAGTTTTTACGCATTATAATGATTTTCCATTATCTCAATATCGTAATCCTAAAAATAAAAACTATATTAATCAAAGCCAACAAGTCCCTAACGGAAATGCCGAAATGCCTGTTTCTGAAGAGGATGCATTGAGGGGACTGGTCGGATTTGTTGAAAAGTATCCAAATGGAACCTTGGTGGGTCAAAATATTATCTCATTTGATAATCCTTTCGTATTAGTTAGATGCGAAGCATATGGAATTAATACAAAAGTATTTCGAAATCTTAACGTTTACGATGCGAGATATTTCTTTTCTGCTGTGATAAAATATCTAGAAGTTTTTAAATATCTTTATAATATCTTCAATTATGGAATTGAAAAATATTTACCTGATAATGAGAAAAATGATTTTGCTGCCTTAAAACAAGAAATCTTCGATCAACAAGGAACACAATTGAAAGAATTTCATGATAAAGCAAGAGATATTTTATCCAATCTTCAAAAAGGTGGACGAGCGAAAGGAAAACTTGAAACATTAATAAAAACTTTTGTTGGCCCTGATATTGAGCAAACACACACAGCCGATGATGACTGTGAGAAATTAGCAGAAGTTTTTATAAAATCAATTCAACCATTTTATGAAATATATAAGAATACAATTGATTTTGTTAATAGCGCAGATAAGAGCAAATTAATACAAGCAGTTAGGTATGCAAGAAGCAAACTTAAACTAACAATAAAAAAGAATCTCGAACAAGAAAAAACTGGTTATAAAAAATCTGATTTTGAAAAAATCAAAGGACCAATGTTGAGAGACAAGGTGATCAAGAAGATGGCCGACGATTGGCTTAATTATATCAATAAAGACTTACAAGATCCTGTTGAAAAAGATATTCTTAAACGTTTTGTAGAAGAAGACGTAACCATAACAAAAACCACGAAGGCAAATATTCAGAAATCTGTAATTAAAAATAAATTATATAATTTAATTGCTAATTTTATACAAGATCAATTTGTAGGTAAAAATATATCTGATGATCAAAAGGTTTCTAATTATCAACAACTCATGTCTCTAGGAGAAGACCAAGTTGGGGCCCTACTGAAACCCGTCAATAATGAATGGAATACTTATTTGCAAAATGCCTTAAGAAACCAAAATAATACGACCCCAGCGCCCCCACCCCCGACGCCGCCAACAGCAGTAACCGAATCTAAAAGATTAATTAATATTAAAATTATTAAAGGATAACACAATGGATAAAGAACAAATCAAAGAACTTGGTGAAAAAATCCAAGACAAAGCCGGAGACGTTGTCGACGGCATCAAAGACCGTTTGGACGGCGAGTGCTGTGATCACGAAGATCATGACTGTTGCATTCACCCCGAGCATATGATTGCCGAGAAAGCAAAAGAAAAAGTAAAAGAACTTGCCGAAGGCAAAGGCTCAATTCTTGATCGTTTGCTTGGAAAGGTAATCTCAAGAAAACTTCTTGTTTTCGCAACCGCAACCGTTCTTCTCGCTCAATACGGTCTTGACCCTGATACTTGGGGCTTGATCGCTATTGTATACATTGGCGGACAATCCGTAATTGATGCTGCTAGAATGTGGAGACACGGATAAAGCAATGCATTGGCTTAAAGTCAAAAAGTATTGGGAATTGGCTGCGTCCTTCTTGAGAAATCACTGGAGGGCAGTAGTCGTTCTTGGTGCAATGGCCATTTGTTATTTCTACGGAAAGAGCGTCCAAAAGAAACTAAAATTAGATCATGCCATGGCGAAAGCCCAATGGCGCAAAGAGAGAGAACAAATTGAAAACTCATATCAGAAAGAGATCGATAAACGGGAAAAGGCTCGCAAAGCCTATGACCTCGCCATTAAAACGGCAGAAGAAAAGAAAGCCAAATCAACGACCGACCTAGAAAAGCAAAAGGTCGAGGACACAAAAAAATTAATTAAGGAATCAAAGAACGATCCCGAGAAACTAGATGAAATTCTAAAAGGTCTCGGAATAGAGGAAGTATGATATTAATGCTATTGGCCTCTCTTGCATTAGGCGAGGCACAATTTACAAATTTGAAAGTCGGAGAACCCGCACCTTTCAACGGAAGATTATTAAACGATGAGGCTCTTGCAACTCTTGTTGTGAACCAAGAGTCAATCGAAGAAGCCTGCCAAATCGAAGTTGACTATGAATTAGACATTGCAAAGGCCAAATGGAACTATGACTTCGAAATCATGAAGATAACTCTCGAAGGCAAACTTGAAAGAGCAGAGGCCCAAGTTGAGGCCCAACAAGAAGAATTAGCCTATCTTCGGGCCCATGATAAACCCAACAGAACATTCTTATGGGTGTCTACGGGCTTTGTTATAGGAACCGCAACATCTGTTGGAATCTTTAATACAGTAAGATGATAGTATCTACACCTTATACAGAATGTTATGTAAAGAAGTCTTTTTTGGCCGGCAATCCAAAATGGGATAAAGACGAAACAATTTTTGGTGTTCTTTACGCTATTCGCTTTATTCGAGGACGAGCACCTTTATTTTTAGTTTATCTTCCGTCAATGGGCGCTTTCTATGATAAAGTCGATCAATGTGCCATATTCAACAAAGCAATAACACCAGATCATCCAATTAAAATGGAAGACGTTGCGTGGTGGGATTGTATCTCCGATTATTGGCAACTTACACAAATACAAGGCATTCGTGGAATAGATGTTGAAATGTTTAATAGAAAAGGTCACAAATGGGAAGGTAATTATCTTTGGACCTGTGATCCGCAAAGACCTCGAGAGCACATAGACTTTGGTCAATCCGAATGCTGGCATGAACACAAGACAAAGACTTTTTTCTTTGATGATGAGACAGGCGTGCTATGCTGTGGGCCGAATAATAAAATGAGATTTTTGGATTCTAGTCTTTGTCCTGAAGAACTTGAGATTCCATATTGGATGAAGGTTTACAAAGACTCTGATAATCCAGAGAGAATCACACACGAAGTAAACGTAAGACTTGGAGACGCAGAAAGGTGGGATTATGAAAAATAAAGATCCAAATTATGCTGTAAAAATAGAACAAGCAATTGCAGCAAAGTACGGCGAAGAAGCAATCCAAAATCCAAAGAAGACTTGGACCGAGGACAAAGAAAAAGAATACTTTGCCCAACTGAAAGAGTTCTATCGAGAACAGAAACAAGAAGAGGATTTCGACAAGAAAGAAGTAAATGGTGTTTTCATACCAAGAAAACTACTTAATAGTGATTCTAATCGCTCCTGTCCTGTCTGTTCTGTATATACAACCAAGGCACAAGACGACCTTTATTTTACAAAGTTTGATTGCTGTTTTAAATGTTATGTTCAATGGGTCGAGGGTCGAGAAGAAAGATGGAAATCTGGCTGGAGACCACGACAATGAAATTAACAACAAAGATGATTAAAGATCTTATTAGAGAAGAGATCGAAGAAGCAAACAAAGAAAGACCAAGTGTTAAAGATATTGCAAAGAAACTTGGTGCTCCCGTGAAAGAGGAACAAGTTACCAACGAAGGCATTGAGCATCTTGCGGATCTCACACCAGAGCAAATTGAGGTGCTTTTGAATGGCTTCAAGAATCTTATTCAAATTGCTGGCTCTGCTACCGGTTTAACGATAGCAATGACTAAAGTGGCCGAAGAAATCGGTAAAATGAAAAAAGGCAAAGAAGAGGGAAAATAAATGGCTACAACATTAGAAATTATTCAAGGCCTCGCTCAAGCAGCCGCCCACGGTTATGACGGGGCTCACGACGAAAGATACTCTCACGACGGACAAGCCCATAAAACTGGTCTTCAAAGAGAAGAAGGCGACCCAATTATAGATCGTCGCTGTATTGATGGTTTTAAGGTTCGCTTTCAAGGCCCAACGATGATTATTACATATCAATCTGAAATTCAACTTAAAGAAGTTTATGCCGGCGGTTTCGAGTCCGAGATTGAAAGAAGAATCAATGAAGTCAAGAAGTTTCTTCAAAAAGAATATAAAGCGATTACCGGTAACTCTGTAACTCTTACAAAAGCAGATGAGCCAAAAGTTCTTGTTCAATCAACCTCGCGTGTTCGTTCTTGGGTTCAAGCAACTCAAGTATTCAAGATTGGTGGTGTTGATGCCGAAGGTGAAAGACAGCCCTCCGAGCCAAGTGTTCGAGACATCACAAAGAAATTCTTGGAACAAGCCTCAACCAAGCGCCCACAAAATGATACACGCAAAAAAGGTGACAACCAAAGGAAATAATGGCATTTGAGTTATCCAAGCAAGAGATTGTAAAAGAAATTGTAAAATCGGGTAAAGACCCGGTTTACTTTATTAATAACTATTGCCGTATTTCCCACCCTCTCCGAGGTCTTATCAAGTTTGATACATTCCCTTATCAGGATGATCTTCTCCGAGATTTCAACGATTTTCGTTTTTCTGTAATTTTAAAAGCCAGACAGTTAGGTATATCAACGATCACTGCCGCCTACATTGTTTGGCTCATTAATTTCCATAGAGACAAGAATGTAATGGTTCTTGCGACCAAATTTAACACAGCAGCCAATCTTGTTAAGAAGGTCAAGAACATTATGAAGAACCTTCCGGATTGGATTCGTATTACAGACATCTCAATCGACAACAGAACGTCCTTTGAACTCTCTAACGGCTCGCAAGTAAAAGCATCGTCTACCTCCGGTGATGCGGGTCGTTCGGAAGCACTCTCGCTCCTCGTTATTGATGAGGCCGCTTTCGTTGATGGATTAGAAGAACTGTGGACCGCTCTTTATCCCACACTGTCTACTGGTGGTCGCTGTATTGCCTTGAGCACACCGAACGGTGTTGGTAATTGGTTTCACAAAACTTATGTTGATGCCGTTGATGGGCAAAACGATTTCAAAGCAATCAACCTTCCGTGGCACGTACACCCAGAAAGAGACCAAGCGTGGTTTAGGAACGAGACCAAGAACATGTCTCGTCGACAGATTGCTCAAGAATTAGAGTGTAATTTCAATTCTTCTGGTGAGAACGTTCTACAGGCAGAAGATATGGAATGGATTCACGCATGTATAAAAGATCCCGTTTATCGCACTGGATTTGATAGAAACTTCTGGATTTGGGAGAAGTACCAAGAGAATTCCAAGTATCTGCTCGTTGCTGATGTTGCGAGAGGAGACGGAGCGGATTATTCTGTATTTCATGTTATTAATATTAATACAATGGAAGTT
>Ga0181600_10004695_pt1 | contig 10339 bp, 11 predicted proteins | sample 041ome_2_FD_132982 | JGI IMG/M metagenome (GOLD analysis project Ga0181600, IMG submission 132982) | Coastal salt marsh microbial communities from the Groves Creek Marsh, Skidaway Island, Georgia - 041406US metaG (megahit assembly) | ecosystem: Environmental > Aquatic > Marine > Intertidal zone... | reverse complement strand
TTCCGAGAGAGAGTGTGCTGACATTTGACACGGTTGAGACGGATGGTCTAATAGGATTGGGTTTTAAGCGCTAACAGACCCTCTTTTTGTATGGTCACATCGCTGCCTGCAGCAACCATTGAGAAGCCCTTTTCGAAAAGCCCGGAGGCGCTGATCCCGGCAAAAGGTATTGTGCCCACCGGCATCTCAGCTTTTTTGCACGTTTGGGAAATGGAATCCATAACTTCCCAGAACTTGTCCTGATCAGAAGGGGCCTCCAAACCCATGTTCGCAGAGAGATCAGAGGGTCCAATAAAGACAAGGTCAACCAGAGGTTCCGCAACAATGTGTGGCAGAGCGTCGATGGACTGCGAAGACTCCACCTGCACCGACACAAACACCTCGTCGTTGCTACGGTCACGGTAATTCGGCTCAAGCCCGTATTGCGAACCACGAATCATGGGAATGGCTTTGCCGCGCTCGCCCTGCGGAGGGTAATGCGCAGCTCGGGCGCAGTCGCGAGCCTGCTCCACCGTGTCGACCCTTGGAACCATAATGCCTGCTGCTCCACGATCGAGAACTCGGGCTACATAGCTGGGGTGCGCATAAGGAATACGTACAATGGGCGCACAGCTTCCCGAAAACCCCCGAAGAATGTTGGGTAGATCCGCCATGTCAATGGCGCCGTGTTCCATATCCACAATGATGTAGTCCAGCTGCAGGGACGAGGCGAGCTCGGCAAAGACCGGATTTGGGCTGCACATCCAGGCTCCAATTACTTGCTCCCCTTGTTGAATACGCTTTTTGAATGACGTCGTAGCCACGTTAGTATCTCCAGGTGGGCAATGGAAAATAATAAATCATACGTCTGGTCAACAATAAAAGAGGCATGCTAATGGCGATACAAACACGTAATGTTGGGGCGTTTCCAGCCAATCCCCTTGGACTTGGCTGTATGAGCCTGAGCTTTGGCTATGGTCCCGCAAGCTCAAGCCAGCATATTCAATCAATCATCGAACTTGCCATTGATCTTGGCGTGAACTTGTTTGATACCGCTGCTGTTTATGGGGACGGACATAACGAGACGGAGCTTGGCAAAGCCATTGCGCCCTTTCGATCACAAGTGGCCCTATGCACCAAGGGCGGTATGACCGCCACTTATAACGAGAAGGGCCGACAGCGCAAGATCGACAGCCGCCCCGAGGTGATTCGGGCCAATTGCGAAGACAGCTTGAAACGGCTTGGCATTGAAGTGATTGACCTTTACTACCTGCACCGATGGGACAAAATCACACCCATCGAAGATGTTGCGGGTGCCATGGCAGACCTTATTGCCGCTGGAAAAATAAAAGGCTATGGTCTTTCCGAAGTCTCCGCCGAGACCTTGAAAAAGGCACACGCCACGCATCCGGTTACGGCTATTCAATCGGAATATTCGCTCTGGACACGCAACCCTGAAATTGCCGTGCTTCCCGCCTGTGAAGCGCTTGGTATTACCTTGGTAGCGTTCAGCCCCTTTGGCCGCGGCTTTCTAGCCTGCGGCTCACCGGACCCCTCCGAGTTTGAGGAAAAAGATCTGCGTCGCGTCATGCCGAGGTTTCAGCCGCCCTATTACGAGAAGAACCTTTTGCTTCGTAAGCAGCTTAAAGAACTTGCTGAGGCAGCAGGCGTAACGAATGCACAGCTACTTTTAGCCTGGGTTGTTCATCAAAGCCCATCCATCGTGACCATTCCAGGCACCACTCACTTAGACCACCTGCGCGAGAACATGAAGACCCAGAGCCTAAAAATTCCCGCGGAGGTCTTAGAAGAGGCATCAAGGCTTATTAATCAAAAAACAGTGGCAGGAGAACGCTACGACAGTGTTGCAACTGGCCAGGTAGGAACGGAGAGGTTCGGAGATTAGCCATGAGCGAGCCCCTGCTCACTGCGCTTTGCGCCGGCAGCGCGAGCGAACTCATTGTCTCGTCCGGAGAGCCTGGACGAGTGCGACGGGTGATGTCCGCTATTCGGAGAAAGCCCATTTCAACCCCTGAGAACCCCATGACAATTTTCTGCGGCGTACTTGGCCTTGAGGGCGATGAGCAGGTTGACCTTACGGTTCACGGTGGCCAAGACAAGGCCTTGTATGCCTACCCACAAGAGCATTATGTTTTTTGGCGGCAAGCGCTTGAAACGAAAGAGCCCAGACCTTCAATATTTGCCTCGCCGGGTGCACTGGGGGAGAACTTAGCGACCAGGGGCCTGGACGAGAGAGACGTGTATCTGGGCGACTTATGGGAAATTGGAGACGTGACGCTTCAGGTCACACAACCGCGCGAGCCTTGCTTTAAATTCAATGCGGTCACGGGCGACAAATACGCGTCGAAAAAAATGGCGGACTCTGGTTTTTGCGGTTGGTACCTAGCAGTCATTACACCGGGGGTTCTGAACGCTGGAGTTTCTATTCGTGTAGTGCCTGGTTCACGCCAACAAACGGTTGAGCAAGCCTTTAAGCAAAAGCTTCGTCGTACCTAAACATCACCTCGTGCCTCTGCAATGGCCTGAAAGAGCACTGCAGACCCTACTGCACCCTGAAGCCAAAAGCCTTCCGTTGACTCGGATGAGAAACGAAAAGCAGGAACACCCTGAACACCTCGGCTGGCCCACTCCTCGGCCTTGTGCCGAACTCGTTTTCGTAACAGGCCATCGTCTAAGGCACTGGCGGCATGAGACCTTTTCATACCCGCTGCCTCAGCGGAATCAAGTAGTTGTTGACGTTGCGTAAGATTCTTACCCTCACAAAAGAACGCCTCAAAAAGACGTTCAATCATGGGCAAGGCCTCGTCACTCGCTGCGGCAATGAGAACGTGTGCATCGAGGGTGTTCGGCTGCACTGTAATGCTGTCCAGACTCATGGGCAGGCCCTCGGCCCTTGCGCTATCTTCCACCCTTTTATAGCGATCAAGTCCTGCTTCGCCAAACTTAGCAACCAGGTAATCATATCGTGACATGCCTTGCTGTGGCATCGCCGGGTTCAACATGTAGGGCGACCAAGTGACGGCGACAGGAATTGAGGCCTGTGCAGCTTCATGAAGTGCATGTTTGAGCTGCGCATGCCCCACGTAACACCACGGGCAGGCGATGTCGTGAACGACTTCAATATTAACGACTGATCTGCCCAATGTTTCGGCTGTCATCGCAATTAGCATAGAGAATGACACTGGAAGAAGCCTTCACATGCGGGCTCTCGTAGGAATAGTCTTTAAAACGACTGTCATTAGCAATTAGCTTGACTCGATCGGTTGACATGAGCTGCATACGCACCCTCTTGGTGGTCGATGAGAACGCAGCCTTGGCACCATTGGGAACAACCTGCACCGCAAACACGCTGTCGGGAAGGTCACAATTGTTTTGAAGGGTGATTTCGGCAGTAATGGGCTTGGCTGGCATCAGATAGTTAACAAGCCAAACCAAAACACCAATAACAACGACAATGGCAACCACACCAACAACTGCCTTCTTCGAAGTGACATCGCTACTCATAGGCTTTTAAGCTCCCACGCTAAACAGAGACCATTAGAGTCTACGGTTAAACGGAAATGGGTTTGCGCCCAACCGCGCCTAAGAGGGCAGACCGACCGAAATGACCCTCACCCTCGCTCAACTCATCTTCATAGAGACGAAAATCTAACCAGTCGAATCCTTGAAAGCCTTCTTTAACGGTTGATTCCACGTAAAGATGGTCAAGCTTTCCAGGCCCGCCCGTCTTGAACTCCAACTGTTTGGGGGTATAGCCCTGAATAAGTACAGTACCCCCGGGTTTGAGGCATTGCAATAGCCGTTGGAAGAGATCAGCGCGCATCGCAGGCGATGCAAACTGGAAGAATATTCCAACAACAGAATCGTAGTAGTCCAGCGGCCAATCAAAATCTCGATACTCGCAGCAGCAATAGTTCACATGAACACCCGAGCGCTCCGCAAAGGCCTGCGCCTTTGCAACAGCCTCTGACGAAATATCAAAGGCATCCACCTCAAAGCCCTGCTTAGCTAGCCAGACGCTATTGCGACCTTCACCGTCAGCAATCAAAAGGGCGCGACCTTTTGTTAGTGTTGCTGCTTGAGACACCAGATATTGGTTCGGTTCCTCGCCAAACAGAAATCCTTTTCTGCGAAATCGTTCATCCCAAACCTCCTTGGCCTGGGCGAAACTTTTTTCATTTGTCATCGGCTACCTTTTGCGCATTCTTTTCGTGGATCAATGCAATATGCATAGATCCGTATCTACGAGACCGGGTATAGCCCACGTATCGGACACCGCGTTAACTTGGTAGGTCGTGAATAAGAAGACCGGTACCTGTCCAAGCAGTTCGGTTTTAGATACACCCTCAGGTGGTTTTTTGAGTTTTTAGCCACAAAGTCTTTGATGCGTGGGCATGGATGGCGGAGACGGTGGGATTCGAACCCACGATGGGCTTTTGGCCCATACTCCCTTAGCAGGGGAGCACCTTCGGCCTCTCGGTCACGTCTCCGCTTGCACAAGAGTGTACCCGATTCAGGCTTTTCGCCCCATCTCCGAGGTCTGCTCCTGAGGCAGTGGAATGAACTCCGCATCGCCCACCAGACTCGGGAAGCGTCCCTGCTGCCAGTCTGCCTTGGCCCGCTCAATGCGATCTTTGGAGCTCGCAACAAAATTCCACCATAGGTAACGAGGAGCGTCGAGCGCCTCACCCCCCAGCACCAATAAACGTGCCTCAGTTTGCGCCATGAGCAGCCATTGATCGGCGGCGAGGCTTTGTGCTGCATCTGCCAGTGAACAAGGGCTTGCCTTCGATGCACGAAGAATAACGAGGTCGCCTGCCTTTGCTGTGGTTCGTGCGTCCAGCTCCACCTCGCCCTTGGCCACGTAGAGCCCAAGCTCAAGGTTCAAAGTAGCACTCGACTCTTGGCCAAGGCCATTTTCCCCCAACAGGTCTTCGCAGCGCAGTGAAAAACTTCCCCCCGGTTCAAGCTCAAGATCAAGCGCAATGGTGGGGCTGTATGCCTTAACGGGAGAAGCTCTTCCCGCCCATTGACCGGCAAGCACCTTCAGTGAATAGCCATGGGCCTTTGAGCCCTTAAATTGGTGAGACGGATAATGCCTAAACTCAGGGCTCATGGCTTCGAGCGGCTTGGGCAGGGCAAGCCACAACTGCATACCCTCCACCTCTAAACCTTTAGTACGGATGTCTTGAGGCACACGCTCGGAATGCACAATGCCCTCTCCAGCGGCCATAAGATTGACTGCACCCGGCTCAATACGCTGCTCGGTTCCAAGGCTGTCACGGTGCATAAACCCGCCGGAAAACAAGTAGGTGAATGTGGCGAGACCAATGTGGGGGTGAGGGCGAACGTCGCCCGAAGTTTCGTTTGAGGCAAACTTTGCAGGCCCCATGTGATCTATAAAAACGAAGGGACCAAGCGCCCTGCAGCCTTCACTCGGAAGAGCCCGTCGAACGGGAAAGCCAACATCCTTCTGGCTCGACGGATAAATAATCATGCGGCCAACCTTCCCGACTGATAGTCGCTAATGGCCTGCTCAATTTCTTCACGGGTGTTCATCACGAAGGGGCCGTACTGCACAACCGGCTCTTTCAAGGGCCTGGCAGCAAGCAATAAAAACCGCGCCCCCTGGCTCGAGGCCTGCAGCTGCAACTGATCCCCGGGCCCAAAAACCGCTGCATGCTTAAGCGGCAAGGCCTGCGCAAGGCTGGCCGAGGGCACCAATTCGCCTTCAAAGACATAAACCATTGCAGCGTGCTCAGGCGGCAAGGTTTGCTCAAACACCCCATCCGCCGAAAGCTTGACATCAATAAAGAGCGGTTGCGTACTCACGCCTTGAATAGGACCCTGCAGCCCCTCGTAGTCACCTGCAATCACCTTGACCCATGGCCCATCCTGACTTTGAATAACGGGGATGTCCTGCGAAGGGATATCTCGATAGCCAGCAGGTTTCATCTTTTCAGACGCGGGTAGATTAATCCAGAGCTGAAAGCCCCGCATAGCGCCCTGTTCTTGTTGGGGCATTTCTGAGTGAATAATGCCTCGCCCTGCTGTCATCCACTGCACGTCCCCACTGCGCAGATGCCCCTTATTACCAAGGTGATCTTCATGCAGCATATGACCTTCAATCATGTAGGTCACTGTCTCAAAGCCACGATGCGGATGGGCTGGAAAACCTGCGATGTAATCGTTGGGATTCTCGGTACTGAATTCATCAAGCATCAAGAAGGGGTCGACACGACCCTGGCTCGAGCCAATGCTCCGATAAAGCGAGACGCCCGCACCGTCCGATGTTTTTTGGGCCCGAATAATTTGTTGTAGTTGGCGCACAGATGGCATGAGGACCCTTGTTCTCGAAAAAATTAATTACGACTAAAGTCGGATTAGAACATTCTTTTTTTGAATAAAAAATGCGGTAAATTTTGGATAAAACATTAAAACTCCTGATATAAAATGCCCGCCCCGATACCCCAGACCGTCCGAACGCCAAGAGCAAGCCTTGAGCAATGGCAGGCGCTTATTTCCATCGTTGAGGCGGGCGGCTACGCTCAGGCAGCGCGGCAACTTAGTAAGACGCAGTCCGCCATCACCTACCTCATTGGCAGACTCGAGGACCTTTTGGGCATACGTCTCTTTGAGCGCCAAGGCCGTCGAGCCGTTCTAACAGCCGCGGGCCAGATGGCCTACCAACGGGCCCAGGTTTTGGTCTCAGAAGCCCTAAGGCTCGAGCGTGCCTCGCAAACCCTTGCAGCGGGCTGGTCGCCAAAACTTCATGTTGCAGCGGAGGTGGTGTTTCCAAGCCCCCTACTTCTAAAGGCGATGGAGACCTTTGCTGAGACAGGCGCTGATACCCGTATCGAGGTTTTTGAAACCGTACTAACAGGCACTCAAGAGGCCTTGCTCGAGGGCAAGGTGGATCTCGCCATTTCCCCATTCATCCCGACAGGCTTTCTTGGAGAGCCTCTTTTGAGGCTCAAGCTTGTGGCTTTGGCTTCTCCAAGTCATCCATTGCATGGGTATAAAGGCGCTCTGGGATTTGATGAGCTGCGTCAGCACCGCCAACTCTTAGTTCGGGACTCGGGTGTGCAGCGCGGCCTGCTGAAAGCGGGCCCTGAGTTACAGCAACAATGGCTTTTTAGCAGCATGGCTTTAAGCTTGGAGGCTGCCATTGCAGGACTTGGCTTCGCATGGTACCCCGAGGGCCGTGTTGAAAAAGAGGTCGCCTCGGGCCTACTAAAACCGCTTCGTATTCGAGACGGTGCAAGCCAACGACACATTGACATCTACTTGGTTCTCGCAGACCCTCAAGCCAGCAACCCTGCTGTTCACCACTTTGCGAACTGTCTGCGAGAAAGCTGCAAGCAAAGCGAAGAACCCAAAGCGGAGGCCTGAAGTTTTAAAGGGCAAGCCCGAAAGCCTTGTGTAAGGCCCGAACCGCAAGCTCCATGTACTTGTCGGCAATAACCACCGAAATTTTGATTTCGCTTGTGGAAATCATTTGAATGTTGATACCTTCAGCAGCCAAGGTTTCAAACATTTGGCTTGCAACCCCCACATGACTACGCATACCAATGCCAACGACCGATACCTTGCAGATCTGGCCATCGCTTGAAATATCGCGGGCCTGAATCTCGGGCTGAACCTTATCGTTAAGAACACCGAGTGCCTTTTGCAGTTCGTTGCGATGAACGGTGAAGGAGAAGTCGGTCATGCCGTCATGACTGGCATTCTGAATAATCATATCCACATCAATGTTCGCTGCCGCAACAGGCCCCAAAATTTTTGAGGCCACCCCGGGCTTGTCGGGCACCCCCGCAATGGTGATTTTCGCCTCGTCGCGGTTAAAGGCAATTCCAGAAATAACAGCCTGTTCCATGGTTTCATCGTCCTCGTAGGTAATTAAGGTGCCCGACTGCGATTCCTCTTCAAGATTCATCTCGGGATTAGTAAGGCTTGAGAGCACCCGCGTCTTTACACGGTACTTGCCCGCAAACTCCACCGATCGAATCTGCAACACCTTCGACCCCAGGCTTGCCATCTCAAGCATTTCTTCAAAGGTAATTTTTGCAAGCCTTCTAGCCTCGGGCTCCACCCGCGGATCGGTGGTGTAGACCCCATCCACATCGGTATAGATAAGACACTCCTCAGCCCTTAATGCTGCAGCAATGGCAACGGCAGACGTGTCAGAGCCGCCCCGACCCAGCGTGGTGATAGAGCCCTTTTCATCAATGCCCTGAAAACCTGTAATGACCACAACGTGGCCGCTGTCGAGATCCTCAAGCACCCTTTTGTCGTCAATTGATTCGATGCGCGCTTTGGTGTGAGCACTGTCTGTGCGCACCGGAACCTGCCAGCCTGCGTAACTGCGCGCCTTCACGCCTTGCTTTTTCAAAGCCAGTGCTAAAAGACCTACCGAGACCTGCTCGCCAGTTGCTGCAATCTGATCAAGCTCACGCGGATCGGGGGATTCCGTTATTTCCTTGGCGAGCCCAAGTAGGCGGTTTGTTTCACCACTCATCGCCGAAGGGACCACCACCATCCGATGGCCGGCCCTGTGCCATTTGGCGACACGCCTTGCCACATTTTGAATACGCTCGGTCGAGCCCATGCTTGTGCCGCCGTACTTATGAACAATAAGAGCCATAAACGTTTTAAATCCATTCCACCGTAAGAAATCCAGCTCGCAACCTTACCCGAAACGACGCGACGCCTCCAGTGGAGGGGGCTGCGACAGCCAATACGGGACGACGACCCGCCCGAGCGGTTCGCAACTGCCGCAGAAACTCCTCAAGCCGGCGGGCCGGTGGCATGGAGGTGCCCGGCACCCTCTGAGTACTGACCAGCCAGGCCCTCAATGTTCGTAGCTGGCGTGGCTCAGATAGGTTGAGTAAAGCGGAGAGGCTCAGCCCCTGGAGCTGGACACAACCCGTAAGATCTTCCTGATCAAGCTGCTCAAGCAACCCGCGGGCCTGTTGAAGATGCTGAAGACTGCGGGTCATGGCGGAAATGGCGCCAGGGCGCATGGCGTTAAGCACAGGGAAGATCTGCTGGCGTAGCCTATTTCGATCTTGATCAAGCAGTGTGTTGCTGGGGTCTTCAATGAAAGGAAGCTTATAGCGGCCTGCATAGTCTTCCAAACTGGTTCGCGTAAGGGAAAGAAGCGGGCGCCACAGAAAGTAGCCCACTCGTTGACTCAGCACGGGCATGGCAGTCAACCCTTCAAGGCCCGCTCCTCGCATCCACTGCAAGAGCGCGGTCTCGACCTGATCGTTGGCATGATGGGCAAGCAATAAAACAGGCCACTGGCTTGTGTCAGTATGGTGCTGCCTCGCTTGCGAATCTGCTGGGCGATAGGTTTTCAGCCCTCCTAATTCATCGCGTAGTCCCATGGCCTGTTCAAAGGCAGCGTAACGACGTAGCCTCGCGCTTGCCTCAAGACCAAGCTCTTGGGCCTGCCCCCGAACTTGAGCGGGACGTTTTACAGCCAGTGAAAGCCCCCAAAGTTCCGCGACCTCGCGGCAGTGACGTTCAAACTGCATGGCAGCTGGCTGCAATCGATGATTGACGTGAATGGCCTTAAGCCGAACACCCTGCGGAGGCATCACCTGTGCAAGGGCATGCGTGAGCACCGAGGAGTCAAGCCCTCCAGAAAAGCCAACGAAAAGTGTGCGACTTAGAAGGTCTTCGACCTTAAAGCATGCGCCTGCACCCACAAGGACTTCAAAAACAGGGTGATCAAACCTCGCCGTGCCTGGAGAGCCCAAGGACAAAGGGCTTAGGCCTTCACCGCAGGCTGCTTAACACGTCCATAAGCGCGAACGCGTTGCTGTCGCCTGGCAACCAGCGCATCGGCGTCAAGCCCCTCGACCTGCGAAAGGCCATCAAGCAAGGCCTTCTTCAAGGCATCGGCTGCTTTGGCCGGAGCACGATGGGCTCCGCCCAAGGGTTCATTCACCACCTTATCGATCAGTCCCAGAGACTTTAGCTTGGGCGCCGTAACACCAAGAGCCTCAGCCGCCTCCGCGGCCTTTTCAGCCTTCTTCCAGAGTATGGATGCGCAACCCTCTGGCGAGATCACGGAATAGGTCGCGTACTGCATCATCACCAGGTGGTCGGCAACCGCAATTGCAAGTGCACCTCCTGATCCCCCCTCACCAATGACGGCGCCCACAATAGGAACACGCAGGCCTGCCATAACGAATAGATTGCGTCCGATGGCCTCGCTCTGCCCTCGCTCTTCGGCCCCAATGCCGGGGTAGGCTCCTGGGGTGTCAATAAGCGTCATAACCGGAAGGTTAAAGCGCTCTGCAAGTTTCATAAGACGCTCGGCCTTGCGATA
>Ga0181600_10004685_pt1 | contig 10349 bp, 7 predicted proteins | sample 041ome_2_FD_132982 | JGI IMG/M metagenome (GOLD analysis project Ga0181600, IMG submission 132982) | Coastal salt marsh microbial communities from the Groves Creek Marsh, Skidaway Island, Georgia - 041406US metaG (megahit assembly) | ecosystem: Environmental > Aquatic > Marine > Intertidal zone... | reverse complement strand
GTGCGATTACGGCTTGTCCAAGATTTTGGACCAGAGCGAGGATGGCGAGAAAACCGTGTGCGGCACGCCGAGTTACGTCGCGCCGGAGATTTTGAAGACCCTCTCGTCGGGCGGCTCGTACGACGCCGTCAAGGCGGACGCGTGGAGCCTGGGGTGCAACCTGTACGTGCTGCTGGGCGGGTACCCGCCGTTCTGGCGGTACGACGACAACCAGCGCCGGCTGTTTGATCACATCATGATGAACGACTGGTCCTTCGACCAGCCGTGCTGGAAAAAAGTCTCCGACGAAGCCAAAGCCCTGATCAAGGCGCTCATGGAGCCCGACCTCTTGAAGCGCATCTCGGTCGCCGAGGCGCTTACAGACACGTGGTGCGCTACGGAGGCCTCCACCGCGGAGCTGCCGGAGACGCTCGAGTCCATCAAGGCGTACGTGCGCGCGCGCAAGTTTCGCAAAACCGGGCTCGTGATCATCGCGCAGGGAAGGCTGGCGCGCGCCATCAAGAGCTCCGGCGCGGACCTCGAGGCGGACGCGTGAGGCGTCGCGGTATCGCGTACGGGAGCGAAGGCGGTAGACGGCGGTTGTTACGGTGAGACGACGACGCCGACTACGACGGCGCGCCGTGACTAAGCTAGCTATAGACTACGTCAACGCTCTAGAGACGAGTACGGTAGCTACTCCTAATGAGCGCTCTTTGGCGCCGGCGCCGGCGCGCGCACGGGCTCGCGGATGTGGCTCGTCAGCGGCCGCAGCTGCTTGTTCTTCGCCTTGTACGCGCTGCCCTTGCGGAAGGACTCGAGCGTGGTCCCCTCGACGGACTTCGTGGCGTACGCGGACATCGTGCGCAGGTAGCCCCACTCGCTGCCGACGCACGAGGAGAAGACGCCGAACCAAGCGTCGCCGCGGAGCCATCCGCGCAGCGTCGCGCCGAGCCGTTTCTCGACAACCGCGGCGGCGACGTTTACGTCGTCGGCGGCGTTTTCGTCGTCGGCGGCGTCGTCTTCGCCCTCGAGCGTACTCACGAGGTCGATGCTCCGCCGGAGGACGTGCGCGAACGCGCAGGGGCACGCCTGCGCGCGCTCGGCCAGGTCCACGTCCGGAAAGGTGGCCTCGAGGACGCGCCACGCGCGCCGCACGGAGTCGTCGGCGTCCCCGGGGAGCGTGGCGAGCGAAGGCTGCTCCATCACCATGCCCGCGACGTCGAGGTCGTGCGTCCGTGAGACGGAGCCGAGCGCGTCGCGAAGCGCGAGCAGGCGCATCGTCAGCGCGCGCGGACTCATCTCCACCATCTCTCGGCCCTCGGGTGAGCTCACGATGTGCGTCCACGCCTTCTCGTCAGCGCCCAGCACCGCGCGGACGACGGCCCCGGGCGTCGTCGGTTCGGGAGATTGCCCCGACGTCGACGCGCGCGCGGTGACGGCGACGCCGCGGCACGTCGCGCCGCCCCGCGACGCGACGCGCGTCCGACCGCGACCGTCCGCGGGGGGCGCGGGCGCCACGCGCGCGGCGAGCGACGCCATCCTCACGACGCGTGGTGGCGCGGTCGAGGAGTGACGTGTCGCGTTCGTGAGCGAAGAGGAGAACGAACCGCGAGCGGCAGCTTTTTTTTTCGTGCACTTGTCAGCATGACGTGAACCTGAGATGTCTGCAGAAATGTCGGAAAGCCGACGCGCGCCGCGTTTCGAGCGCGCGCTTTCGTCTCCGCCTACCGCTTCCCCCTTCCCCCCTTCCCCTTCGCCCCCTGCTTGGGAGCCCCCGCCCCCGCCCCCGCGCTACGCGCTCTCCGCTCTCCGCTGTCGCGGGGACTCTCGCGGCGCGTGTAGAAGAACAGGTACCCGCCGGAGGCTTTGACGTCCTCCGGGTCGGCGGCGATGACTTTGTCGTCGTTGAACTGCGCCCAGACGCCGTCGCTCGCGGTTTCGTCCTCGCGCGCGAAAACGGTGTAGTGCCCCGAGCCGGCGCTGGCGCCGTGGTGCACGACAGCGGCCGCGAGGTCGTACATGTGGCTCTCGTTCGCCTCACCGCGCGGAAGGTCGGCGTCGATCCAGCTCGCCATGGCCATCGCCGCCGCCTCGCGCGCCTGCGCCGCCGCGCGCTCCGCCGCCGCAGCCTTCGCCGCCGCCGCCTCCCCGAAGGACGAGCCGGCGCTCGCGCGCCGGGGGCGCTTCATGGCACCCTCCGCCATCTCCGAGGCCATGTCCGCCATCTCCGCGGCCGCCTCCGCGGCCGCCGCCGCGGTCTCCGCGGCGGCCTTTTCTAAACCCTCCGAGCCGTCCGCCGTCTCCATGTACGGCGACAGGTCCAGCGAGTGCAACGGGAAGTCCGCGTGCGCGTCCAGCTTGGAGCGCGCGCCCGTGCCGCGCCAGGTGAACCGCTTGAGGTGCAGGCAGAGCACGGGCGGAAGCGTCTGCAGCTTGTTCTGCTTCGTCGCGCCCCCCACGTCCCCGCACCGCTCGCAGTAGAACCGACCCGGGCCGGCGAGCGTCTCGTCGCGCGTGTGCGCGGCGAGGCACTGCTGCAGAGTGACGCACCCGCCGGGCCCGTGGCCGCGCTCGGCGCGGGGCGAGCCCGCCGATCGCACGTCGCCGGCGGGCGGGGACGAGAGCGGGGACGCGCACACCGGGGGGATGGGCAGGGATATGTCCAGGAACGGCTCGCGCCGCGTGCTGGCGTGCCCGCACCGCGTGCAGCAGATGCGGCTCAGCGCCATACCGCCGAAAAGGCGCCACACCGGGTCGGTAGGAAGCCCGGCGCCGTCCAGCCCGTCGGACAAACGCTCGGACAAACGCGGGGTGGCGTCGTTCGCGTTCGCGTCTGAGGCTTCCGTCTCGTCACGCGCCGCGGCTAGGCGCGAGGGCGCGCCGGTCGGCGTCGTGGATTCGAGCTGAGTGGACTCGAAACCGGCGTCGCGTTCGGCGACGAAAGAAACGGGCTTTTCCGCGCGCGGGCTCGTCGCCGCCGCCAGGAGCGCCTCCGCCTTTGCGCGGGGCAAGGCGACGCCCGGGAACCCGCCCCCGTCCACGGGGATGCCGGGCAGCGCGTCCGCGCCCGCCCCAGCGGCATCGTCCCCCTCCGCCTTGCGCCGCGACTTGCAGGGGCGGCATGGGCACCCGAGCTTGTGCTGCACCGCGCCCCAGCGCGAGACAATCATGAACCCGCCCTCGTCGCTCTCCGTGTCGCGCGTCGCGCCTCGCATCGCCGCCGCGGTGAGCCCCGCGGCGATGGCCGTCGGGGACGCCGCCCCGCGGGGCGTCCCCGCGCCATGCGCGCCCGGGGACGCGTCCCCGGACGCGCCGCTGGGCGAGATGGAGCCCGGCGAGTCCGTCCACTTCCCACCCGTGCGCTGGCCGGCGCGCAGGCTGCGCGACCGCCGGATGGGATTCGGGATGCCCAGCTCGAGCATCACGCCGCCCTCCTCCCCGTGCTCGCGGCCGCGCGGCGTGACGTGCCGGCGGAGCGGGTCCTTCGCGCCCGCGCTCAGGCTCAGGCTCGCCGCGCGCCGCGCCTTCTCGGCGAGCGCGTCGCCGCGCACGAACTCCGAACGCAGCCGCTCGAGCAGGAACCGCGTGAACTCGTGCGCGTCCTGCTGCTGGTTCCCCGCGAACGAGGGCACCAACGTCCACACCGCGCGAAGTAGTTGATACGGCTGCGTTCGGAACGGAGCGTCGAGGGTGTCGTCGTTCGAGTCGTCGGTGGGTGTTCGCGGTGTCGGCGTCGTTGAAATAGGGAAGCGGTGAGCGTTCGAGGTGGGAGGGAATCGCGCGGAGGGCGCGCGGCGATCATCCGGGAAGAAAACAAAGTTCGCGTTTTTCGATCGCGATCGACGATGCCGCCGCCGGTTGAAACGCCGAAAAGTCGGCGGCGAGACGCGACGGAGGCGCGAGATCCGCGCGCGGCGCGGCCGACGGGGCGCGCGGGACCGGCTCGCGGGCGCGGGGTCAAGCAGACGGCTCGGCGGACGTACCGGGAACGCCGCGTATTCGCCCGACCAGAGCGTGCGAAGCACCGCGCGAAGCTCGCCTGCGCGTCCGATTGGAGAGGTCGAGGTTTTCGGGAGCGTCAGTAAAACGGCGAGGCTCGGTGCTTGGGCGGCGGTTTTCGGCGCGGGAACGCGCGCGCGGTGCGAGTTCGGACAAAGACCTCGCTCGGTGTCCTCGCGCGTGGCGGCGACGGGGGCGACGCGCCGCCGCTATCGGGGGAGAGATCGAGGGAATACAGACCTCCGAGGCTCGCGTGGTCGGCGTCCGCGATGTTCGCCCTGCCCGTTCGGGTCATCGCGGGCGGTCGCACTGCGTCGGGGGGGTGGCGTCGGTCAGTCGCGAAAGGGCAGGAGAAAATATAAAACCATGTGACACAATCGCGTGGTGGCGCGCGCTCGAAGGGAAGCGCGAAGGCTGAGCCGGCGCGCGAGGCCGCGCGCGGTCGCGCGCGCGCCGAGGCTCTTCGTCGCGGTCGCGTGGAAAAGCGCGCGGCGCGGCGCATCGATCGACGCGTCTCGGTGTCACGTCGCGGTCTCCCGCGCCAAAGTCCGCGGACAGCGAGCGGCGGGATGCGGGAGGGTGGCACGTACACACGGGGACCACCGTGGTCTCCTCTTCTTCGTCTCCGTCGTCTCCTTTCTTGCGTTTGCGCTTCTTCTTGAATCCGGGGAAGGACAAGATCTCCTCCGCGGGCGTCGGGACGGGCGTTCGCCCGGGCGAGCGCCCGCGCCCTGGACCCGCGGCGTACAGGCTCACCCCCGCCTCGTCGCTCAGCAAGCACTCGCGGAACTCCCTCACGTGACTCAAAGCCTGCAGCACGGAGTTCAAGTAACACGTGTTGCTCACGTTGTACAGCCCGGTCGCGCCGGTGGACTCGCCGTGCGACCCTCCGGCAGACATCGTGCTCGCGGGGTCGTCACCCGTCTCGCCGCGCCGCGCCATGGCGCACCCGAGACCTCGACCTGCGCTCCTGCGGACGCGCACCCTCGAATGGCGTGCTCTGTCAAGCGCTCGACGGCTGCCAAAAATTTCAATATTTCGGGAGCGGATCGCTCAGAGAGCGCGCTGATCGAGTCGAACTTTTCGTTTGAGTCTCATGGCAAAATAATGAGCCGGCGATCTCGCCCCGGGCGGCAATGTTCGCATCGCGCGGATGGTGAGCGCGGTGCACGGCACGCTTCTCGAGTGCGACATCCCCACGAAGGTGTTCATCCTCCACCTAAACGACGAGCAGCTCCCCTCCGAGCGGTTCGTGATCCAGGACCTGGACGACACGCACCTGCTCGTGCAACCGGACAAGGTTGACATGGTCCGCGGCGAAGTCGCGAAGTTTTTGCAGCGGAGCCAATACACCGCCGCGCAGTAGAGGAGGTGCGAGGAGCGCGAGACGAGCGACGGCGACATGCCTCCCACGGCGACGGTCGACACGAGGCGGCTGTGGAACAGCGACGACCCGGCGGAGTGGAGAAAGGCTCTGGACGCGTACCCCGCCCGGCTCGCGGCGCTGAACGATCCCAAACTCCTGGAACTCGACGCGTGGTTCTGGGGAACGCTCGGCGACGCGATTCGCGCGCGCGACCCGAGCCGCCTCACCGCCGAGGAGCTGGTCCGCGTGGTGGCGTGGAAACTCGCGCGGGGCAAGTTTCGCCCCAACCTGCTGAACTTCGCGCGGGCGCACACCGAGGCGACCGCCGGGAAGGCCACGGGCGAGGCGCTCGCGAGGTTCGCGAAGGCTTCCGGAGACGGAGGAGAAAACGAAAACTGGCTCGCCGCGTGTTTGGAGCCTCTCGTCCGCCTTAAAGGGATCGGCCCGGCGACGGCGAGTGCGGTGCTCGCGGCGGCCACGGCGTCCATCCCCATGATGTCCGATGAGCTCATCGCCGTGGCCCTGCCGCAGGCGACGTCGTCGCAGATGTACTCCATGCCCAGGCTCCAGGCGCTCGTGGAGGTGACGCGTGCGAAGGCGAAGAAGGTCGGGGTGTCGCCTCGCGAGGTGGAGCGCGCGATTTTCGCCGAGGCGGCGAGATCCAAAAAGCCGAAGGCGAACGCGGCGAAGACGACGGGCGCGAAACGCAAGGCGAGGTAGCTTTCCTTTTTCTTGACGACGCGAGCGTGAGACGTGCGGCAGCGCGTGAGACGTGACGGGTGACCGAACGAGCACGTCGCGGTTTCGAAAACGACGGACATTAGACTACGAAAAGAGTGACCGTACGCGTTGCTCTCGTGTATCTATGACAGATCTGCGGCTATTCCGCGGCTGTTCTAATCGTATTCGCGCGCGTTTCGCGTTTCGCGTTTCGTCGCGGGCGTCTCGAGGACACCTTCGCGCGTTATCCACCTTTTGTGGTCTTCACCTCTGTATCTTGTTCAGCTTCGCGAGGCACACGATGGCGATGAGCTGGAACGCGATGGCCTCAACCAGCAGCACGATGAACGCGCGCACGCTCTGCGCGGAGCTGTCGTCGTACCCGTAGAGCGCCCTGATGTCGTCGTTTGCGGGGTACAAGCCGGTGATGATTTGCTCGATGGTCCACGCCATCGGCGAGATGTACAGCGCCCAGCGCATGAACACCGGCGCGGTGGCTTGGTTCACGAAGAAGTTGTTGAACAGGATGAACAACATGAGGCCGGGCATCGCCACCTGCATCGACTCCGCGTGGCTCGGCGCCACCGCGGCGATGATCTTGAAGAAGTTCATCATCACAAAGAAGCAGATGAAGGACCAGAAGTACAGCTGCCCGAAGTTCGACCACGTCAGCCCGCTGAGCGCGTACATGATGCACGTCGTCAGGAAGTTGCCGCAGACCGCCAGAGTGTTGTTCACGGCGGTGTCCACGATGAACGACGCCACCGTGCTGTACAGCCCGTCGGAGCTCTCGAGTTTGAACACCAACCGTTGCGCGATCATCTCGGGCATCACGGAAAAGTTGGACAACGCGCCGATCTGCAGGAGCATGAACAGAAAGGAGAGCTGCTGCACCGGCAGCTTGTCGGCGATGTTGAAAAACGCCAGCCCGATGATCAAACCCTGCACACTAGCCGTGCCGAACCGCGTCTTGAGCTGCCGTTTGTCGCGCAGCGTCAGCGTCACGCGCCGCTTGAATAACGTCGCGATCTGCGTGCCCATGCTCACGGAGTGGACGCTCATGTGCCGTTCGGAACCGAGATTCGTCGCGCCCGCGCGCATCGCCGCCACCTGGATCGTCTGCATCGGATCCTTGCCCCCCGCGGCCAAGCAGGCCTCCACGGCGCGAGACACGGTTTTCGCCTGCCCTTCCAGGTACCGCTCGGCGAAGAAATCCGCTTTATTCCCCGGGACGTCCGGCGTGATGATGTCCAGGTAGAAGTCCGTGGGGTTGCTCGCCTTGGGGGGCGGGTGACCCGCGTCCGCGAAATACTGCGCCGCATCCGCGAACGGGCCGTTGTACACCGCGCGCCCGGGGTTGGAGGTCATCAGCACGAGGTGGTCGAACATGGCGCCCACCTCCACGCGCTGCTGGTGAATCACCACAACGAACGTCACGCCCTTGCCCTCGCTCGCCGAGCGCATCGCGCGCACGCACAGCTCCGCGTCCGTGGCGGACAAGCCAGACGTAGGCTCGTCCGCGAACACGATCTGCGCCCCGCCCACGAATCCTCGAGCGAGTGTCGTGCGTCGCTTCTGGCCCCCGCTGATCCCGCGCATGTAGGCGTCGCCGATGATCTGGTCCTTCACCCCGAACAGACCGAAATTCGACAGGACCTCATCGCAGACGCGTCGACGCTCCGCGGTCTCCTCGGGTCCCAGGTGGGATAAATCGACCCGCAGCCTATGGTTGAACTCCACCACCTCGGAAACAGTGCAGTACGAGGGCATCACGTCCTGCTGCGGGACGTACGACGTGATGCGCGAGAACTGTCGGTTCCGGGGGCGCCCGTTTAGAAAAACCTCCCCCCTGTGCGGGGCAGTCTTTTTCCCGGCGATGATGTCCAGGAGCGTGGTCTTGCCGCACCCGCTCGGGCCGATGAGCGCGACCATGCTCCCGGAGGCGAACACGCCGCTGATCGAGGACAGGATCGTTTTCCTCTCCTTCTCCCCCGTCCGGCCCTTGCGCACGGCAATCTCGAAACAGACGTCGCGAAAAGCCAGATGGCTCTGGCCCGACGAGCTCGCGGGCTCGCCGTTCGGTCCGCGCTCGAGCGAGACGTCAGACACCTCCACCACGACGGGCGCCTCTGTCGACGCGCCCATCGCAACTGCCGAGAGCGCGTCCGCACCGAACGCGTCTGCACCAAGTGCGCGCGTTCAACACGTGAACGCGCGTGTCGTGTCGTCTATTTTTTTTGTCGTCACACAGTTCGACGTTTCCGACCGACACAGACAGAGGGTGATACATCGTGATGCTTGGTGTTGCGGTCGCGCGAAACGGGGGTTCGTGACTCAGGCGCGCGACCCGAACCGGCGAGTGCGGAAAACGCTCGGGAAGATTTCTCTGACTGATTTTTTTTTTGTCCGATTTTTGCGCGTTTTTTTTTGCCGATATTCTTTATGACGACACAGTTATTATCTACCTATGGTCCCCACGACGCGCGCGGCCTTTTAGGCTCGGGGGACCAGAGCGTTTTCTCCGTCGGAGGCACGGAAACGAGACGTGCGTGATCGGCCAAGGGGGGTTCTCCCGTATGGGTTCTCCGCTCGGATGACAGACGAGTTTCCGGCGTCGGCGAGGAGGCGGCGACGCCGCCGAGAAGCGCTTCTCGGTCTTCGCGGAAAAAGTGCACGTGAAACATCTTCTCGCCGAAGCGTCCCGGCGGTCCCGCCGTCACCGCGGCGACGTCGCCGAGATGCTCCGCGAGCAACTCGTGCACGTTCCTGCGGTTCGGGTTCGAGCGCGGCTCGCCCGCGACGCGGAGCAACGCGTCCCGGAGCTCCTCGCCGGTGTCCGCGATGTACGCGAGGTACAGCTCGGGAAGCGTCATCTTCCACCGTCCGCGCGTCCCTCGAGTCGTTTCCCAGGCGCGCCACGCCCGCACAACCTCCGCCTGCAGACGAAGCGCGGCGTAGCGCGTCGCGCGTCGCGACGTGGACTCAGACTGACAAGGTGGGGTCTCGGGAGACGCCGCGCGCGTGTCGCCGTCGCGCGTGCGACCCGCGTCCGAGACGCGCGGCGAACCTGTCCGTCCGCCTTCGTCCGCTTCCGCGCACATTGTGAAATGACCTTTTAGAGCGCGCGCGAGAGACCGTCACGAGACGCCGACACGCGTCTCGCGCCGCGCGGTTCGCGACGGGCGCGGCTCGAGTCGCGGTCCTCGAGCGCGACGGCGCGGGCTCGGAGACGCGCGTGGTGCGCGTCGCGGTTTGGCGCGCGCGGCGATGACGCGCTTTCGGGTGCTCCCAGAACGCGACCGCTCGTCTTCTCTCAGCGACCCTTCAGTCCGTCTTTTCGCGGGCTTTTCGAGGCCATTTTCGGACATTTTCGGAGACTCGATGCGCGCGGGAGGTGCGCGGGAAACGTCCGCTCGACGGGTTTCGGAAACCGGAAAAACGCTCGATGCAACGGGTTTTTCCTAAAAAAAAAGGCGCCTCTCACATCAGACTAAAAACTCCTACGGTACGTTTGCGCTCCGGTATGCGAACTCACAGCAAGAGCGACGAAAACCGCTCCGGCGTGCACGCCACGACAATCACCCCCTCGTTCGTTTTCGCGTCGTCGTCCAACGACGCGTCCCCCGCGTCTCCTTCCTTCTCCCCGACGCTCGCCACCGCGGTGCGGCACTTCGGGCACTCGCGGCTGGTGCACAGCCACCGCTCGACGCACGCGCGGTGGAACAGGTGCGCGCACGCGGGCAGGCGCGCGAGCAGCTCTCCCGGGACGAACTCGCAGAGACACACCGCGCACTCCGAGTCGAACTCGAACGCGCGCCGTTTCGTTCGCGCGCCGCGACGAGCCGCCGCGTCCGACGAAAAGTCTTTTATTCCGTCCGTGCCGTACGACACGGACGGAATGCGCCGCAACGTCCGGGGAGACACGCCGCGTCTGTGCGGCGAGAACGCGGGGAAAACCTCTCCGTCGTCGTCGCCGTCTTCATCGGAGGAAAAAACGTCTTGGTCTGAAAAAAAGCCGCCCGGCTCTTCGCGGAGCGCGGCGAGCGCGTCGGCCGACGCGCTCGTCCGCGCCGCGCCCGTTCCCGGCACGAGCGGCGACCACGCATCCCGCCGCGCGTATCCTCTCCCCCACTCGCCCAGCGTGAGCGGCGGCCCGAACCGCCTCCGCGCGGCCGTTCCGGAGAGGTTCCCGGAGCGCAGGAGCCCGATTCGGGAACGGCGGTGCAGGTCTTCCCAGTACGCGTCCCACTCGCGCCTCGCCGCGGTTTCCGCGTCCGCCTCGCGG
>Ga0181600_10004682_pt1 | contig 10352 bp, 10 predicted proteins | sample 041ome_2_FD_132982 | JGI IMG/M metagenome (GOLD analysis project Ga0181600, IMG submission 132982) | Coastal salt marsh microbial communities from the Groves Creek Marsh, Skidaway Island, Georgia - 041406US metaG (megahit assembly) | ecosystem: Environmental > Aquatic > Marine > Intertidal zone... | reverse complement strand
CAAGCTGATCGGCCAAGCGGCGCCATTCATGCAAGGGTGCCGAAAACAGGTTGCCCGGCATCCGCGTGGCTTCGCGCGTCAGCAGGCCCGCCTGAAAGGAATTGCGCCCGGTGGGCATGGGCGAAAAGGTGTTTGTTTCGGTCGCAAGGCAGGCGATCAACAGTTTCACGGGGCGGTTCCTTGTTCTGTGGGGGCAAGTGCGGCGGCAAGATGCGCCACGGCATGCAGCAAAATCAGGCTGAACCCGACGGGCACGGCAATTGCGAAAACCGACATCGGCAGATCGACCGTTTCGGCCATCTGTTTTGCATTCCGCGCGACATAGCCCGATGCCATACGCCCATTCAGGCCATAGGCGCTATACCACAAGATCGGCGCGATAAAGATAATCGCCCCGCCTGCGCGGATCAGGGCAAACACCTTGCCCACCCCGCCTGTGCGTATGCGTGCCGCCGGGAAAAGCGAGGGGTCTGCATGGGCGCGAAACGCACAAGATGCGCCCAAAAGCCCGGCCCAAACCATCATGAAGCGGGCAAGCTCCTCGGTCCATGCGGGGGGTTGGTCAAGAATATAGCGCGCAGCCGCCTGCCAGCCTGCCAACAAGACCAGCGCCGCCACCGACAGCACCGCCCCCCAAAGGGCGATGCGGTCTGCAACCTCTGACAGCCGGTCAAGCCAACGGATCGCTGCGCGCATTGTCTTATTCCGCGATGGCCGCTTGCCAAGCAGCAAGCGCGCCTTCGGGCAGCGGAACCATGTTGTGCAGCGGCGCGCTGAGCGTCTTAAACTCGTTCCACGCGTCATCGCTTAACTCGGTCACTTCGATCCCTGCCGCACGCAGCGCGTCCAGCTCGGCCGAGCGGGTGGCAAGCCAGTCGCGGTTGGCCTTGGTGGCAACGGCGGCGGCATCCATCACGATTTTTTGCTGATCAGCAGACAGGCCCTGATACCAATCTTCCGAGATAATCACCGTCCGGCTGCCCAAGCCCACCTTGGCATTGGTGAAATACTTGATAAAGCCGGTGTGGCCAAACATGATGGGCACCATCGGCGGGTTCAAATAGCCATCGGCAATGCCGGTTTGCAGCGCGTTGGGCACTTCGTCCCAGGCCACGATTGTGCCATTGGTGCCCCACAATTTGTACACGCCAATCTGGTTTTCATCCAGCGCGCGCATGCGCAGATCGGCCATGTCAGCGGCCGAATTGACAGGCTTTTTCGTGTTAAAAATACCTGCCGATGCGCCCAGCGCGGCAATGGCGATCACGCGCACACCTTGCGGTGTTGTGCCGGCGTTGATCTTATCCAACATGCCCGCGTTCAGGCCGCGGTCAACCGCTGCCCAATCGGGAAAAAGATAGGGCAGCGTGATGGGAACGATATGGCCATCCAGCTTGCCCACGCCCTTGGTGTCTGACAAGGACACTTCCAAAAGCCCCTGCTGGACCTGATCCATTTTTTCCGCTTCCGCCCCCAATGCGCCGCGTTCGTATTCTTCGGCTGTCATGCCGTTGGCATTGAGATATTCGGCAAATGTATGCGCCCAAACATAGGTGCCCGAATTTTCCAGATCCTTCGCAGAATCTAGCGCAATCTTCACGGTCTGTGCAGACACTGGCGCAGCCAATGACAGGGCAACCGCCACGCTTATGGCCCCAAGGTTTTTCATGAAAGACATTGTTTTTCCTCCTCTGTTGGCCCATGTCGGGGCCTTTTTTCAGTTCCAAAGCCCCATGGTGCGGGGCAAAAATAAGGTGATCTCGGGCACAAAGACCAAGACACCCAAAACAACGATTTGCACCAAAACAAACGGGATCACGGCGCGCGCCAGCGTCCAGTAGTTCAGCCCTGTCACGGTAGAGACGATCAGCAAACACCCCCCCATTGGGGGCGAGACCAGCCCGATTGTTAGGTTAAAGCAGATCACGATGCCCAGATGCACAGGATCGGCCCCTTGGGCCAATGCAACCGGGGCAACCAAGGGCACCAACAGCGCCAGCGCCATGGGAATATCCAAAAACATGCCCGCCAGAATGAACAGCAGGTTCATCGCCAGCATAAACCCAACAGGGCCTAGGCCCAGATCGGTTATCAGCCCCGAAATCGCCTGCGGCACACGTTCAAGCGAGGCCAGATGCCCAAAGGCGGCAATGGCGCTGAGCACGACAAAGATCGACCCTGTCAACATCGCCGTGCGACGGATGCTTTCAAAAACCGCCGCGCGGCTAAGACCCTCGTAGAAAAACGCAGCCAAGCCGGCCACCACAACAGCCACCGCTGCCGCCTCGGTCGGTGTCATCCAGCCAAAAACGATCCCGCCAACGATGATCACGGGCAGCAACAGCGCTGGCAGGGCACGAAAAATGGCGGGCAGCACGGCCGGGGCCTCGCCTTTTTCGATCCGTGGGTGATTGTCGCGCATGGCGTAAAACGCATTCAGCGCAAACAGGGCCGAGGCCAGCAGCAGCCCGGGCAAAATGCCCGCAACAAACAACGCCGCAACCGAGGTTTGCATGATGGCGCCGTAAAAGATGAGAATGATCGAGGGCGGCACAATCGGGCCAATGATCGACGAGGCCGCGGTAATGGCGCCGGCATAAAGCTTTGTGTAGCCGCGCTGCTCCATGGCTGGCACCAGCGTGTTCGACAACGAGGCCGCATCGGCAATGGCCGACCCCGAAATGCCAGCAAAAAACACCGATGTCATGATGTTCACATGCCCCAGCCCACCACGGACCCGCCCCACAAGGGCCATAGACACATCAATCAGCGCCTTGGTCACGCCGCCACGGTTCATCAACTCGCCCGCAAGAATGAACAGCGGCATCGACAGCAGGGCAAACACACTGATTTGCGAAAAAACTTTTTGCGGCAAAATCGCAAGGTAGCGCTGGTTTTCGGTTAGGATAAACGACACCACCGCCGTGCCACCCACCACATATGCCAGCCCCAACCCCGAGGCCAAAAAACCCGCCAAAAACAGTGGCACCACCCACATCATTGGCCAAGGCCCGCGCGGGCCGGGCAGATGCTGGCCGGATCTAGGTTTTCGGCAAGAATATGCGCCGGCACGGCTGCGCCGCGCAATTCAGCAGCCGCATATTGGGCAATGCCCGGGGCCGATTGAATGCCATAGCCACCTTGGCCTGCCAGCCAGTAAAACCCGTCAACTTGTTTCGAAAACCCAACCACGGGCGCCTTATCGGCCACAAAGCTGCGCAAGCCCGCCCATGGGCTTTCGACGCGTTTTACGCAAACACCGAAAGCGCGTTCGATCCGGTCAACGCAGATGGCTATGTCCATCTCGTCGGGCTGAACATCGCAAGGCGGCTCGGGGTCTTCATTGGCCGGGGACACCAGCAATTTGCCGGCATCGGGCTTAAGGTAAAACTGTTCTTCGATATCAATTGTCAGCGGCAGCTTGCGCAGGTCTATGCCATCTGGGGCGTCGATCATCAGCGCGGTGCGCCGCTTTGGGGTTAGGCCAATGCGTTCGGCGCCGGCCATTTGGCCCAGCGCATCGGCCCAAGCCCCAGCTGCATTTACCACCACCGGGGCCGCAATGGCGCCTTGCGGGGTTTCTATCTGCCAAAGGTCTGCCACCCGCGACAGCGCGGTTACACCAGCCCGGGTGATCAGAACGCCGCCATGGGCCTTGAACATGCGCAAATAGCCCTGATGCAGGGCGGCCACGTCAATTTCAGACGTGCCCGTATCCCACAGCGCTGCCGCGGCATAGCCTGCGCGCAACAGCGGCAAGCGCTCTTGCAGCTCGGCCCCGGTAACGCGGTGCACCGTTTTTGCATCTGCCAGGTCTTGCTGCATCGCCTCTAGATGGTGCAACTGGTCTGTGCGGGCAATGAAGGCGGCATCGATCGGCGACAGCAATGGCCGCTGGCAAAACCCATCTGGGGGGGTTTGGAAAAACCCCAGCGCCGCGCGGGTCAATGCGCGAATGGGCTGCGGGCCGTAGATGGGGGAATACACCGCCGCCGAACGCCCGGTGGTGTGATAGCCCGGCTGGCTTTCTTGTTCCAAAAGCACCGTGCGAATGCCTGCGCCCGATAGCTCTGCCGCGACAGAGGCACCCGCGATGCCCGCGCCAATGACAGCGATATCAAAGAATGTGCCAGTTTCGGCCAACGCGGCATCCCCACAAACTGATTCAATTTGCCTTATCGAGCTTTAGGCTACATATTTTTCCAATCGGAAAACAAGAAAAATTTTCCAATAGGAAAACTGATGCAGACGCTTATCAAAATGCTAGAGCCCAGCGCCATTGCCTCGGAGGCCGATTTGGGCACCCGCGTGCGTGACATTCGCAAGTCGCGCGGATGGACGCTGAAAGAGGTTGCCCTGCGCACTGGCTTGGCAATTTCCACGATCTCGAAAATGGAACGCGGGGAAATATCGCTGACCTATGATCGTTTCATGCGGCTGGCCCAGGGGCTGGGACTGGACGTTGGGGAATTGTTCGATTCCAACGCCGAGGGGTTCACCATGGGTACGGTTTCCATCACCCGTGCGGGTGGGGCACCGCTGCACCGTTCGGAAACTTATGACTATGGCATGCTGGCCTCGGGGGTTAGCGGCAAGCATATGGTGCCCATGGTTGGGCGCATCAAAGCGCATAGTTTTTCCAAATTCGAAGACCATATCGCGCACCCCGGGGAAGAGTTTATCTACGTGCTAGAGGGCGCGATCACGGTATACCTAAAAGGCAAAGACCCCATTTCTTTGGCCAAGGGCGATAGCATCTATTTCGACAGTGGCATCGGGCATGCCTATGTGTCGACCTCTGACGAAGATGCCACCGTTCTTGGCGTGTGCTGGAAGCCGGGATAAGGCCAGCATGAAGGCCTTCGTTCAGATGGAGCACCTCGCCTGCACGCTGGATCAGTTGCGCCTGATGGGCGGGGGCATTCAAAACCTGTCCCGCGCGCCCATGATCAAAGAGGTCTTAAAAGGCGAACGAAACAGCCTAATCCCCTTTTCGCTTTGCGCCGAGACAATGGAAGAAGCAGCCACGCTGCTGGGCCGGTCGGATTTTGGAATTTTGGTGGCCAAGAAGCGCCTAGAGCTGGGCTATGGGCATGAAATCATCGCCTTTGCCCAATCGTGCCGGACGCTGGAAGATGCTTTGCGCGGCATCACAAACAGCCTGCGCGTGCGAACAAAGGGCATGAGCTACCGGCTAGAGGTCTATGGCGATACGGCAGGCGTTTTGCGTGTCACCCCGCCCGAGTTTGCAGGCCGGTACCCACAGGCGTCTTTGGCGTGGGCAATGACCGTGATCAACACCTTTCGGCGCATTACCGGCAATCTTTGGTCGCCAGATCTGTTTACCCTTGTCGGCAAACGTTTGGACAATGTGCCCAATATCGAACGTCAGCTTGGCTGTCGGCTGCAATTCAATGCGGAAATGGAAGGGCTATTTTTTGATGCCCGTCACTTGGCCATCGTGCTGCCAGCTTGGGACAACTTGTTAAACGGGCTACTCAAAGAATATCTTGAATCCAAATACCACGCGGACGATCATGATTTTGTCGGCACGGTTACCGCGCAGATCGGGGCCTGCCTGGCCAGCGGACGGTGCGATATTGGCTATGTTTCGGCCCAATTGGGGCTAAAGCCCCGAACCTTTCAGCTAAGGCTGAAAGACCATGGCACCACGTTTTCGCAATTGCTGGGCAAGGCCCGTTTCGAGCTGGCCGAAACATTGTTGAAGCAAAGCGATATTTCGATGACAGAAATCGCCGAGCGGCTGGGCTACCGCGAGCTAAGCGCATTTTCGCGTGCTTTCAAAATGGCCTATGGCGTGGCCCCCAGCGCGTGGCGCGCCTAAGCACCACGCCGGCACAGGCCACCGGCAATTTGCGCAAAATGTCAAATGCAATGCGCCAAATGATAAGCCCTTAGGGTGTTGTCCTGCCATCTTCGGGGATGAGGCACATGGTGCCATCCTAGATCATCCAGCAGGAAGCCTGAAATCACTATGAGTTCCCCATTCAACTTTGACCGCGTCGTGCTGTCTGATGCCTACGACCCCCTTAGGCAAGAAGTACGTGAATTTGTCAGCCCCTTTCGGGACACATGGTCTGGCTGGAAAATCGCGCATACCTGGGGTGGGATCGACAAAGAGTTTTCAAAAGCCGTCGGCGCCAAGGGTTGGATTGGCATGACCTGGCCAAAGAAATACGGCGGCGCGGAACGCTCGCAATTCGAGCGCTACGTTGTTGTCGAGGAATTGATCGCCGCCGGCGCCCCGCTTGCCGCGCATTGGGTGGGCGACCGCCAGACCGGCCCTTTGTTGATGCGCTATGGCAGCGAAGATCTGCGGCAATCGCTGCTGCCCAGAATCGTCAGCGGTGAACTGACGTTTTGCATCGGCCTAAGCGAGCCAAATTCCGGGTCAGATCTGGCCTCGGTGCGCTCGAAGGCTGAAAAGGTCGAGGGCGGCTACCGCCTGAATGGCCAGAAAATCTGGACCAGTGGCGCCCATGTCAGCGACTTTATGATTGGCCTGTTCCGTTCGGGCACAGATAAAGACGCGCCAAAACACGCCGGTTTGTCGCAATTCCTGATCGACATGCGTTCAAGCGGGCTATCGGTGCGCCCGATCACCGATTTGACAGGCGAACACCATTTTAACGAGGTGCATTTCGACAATGTCTTTGTGCCCGACAATCACCTGATCGGCGAAGAGGGGAACGCCTGGAAACAGGTCGTCTCGGAACTGGCTTTTGAACGCAGCCAGCCAGACCGCTTTTTAAGCTGCTTTGTTTTGCTGCCCATGCTGATTGACGAACTGGGCACGCCCGACCGCCTTGCCAAACGCCGCGTTGGCGAAAGCGTGGCAGACCTGATCGTGCTGCGCGAAATGTCACTGTCTATTCTTGGCCAGCTCGAGGCGGGCAAGGTGCCCGCCCAAGAGGCGGCGCTGGTCAAGGATTTGGGCAATACATACGAGCAAAAACAGCCCGCCTTGGTGCGTGAACTGATCGATGCCGCGCATGATATCAGGCCATCACACACCCTAAGCGATGCCTTGGGCTACCTCACCCAAAGCGTTCCAAGCTACTCGCTGCGCGGGGGCACCCGGGAAATTCTACGCGGAATAATTGCAAAAGGGTTGGGCCTGAAATGACCACCGAAACCGATATTGCCAGCCTGATTTCCCAACAGCTTGATCGGTTGCTTGCCGCCCAAGTGACCCCCGAGAAACGTAAAGCCGTTGAAAGTGGCCAGTTTGATACCGCGCTGTGGCAAGAGTGCGAGGCCCTTGGCCTGACCGGGGCCTTGGTGCCCGAAAGCGCCGGGGGGGCGGGCTTAAGCTGGGCAGATATTGCCCCCAGCCTGATGGTGCTGGGCAAACATGCAGCGCCCGTGCCCCTTGGCGAAACGCTTGTTGCCAACCATGTCTTAAGCGCGGCCGGCATGGCCATGGTTGCAGGCCCCGTGGCCACAGGTTTCGATATGCTGACGCTGGATGCACAAGGTGTGCTGCACGGCGCCGCGAAAAGCGTCAATTGGGCGCCCGTATGCCCACATATTATCGTGCTGGCCCAACATCAGGGGCAAACACATCTGTGCCTGTTGCGCAGCAGCGATCTGCGCTTGGCGGCGGTCAACACGCTGTCCCGCGAACCGGCGGCGGATGTGGCCTGCGACGGGGTCAAACCCATCGCCACAGCTGCGCTGCCAGAGGGGTTTAGCCAAACAACCCTGCTGGCCCATTTCGCCGTGTTACACACAGCCCAAATTGCCGGCGCGCTGGGGCATATGCTGGCGCTATGCGTTCAATATGCCAATGATCGCGTGCAGTTCGAGCGCCCGATTGCCAAATTTCAGGCCATTCAGCACGCGCTTGCGCAACTGGCCTCGGAAGCGGCGGCCAGTCAGGCCGCGGCAGGGTTTGCCTGCAGCAAGGCCGACGCACAGGCCATTGAACACGGGGCAATGGTGGGCATGTCGCGCGCGGGGCGTGCCGCCACGCTGGGTGCCGAAATCGCCCATCAGGTCTTTGGCGCGATCGGCTTCACCGATGAGCATTCTTTGCACTATTTCACGCGCCGCCTGTGGCAATGGCGCGCTTCAGCGCGCAGCGACCAATGGTGGTCTGAACAATTGGGCGCAAAGGTAATTTCCGCAGGCGGGGGCGCAGTATGGCCAAATATCGTTGCAGCATAGCGGCCATCGGGCCGGTCTGCGCGCCGTCCGCGCTGGGGTTTTCCAAAACGCCTGACTTGTTTTCTACGCGTCCCGCGGGGCACATGGCTGCCCCCTGCCACCCAAAGGAGGGCCCACGCAAATGAGCCGCACCCCACAAAACGAAATCAAAGTCAGCAGGGTTGGCTTTGTTGGTATTGTCGAAATCGACCGCGCGCCGCTGAACTTTTTTGATGTCACGCTGATAGACACGCTGGTTGCGCAGATGCAGGCCTTGGATGCCGATCCTGATTGCCGCGCCATCGTTTTGGCGGCGGCGGGCAAAGTGTTTTGCGCCGGGGCAGACTTTGGCGGCGGGGTAGACCCAGATGCAGGCCTGAAGATGGCCGAGGCCTTATACGGCAACGCCCTGCGATTGTTCGAAATTGCCACGCCCATTGTGGCCGCCGTTCAAGGGCCTGCCATTGGCGGGGGGCTTGGGCTGGCACTTACCGCCGATTTCCGCATTGCCAGCGAGGCATCGCGCTTTTCGGCCAATTTTGCCGTGCTGGGCATGCATTGTGGTTTCGCAATTAGCGCCACGCTTCCGCGTGTTGTGGGCAAAAACGCAGCCGCAATGATGCTGTACACGGGGCGGCGGCTAAACGGGGCCGAGGCCCACCAGATCGGGCTGGCAGATCAGCTGGTCGAGGCAGGAAAAGAGCGCGAGGCCGCGCTGGCACTGGCCACCGAGATTGCCGCAAATGCGCCCATCGCCGTGCAGGACATGCGCCGCACCCAGCGCGCAGGGCTGGCCGACGAGGTGCGCCGCACGCTTGCCCATGAACTGGCGCAACAGCGCAGCCACATGGCCACTGCCGATTTTCGCGAAGGCATCCGCGCCGCATCAAAGCGCGAAACACCCAAATTTTTGGGTATCTAAAGGGGGCTGTGATGGCACATCAGTTTCAAGGGCCATTGGCTGGGCTACGGGTGGTTGACCTGACCCGCGTTTACGCAGGCCCGCTGTGCACCTAAACCTTGGCCGACCAGGGCGCCGACGTGATCAAGGTGGAACCGCCCATTGGCGATGAAACCCGCAACTGGGGTGTGCGCCTTGACGAAGACCGCTCGACCTATTTCAACGGGCTGAACCGCAACAAACGTTCGGTCGCGCTGGACCTAAGCTGCGAGGCGGGGCGCACAGCCTTGTTAAAGCTGCTCGAAGGGGCAGATGTGCTTATTCACAACTTCAAGCTGGGCACCCTGCCAAAATGGGGGCTGGGCTACGAAGATGTGTTGTCCAAACGCTTTCCGAAACTGGTTCAATGCACCATCACCGGTTTTGGCAGCACGGGCCCCTTGGCTGGCATGGCAGGCTATGATGTTGCGGTGCAGGGCTTTGTTGGGCTGGCCTCGATCAATGGCGAAGCGGGCAGCGATGGCACCAAGATCGGCTTGCCGTTGATCGACCATGCCACCGGGCTTGCCGCTGTTAACGCCATTTTGATGGCGCTGCTGGAACGCGTGCAATCGGGCAAGGGCCAGCATGTCGGGGTCAGCCTGTATAATACCGGCCTAACCATGCTGCACCCGGCCGCGGCCGGCTGGATGGCAACGGGCAAAGTGCCGCGCCCCACCGGCAATACCGAACATTGGGTGGCCCCCTATGGCGCCTATGCTTGCGCCGATGGCAAGGTGTTTACCGGCGCGGGCAACGACCGCTCTTTTGCCAAGTTGATGCATGTGCTTGGCGCACCCGAAGCCGCCGAAGACCCGCGTTTCAAAACCAATGCTGAACGTGTTGCAAACCGCGAAGCGCTGGATGCAACCATCACCGCCTGCACGCAGCACCGCTCGTCCAACGAGGTGGCGATGGAGATTTTGAACGCAGGCCTAGCGGCGGGGCCATTTCTGAACCTAGAGCAGGTGTTCACGCACCCCCCAGTCGAAGCCCACGGCATGGTAATTCAGACGCCCGACTATCACGGCACGGGCCTGCCGATGACCTTCCTGCGCACGCCCGGCGCCTTTCACGCCCCGCCACCCCATTTCGCCGCCCATACCGACGAGGTCTTTGCCGAGGCAGGGCTGGCCGCCGAAGATATCGCACAGCTAGAAGCGACAGGCGGCATCATCCGCGACCGCAGCCCCATCGTGGCCGATACACGGAAACGCGCATGATGCAGGCGGCGCGCGATCAT
>Ga0181600_10004673_pt1 | contig 10366 bp, 7 predicted proteins | sample 041ome_2_FD_132982 | JGI IMG/M metagenome (GOLD analysis project Ga0181600, IMG submission 132982) | Coastal salt marsh microbial communities from the Groves Creek Marsh, Skidaway Island, Georgia - 041406US metaG (megahit assembly) | ecosystem: Environmental > Aquatic > Marine > Intertidal zone... | reverse complement strand
TTCGCCACCGAACGGCGTCGTCGTCGACCGACGGACGCGGACGCGGAGTGAGTCGCTCGTCGTAACGGCTTTCCGTGCGAACCGCGAACCGGGCGACGCGCGGCGGCGTTCGCGCCGACGACGACCCTCGACGGCGACGTCCCGGCGGGGGTGTTCGCGGCGTTCGCGACGCGCGCGGTGACGACGCGCATGCCGACTCGCTCGCTCGATGCACCGCGCGATGGTTTGTGTCGCCCACGCGTCAGACCTCGACGACGCGCGCTTCGGCCGACCGTCGGTCGATCTCGCGCATGACTCGCGACGACGGCGAACGGGGAGGAGAGCGGGGAGGAGAACGGCGCCTGCTCGCCGTCGGGTTCGAGGGATCGGCGAATAAGATCGGCGTCGGCGTCGTGTCCTCGGATGGTGAAATTTTGTCAAATCCGCGGAAAACGTACGTGACGCCCGTCGGCACGGGGTTTTTACCGAGAGAGACGGCGAAACATCACCAGAGCGTCGTGGTTGAGCTCACAGAGCGGGCGCTGCGCGAAGCCGGGGGTTTACGCGTCGAGGATATCGATGTGGTGTGTTTTACAAAAGGACCCGGGATGGGGGCGCCGTTGACCTCGACGGCGGCGTGCGCGAGAACGCTGGCGTTGCTGTACGATAAACCCATGGTTGGGGTGAATCACTGCGTGGCGCACATAGAGATGGGGCGGTTGGTCACCGGGGCGGAGAATCCGGTGATTCTGTACGTTTCTGGTGGGAACACGCAGGTTATCGCGTACAACGAGCAGAGGTACAGAATTTTCGGGGAAACCATCGACATCGCCGTCGGAAACATGTTGGACCGGTTCGCTCGGGTTTGTGGGTTGAGTAACGACCCAGCGCCCGGTTATAACATTGAACAAGAGGCGAAAAAAGGGAAAAAGTTTATAGAGGGTCCGTACGGCGTCAAGGGGATGGATGTTAACCTGAGCGGGATTCTTACGTTTTACGAATCGTACGCCATCGAGCACTTGGGAAAGGGCGAAGTGACCGCCGCAGATTTGTGCTTTTCGATGCAAGAGACGGTGTTTTCGATGATGGTTGAAATCACGGAACGCGCGATGGCACACACGAACGCCAAGGATGTTTTAATCGTCGGTGGAGTGGGGTGTAATTTGCGATTGCAAGAGATGATGGCGGTGATGGCGTCAGAGCGAGGAGGAAAACTCTACGGCTTGGATGAAAACGGGCGGATGGACGATCGCTTTTGCATCGATAACGGAGCGATGATTGCTTATACCGGGTTGTTGCAGTACCTCAACGGGGAGACGACACCGTTGGAAGAAACACAGTGCACTCAGAGGTTCCGCACGGATGAAGTTTTGGTGACTTGGCGCGACAAGGGCGTCAAGAGAGCGGCGGAAGGATCGCCTTAGATGACGATAGAAGACTAGAACAACTATTGATTTTACAACAATAATATAATATCTCGGATATCTACGCTACCGCGGTCGCCGTGTCCACGACGGCGCCGTCGTTTTCCTCTAGAATTTTCGTCACGGCGTCGCTCGTCGCGTATCGCAGAGCGCCAGAAAAATTGGCCATGGCGAACCCTCCTTCACCCTTGTGCGCCTGAGATAGCAAAGAGTGGAAAGTGTCGATGTACTTGTCGAGAGAATGCGCCATTTTCGGTTGCGCGCGCGCAATCGCGACGACAAAGATGCTCAAAAGCTCGTCGGCGCCGATGATGCCCTCAGAGGCGCTCTGCACGCGACGAACGACGACTGAAATTTGGTGCGCCATGTGCGCCGGACAAGTGAGCTCGTGCAACGTTTTAATCGCGTGTATCAACTCCTCGTCACCCACGATTGGTTCGCACTTTTCATCGAGGCCGAAAACTTCGAGCGGAAGCGCCGCGACGAGCTCCAAGCGCTGCCTCGTCGCCTCGTCGTCTTCGGCAAAGATGTGCGAGACGCCGTGCGCCAGCAGCTTGTGCTGTAACCCGCCCAAGACGTAGCCTTCGACGACGTTCAAGAGACACTCACGATGCCTCGGCGTCGTCGCACAGCTCTCAAAGTGTCCTCCCGCGGAGAGAAGAGCGTTGAGAAAGACTTCGCACATGTTGACGGCGCTCCGTCGCCAAAATTCCAGCAAATCATCCGCCTCGAAAGCTTCGCCGTTCGCATCCTTAACCTTTGTTCTCACCACCCAACGCTCCATGCGTTCATCCATCGCTCTGCACACGACTTGCGCTTCACGCAGCGACCGCAAAACCCTTCTACAATCGTCAGCGGAGACGTACGCGCCGGGGTCTCCCCACAACCTTTGCATCGTCGTCGCTCGCTCATCCGTCTCAGACTCCCCCGTCACCTCGACGCGTCGCCCGGGAAACACGTTCGGCATCGAGCGAGACGTCACCTCCGCCTCGCCATCGAACGCATCCGCTTCCTCGCCGTCGTCACCGAAAAAATACCCGCCGCTACCGCCGCCACCGCCGCTCAGCGACGACGTCCTTCGTCCTTCGCCGCCGCCGCTCGTCGTCTTTGTCTTTGTCTTCGTCGGCGTCAGCACCACCTCCATCTCCTGCTCCACCCCGAGATCTATGTTGCGTAAATTCTTCGCCCCCGTCGGCGTGCCTCCTTTCCCTCGCCTCGCGTCGTCCCAATCCTCGTCGTCTTCCGCGATCAGCGCGTCCCAGAGCGACGCCAACCAACCGCTCAGCGTCGTCTCCGCGGGCGTCGCGTTTCGTCTCGGTGAACCCCGCGCGCGCGCGCGACGACGACGACCCGACGACGCGGACCCATCGAGCGCGGCGGTGGCGCGTCCACTTTTCGCCCCGCTCTCACCGCTCGGCGCCTCACTCGTCCACTCGCCGGCGGTCGCGTCGTTCGTCTTCACTCCACCGGCGCGGAGATTGGTGTTGGCGCGCGACGACGCCGACGGACGTTCGTCGTCGTCGTCGCCGTCGTCGTCGTCGTCGAGGAATATCGACGCCAATCGATCCATACCGAAACGATGATGCTTCTCGTCTCGTTTCGTTTCGTTTCGCGTCGAGTCGCCGTCGCGTCGATGAGTGAGGCGGGTCGTCGAGCCGGGTTGATGAGTCTCGTCGCGTCGCTCTTACATTTCAGTCTCCTAATACAACACTAGAATCCGCCCCGTTTCTTGGACGCGCTCTCGGCGAGTAGATGGCCTGCTTGAAAACTAGAGTCTCTTATGTGTGGGCGTATCATCCAAACGATCGATCGGTCGATCGAGACCGAGTACCTCGGCTCGCTCGACGCGACGGATCGCTAATGGGTGTGAAAAAACCAACAAGACGCCTTCACGTCGCGTTCATCCGCTTAGACGATGACGGTGGAGATGGCGTGGATGAGGCCGTTGTCAACCTTGATGTCGTTCTTCTTGAAGGACAAGCCGGCGGTGGAAACCTTCTTGCCAGAGACCATCTCGACTTCAGCCGGGAGGCTAGCCTTGTCAAACTTACCCTTGGCGACGTGGTTGAGGACGACATCCTTGAGGCCGTCGTAGGTCATGAGGTCAAGCTTGGAGAGACCTTGCGCCTTGGCAAAGTCGCCCATGGCGTCGTCGTTCGGCGCGAAAACCGTCACCGGACCTTCCGCGGTGAATTCACCGGAAGTACCAGTCTATCGAGAAGAAGAAAACGAAACGCGCTCGCCGTCAGTCCCCGAACGCGATTAACGACGAAAAGTATCCCCGAAGAGTCGCGCGCGCCCCCCTCCGCGTTTCAATCGCGCCGCTCGACGCGCCGCTCGACGCGCTTCTCAACGCGCGCGCACACATCATAAACCGTCGTCCGTCATCCGTCACCCATCCCGCGCGCCGTCGGGGGACATTTAACACCCGTCGCGCGCGTCCGACCCGACCCGAGCCAAGCCCCCCTCTTTTTCGCGGATAAGGATTTCAGTGAAGAACCGATCGATCGATCGATCGATCGCGTCGCGTCGCGTCGCGCGTACCTTGGTGATGGCGGCACCGAAGAGGGAGTAGGACGCAGCCTTACCGATCATACCTATCCGTCCGCGCGCGCGTCGTCGATCCGTCCGTCAGTCCAACCATTCATCCATCCATCCATCCATCCGAGTCACTTTCATCCATCCGAGTCACATCCATCCATCCATCCATCCATCCATCCATCGATCCGTCGCGCGTCGTCCGATCCGTACCGTAAGCGTCGTTGCCGAAGACCGGCGCGCCTTCTTCACCACCCTTGGAGTTCTTACGAACGACGGTGGCGCCGCGGCGCGCGGTCGTCTTCGTCGTCGAGGTGACGACGACGGTGGTCGTCTTTTGCGTTCGGGCGGCGAGCATGTTTGGCGTGTCCTGCGTCTGTTGCGGGGTAGAGTGACGTCGACGTCGGCGTGTCCCGATCGGGTGTCCCGATATCGGACGAAAGTCGGACGAATGTGTCCCGATATCGGACGAATGGGCGAATGGGTGTCCCGATATGGGTGTCCCGATCGGGCGAATGGGTGTCCCGATCGGACGTGATTTACGAGTCGTGACTCGTCGAATGTGACGACGCGGGCGGGTGTCCCGATCGGGCGGACGGGCGCATGGGCGAATGGGTGTCCCGATCGGGCGCATGGGCGAATGGGTGTGTCCCGATCGGACCGACGGACCGACCGACCGACCGATCGGACCGACGGACTCGAATGCGAATGCGAATGCGACGACAGTCGCGCGCGCGAACGGAACCGCACGCACCCCGCGCCCGCGGACGACGACGACGCCGGAGCGCGGACTCGGATTCGGACGGAGATAGCGTCTCGAGCGCGTTCGCGAAAGACCGACGACGACGACCGACGACGACGAGGACGACGACGAGGACAAACTCGCTCGATTCCTTCCGTCCCCTCTGAGGCGAAACGGAATTGTGTTGCGGATTCGATTCGGGTGATTGTCGGGTGATTGGAGCGATCGATCGCGGGGGCGAGGATCGAATTCGACGAGGGCGAACGAGGCGAGGGGGGCGTCGCGACGCGCGAGGACGAGGGGGGAAGGCTGGCGAAGAGCGAGAGCGCGCGCGAGGCGAGCGAGGAGGAATAGAGTAATCAAATCAATCAACCATGGTCGCCGTCACCGGGACGCGATCGTCGATGGGGAACGACGAGGAGGCGAGACTGCGGAAACAAATAAAGGATCGGAAAGATACGCTTAAAACGGTTTCGAAACGCGCGAGAGGGAGGTTGAAGACGTCGTTGCACACGTTCGCCGAGAACGTGGAGGACGATTCCGACGAATCGACGACGCGCGCGGCGAGCGCGGGGACGAGGTTGAAAGCGATGTCGATGGATGCGCTCGTCTCTTTGCATCCACGCGAAGCGGTGAAACAGTTGCAACATCTTGGAGGAGCGATTCGTGAAAATTTCAAGGATATGACGTCAAAGGCGCGCTCTACTCGGGCTTGGGTGAGAAAGGCGTGGCGAGAGGGGAAACTGTATCATCAGATTTTGGTCCGCACCGTCATTTCGCTCGAGTTTAAGCGTTTGATCGATGAGAGGAGGTTTGCAGCGCTCGATTACGTTTTTGCTACTGTGCCAGACAACGTAGGTGACGCGGAGATTGAGCGGGCAATGGAGACGTTCGACGCTACGGTGAAGTATTTCACGGCGGAGCGCGAGAAAATTATGCGTTTCGAGCAGAAAAAGGCGGCAATCAAGGCGGCGAAGCGCACCGCCTACGTTCAGGCTATCAATCAAGTGAATAGCCCACCACCGGAGTTCAAATTTTCCTTTGTCAAGACTGAAAGAGCATCCATCTTGTCAGAAGTAGAAGGGGTGGAACCTACGAGCCAGGTGACCCGTCAGCTCGACGCCGTGTACGACGAAGCAGACGAGGAAGATCGGGAGAGACGACGTGAGGAAGGAGAAGAAGACGAAGAAGACGAAGAAGACATCGCAGCAGACGCGGATGTGTCTGAAGAAGATGAAGAGTACGAGGAGCTGGAATACGAGATGAAACACTCTCCGTTCTTGAGGACGTCGAGCGGGAAGGACATCTTCCATACATCTTTTGCGAGATCCAAGGACAACAAAAGACGAGGGTCAAAACTCGCACAGGATGCAGATAAAATCGGACACGCTGTCAACGTCACTGATGTCACGCGCGATTTGAGTACATTGGCGAAAGCGATGCTGTCAGAGTCTGATGAAGTTGTCCAGACGAGCGCGAAAAAGGTGAACGATCCCAACAAAAGTTTGAGCTTCAGATCGGACGTATCCGACAGTGAGTTTCACGACGACGACGACGATGAAGACTTCTCCGCATTCGGTCGCGCCGTGAATGACTTGTCAAATAAAGACTTGCGAGCGACAATTGTGCGTTTAGTGCGCACATCCACTTGGCACATGTTTGAAGACGCCAACAGCTCACGCACGGCGTACTTTGTGGCAGTTTTCTTCATCACCTTGATTTGTGTTTCATCTCTGGTGTTTTGTCTCGAGACTTTGCCTAGATATGATAACGACCCGAAAGCGCAAGATGCGTTCTACGCAGTGGAAGTCTTCGCCGCCGTCATGTTTACGATCGAGTACGTCGTTCGATCGTTGTGCTGTCCAAACTGGCGACGATTTGTCATTCAGCCTCTCAACATTGTTGATTTGGTTGCAGTCTTGCCCTTCTATCTCGAGCTCATGATGCCCATGAGCGTCGCAGGTATTCAAATTTTGCGGACTATTCGCCTGGTTCGTGTACTGCGAATCTTAAGGCTCGGTGTCAAGTTTGGACGCCTCGCCATCATTGGACAATCTATAAACGAGTGCTTGGATATGCTCCTGGTATCCATCGCCATTGCTTCGGTTTCCATCGTCATCTTCTCCACGCTCATTTACTATGCCGAGCATGGAGAATACATCGAGTCGCTCGACATATATGCACGATCGACTGACGTAGCTTGCGACGGCCTAGCCGCCGACGCGACAACAATCTACAACAGTGATGGTTCTCTCGTCAGCCAGTGTCAGTACGTTGAGAGCCCATATAAGAGTATTCCGGCGAGTTTTTGGTGGGCGATAGTCACTCTCATGACTGTAGGATACGGAGATCACGTCCCATCAACAGCCTGGGGAAAGTTTGTAGCTTGCCTCACGATGGTCGTGTCTGTGCTTCTGCTTGCTCTTCCTATATCTGTCATCGGAACTGAGTTTACGCGCAGATGGCTCGATTGGAAGTCTGAATCCGAGTTCGACAAAGAGAAAAAACTTCTTTCCCCTAGGTTTCACAAGTTGTTGCGTGCCTTGCGACTTCAACTGCGGGCAGCCCAAGACGCACAAGTAGACATGCGATCACGAGCCATGGAACTCGACGATAGGATCCAAACCATCAAAGCGCTTGTTCAGCGGCGAAACTCTGAAACCGCGTTCTTGAAACGCAAGATTGCGGCGAGGACGAATTTCAAAACTAGCCTGGACAAGACGGAAGCGCAACTAGAAATGGATGATTTAGACGCAGAAATGCATGCGATGTTTGCGGCGCATCGTGATTACAGATCCGTGGCTCGCGAGGTAGACACGATTTGGGGAGGCACCAAGCTGAAGAGATTTACTGAGTTTTTGATTTCTGCAGAGCACGTGTTGGATGGCCTTTGCGGGGATGATTTTGACTTGGTGACTCAAGAGCTCGACTCATTGTTCTTCGAGGTATGGCGTGTTCGGGCAAAGCTGTGTCATACTTTCAAACCGAGTGTCAAAGGTAAAAAGAAGGTCAAGAAAGCCGTGGACGCAATTCGACTCGGCATCAGGACTGGACTCATCAGCAGACAGGAACCAGCCAAGGCGAGTGAAGCCGCACCGTGATGTTCTCGATTTGTTTTTGATAACATAATAACTAGTAAGTATCAAATCTAACTCCCGGACCTCTACTAAAGCGCGTACAGCATCACCTTAGATGGATCTGAGTTGAACTGGTACTCCAACGAAATGTCGTAGGATCGCGGCCTCTTTGATTTCACCATGGAGATCCGTCCAGTAATTTTGCTCCCCGCTACTAATTTAAGCGCTTCTGAAAAGTGTAACATCGTTTGAACCCAGTGTGTTTTCAAAGCGTTCGGATGCGTGGAAAGCATAACCGGATGCTCCGCACAGAACCGTTTTGAAAATTCGGTGTCAAACCAGAGCACGACGCCGTGCGTCTCTTCTCCTTCACGTCCCGCCTGAGGAGTCAAAGTGAATTCCGTGGTGAATTCCGTGTCAGCTATGGAGCAGGTGGCTAAATCTAGCTCACACACTTGGATACTATCGGTTGTCAGATGTTTACCCTCGCAATGCGTAACCACGGCGGTTTTCAGTGCGCCTTCGTGCAACTGTCGAGCAACCTCGGGCATCTGAAAGTTGTATACATCGTCCCAAAATGGAAAGCTGGTCGCGGCGCGATCGAAACCTGCGATGTGAATCGTTGCGATGTCAGGCAAGACTGCGCCACCAGGCTTGAGATATCGATCTCTCGCCACGAGCACAGTATCGAGCATCGACTCGAATAGCAATCCGTAACCCATCCATTCTGACACTAAAACGTCGAATGGAGCGTTTGGGATTGTTCCTTCGATATCCTCCAACTTGCCTTGAACAATTTGTATCTGATCCGTACCTTCGGAACCAAAACCATTGTGTTGAGCGTTTTTACGAGCAACCTCGGCGATTCGCTTCGATCCATCCACACCGACGACTTTGTCCGCTCCCCCTCGAGCGGCAAACATGCTCAGAATACCCGTTCCGCAGCCAACATCCAAAACTTTCTTTCCCTTGATGAGCGATGGGTTCAACTCTAGAGCGTCACGATACGCTTCCGTTCTAGCGCTATCACCAATCATGTCTCGATGAATATCAAAGTAAGAGTAAGAGTCAAAGTATCCATCGTCAACTTCTTGAATAAGCTTTTCTTCAGTCGTTTGCGGGGAGGATCGACGCGAAACCGCGACTCTCTCATCTGATTCGCCCTTGGACGGATTTTGTTCCTCAATGCGTTCACATGCCATGTCACCGGTACCCTGGACAATCGTGGGAGAGAACGTTTTCGTGACTTCTGAGTCGTCCACTAGACCCGCGGCAGCCATCGTCTCAAAGAGACGAAGTCGAAGTTCTTCATTTTCCAACTTCAACTTTTGCATCTTTTCAATCACGTTCGGCTCTTCTGCTTTGCCCTCATCGTCCCCATCGAGATCAACCGCGGAATCGTCATCCATTCCGTCGACGTACCCTTCCCATCCAAACAGCAAAGCGTCATCCTGCAACGTCGGCGTCATGAAGCGTTCGTCGTCAAACGCTCTCGCTTCGCACCCCGCCTTCACCTTTGCCGCAATCTCACCGCAGTCCGACATTCCTTCCCTTCGAAGGTTCCCCACCTCGAACCGTATATAATTCAAAACCTTCATCCCTTCGTAAAACCTCATCGGCGACGCCGCATCCGCCGTCACGTACCGCCGAATATCCACTCCGTACGTCTCTCTCGCGTGCGTCAGCGTCGCCGTCGCCCCCTGGTGCGTCCTCCCTTCCGGATCCATCAAGTCCGCGCATCGCTCATCCTCCACATCATCCACGTACTCCTCCTCCTCCTCCTCCCTCGCGTTTCCATCCGAGTCCGATCCATCGTCGCTTCCCATGGTTTCCTCTCCTCCTTCGTTCGTCCCTTTCGGCACAGCGCTCAGCCGCCACGCGCGCTCCTCCGATGCGAATCCTTCGTCGCGTTCGCCCGCGTCCGCGACGGAATACCCGCCCGTTCGACGCTCGAGATGGACCAAAGAAAACGATCCGCGTCGTCGCGTTTAACACGCCACGCCGCTCGCGACGACGACGTCGCTCGCGTCCGCGCGCGTTTCTCTGTCGTCTCGAGGTGCGCTTTTCACCTTTACAACCCGACAAAGCACCACACGGTCTGTTTTTTGAGTCTTTACTCGTCATACCGAGGGACTCTCAGTCGTCGTCCTCAGTCGCGCGCGCGTCCGTCGTCGCGGCTCTGGGCGAAGGATGTCGGCGAAGAAACAGCGAACGTTTAAACTTCGCGCCAAGGATTTCGAGGTGCGTCGCGCGATCGTCGCGATCGTCGCGGACGGACGGACGGCTTCGGATCGATCGGACCCGCGTCGTCGGTCGAGCGGTCTCGTGAAGAAGAGATGAAAATCGAACGAAATCTGTTCGCTCTCGCGTCTCTGCGTCGCTCGCTCTCTCGTCGAACGACGCGACGAAACGATGACGACGACGATGCGGTCGTCGGCGTCGTGCGTCGTCGATCGTTGAGTGGTCGTTTTGCCGCGTTCGGAACGTTTGACTGACGGATGAGCGCGCGCGCGCGTTTCGTTTGTTCGCCTCGTAGGGCGCCGAGTACGCGCGCGAGCTCGACGGGGTCTTGAGGGCGCTGCGACGGTGCATTCCGACGCTCTCGC
>Ga0181600_10004669_pt1 | contig 10370 bp, 10 predicted proteins | sample 041ome_2_FD_132982 | JGI IMG/M metagenome (GOLD analysis project Ga0181600, IMG submission 132982) | Coastal salt marsh microbial communities from the Groves Creek Marsh, Skidaway Island, Georgia - 041406US metaG (megahit assembly) | ecosystem: Environmental > Aquatic > Marine > Intertidal zone... | reverse complement strand
GGGCCTGCAGCGCCGGATTCGCAGATCGTCCAGTCCGCGCCGAGCAGGTCGCGCATGGTCGCTGCAACCAGGGTTGCATATTCTTCGGTCGAACCGCGCTGCTGCGCCTCGGCATCGGTGAAACGCAACAAGCCGCGCCGGGCCGTCTGCGTGTAGACCGATGCCCCGCCAAGGTAATAGCCCGATGCCCCCGGTACCGAGAGCAACGCTGCCGAAACAATCCCGCCGGCTGCGGATTCCGATACAGCAACCGTCTGGCCGCGCTGTTTGAGCAGCTCGCCCACCGGCGAGCCCATTTTGAGAAGTGAAGACATGATATTCGTTCCCGGTTAATCGTTAGAAATGAAAGGACAGGCTGAACGCGGTGAACTGATTGAGAGCATCCTGTTCATCGAATTCGCGTGTCCGGATGATGTGGGTTAGCGACAGCCGCGCCGTTCCCCACAGAGAAAACACCGCCCCTACCTGAAGATCGCCGACGACGTTTTTCTTTTCGACACTATGGCTCGACGTGAACGTGTTTCCGTCGAGGAATATGTTCCGGGCGACAGCGCGCGCGCCAACACTGAAGAACAGATACGCGCCGAGGCGTTCATCGGGATCCGGTTCGTAATATTCGGACCCCGCGACCGATGGTCGTATCCGCGGCGGCCCGAAATCGTTCGCCAGCCTGTTCCCGATACGGAAGGTCCCGGCCACGCTGCCATAGGTATGAACATTGCCCAGCGCAACACTTGCCGACGGCATCAGATCGACCTGCAGAAGATCGCTGCCGGGCAGCAGGTTCCAGGAATTCGTCCGCCATTTCTGTTCGTATTCGACAATGAAACCCGGCTCGTTCCGAAGCTGGTTGCGCCAGCCGCGGGGCTTTTGGGCATCGATCAGACTATGGACGAATTTTTGCGTGTGATCAGCCACCGAAGCGGGGCCTACAACGCCGAGTGTGAGCTGGATAGATTCCATCCGGTCGAACGCTGTCGACCCGGTTTTCTGGGCTTCGCGCGGTCCGAGCACCAGGCCGAACGACCCGAATAACCACCCGGCATAGGCCCGGTCTTCGGTGATCAGGTCCGCGCGTGTGAGATCTTCCGGCGTGAACATCGTCTGACCGAGCGCCACTGAATAGCGAACATCACGATCCGACGACAGCAGCTCGTAGCCCCCCCCAGCCTGAACGATAATGCGTCGGCGATTTCGCGCGCCGCAGAATCGCCGGTCTGGTTTTCCGACATGCAGGAAACCCGCGACCCATGGGTGTAGTGGCGGTCGGTGCCGCCGAGGCCGATATCGTTTTCGAACTGAATACTCGCAACGGTGCATTGAGCCAGCGCCTGGCCTGTTGGCCACAGCGCCAGAACCGCCAGGGGCATCAAAAATCTGATTAGTTTCATCACGTCTGCATCATTCCTGAGCGCAGAGAGTGACGACAAATAATCGTTCCCGCAACAGCGTATCGCCGGCGGGCAACCGCAAAACACGATACCAGAGAACGCCGCATCAGGTACCAGCGCAAGAATAGAAAATTTTGCTCATTTTTCGACCTAACAAGCAATTTTCTCGAATTATGACAAGGTGTTTAACCTAGATTGCAGTATTATATCCTATTTAATTCATATTTTAGGATTGATTTTCTACTTTTTGAAGCTTATCTCCCTTACATCGAAACGACGTTCCAATATCGGGCGCCGCCGAAAACAATCAGGGCCAGCCAGTGCGTCACCTCCCAGCCTTTCTCGACATCGCAGGTCGTCCCTGCCTCGTCATCGGTGGCGGTGACGTCGCGGCGCGAAAAATAGCCCTGCTGGAGCGCGCCGGTGGCCGCGTTCACGTGACTTCACCCAAGCTCGTCCCTTCCCTGTCCCGTGACGTGGCCGCCGGTCGTATCCGGCATCTCTCCGATAATTTTTCCCCCGATCAACTCGATGGCAGCGCCCTCGTAATCGCCGCAACCAGCGACCGGGTCCTGAATGCGCATGTGTCCTGGGAAGCACAACGACGCGGCATACCGGTCAATGTTGTCGATGACCCGGCATTGTGCACCTTCCAGGTCCCCGCCATCGTCGATCGTGCGCCCGTGCTTATCGCAATCTCGACCGGTGGCGCATCACCCGTTCTGGCGCGCTGGGTCCGCCGTCGGATCGAGGGGTTTCTGCCGGTGGCCCTTGGGCGGCTTGCCGAGCTCGCCGACCGTTGGCGCCCGGCGGCCAAGTCCCATCTTGCGTCCGTGGACGCCCGCAAGGCCTTCTGGGAGAGCGTTTTCGACGGACCGGCTGCACAATTAGCGCTCGACGGCCGCAACGACGATGCCGATAGCGTACTGCGTGAGACACTCGATCGCAGCCGATCGATCCCCGGCGCGATCCACCTTGTCGGCGCCGGGCCCGGAGACCCCGAACTTCTGACCCTCCGCGCCCACCGGTTACTTCAAAGCGCCGATATAATCGTTCACGACCGCCTGGTATCCCCCGAGATACTCGATCTTGCCCGCCGCGATGCAGACAGGATTTATGTCGGCAAAGCTGCCGGAGCCCATTCGATGTCACAGGATGATATCAACGCCCTGCTCATCCGCCTCGGACGACAGGGCAAACAGGTCGTGAGGCTGAAGGGTGGAGATCCATTCGTTTTCGGCCGCGGCGGCGAAGAAATGCTGGCCGTGGAAGCCGCCGGTATCCCGTGCCATATCGTCCCCGGCATTACGGCTGCCGCCGGTATCGGTGCCGCAACGGGCATTCCGCTGACCCATCGCGGCACCGCGCAGAATGTCACGTTTATCACGGGGCATGGAAAAAACGGCGAGCCCCATGCGGACTGGCCGACGCTCGCGCGTGGAGGTCAGACCATCGTCGTCTATATGGGCCTTGCAGCCCTGCCCCGGATCACCAGACAGCTTCTCGATCACGGCCTTGCCGCAGACGTGCCGGTCGCCGTGATCGAAAAAGGAACAACGCCGGACCAGCGCGTCATTGTGGGCGCATTGGACAGTATCGCCGATACCGTCCTCCGCAATGACATCGCCGGTCCGGCGTTGACCATCATCGGAGAGGTCGCGGCATTCGCCCGACAATCTGAAGACCTGTCGCAATCCCCCGCTCTCGTAGCAGCAGGCTAGGAAAAACCATGACGTATAAAATTTTGACGGCGAACCGACTGGATGACGGTCTTGTGGTTTACCTGGGTGGCGCCGGCTGGACGGCCAATATCGATGCGGCACAGCAGGCCCATGACGATAATGCCGCCGCCGCCCTCGACTACCGCGGCAAACAGGCTGCGATGCGCAACGAAGTCGCAGACCCGTACCTCATTGATCTCGACGACGAACAGCCGGTGCGCTGGCGCGAAACCATCCGCGCAAACGGCCCGACAGTCCGTGCCGATCTCGGTTACCAGGCCGACAAAAGGATATACCAATGTACCGATACGACGAATTCGATCACACCGTCGTCCGCGAACGGGTCGTCCAGTTTCGCGAACAGGTCGGCCGCCGCCTGGCGGGAGAAATTACCGAAGACGAATTCAAGCCACTGCGCTTGATGAACGGGCTGTACCTTCAGCTTCATGCTTACATGCTTCGGGTCGCGATCCCGTATGGCACGTTATCAAGTCGACAGATGCGGACCCTCGCCCATATTGCACGCGCCTATGACAAGGGTTACGGGCATTTCACGACGCGTCAGAACATCCAGTACAACTGGCCGAAACTTGTCGACGTCCCCGACCTCCTCGACGAACTGGTAAAGGTGGAGATGCACGCCCTGCAGACATCGGGAAATTGCATCCGAAACGTCACCGCGGACCCGTATGCAGGAGTCGCTGCCGGTGAGGTTGAAGATCCACGGATCTATGCTGAAATCATCCGCCAATGGTCGACACTGCACCCTGAATTCACCTTCCTCCCCCGCAAGTTCAAAATCGCACTGACAGGCACAGACACAGACCGGGCAGCCGTGAAGCTGCATGATATCGGGATCGCGATTATCCGCGATGAGAACGGTGCTGTCGGATTTCGTATCGATGTCGGCGGCGGACAGGGACGAACACCGATAATTGCCGAAACCATTCGCGACTTCCTGCCCAAGCAGGACCTGTTGCCGTATCTCGAAGCGATCCTTCGCGTCTACAACATGCTTGGCCGCCGCGACAATATCTACAAGGCGCGGATCAAGATCCTCGTGCAGTCGGAAGGTCTGGAACGCTTCACGGAGCTGGTCGAAGAAGAATTCACCCACCTCAAAGGCGGCGCAGTCGAGTTGCCACAGGCAGAGCTTGACCGTATCCGCGCATACTTCGCCGCTCCCCGGTACGAGACGCTCGACAACGGTTCCAAAGAGCTGGAAAGCGCACGACAGGCGGATGAAGAATTCGCGGCATGGGTCAAAACGAATGTCGACACGCACAAGCAGCCGGGCTATGCGATCGTCAATATTTCGCTCAAACCCGTCGGTGGTATACCGGGCGACGCCTCGGCAGAAGAAATGGAAGCCGTCGCCGACCTGGCAGACCGGTATTCGTTCGGCGAGATTCGCGTCACCCATGAGCAGAACCTCACCCTGCCCTCTGTGCAGCAGAGCGAGTTATTCAGCCTGTGGCTCGGCCTCAAGATACACGGACTCGCCACGGCCAATATCGGCCATGCCGGCGACATCATCGCCTGCCCCGGCCTGGATTACTGCAACCTCGCCAATGCGCGCTCAATTCCGGTCGCCCAGGCCATCAGCAGAAAATTCGAAAACATCCGCCGCCAGCATGATATTGGCCGCCTGACCATTAATATATCCGGCTGCATCAATGCGTGCGGCCATCATCACGTCGGCAATATCGGCCTGCTCGGCGTCGAAAAGAACGGCGAAGAACTCTATCAGATCACGCTCGGCGGGCGGGCGGATGAAAACGCGGAGATCGGCAGAATTGTTGGCCCGGCCTTCTCGTACGATGACGTGCCGGGCGCGGTAGAGACCGTGGTCGAAACCTATCTTCAACAACGTGAAGACAATGACGAAAGCTTTGTCGATGCCTATGCCCGGCTGGGCGCAACCCCGTTCAAGGAGGCTCTTTATGCCACTCGTTAAAAACGGTGAGATCACGCCCGATCCATGGACCCACATCGCCGATGGCGAAGACGCGCCGCTCGACGCGCCCATCATCGTCAGCACCGATCGCTGGAACGCCGAGCGCGCGTCACTGGTCCACCGGAATGCGCCCATCGGCATCCGCCTGCGCAACGATCAATTACCGGACGAACTGGGCGAAGACCTTTACCGGTTTGGTGTTGTGGCCATTGAGTTCCCGGCCTTCAAGGACGGACGTGCCTATACGCAGGCACGACTGCTGCGCGAGCGCTACCGGTTCACCGGTGAAGTCCGCGCCTTCGGTGACGTATTGCGGGATCAACTATTGTTCATGCAGCGCTGCGGTATCGACGCGTTCAAAATCCGTAAACTGGCGGACGCCGAAGCGTTCCGGAGTACCATTGGCGAGATCAGTGTCTTCTTCCAACCTGCAGCGGATGACCGTCGGCCTGTCACGGCATTGCGCAACCGCGCTGTGGCAAGCTGGGCCTACTGAGCCGGACCACTTAACGATCAGGAAATCCCGCCATTTCCGCTGACCGTATTCGGCACGACGGCTTATACTCGCGCCCTGACATGGCCGCACATACTCATTCCCACCACGGTAGCGAGACTCGCCTCGCAATTGCCGCCGCACTCACCGGTCTGTTCATGATCGCCGAGGTCGTCGGCGGTGTGGTTTCAGGATCACTCGCCCTGATCGCAGACGCGGGCCACATGCTGACCGATTTTGCGTCGCTGACCATGGCATGGTTCGCATTTCGCCTGTCGCGGCGGCCAGCTGACTGGAAACGAACCTACGGGTTCGATCGTTTTCAAATTATCGTCGCCTTCGCCAACGGTCTCACCCTGTTCTTTATCGCCGCCTGGATCGTCTATGAAGCAATTCACCGGCTGCTGAACCCGGTCGAGGTACTCGGCCCCGTCATGGCGATTGTCGCTGCGGCCGGACTGGTCGTAAACATTATCGCGTTCCTGGTCCTTCACGGCGCTGGTGCAGACAATCACAACCTGAACATGCGCGGCGCAATGCTGCATGTGCTGGGCGACCTGCTCGGCTCGGTCGCAGCACTGGTCGCAGCCGGTATCATTATCCTGACCGGGTGGATGCCCGCAGATCCGATTTTGTCGATCCTCGTCGCCCTGATCATCCTGCGCGGCGCCTGGCGCGTCGTATCCGAAGCTGGCCACATACTGCTCGAAGGATCGCCGGCAGAACTTGATGTCAAAGCACTGGTCACCGACCTTACCGAAAACATCGACGGCGTAGAGCGTATCCACCACGTCCACGCCTGGTCGATCACCCAGGAACGCTGCATGGTGACGCTACATGCCATGATCTCCAGCGACCTCGCGGCGACCGATGCTATTTCAGCTATAAAGAAGCGCTTAAAGGACGATCACGAAATTGATCACGCGACCGTAGAGGTCGAGAGACCCTAGCGACTGGCAAACATTACGCCATCCGCACATCATCGCCGGCAATAAACCTCGGCGTCTCACCGTTCAGAAACCGCAGCACGTTTTCAGCGCCCCGTTCCGCCGCAGTAATCAGCGCACCGTCCGTCATCGCGGAATTATGCGGCGACGCGATAACGTTGGGCAGATCGAGAAACGGGTGTGCAGTCTCGAACCTGCCGTGGCGGATGGGTTCAACCCACCATGCTTCGAGGCAGGCCGTGAAATCCGGATGGGCAATCAGATGCGCATAGAGGTCGTCTTCATCGACGATCTCGCCGCGCGCGACGTTGATCAGGATGGCATCCGGTTTCATTTCTTTAAGCTGCGCCGCCTCCAGCAGCCGTTCAGTCGCACTGGTCAGTGCCAGGGTAATCACGACCACATCGGACGCCGCGAGAACATGGTCAACGTCGTCCAGCGTGCCGATGAAGTCGACCGGCTCATCGGTCTTTCCCGAGCGGTTGATGGCCTGGATGTTCATGCCCAACGCCCTCATGATCCGCGCGACCTCCCGCCCGGTCTCGCCATAGCCGAGGATGCCGCAGGTCATGCCGGCAATGCGTTTCGTCGGCACGAACTGGTTGAATTCCCCCTGCCTCATCAGCCGGTGCTCACCCGCCAGTCTTTTCGACGCCGACAGCGCCATCGCAGCAACATGTTCAGCCATCGGCTCGGCATAGGCCCCGGCGTTATAGGCGACGGCAATATGATCCGGCAGGTCGCCGAACGGCAGGTAATCAATCCCCGCCGTCAGACATTGCATCAATCCGCAGTTTTCCAGCTTTCGGAGCGCGTTGACACCGAGATCACGGATAGGATGATAGGTCATCACCGCGCGGGCTGTGCGCAGCACATCGTTCCGGGAAGCGTCGGATAATTCGGGCAGAAAAACCACATCTGCCGCACCTGCAAGAACCCCACGAAAGGCATCGCGTATCGGGTCAGGCGGCTGATGGCTCACCAGGACAACGGGCAACGTCATTTTACAGATAGACCTGCTTGTAGCGATCAGTGGCGAACGTTAATATATCTGTCTATAAGATTCTCTTCCTGAAATATATAGAATGTACCCGTCGACACATGCTTGGCTTTGAAACGATAGGGAACGCAACCGTCATAGCCTATGACGGCAGAGCGGTTCTGGCGACTGACCCATGGTTGGGAGAGGCCGCGTATTTTGGTAGCTGGGGGCTTCCGTTCGAAATACCGGAAGCGCAAAGAAAAGCCATATTATCAGCAGACTTCGTATGGTTTTCCCACGGACACCCTGACCACCTGAACCCAGAGTCCCTTGAAAAACTTCAGGGGAAAAAAATTCTGCTACCCGACCATGTCGGCAACAGAATAAGAGACGACCTCGTCAAAGCTTCATTCGACGTTTCCGTGCTCGCCGACGGCGCATGGACACAGCTGAGCGACAACATCCGGGTTTATTGCATCACCGACTACTTTCAGGACGCTGTCCTTCTGATCGATATCGGAGGAACACTGGTCGTCAACCTGAACGATGCCACCGATCGCGGATGGGGACGTCGGGTCAAACGAATAATTCGGCAGGCAGACCGCAGCTTTCTTCTTAAACTTTTCGGCTACGGCGATGTCGATATGATGAACTTCTTCGACGATGCCGGAAATCGAATCGTACCGACAAGCGTTCGCAAACGTCCAATCGGAGAACAGATCAGTTTTTTCGCACGCCTCTACGGTGTCACGGACGTTATACCCTTCAGCTGTTTTCATAACTATCAGCGCAGCGACAGTATCTGGACGAACGACCATACCACCCCACTGGCAGCCTTTAACGATGGCTTTTCGGTCCCGGGTGTTCAGCTTCATGAGGCCTTTATCAGATTTGATATCGAATCCGGCGTTGTTACACCACTAAACCCAGCTACGGTCGCACCCGGCATTTTCGAACCCGAACATTTCGGCGATGACTGGCGCGAACCATTTCGGGATGGTGACAGTGAAATAGCAAGCACCTATTTTCGTCGAATTGGCACATTGGGCAACGAGATTGATTTCGTCAGGCTTATCGTTGGTGGGGACGAGTTAATGATCGATATCCCGGGACCGAAAACGAACCGCGGCGTGACATTCGAAGCACCGCGCAACTCATTAATGACCGCAATCGAATTTGAAATATTTGATGATCTACTAATCGGCAATTTCATGAAAACCCGGCTTCACGGCAATTGGGACGCACTGTCTCTTCATCCTCACTTTACGCCCTACGTCGCTAAATACGCCGATAACGGTCGTGCCTGCTCATCATCGGAATTGAGCGCGTATATGCGGGAATACAGGAAACGCGCACCCATGGCGTATTTGTCCCATGTGCTGGAACGCGAAAGCGAAAGACGTGTCCGCGGCTTTATCGGCGTGGACACGCCAGCCTTCAGACTGGCAAAGAAAACTTACCTTTTCATCAAACGCGCCTGAGCCTTCACCGGCCTGACTACATCTCCCTGAGTTCAAACGTGGAATTCCGTAAGAACCTTGGTGACTTCTTCAGGAAAAAGTTCTTCTACCTCGAGTTTGCGCTGACACACGCCCTGCTCAAAGCCGTATTGCAGGAAAGCTTCGAGGGTCGTGCGGTTCTTTTCAATCCCGTAGGGAAAGAAGTCATCGCCGAACAGATCCTTGGCTGTCTGGGCCGCCTCGTAGCACCAGGCGAAAGGCATACGGGTCGCCGTCATTTCGGTCGCCCGGAACAGGGCCCGGTTTTTTGCTTCTTCGAATGCCTTGTACAGGTTGGTTGCCACCCAGCGGTTTTCACGGAAGAAATCGCCGCGCATCGCGATCACATGCATGATGGGGAAAATGCCCGTATCGCGGTAATACTGTTCTTCGACCTCTCGGTAATTCGGATAGAGATGGACGATCGTGTCCTTGCCCTCTTCCACCGGTGTCGGCGGATGAGCGGACATGATGCAATCAATCTCGCCGTCGAACAGCATGTCAGTCAGCGATTTGTCCTGGCGTGGCGTATAGGACACGCCGTCGGGAATATTCAGTTTTACCTTTTCCTTGCGCCCGGCACCGTTAACGCCGCCCTGGACCCATTCGATTTCCTGCAACGGAATACCGATCTGGTGAACCAGCCAGCCGCGCGTGTAGATCGACGCGGTCTGCGCCCATTCAGGGATACCGATCCGCTTGCCGCGCAGGTCGGAGGCGTCCTTGATATCGCTCCCGGGTAACACGAAAAGGGAAGACTGGCGAAACACGCGGGACGGAAATACCGGTATGCCGGTAATCGTGTCATCGTCCTGCGATTTCAGCGCGATATACTTGCCGAACGACATCTCGGAGACGTCCCATTCGCGAAACTTGATGAACCGGAAGAACGTTTCCTCGATCTGCAGATTGAGATAGCGGAGATCAATGCCTTCCGCCTGGATGTCACCACGCGTCAGATCGCGGGTATGTTCGTAATCGCTTGCGGCGAATGTGACTGTCAGCTTCGACATTTTTTATTTTCCCCAGGGAATTAATCCGGACTCCAGACAGATTCCGGGCGGGACAATTGCCCCGCCCGAAACTGATATTTGCCTATTTAACCTTCAGACGCCAGCCCATCTTCTTGTTGAGCGCATCACCGGCATCGGCGATGCCATTCAGATAGTGATCCCAGACGATCAGGTTTTCCTCACAGGCATCGACGACTTCGTCTTCCATGTGAAGTTTAGCTGCGTGGGCAGCCACCGTCTTCCACCCCAGGTCGGAATGCTTGATGTCCGCTTCGGAATGCATACCGAAGAACAGACGCTGCTCCTCTGTCAGACCGAACATCTTGCCCCAGCGCCGGTTCTCATTTCCGAACCAGCCCTTCTTCTT
>Ga0181600_10004662_pt1 | contig 10379 bp, 5 predicted proteins | sample 041ome_2_FD_132982 | JGI IMG/M metagenome (GOLD analysis project Ga0181600, IMG submission 132982) | Coastal salt marsh microbial communities from the Groves Creek Marsh, Skidaway Island, Georgia - 041406US metaG (megahit assembly) | ecosystem: Environmental > Aquatic > Marine > Intertidal zone... | reverse complement strand
TGGCGCTCGGCGGCGCGCTCGGCGCCGTCGCCGCCGCCGCCGGCGGATGGGCCGTTTTCCCGCTCTTCGTCATCACCCTGGTTTTCGTCGCGGAGGTTGTCTCTGTGATTTTCCAAGTGGGCTGGTTCAAGTGGACGAAAAAACGCACGGGCGAAGGGAAACGGCTGTTCCGCATGGCGCCCCTGCACCACCACCTCGAGCTCGGAGGGTGGGGGGAAGTAAAAGTTGTCTCTATTCTCGTCGCGTTCGGAGCGATCTGCGCCGTCGTCGGCGTCGCCGTCGCCGGCGGATGAGCGATGCGATTTTTTTTAAGTTGTACGATGAGTAGTAGTGCACCATGAGTAGTAGTGCACCATAGACGACGTTCGTTTTTATCCCTAACACGATCATAGCTCGCGCGTTGAAAGGAGTGAGCGTTCGTGCGGAAGGTCCTCGCGCGCGACGCTCGGAGCGCCGATTCGGACAAGAGCGCGGCGTTTTCGTTCGCACTGTCCTTTCCGTCAGTTTCGCCGAGTGTCCGACTGGGGTGCCAACGACGAGTCGTTGAAAAGCGAGATCGCTCTCGACGCAGAGGTGGTCGCGCGGGCCGTGCGCGAGGACCTTGCGCGCTCGCGCGCCCGGTGGAGCCGCGATGGGGGCGTGTCTTTCGGCGCCGAAGCCGGCTGCGGACGGCCCTTCGGTCTCGGCGCGATCCGCGCGGACCTTCGGTGTCGCGCCCGTGCAGACGGCGAAGTCCGATGTCGAGTCGTCGGGGGAGATGGTGGAGATCCCCCTGGACACCCCGCCCGCCGCGGCGTCGGGCGCGGGGAAAGGCAACGGCTTCGGCTCCTTCCTGCAGGCGAAGGTCACCGTCGATCCCGGGTCGGCCGAGGACGCGAACGGCGCGGCGCATCGAGTGCTCGGCGCGCTCGTTCCCGAACGCGATCGAATCGACCAGGCGCTGGTGGACGACATGGACGCCGCGGTGGCGAGCGCGCTGGCAGGCAGTGATGAGAAGGACGCCGAGTCTGGTTCGAGCGCCGATCACGTGGCGAGCGCAGAGGCGGAAGCCGCCGCGGCCCGGGAGCAGGACGTCAGCCTGGTGCTTTCGGACGACGCGTCGGATGAGGAGACGTTTTCGGGTTCGGAGGAGGACCCGGAGGACGACGACGACGACTCGGACGAGTACGACTCGTCCGACGCGTCGTCCGCAGAGGTGGACGAGGGGGAGGACGCGCATCCATCCGCGGGCTCGACCGAGGACGCGATCGAACACGCGACCGACGACGCGACCGACGACGTTCCCGCGCCCGCGACTCCCCAGACGAACGAGCCCGCCGCGAACGCCTCGGACGACGCTCCGATTCCGGTCCCCGGGACGCCCGAGCAGACGCGCGCCCTAACGGCGTTGGAGGACGACTTTGAGGACTCGCTCAGCATGGTGGACATGGGCCCCGTGTCGGACTCGGAGGCGTCCGGTTCCGAGTTTGATTCCGCGGCGAGCGAGAGCTACGAGAGCGACGGCGACGAGGACGCAGAGAACGCCGCGGAGACGGCGACGTCGACGGAACCGTCGGCGGACGTCTCGGCGTCGGCGCCGGAGGCGCCGCGCGCGCCCGAGGCGGCGGCGGACGACTCCCCGGACGCGACGGTCTCCGACATCCTCGACGACGACGCGCTCGGCGATCGCGAGACGGACCCGTCGGCGGACGACTCGGAGTCTTCGTACGCCTCCTCCGCGTACAGCGACGAGGATGACCGCTTCGACGCCGACGCCGGGCCTTTAGTCGCGTCCACGGTGGAGGCGTTCGGCTCCACCGTGGACGCGACGGTCACGGAGGTGCGCGCGCGCTCCAAGCACTCGCCGCCGCCGACGCCCCGCGTGCGCGGCGCCGCCGACCCCGAGGCGCTCGGGGCTTTCGGGTCGGGGAGCCTCGGCGCGACGCCGCGCTCGGCGCGGAGCGGCGGCGCGCTTCTTTCCAGCCGCAGCGGTGGCTCCGGCGGCCCGGACTCGCACCGCCGGGGGCCGGACTCGGCGCGCAGCGCCGCGTCCGAGGGGTGGACCAGCGTGGTTGTGCTGTACGTCACCTCGGTGAGCGCCGTGCGCGTGACCGCGGGCCGGTGCCAGCGCGTGCGCCAGACGCTGGCGAACCTCGGCGTCGAGTTCCTCGAGCGGGACATCTCCATGGCCACCGCGTACAAGGACGAGCTCGCCCGGCGCGTCGCGGCGACGGCGGCGGCGAAGGGCGAAGGCGACGCGATTACCTCCGCCGCCGCCTTTTCGGGCGAAGAAAGTGAAAAAGAGCCCAAAAAGCCGTCGTCGGGTAAGCCGCCGACGTCCGTTGGTTCGTCCTCCGGGAGCTCCCCTTCGGAGCTCGTCGTGCCTTGTTTGTTCGTGGACGACGCGTTCGTGGGTTCCGGCGAGGCGCTGGATTTGTCCGCCCATGACGGCTCTCTAAACGCGCTCCTCGAAGAGCGCGGCCGATTAGGCCGCGCGCGCGCCGAGAAAGACGCGTGTTTGTCGTGCGCCGGCCGGCGACTCGTGATCTGCGACCGGTGCGACGGGAGCATGCGGTGGCTACTGGAGGACAAAAAGACGGGCGCGGTGCTGGGCGAGCGACGGTGCCCCTGGTGCAACGAGGTGGGCATGCAGGAGTGCCGCACGTGCGTTCCCGCGTTCGCCAGGACCACGGGGGGGAGAAGAGGCGGGAGGTAGGTAGCCGCGTTTGTTCGAAATACCTTTTCGCGAACTACGTGTACTCTACTGATAAAAAAGTAGTACTACTGTAGACCTACTCATCGTCACCTCCGGCGCATCAATAGCCCCCCTCTTCTCCTGCCTCGTCCTCGCCGCCGCCCCGCTTGCTGTACTGCCCCGTGTAGTACCCCGCGTAGTACCACGCCATGAGCAGGTTCGCCAGCTCGTCCACGTCGGCGTCGGGGTGCGCGCCTTGGTAATCGCCAGCCGCGCCGGCGTCCAGCGCCGCGGAAGCCGCCGCGCGCGCCCGCCGCCCGACGTCACCGCCCGCCGGGGGGCCGGGGGGCGCGCCGCCCGCCGGGCCCGCGTCGTGCGCGTAGTAAGGGGCGTACGCGTCGCGCGCGTCGTGCGCGCTGTCTGCGAACTGTCTGCGAACTGTCTGCGGCCCGCCGTACCCCCGCGGGGGCGCGTACGGCGGAGGCGGCGGGTGGCGGGCCCCGGCCCCGCCCGGAAACGCGGGCGCGCCGTGAGGCGGACGCCAGCGGGGATGAAGGCGCGGGCGACGACCCGGGTACTCGTGGATCGGAGGAGGCGCCTCCTCCGCGTAGCCGTAGTACGGGTCGTAGTACTCCGCCTGCGGCGGGGCGTGCGCGTGCGCGGCGTAGTGCGCGTAGTAGGCGTCCCAAGACGCCGCCTCGCTCGCCGCCGGGCCCGACCGGGGATCGGGCGACGACGTCGCGGGGTTCCCGGGGAGGGGCGACCTGCGCGGGCGCGGCGCCGGGGAGGCGGGCGCGGGCGAACGTGGGGGGGCTCCCGCGGCGCCCCCGCGCGCGGGAGACGCGGTCGTGGCGTTCCTGGACCCGCCCACCGAAGGCGAGAGCGTCGCCCTCGCCGCCCCCGACGCCGATCCCGCGCCGAGTCCATGCGTGATCTTATACCGCTCCACCGCGCTGTTGTACGCATCCATCAAGGCGCTGTCGTCCCAGGCGTCCTGGCCGCTCAGCCCGTCGTCGCGGGGGGGGACGTACGCGTACCCGTCGCGCTCCAGACCGCGGCGCGACGCGCTCATCGCGGCTGCGGGCTCGCGAAGCTGCCTCCGCGCGGGACGATGCGATGTGGCTCGGACATCTCGGGAACTGAAACCGCGCGCCGCGATTGACGCTGTCGGAAGTCGGATTCGCGCGCGAACGTGGCGAACGGCGTTGTCTGGATGTTTCGGGTCGGGAAAAGTTAACAACGACGCCGCGACGCGCGTCTCTACGCGTCGCGTCCTTTTCGCGCGCGGCTCCAAGGGTGTCACTCGAACCCGAACCCCTCGACGCCGTGCCTGAGCGCGGTCGCGACCCTGTGCTGCAAGATGGCCTCGCTGGGGTACTCCGGCAGACGTAGCGTGTTGAAACACGTCGCCGCCGTCGGGAGCGGAAACCGCTTCGGGTCCTTCGTTTTCGTTTTCGTTTTCGCATTCGCGTCGCCTCGCCTCGCGAATCTCGCGCGACTCGCCACCCACGCGTCCCCCTCGCTCTCGTCGCCCTCTCGCACGCCAGCGCTCGGCTCGCCTTCGTCCCCGTACAGCGGCGCGCGGACGACCGTGAGCGCGTGCCGCAGGCTGGCGAACCCCCCGGGCGGCAGACGCGACGACCCAGTCACGAACTTGAGAAAAAGCGCGCGGTCGTGCGCCGACGCGCGAGTCAGGAATTTCCACAGCCACTCGGGCTGCGGGAACGCTCGCGACTGGTTCTTCGCGTCAGTTCCGTCCGTCTCGCGCGCCTCGTACCCCCCGCCGTACCGCGCGTGCTTCCGCATTTCGTCCACGTCCACCACCGCGGCGCCGCCCACCAGCAGCGCCACCTCCGCTGTGGAGAACAAGCCTTGGTTTAAAAGCTCGGGGGGCACCAGCTCGGCGAAGCCCGCTCCGGCGGCTCGCGCCGCCGCCGACGACGCGACCCGCGCGACTTGGTGCGCGGCGCGCAGGCGCACGTACGCGTCGCGGTTCGCGATCGTCACGGGCGTCGTACGCGTTTGTTCCGCCCCCTCGCATCCCATCAAAGGCACCTCCCGCGTGGCCGTCCCGAACTCTTCCGAACTCGCGCCTTCGGTCCCGAGACGCTCCCAGTACGTCTCGTCCACGGAGAAGACGAGGCACGAGTCCGCCACCGAATCCGCCGGCATCGCCGCGACGGCGCGCAGCGAGCGCGCCTCCTGCTCGTCCATCTCCTCGAGCTCCTCCAGCGGGTCGCGAGCGCGCGCGCTGCGCCCGAGCACGCCCCGCACGAACGCGCCCGCCAGCGCGAGCGGCAGGGGCGAGGCGTGCAGGACCGCGTACCCGAGGAGCTGCCCGAGGACGAAATATTGCTCCTCCAAACGTTTCGGGAGCGGGTCCGACATGTGCGGCGGACGGTACGCGGCGTCGGCGTCCGACGCGCGCGTCAGAAGTGGTGGGCCCGCCGCCGTCTTCTGACCGTCGCCCACCAAGTGTCTCGCGACGCGTTCCATGAAGTCGCGCTCGACCCCGGGCCCGGACGCGACGTCGCCGGGCTCCGCCGAGAACCGCGCGTGGTAGTGCAACGGCGCGAAGCGGAACCCCGCCGCGCCGTTCGCTTTCGCCCACTCGAACAGGTCCTTCCACGGATCATCCTTCACGATCAGCTCCGCGACGACCGCGTGATTCGCGCGTGGGCCTAAACGCCCGTGATGACCGTCGTCACGCAGCGCCTTCTGGAGCCAAGCTCGGCGGGTGGGGAAGTCCACGACGGAGAGCTTTTTCGTCTTTTCGGTTCCGTTCGTCCCGGCTCCCAGCCGCAACAGAAACTCGAGCGGCGCGCCGCGATCCAGCGTCTCGGGCCTTTCCCGGAGGAACGCGTTCAGGGCCTCGTAGCACGCCGGGTTCTCCGCGAGCGAACGCACGCACCGCACAGCGCGGTGTTTACTCATGGGGTCGTCCAACGCGTCGCGGAGCGCAGTCAGCTGCTCCTGCAGATCGCGCGCCATCAGCGCCGTCGCCGCCGATCTCGAATCCAACCCGCACCCGAGCTCATCCGCGAAGTCCGCGTACATGAGCGGGATCCAGCCGCGATCGTCCCGCGCGACCCGCGACGCGCCCAGCTCGTCTGCCAGCACGCGCACGCACTCCACGTCCCCGCACGCCGCCGCGTGGTGCAGAGGGGTCGCGCCGTTCGCGTCCGCCGCGCGGACCGACCCGGGGTGCGCGCGCGCGAGCAGACGCAGAGACGCCACGCCGCCGGACCCGGCGGCGTAGTGCGCGGCGCCGGCTCGCGCGTCTTCGTCGCGCTGAGAGACGACGGCGCCGGCGCCGGCGAACGCCCGCGCCGCGGGCGTGGCGTTCGCGACCCGCGCCTTGGCTTCCTGCGACGCCCCTGATTCGAACAGACGCGCGCCGACGCCGCCGACGCCGTGCCTGAGGAAGGGGCTGTCGTTGACGAACACCGCCGCCGACCGCAACAGAGCGGAGACGCACGCTTCCCAGCCGTCGCCCCGCCCCGCCGCGCGCATCAACGGCGTCGTCCCGGTCGCGTCGCCGACGCTCGCGGCGGGGCGGTCCCCGAGGGGGACGTACCGAGACTTCGTTCGGGCGGTATTTTCCCGCGACAGTGGGGGGGACCCCCCCATCGTCACGATCGTCCGAGGACGCGAGGACGCGGAGAGGCGGTTTTTCGCCTCTGAAAAAAAAGAATTTTCACCCCCCGGTGACGGTTCCCTCGCCTCCGCCGCCGCGCGCGCCGCCGTCGCGGGCTCGGCGGTGTCCGCGAAGCCCCCGGGCGGGGCCTCGCCCTCCGCCTCGAGCGCCAGCCACACGCACCGCGCGTCCCGCGCGTCGTTCTCCGCGGCGGAGTGCAGCAGCGTCCCGCCGTCGCCGAGCGGCGACAAGGGCCAGGCCCGCGTTTTTTGCTGAACGCTGAACGGCGGCGGACGCGCGAACGCGTCGCCCACGACCGAGCGGATCGTCTCCGCCGCCTCGGCGACGCCGCGACGCAGCGAGACGTGCAGCGCGTTTCCGATAGCCTCCGTGGAGGCACAGGAAAAGAAGTGGTTTTTTTTTTGCGCGCTTTCGTGACGCGCGTCGTTGCTTTCGTTGCGTTCTTCCATCTTATCGGCGGAAACCCACGGGCCGCCGAGGAGCAAACGCAGGCACTTCCACGCCCGCGCCGCGCACGCCCGGTTCAGGAGCGCGCGCCGCGAAGGGACGCGCGCTCCGCGCGAACCGTATGCGTCGTCCTCCTCGAGCGCGCGCATGGCGTCGCAGAGCGTCTCCTCGTCGTCCGCCAAGAACGAAGCCTCGAGCCGCGCGTATGCGTCGTATGCCTCGTATGCGTCGTCCTCATCGTCCTCGCCGCCTTCGTCACCGCCGGCGTATGAGTAATTAGTCTGCCTCTCCGGCGGCGCGCCCGCGCGCTTACCCCCCGCGCGCGCGCAGCGCCGGCAAAAAAAGGCGCGCGCGACGTCGTTCGCGTCGCGGTCTACGCACGCCAGGTGTTGCCACACGCCGCACCGCGGGTTCTCGCACTGGACCATGTGCGCGCCGTCGTCCTCGCACGCGCCGCACTCACAGTGCACCCAGCCGGCTGATCCGGAATCGGACCGCGATCCCGGAGATCGAGGAGGGGACTCGCGATTGTCGGAGTCGGATTCCACCACGCGTCGCCGGCGGCGGCGCCGATCGCGTTCGACGCCGGCGAGCGCGGCGTCCGGCGCCTCCGGCTCCGCGACTACGAACCCCTCGAGGTTGTCATCGTCGCCCCCGAGCTGGTCGAACCGCATCTCCGCGTCCAGTTCTTCCCGTTCGATGTCCTCGATGTCGCGGTACTCCAGCGCAGCCTCTTCCCGACGCATGCCCTGGGCCAGCCGCTCGCGGTTGAGGCGCCACTCCGCCGCCGCGCTGCGCCGCCGCGACCGCAGCCGCGCGCTCCGCTTGGCGGGCGCCTCGCCGGGCGCGGGGGCGGGGGCGGGGGCCGGGGCGGGGGCGTCCTCATCGTCGTCGAACACTACGACCTTGTTTCTCGATCGAGCCGAGCGGCGTCCGCGCGACGGGACGTCGTCTTCGCTCCCCGGCGGCGACGGCGACGACTCGACGACGGCTATTTTTCGTTTTTTCGTTTTTTCGGGTTTCGGGTTTTTTTTCGTGATGCCGCCGCGTCTTCGCGTCATCCGCCGCGGCGGCTCGTCAGAAGAAGAAGAAGACGCCGGCCCCCGTGAAGACGTCGGTGGGGCGGTTTTCCTGTGCCTCCTCGAGACACCCGCGGCGTTTCCCGCGTTTTCGGTGTTCTCGCGTTCGAACGCCTCGACGCTCGTCTCGCGAGGGTCGCCCGCGTCGCCGTCGTCGCCGTCGTCGATGAAGTCATCCGTGCTCGACCCCGGAGGCGAGGAGTCGTCGGACAACTTCTCCATGTTGACGATCCTGTGCTTCGCGCGCCGGTCGTAGAACGCGGGGCGGTCGGTCATCGTGCCCCACTCCCACGGGCTCTCATCCTGCGGCGTACGCACCCTGCCCACCCACTTCGGGCGCGCCGCGCCCCCCGGCGTTCCCCCGCTCGCGCGCGTCTTGCGCGTGCGGCGACTCTCGCGCGTGGTCAAGTGTTTTCGGCTCCTGGGCGCGGGGGTGACCCGCACGGGGTCGCCATCCACGTCGTCGCTCGAGCTCGACGAACTGGGGTCGCGGATACCGCGTCTCAGCTCGAGCGGTTTGGGCTTCCCCCCCCGCGCGCGCGTCGCGCGAACCGGCCTCGAACTCGGTGTAGACCCGCTCGGAGCGCTCGGATCTAGTCGTGGTCTTCGCGGCTCGTCCTCGCCAGACTCGTCGATGCGCACCTTCCTCTTGCGCGCGGAAGGCGGCTCGCCCAGGTCGTCCAGCTCGATGACCTCGTCGGACTCGGACGAAGACATCTCCGGGTCGAAGTCCGAGTCCGAGTCCGACACCGGCGCGCGTCCGCGCGCCCGTCGCGGCATCGCGCCGCGACCCACTGGACCTTTCGTGTGCTTGTCGAGAGTTGACAACGAAAATCTCAGCCAGTCGGACGAAAAGTCGAAAAGAACAGATTATGATGTCAACAACGACGCGCGCGTAGCGACTTGTGCGCTCGGCACTCCCGACCCCTCACCGCGAGCCGCTCACCGCGAGACAACCTCGCACCCGCCACCCGATATGCCGTGCGAAGAAGCCGTGGAGCTCGCGACGCACGCCGTCGAGGCGGACATAGCGGGCGATGTCGCGAAAGCCATCGAATTCTACACGCGCGCGGCCGACGCGCTGGATCGCGCCGCCTCCGTGACCCCCGCGGAGGCTGCGGAGATGCGCGGGAAGTCCTCCGAGTACCGCAAGCGCGTGGGCGTCCTGCAGGGTAAGCTTCAGATGGCGCAGATGGAGGCCATGGCGCAGAGCGCGCAGATGGCGCAGCAGGGCGCTCAGATCGCCGGCCAGACCAACGCCGCGGTGAAGACCGCGGGGGGATACGGCACGGTGGCGGGCGCGGCGGCGGTCGGCGCGGTGGCGGGCGCGGTGGTGCTCGGCCCGATGACCGCCGTGGTGGCCGCGGGCGGCGCGGCATACGCCACGACCCGAAAGGACACCGTGGGGGACGTCGCGCGGCAGACCGGGCAGGCGGCGGCGTCGACGGCGAGCGCCGCGAAAAAGTTCAACGACGAGCACAACATCACCGGGAAGCTGTACGACGCGACTTCGGCGGCGGCGAACAAGGCGAAGGAGGTGAACTCCAAGTACAACATCACCGGCAAGCTCACCGCGGGCGCCACCTCGGCGTACCAGAGAGCCTCGGAGTTTGACAAGAAGAACAACGTCACCGGGAAGGTGGGGAGCTCGATCTCGAGCGGGCTCACCGCGTTCACCAGCGCCATGGGCGGCGCGCCGGGAAAGAAGAAAAATCTCCCTTCGGTGCCGCGGTGAAGGTTTAACACACGCGTCGCGTGGAGTTCGACGCGTGCGTATAGGAGCCGAAGCGTATAGGAGTACGTACGGTAGAGCGTTTCTTCGCGAGCTTCTTCGCTTGCGAAGCGTGTCTTCAATAAGGCGTAAGATTCTAAAAAAACCCAACCGCGTCGCGGCTGGCGAGGCATCACCCCCTCGCCCGCCCCCGGCCTCTTCCTCTCCCCCTTCCCCGTCCCCGCGCGCCCGTCCCCGCGCCGGCGCCCCCGGGCTTGCCGGGCTTGATCTTGGGCGTGTCGTCCACCAGCAGGGTGTCGAGGTTGAGTGAGTCGGGCAGGATGTAGTACCGGATGGTGTTCCCGCGAAGCGACAGATGATCCATGTGCGTCGGGTTCTTCCCCTTGAGCGTCAGCTTCACGTTCTTCAAGTGCGTGTTCATGCTCACGTCGACGCCTGCGGGTTCGGTGCGCGGGTTCGCGAGGGACGGAGGTGGGGAAACGTTCGCGTCAGATGCCGCGAGCGGGGGGCGTCGACGGGCGGAGCGCGGGTCCGCGCGGCGAACGTCTTCGCGAGAGATTTCGCGCCGGCGCGCCGCGAACGAAACTCGCTCTGAGCGCTCCGTACGCGTTTTAGGGATTGGCCCGCGAGTCGGGAAAAACGCGCCACCGCGACGCCGCGAGCGCGTCGCGCGCGACCGTTCCGACGTCCGACGGCGCCGCCGCGGATCGAAGTGTCTATCAGGCGCACGCACCCATGACCGTGCCGTGCACCACCGTCCCGTTCTTGAGCTCGATGGTGCACGTCTCG
>Ga0181600_10004661_pt1 | contig 10381 bp, 10 predicted proteins | sample 041ome_2_FD_132982 | JGI IMG/M metagenome (GOLD analysis project Ga0181600, IMG submission 132982) | Coastal salt marsh microbial communities from the Groves Creek Marsh, Skidaway Island, Georgia - 041406US metaG (megahit assembly) | ecosystem: Environmental > Aquatic > Marine > Intertidal zone... | reverse complement strand
TGGCGACAACACACTGTATCCAAAAAATTATCATTATCTTCCTGGTATTTCTAAAACAGTTGTGGCTAATTTTGCAAGTATGGCATGTAATCTAAAAAAGATTTATGATTTGCAAACAAATGATTTAATTATAGATGTTGGTTGTAATGATGGTTCTTTGTTAAATGAATTTAAAAAAATCAATTTACTAAATGTGTTAGGTATCGACCCAACTGATACTATAAAAATTGCATCTCAAAAAAAAATACAAACAATACAAAATTTTTTCAACTTAAGAACCGCATCAATTGCTTTAAAAAAATATGGAAAAGCAAAAATTATTACGACCACCAATGTATTCGCGCATACAAATAAGTTAGGAGATTTTATTTTAGCAGCGAAAAAAATGTTAAAAAAAGATGGAACTTTTATTATTGAAAATCATTACTTATTAGATGTAATAAAATTAAATCAATTTGATACTTTTTATCATGAGCATTTAAGAACCTATTCATTAAAAAGTTTAGTAACTTTATTAAAGTATTATGGATTTCATTTAAAAGATGCTTATACTTCAGATAGGTATGGTGGTAATATTCAGGCACATTTTTCTCTAAAAAAAACTAAATATAACCAAAGAATTAAAGCTATATTATTGAAGGAAGAAAAATTTAAATTAAATAACGAATCCACTTACTCAAATTTTTTTAATAAAATTTATATTGCAAGAGACCAGATGTATAAATTTCTTACCAAGAATAAAGATAAAAATATTGTAGGCAAAGCTTTTCCTGCTAGAGCTTCAGTTATTTTGCATTTCTTTTCTTTTATGAAAGATCATTTAAAGTGTATTTATGAACAACCTTCATCTAATAAAATTAATCATTATGCTCCTGGGACAGATGTAAAAATATTGTCCAGTAATACTTTGTTGAAAAACAAACCTGATATCATGATAATATTAGCCTGGCATATGTTTGATGAAATTAAAAACAAATGGAAAAATAAAGGTCTTAAAAATACAAAGTTTATTAAGCCTTTACCTTTTTTGAGAAAAGAAAGTTAAAATTAAGATGAATAATCATTTTCAAATTTTATTAAATAAGAATTTTAAAACAAATAAACCTCAAAAAAAAACAATACTAATAACTGGATCGTCCGGTTTTATAGGTGATTATTTGGTTCAAGCTTTAACTCATTTAAATTTTAAAAACTGCAAAATTTACGGAATAGATATTGTTAATCCAAAACAAAAATATAAAAATTTTTTTTTTAAAAAAAAAAGTTTATACAAAATTAAAAAAAAAGATTTACCAAAAAAAAAATTTGATTATGTGATTCATCTAGCAGGAATTCCATCACCAGTTTATTATAAAAAAAATCCACTAGGCACGATATTTTTAAATTTAAATCTGGCAGAAATGTTAATGCAAAAAGCCTGTGAAGATAAATCAAATTTTTTATACTTTAGTTCGAGCGAGATCTATGGAAATCCAGATCCTAAGTTTATTCCAACTAAAGAAACATATCCTGGCTTTGTTTCCTCTATTTCAGATAGATCTTGTTACGATGAAAGTAAAAGGATGGGTGAGACATTAGCCTATATTTATAAAACAACTAAGAACTTAAAGGCAAAGATAATAAGGCCATTCAATTTTTACGGAAATGGTATGCGGGCAGATGATAAAAGAATAATACCTCAATTTTTTAATCAAGCTATAAATGGAAAAAAAATTACAGTTTTTGCAAGTGGAAAACAAACAAGAACTTATTGTCATATTTATGATGCTGTAATAATGATATTAAAAATCATGTTTTATGGAAAAAATTTTGTATATAATGTTGGTAATTCAAATGACGAAATAAGTGCTTTAGATTTGGCGTTTAAAATTAAAAAAGTTTGTAAAGATAAAAAAGTAAAAATTGCCAAAATTCCTTATCCTAAAAATTATCCATCAGACGAGCCCCAAAGACGATGTCCTGACCTAACTCTTTTTTTGAAAGAGTTTGGTTACAAGCCAAGTATTTCTATTAATGAGGGACTAAAAGAATTTAAGGAATATGCTTTAAAATTTTATTAAAATGAAAATAAAAAAAAAAATAGCTTTGATATTTGGAATAACAGGACAGGATGGAGCATATCTTTCACGTTTTCTTTTAAAAAAAAATTATATTGTTCATGGAGTCAAAAGAAGAAGCTCATCATTTAACACTTCAAGAATAGACAGTATTTATGAAGACCCTTTTTATAAAAAAAAAACATTCCATTTACACTATGGAGATATTACCGATTCCTTATCTGTTTTAAGTATTATTAAGACTGTTAATCCAGATGAAATTTATAATTTAGCAGCTCAGTCACATGTTGCAGTGTCTTTTGAAATGCCCGAATATACAGCGAATGTAGTTGCTATAGGTGCATTGAGAATATTGGAGGCCATTAAGTCATTAGGCCAAAAAAAAAAAATAAAATATTATCAAGCAGGAACATCTGAAATGTTTGGTAAAAATTCAGGAAAAATTCAAAATGAAAAAACAATATTTTATCCTAGAAGCCCATATGGTGCAGCTAAAATTTATGCACATTGGATTACTGTCAATTATAGAGAGGCATATAATATATTTGCTTGCAATGGAATTTTATTTAATCATGAAAGTGGAATGAGAGGGGAAACGTTCGTAACAAAAAAAATTGTATCAGCACTTTGCAAAATTAAGATGGGTTTACAAAAAAAACTTTATATCGGAAATATTTATTCAAAAAGGGATTGGGGTCATGCTGCGGATTATGTAGTAGCAATGTGGTCCATGCTACAGCAAAAAAAACCAGATGATTATGTAATAGCAACAGGCAAACAGTATTCTGTTAAAGATTTTATAAATTTTACGGCAAAACAGCTTGAATTAATGATAACATGGAAAAGAATAAAAGGTATAGAGTATGGTTTTGATCAAAAAAATAAGTGTATTATTGAACCAAATCAAAAATATTTTAGACCAGCAGAGGTAGACAGCCTTGTTGGTAGTGCATTGAAAGCAAATAAAATATTAAAATGGAAGCCAAAATATAATATTAATTCTTTAATAAAAGAAATGATTACATTTGAATTAAATAAAATCTAAAATTATTTTTAAAATTGTTAAAAAAAAAATCAAAAATATATATTTCTGGGCATAACGGACTTGTCGGATCTGCAATTTTGAGAAGATTAAAATTACAAGGATATAAAAATTTACTTACAATATCAAAAAAAAAATTAGATCTTACTAATGAAAAAAAAGTTTTTAATTTTATAAAAAAAAACAAACCCGAATTTGTAATTAATGCAGCGGCAAAAGTTGGAGGAATATTAGATAATAATTCTAAGCCGGCAGAATATATTTATACAAATTTATCAATTCAACAAAATATTATTCATGCAAGTTTCAAAAACAATGTCAAAAATTTAATTTTTTTAGGATCGAGCTGTATTTATCCGAGGGATGCTAAACAGCCCATAAAAGAGGAATATTTACTATCGGGCAAATTAGAAAAAACCAATGAACCTTATGCTATTGCAAAAATTGCTGGAATAAAAATGTGCGAAAGTTACAATTTGCAATATGGTACAAATTATAAATGCTTAATGCCATGTAATCTTTATGGCCCTAATGACAACTATGATTTAAAAACTTCCCATTTTTTTGCAGCTTTGATTTCAAAAATACATCAAGCTAAAATAAAAAATAAAAAAAAAATACTTTTATGGGGCACTGGAGAACCTAAAAGGGAATTAATGCATGTCGATGATCTGGCTGACGCATGTATTTTTTTTTTAGAAAAAAAAACAAATCACCCATTAATTAATATTGGCAGTGGTAGAGAGATGAAAATAATCGAGTATGCAAAGTTTGTAATGAAAAAAATTGGTTTTGATGGAAAAATAGTTTTAGATAAATCTAAACCTGATGGTACTCCTAGAAAAATAATAGATTGTAAAATAGCTAGGGCATATGGATGGGAAGCAAAAATTACTTTAGATTCTGGATTTGATTTAACTTATTCAATTTATTGTAAAAACAAAAAAAAATGAAAAAATTTGTAGTTGTTACTGGAGGCGCTGGTTTTGTAGGATCTAACTTAATTGAACATCTTTTGTCGAAGGGCGTGAAAAATATAATAAGTTTAGATAATTATTCTTCTGGATTTAAAAAAAACGAAATTAAAAATAAAAATGTTAAATATATTAGAGCCAATACTAATGAAATTTATTCTAAATTAAAAAAAATAAAAAATAATATTGAAACACTTTTTCATTTTGGTGAGTTTGCGAGAATTCACGAAAGTTTTTTTAAAACAAAAGAGTGTTTTCATTCTAATATTTCAGGAACAGAAAAAGTTTTTTCTTTTTGTTTAGAAAATAAGATAAAAATTATTTATTCAGCCACCTCTGCAAGTTTGGGTCATTATGGCAAAGACCAAAGCTTATCTCCTTATGCTTTTACAAAATCTAAAAATTTACAATTACTTATGCATTTAAAAAAATGGTTTAATTTATCTTATTCAGCATTGTATTTTTATAATGTTTATGGTCCTAGACAAATTACAAAGGGAAAGATGGCTACAGTTATTGGTATTTTTGAAAATCAATTTAAACAAAATAAATTTTTAACAGTAGTAAAACCAGGAAATCAAAGTAGGAAGTTTACTCATGTTCAAGATACTGTAAATGGATGTTATGTTGCATGGAAAAAAAAACTTGATCGACATTATGCAATAACTAGCTCTAAATCTTATAAAATAATTGATGTTGCCAAAATGTTTAGTAGTAAAATAAAATTTATTAAAAAAAAACTTGGTGAAAGAAATAGCTCTTCATTAGTGAGTAAAGTTGGAAATATTAAAGTTTATCTAATTCCATGTACAACAAATTTAAAAACATACATTATTAATTTTAAAAAAAATATATAAAGATGTTTTTAAAATTAAGAGGGCATGTAGTTCATTGGTAGAACGCTACGTTGACATCGTAGAGGTGGTAAGTTCGATTCTTACCATGCCCACCAAAAACCATTGGTTAATCAATGTTATTTTCAAAAGTTAGATCTTTACTTAATCAGATGTTATTAGTATAAGTTTTTGCCTGGTAATAATTGCGAAGAGGCCATACCCGATCCCATTCCGAACTCGGAAGTCAAGCTCTTCAGCGCCGATGGTACTTTGCCTTAAGGTATGGGAGAGTAGGTCGTTGCCAGGCTTATGAAAAAAATTATGAAAGTTGTCAGTTCTTTAAAATCTTTAAAAAAAAGAGACCTAAATAATAAGTTAGTTAAAAGACGAGGAAAATTATACGTAATTAATAAAAAAAATCCTCGTATGAAAGCAAGACAAGGATAGACATTAATGGATATCAATGAGCAAAAAAAAACCTGGTCTAATTTCACCAGGTTAGTTTTTTGGTCTTCTTTGGCTGTTATAACGGTGCTTATTTTGATGGCAATTTTTCTTTTATAATTTTTTTAATATTTAATATTTTTAATTTTTTTTTGCATTAAATAATTTCAGGTAGTAATTAGTAGTTATGTTAATTGGTTCTTTTTTAGAAAATCATGACAATGATAAAAGGATAGTTTTTTCTTTAGATATTATTAAAAAATATATCAAAAGTGGAATTCAAATTTTATTACCAAAAGGTTATGGTGTTTTTTCTAATATTAGTGATCAAACTTTTGAAGCAAATGGAGTAAAAATAGAAGATAAAGAAAAAATTATTAGTCAGGTTGATATTTTAATTAAAATTTCTTTAGAGCAAGATGACCCAATTGAAAAATTAAAAAACAATTCAAATATAATAGTGAGTAATTTTGATAAAAATAATTCTAAATTAATTGAAAAAATAAAAGAAAAAAAAATTAATTTATTTTCTTTAAATTATTTACCTAGAATTACAAGAGCGCAATCAATGGATGTTTTATCTTCGCAGGCAAACTTGGCTGGATACAAGGCAGTTATAGATTCTACATATGAATTTAATAAAGCAGTACCAATGATGATGACAGCCGCAGGCACAGTTTCACCAGCAAAATTTTTTATCATTGGAGCCGGTGTTGCTGGTCTTCAAGCAATTGCTACGGCAAAAAGATTGGGAGGAGTAGTTTCTGCAACAGATGTAAGGTTAGCTTCGAAAGAACAGGTTGAAAGCCTAGGTGGTAGATTTATATTTGTTGAAGGTTCAGAGAATTTGGAGACTGACGGAGGTTATGCAAAAGAAGCAAGTGAAGAATTTAAAAAAAAACAAGAACAATTGTTGACAGATACTGTAAAAAAACAAGACATAATAATCTGTACTGCTTTAATTCCAGGAAAAAAAGCACCAAGAATTTTGACAGAAGAAATGGTTTTGTCTATGCAACCGGGTTCAATAATTTGTGATTTAGCTGCAGTTCAAGGAGGCAACTCTGCATTTTCTCAGCCAGGAAAAATAGTTGAAAAAAATGGTGTGAAGATTATTGGTTATAATAACTTTGCATCAAGAATTTCTGAAACATCTTCAAATTTGTTAGCAAAAAATATATTTAATTTTATAGACCTTATTTATGACAAGGAGAATAAAATTCTTAAAATAGATAAAGAAGATGAAATTATTAAAAATATATTAATTAATGGAAACGTATAATGGAAATTGATCCTTTTGTTTTTAGATTTGCAATTTTTATACTTTCAATATTTGTTGGTTACTATGTTGTGTGGAGTGTAACACCTGCATTGCACACACCATTGATGTCAGTAACAAATGCAATTTCATCGGTGATTATTGTAGGCGCTTTAGTTGCGGTGGCAGTATCAAATTCTTCTAGCTCTTCTATTTCAATGTGGTCCGGTTTTTTTGCTATTTTGCTAGCTGCAGTAAATATTTTTGGAGGATTTTTAGTTACAGCCAGAATGTTGAAAATGTATAAAAAAGGAAAGAAAAAGTAATATGTTATCTGCAAATTTAACTGCTTCATTATATCTTATTTCAGGAATTTTCTTTATTTTAGCTTTAAGAGGATTGTCATCTCCAGAAACTTCAAGAAATGGAAATTTTCTTGGAATTTTAGGAATGGTTATTGCAATTGTAGTCACTCTTCTTTCGGTTAAAGATTTAAATATATTATTGTCAAATATATCTTTTATTTTAATCCCATTAGTTCTAGGAGGTTTGGTTGGTGCATTGATAGCTGCAAGAATAGCCATGACTTCAATGCCACAACTGGTTGCAGGCTTTCACAGTCTTGTTGGTTTAAGCGCAGTATTAATTGCAGTTTCAGCTTTTTATAATCCTGATTCATTCGGTATTGGAACTTTTGGAAAAATAAAATTTGCCTCTTTAATTGAAATGTCTATTGGGGTTTCGATTGGAGCTATCACTTTTTCAGGTTCTTGTATTGCATTTTTAAAGTTACAAGGATTAATGTCTGGATCTCCAATTACTTTTAAAGGTCAGCATTTAATTAATTTTTTAATTGGAATTACAATCATTTTTTTAATTGGTTATCTAACTTTTAACCAATCTGAAAATATATTTTGGATCCTAACTATTCTTTCAATTTTAGTTGGATTTTTAATTATAATTCCTATCGGCGGCGCCGATATGCCAGTAGTTGTATCTATGTTGAACTCTTATTCTGGTTGGGCTGCTGCGGGGATTGGTTTCACACTTGAAAATACTGCATTAATTATTACAGGTGCACTAGTTGGATCATCTGGAGCAATTCTTTCTTACATAATGTGCAAGGGAATGAACAGATCCTTGTTCAACGTAATTTTAGGTGGATTTGGATCGGAAGGTGTAACTGATACTTCATCTAAAAATAATCCTAACAAACCAGTAAAGCAAGCAGGAGCAGATGATGCAGCATTTTTAATGAAGAATGCTTCATCAGTCATTATTGTTCCAGGATATGGAATGGCTGTTGCTCAAGCTCAACACGCATTAAAGGAAATGGTTGACAAATTAAAACAGAATGGTGTTAAAGTATCTTACGCAATTCATCCAGTAGCTGGTAGAATGCCAGGTCATATGAATGTATTATTAGCAGAAGCAAATGTGCCTTATGATGATGTTTTTGAATTAGAAAATATAAATAATGATTTTTCAAATACCGACGTTAGTTTTGTAATAGGGGCAAATGATGTTACCAATCCAGCGGCAAAAACTGATAAATCAAGTCCAATCTATGGAATGCCAATATTGGATGTAGAAAAATCAAAATCAGTATTGTTTGTTAAAAGAAGTTTATCATCAGGTTATGCTGGAGTAGACAATGAATTATTCTATAAAGATAATACACTTATGCTATTTGCTGATGCAAAAAAAATGGTTGAAGAAATTTCTAAAGCTTTAGAATAAAATTATAAAATATTTTTTTTATAAGAAATTTGATAAAAAAAAGCTAAAGTTTTGGCTATAAAGTCTGGCCAAAGTAAACCTAGAATTTTTTTATCTTCAATTTGCCTATAACCAAATTTGATGGCTTTTGAGGTTTCACTTGTTTTATGAATTCTGTGATATAATAAAATTTTATTTATCCTAACAAAAGAGCCATTTTTTTTTGCAAAATTTAACCACGCAAGCCAGTCAATATTAATTTTATAATCTTCATCAAAAATTTCATATTTTCCAGGTTTTTTTTTAATTGTTACAGTTGGGCATGGTATTGGACAGCCAAATCTAAGAGAATTAATTTTATTTGTTTTACTTTGAATTTCATTTCTGCCAAGAAAAAAAATGTTTAGAATAATTCTTTTGATAGTTAATAATAAAGTGTTTTTTTTAACTTTATTTTTTATAATTTGAGCATAATCCGTAAAAATTAAATTCGAGCGCTTATATTTTGTAATATATTCTTTAATATTCTCGGTGTATTCAGGTAAATAAATATCATCCTGATGAGCAATTGTTACCCATTTAGTTTTTGCTTTTTTTAATCCTCTATTCCAGTCATTCGCAATATTTTTGTGAGATTTAAAAATAATTAACTTAACACCATATTTTTTTGATATTTTTTTTAATCCATCAAACGGTTTTGATGTTGTTATTATAATTTTAGATTTTGTTTTTTGATTAATCAATGACTTTAAGCATTTTTCAAAATATTTTGATTTTTTAAAAGCTGTTAATACAAATGTGTGTGAAAAATTTTTATTTTTCATTTTTATTTAGTAAAGTATTTTTTAATTCTTTTAATGTATTTTTTAAAAAAAATATTCCAAAAAAAGAATTACAAATTAATAATAAAATTCCAAATAATATACTTACCGAAATGATTTCTATTGGCTTGTAGTTAAATAAATCAAATAAAAACAAGGCACCAAATTGATTAATCCCTATATTACCAAAATTTAGAGGTATTAAAGAGACTAACGCAATCCACGGCATTATTATTATTATATAAAAAAGATTCATTTCAAAATCTAATGATAGTGAAACTAAATAATAGCTCAATGAAAGTGATACTGAACTAGAAAATCCATAAAAATAAATTTTAGAATAATTTATATATTTATTTAATGAATAATTTATAGAAAAAATTTTTTGTAATATTTTTAAAATAAAAACTGGTCCAAATAAAGATAGAATTGTAAGCGAAATTACAATTATCACAATAAAATTATTTAGGTGAAAATAGCTAAAAATAAAAATAAAAAATGACAATGTAAATAAATTAGAAAGTCCAAAAATCCTATCCCATAAACCAAGTGAAACAATAAATTTCCAATTTATTTTTTTATTTACTCCAGATAGAATTCCTACCCTAATTGCCTCTACTGTGGCTGCGCTACCAGGTAGCCATTGTCCTAGAAATATAGAGCAAGCTGTAGCATTGAAAGCTCTTTTTAAAGACATTTTTATATTAATTTTTTTTGATAACTCATGAAATCTTAATACAGAAAATATTAAAGATAAAAAATACGCGCTAACTGCTAATAATAAATAATTAAAATTATTTTCATAGCTTTTTTTTAGGATTGAAAAATCAATTAAATTTATTTTTTTAAAAAAAAAAATTACAATTATAGAAAATAAAAAATACAATAATAATTTTATTGGCAGTATTTTCATAGAAGCTTTATTTAGTAAGAAATTAACTAAAATTTAATTTATATAAATTAGAATCTTGCTTTTAGTTTTCTAAGTTTTTTAACTCTGGCTAAGTTATCTTCTAGTTGTCTTTTTTTCTTTTCGGAAGGTTTTTCATAAGTACTTTTGATTTTTAATAATCTAAAAGTACCTTCTCGTTGAAGCTTTTTTTTAAGAACTCTTAAAGCTTGTTCCAGATTGTCATTTTTAACTTCTATTTTAATAACCTACCTCCAAATAAGCGGCTGAATTAACATTTTGCAAAAAAAAAGTCCATCGTTATATTGCTATTTTAATGG
>Ga0181600_10004648_pt1 | contig 10392 bp, 3 predicted proteins | sample 041ome_2_FD_132982 | JGI IMG/M metagenome (GOLD analysis project Ga0181600, IMG submission 132982) | Coastal salt marsh microbial communities from the Groves Creek Marsh, Skidaway Island, Georgia - 041406US metaG (megahit assembly) | ecosystem: Environmental > Aquatic > Marine > Intertidal zone... | reverse complement strand
CTGCTCGCGGCACTTCACCAGGCAGCACCGGTGGAACACGTGGTTGCAGTCGGTGGTGAACAAAACGCGCTTCGGGTCGGCGAACGCGTCGGGATCGCAGGGCGCCGCGGTCGTCGCGTCCCGCGGCGCGTTCGTCGTTCCCTCGGTGTCCGTCGCGGCGTCCGTCGTCTCGCGTGCCTCCGCGAAAAAGTCGCGGCGGCGGTCGCGGTCGCGCTCGAGGGGCGAGAAACACACCGCGCACATCTCCTCGTGGCCCATCTTGTACCCCGAGGCGGGCGTGCGCGGGTTCTTACGCAGGCTCGACGCCGGCGCCGAGGGCGTGCTGATGGGCGTGGAGAACACCAGGCGCCGCGAGCCCGCCGCGGGCGTCCGCGAGGGCGTCGCGGCGCTCCGCGGGGGGTCCACCTTCGGGGTCGCGACGGAGGTGGACGCGAGGGGCTCGGAGGCTTCTTCCGAAGCCGACGCCACGACCGCCTCGAACGCCATCTCGGCACTTCCGAAGAGACGTTGCGTCGATGCGTTTCGACGAGACACCGCCGCGATGACCGCCGAAGACCGGGACAAGCTACGCTCGCTGCCGCGTGACGCGGGCGGCGCGTCCTTCGCGCGCGTAAATCGCCGCGCGAGTCGTCGCCGTCGCCGCGCGCCCGACCTGTGCGCGCGCGCGCCGATCGGCCGATGATGACGAGGCGCGTTTCGAGTGGAGTTTCGCGCGAGTCGTTCCCCCCGAAGGAGATCGTTGTGAAAAAAAAACAACTTCTTTTCTGTTCATGATGACGAACGAATTCGAATCTCCCCCCGCGCGGCGTCGCGCGCCTTCCCCTATAGGTCCCGCCTGGTGAGCTGTCTCTGCCTGCGCCGCATCTCGAACGCCTCCCACGCGGCGCCGTCCGCGGCGCCGCCGGCGCTCGAGCCCCCCGAGGCGGGTCGACCGGATACGCCATCCGCGATGGCGCCGTCTTCGAGATTCGAGATGCCGGCGAAATCATCCTTCACCGCGCCGAACCGCAACGCGCGCCGTCGTTCGCCCGCGCGCCGCTCCAGCGCCTCCGCGCGGCGGTCCGTCTCGGCCGCGACGTCCCGCACCGCGGCTTCGTACCCGACATCCCCGGCCCCTTCGAAGGCGTCGATCGCGTCGCCGAGCATCGCGGAAACGCTCTCCGCGAGCTGGTTCCGGTAGCGCCGCATCCACTTCGGCTCGGGCGCGGGGGGCGCATCCGCCGGCGCGCGAGACTCGTCGCTCTCCGCCGCCGGCTGGCTCTCCGCGGCTCCGCCCGGAGGCGCGTCTTCCCCCTCCGCGGGCTCGGGAGGCGGCGCGGGGCGGGGCTCGTGCGCGCGCCGCGCGCGCCGCGCCGCGCGCTCGACGCCGTCCAGCGCGAGCGCGAGCGTCTCCGCCAGCGACGAGGCGAGCATGTCGGCGCGGCTCGCCGGCACGAGCGACGCCGAAACCGCCTCTTGGAAACTTAAACGAAGCCGCGCGAGCGACTCCGCCGCCGTCTCCGCCGGCGGCGGAGGATCCTCCTCCGAAGCCTCCTCCGAAGCCTCCGCGTCGGGCGCCGAGTCGGGTTCGTCCGCGGGTCCACTCGGCGTCCACTCGGGGTCGCTCGCGACGCGCCGCTCGAGCCGCTCGAGCGCCGCCTCCGCCGCGGCGAGCGAGCCGTCCCACTCGCCCCACGGCGGCGGCGCCGCCTCGTTCTCTTCGCCCGCCTCCTTCTCTTCGCCGGTGTCCTCGGGTCCTCGGCTCGCCTCCTCGGGTTCTCCCTCCTCCTCCTCCTCCTCCTCCCCTTCCGGGACGGGCATCGCCGCGCGCAGCGCCTGGGCCTCCGCGAAGACGGCGGCGAGCGCGTCGAACGCGTCCTCGTGGAAATACGCGCGCGGCCGCCGAGCGAGGTTGGCGGCGACGAACGCCGCGGGTTTCGCGCCGGAGACGGGCGCGCCGCCTTTTAAGTCGATTCGCGAGAAGGGCGGCTCGGTGGCGTTTCTGAACCCTCTCTCAGGCGTCCGCACGTCCTTCACCACGCGACGCACGACGTTCGCGACTTTGTTCAGCATCTCCGCGCGCCCCAGCTCCTGCGCCAGCGCGCGCCGGGGGAACGAGTTCGGGTCGTCCGCGACGGCGACGCCGCGGAGCGCCACCGGCGGCAAAGGCCCTCCGCGCGGCTCGGGCCTCGTCACCAGACGCCACCCGTCCACGTACACGCCCGGTGCGTGCGCCTTGAACGTCCACTGGACTTTCTTGACCTCGCCGGGCCGCAACGAGCCTTCGCGCTCGGCGAGAAACCACGCGCTCGCGCCGCCCGGGCCCGTGGCGTGCGGCAACGACCGGGTGAGGCTCTGTCCCTCCGCGCCCTCGCGCGTCCAGTGGTAGAAAAGAGCCGTGCTTCCGGTATTTCGCAGCGTCGCGCTCGCGAACGAGACACCAGCGTCGTATCCGCCCCCCCCCGGTCGAACCTCCAGCCGCGCGGATAACTGATACGCGTCCAAAACGCAGTGCGGTCCGAGCGCCGCGAGCCGAGCCGCCTCGCGCGCCGCGTCCTCCGCCGCGCGTTTCGCCGCGCGCGTCTCCTCGGCGCGCGCCGCGTCCGCCCGCGCCTTCTGGATCATCGCCCACGTCTCGACGGAGGTATCCGCGATCTCCTCCTCCAAATCCTCGAGCGTGATCCGCCGCGCCGCCTCGCGCGCCGCGACGACGTGCGCGCCCTCGCCAACAACCTCCAGCGCCTCAACCTCCTCGTCTCGCAACTCCCCGGGAAGGAGGTTGGCGACGCGCGCGCGCAGCCTACGTCGCCGGTCCGTTAGGTACCGGGAGTTGAGCACCGAGCGCCCGCTTTTGGTGCTGTAGCTCGCGCCATCCTCGGCGTGGCGCACGCGGCGCACGTGCTCCGGGTCGGCGAACGCGAGCTCGTCGCGCACGTAGTACAGCTCGGAGAAGACGTTCCCGACGGCGACGTACCGAGTCCAGTTGTTCCGCAAGCCCATGCGCCACTCCCACTGCGTCCCCCCCTCGCGCTCGTGCACGGGCGCGGCCATGTCCAGGTGCGTCAGAATCTCCATCTTCCGTCTGTGCTCGTCGCACCGCTCCATCGCCAAGTCGCCCGGCCTTTTGTCGTGGCGAATCGCCAACGCGCGCTTCAGCGCGTCCCAACGTTCCCGACGCGCCTCCCACGCATCCAGCGCGCGCGCGTGCGCCTCGTCCCTCGTCTTGCAGTGCAGCTCCCACCCAGTCTGCGCCTTTTCGTTGAGAGACGCGCGCAGGGTTTCCGACTCGAGCGACACCGCCTCGCGGAGTCGGTGCGCCGTCTCCGCGTACGCGTCGCGGCGTCGGCTCACGTCGCGGTAGGCGCGCGAGTAGTGCGGCAAAAACGCGCCTCCGTTTATTTGCATCTGCTTCCTGTGCAGGTGCGGGGGCAAGTCGGGCAGGTACTCGGGCTCGACCGGGAGCTTCGAGCGCTCCTCCGCGACCTTCGCCGCGAGCAGGGATTCGTACTCGTCTGGAACGAGCGATCGATTGGGTTTCGGATCGAAACGCGCGGAGAGACGCGCGGTTTCCGAGAATGAGAGTCGCGTGTCAGTCGACGTTCGGCGAGAGTGGCACAAACAGTCACAGATTCGGGGCGAGAAAAGAGACGCGCTTTTCGAGACGTTCGCGTCCGAGGGCGAGGAGGATCGGCTTCCCGACGCGACGCACCGACGTCGCCCAGCACCGTCCATTCCTCGCGCTTGCCGCGTTTCCCCGGGCGCGGCCCCCTCGGTGCCACCGCCGCCTCCGTCGCGGGCTCTGGCGGCGTCCCCGGCGCGCTGGGCGGCGGGCGCGTCGCCTTGCCGCCCCTCCCCGTGACTGGACCCGCGCTCTCGAAACGCAGCGTGGAGAGCGCGCCGAAATCGCCTCTGCTCCGCGCGGGGGAGGTGGCGCGCGTGCTCAGCCCGTCCTGGCTGGTGGCCACCGAGCCCTCCGGCCTCTTCACCTTGCGCACGAGGATCTTGCGCCGGGGCGCGGGGCTCCCGCCGGGCGCATCCCGCGGCCCGGGCGGCCCGCGCGGGCGCTCGCCGACCGCGCTCATCGCGCGCCTCGAGAAATGGTCCCATATTTGGTTTTCCGTTGACTGCACCGAAGCGCGACGCGCGACATCTGAAATCTGAAAAAAAAGTTCCGGCAGCCGGAACGACGAGAAAAAAACGACTGTCCGCTCCGAGAGTGTCACCAGAGCATCACGACGATGAGCGGGGGTCCGTGGCTCCCCATCACGTCCGCGCGGACCCTGCGCGCGTGCGCCGAGTTCCCCGCCAGGGCGGACGACGTGTTCGTGTGTTCGTACCCCAAGAGCGGCACGACCTGGTGTCAAAACCTCGTCGCCAGGATCCTGACCCGAAGCCGAGGGGATGAACCGACGACGGACACGTGGTCGCACGTGTCTCAAGTCTCGCCTTTCTTCGAGATCGACCCGCACTGGGACCACGGCGCCGAGCCCAGCTCGCTGGCGGCGCACGTCATCGAGAACCACCGCCGGTTCGCGCGCGGCCGCCGCGTGTTCAACACGCACTTGCCGCTCACGCTCATGCCGAGGGTTCGGGATGAAACGCCGGGTGTGGATGGAAAAGGAAAAAATACCGGACGACGCCTGCCGAAGATCGTGTACGTCGCGCGGGACGGGCGAGACTGCGCGGTTTCGTTCTGGCGCCACCTGAAGAGCCAGTCCGTGGAGGACGGCGGGTGGCAAGGCGGGTGGGACGCGTTTTTCGACGCGTGGATCGAGGGTTCGATCGCGTTCGGAAGCTGGTTCGACCACCTTTTGAGTTGGCGAGACGCCCCCGCCGCGCGGTTTTCACAACTCAAAAAGGAAGAAGAAAAAAAAAACCTTCGCGAAAAAAACCATCCGGTGCTCGCCGTTCGGTACGAGGACATGAAGACCGATCTCCGCGGCGTCGCTCGCGCGGTGGCGGCGCACGTCGACCCGTCGCGACCGCTGCGCGACCACGAACTCGACGAGATCGTTCGCGCGTGCACGTTCGAAGCCATGAAGGACGACGTCGAAAAGTACCAGCCGATCAGCGTGCGGTGGACGGACGAGACGTTTTCCTTCGTCAACCGGGGCGTCGTCGGGTCGTTCGAGGACGTCTTCTCCGACGAACAAAAAACGCGCTTCGAGGAAAAGGCAAAGGCCAAACTCGGCGTGGAGACGTTTGGTGAGCACTGCCAAAGCCGCGAATGCTCGTAGAAACGCGTGTGTGCGTGTGTGCGTTATGAGTGTGTGATTATCGTGAAAGCGTTTTCGTCGTCGACGAGACGACATCGCGACCGCGTCGGTATTACACACACTACTAGAGCGCGTACGCGGTTTACGGTCGACGTCGTCGTACGTTCCCCTCTCGTATTTTTTTCGCGAAGAAGTGTCACTTCTTCGCGTCGTCGAGCCCGTAGATGTCCAGCAGCCAGACGAGGAATATGCTGTACATGGCGTAGAGAGCGTAGACGCCCATGTAAGCGTAGCCCATGCGCACGGTGAGCTTGAACCCGTTACTGGCGATGGAGCCGTAGTACACGACCAAAACGCCGGCGAGGATGATGCTGGAGGGGATGAGCTCGTCCGTGTTCACCAGGATGTAGTTGGGGGTCTGCCAGCTCAGGTACAGGAGCCAGGGCAGACCGAGGCCGAGCCAGATGTCGAACACGTTCGAGCCGACCGCGTTGGCGACGGCCATGTCCGCCAATCCGTCGCGCGCGACGGCGATGGAGGAGAGCGCGTCGGGGATGGACGTGCCGGCGGCGAGCACGGTGGTGCCCATCACCACGCTGGGGACCCCCAGGATGCACCCGATGCGCACGCACCACTCCACCATCCAGTGTGTGATGAACCCGATCCACAGGATGGACATCGCGAACGAGACGACGTACCACTTCTCCCACTTCGGGTCGCCGCACGGGGGGATCGTGAGCTGGAACGCGGCGTACCACGGAAGCGAAATCGCCCACATCGGCCATTCCTTCTTGTCCTCCGGCACGGACCAAGGCGAGGACGAGTCGTCCTCTGAGTTGTCGTCGGGGATCTCGGGGAATCCAACGGAAGCGGCTTCGCTCTCGTCCGCGATGGAGCCCTCCTCGATGGCGCGCGCGATCGCGGCGGCGCGCTCGTGCATCGCCTTGTCCCGCGCGGCGAGAAGCTTCGCCGCCTTCACCGCCTCGCTGCGGTACGCGCGGATGTGGCCCGGGGTCATCGTGGGCGTGAGCACGTGCGCGTCGGCGTCGCCCTCGGCCGAGCCACCGGGCGCGCCGCCCGCGTGCACGATCACCGCCTGCTTCGCCTTCCAGTCCTTCGCCGTCGCCAGGACCACGTTCGCGAAGTTGTGCTTCGGGACCTTCACGATGTCGTCGCGGATCTTGCCCCACAGCGCCTTCGCGGTCCGCGGACCGTCGCTCGGCGATTCGCGCGTCTGCTCGGCGCGGTACTGTTCGATCCGCTCCGAGCGCTGCTCTTCCAGGGCTTCGCTCCTGGCGCTCCGGAAACTCAGCCGCGCCTTGAAGCTTCTCACCGTGTCGCTGCGTTCGAACGAGTCCAGCCATCGCATGAGCCGGACGTTGTACATCATGGTGACGATGTACGTCACGTAGAAGGCGACGTAGACGCCGCCTTCCCACCAGTCGACTCTGCCGCCGGCGAACGTGCCGACGATGCCGCCGATGGCGGCGGCGTAGAAGAAGCAGTCGCGCGTCACCGGCTTCCAGTCCAGCTGCAGCGTGTTCCCCGTGGCGATCACGGTCGCGCCGATGATGATCAGGATGTTGAAGATGGCGCTGCCGACGATGGTGCCGACGCCAATCTCGGAACCCGCGTTGGGGTTGATGAGCGCCATGGCGGAGGACGCCAGCTCCGGCGCGGAGGAACCCGCCGCCATGAACGTCGCGCCCGCGACATCGTCAGACAGCCGCAACACCTCGCAGATCTTCTCCAGCGACGCGACGAAGAAGTCGTCACACACGATGGCGATGCCGAGGAACATGAAAAAAACGCCGACGAAATACGCGACGATGCCTCCGTTCTTCTCCCAATCCGGCGTTTCCCCGCACGACCCGCCCGCGCTGAGCAGCGCGCGCCCCTGGCGCGTCGCGGAGGGCTCCAGGCCGAACAAAGCGCGCGTGAAGCTCGCGGGGTCGTTGTCGCCGGAGTACACCGTCATCGCGACGGTGGTCACGGCGGCGGCGACGACGAGCAGTTGCGTCCTGTCGGGGAAGGGGTCAGGATGCGGAATTTGTCGAACGCCCCGAACGCGTCGTTCGCGAACGCGGGCGGGTTCGAATCTACGGGGGGCGCGGGGATCGCCGCGGCTTCGGCTCGCACTTCGGCTTCGGGATCGCGCGAGATATACGGGAGGGCCGTCGGCGCGCGCGTACCTCGCCCGGAGCCTCTGCGAGCGGGTCTGCTTCCTACGCGCGGCGGCGTACCGCCGCACCATGGACGGAAGCATGGCGCGCGATGTCCGACGTGGAAAGCCCTTTGGCGTGACAAACAAACAATCGAACCAATCCGCTTCGGAAACGACGCGAGCTCTCTGCGCGGGCGATCCTCGAGCTCGACGATTGGCGAACCGCGGCTCTCCCCGGACCTGTCGCGTAAGGGTCGCGGAGCGACGGCGACGCGCGCGGGAGTGCGCCCCCCGTGAGCGAGCGAGCGGACAACTTGCGACAACTTGCCCGACAACTTGACCGACAACTTGCCCGAAGTCGGGTTTCTCCCGCACAGCGCACACGGCACCCCCAACGGCAAAGCGGGGATTTATTAACGGCCATTCGGCGGATTAAAAAACGTCGTACAAGGACCGGAGAAAAGCGATCGCGAATCTGCGCACGCGAAAGGGGCTCGACGCGAGACCGGTTTGAACTCGAAAGGGAAAAGCGCGAAACCTCATCCATTTTTTTTCACCAAAAAAACAAAACGAACGCGTCGCACGCAGGGCGCGCCTTCGCTCACTGGAACTTGTTCTGGATGAGCCTGTGCACGTGGCACAGGAACTCGACGTACGACTGCCCCGCCGGCGATCGGTCTTCGATGAGCCGGCGGTAGTACGCGTTTTCGCGCGCGTCTCCGCGCCGAAGCACGCGCAGGCGCATGTAGCTCGAGCGCATCCGACGCAACGCGTCGATCAACGCGTTGAGCGATTTGTTGGCGTTCGTGTCGAGCCGAGGCACGACGCTGTGCGACGCCGTGCCCAGCGCGTCCACGTGCTCCACCCCGAACGTCTCCCGCAACGCCTCGCGGCTCGTCGCCCGCCCCACCCACAGGTACATCTCGCGGCCGTCCTCCAGGAGGTACGAGCCGTCCTGCTCGAGCTTCTCGGCGCTGAGCCAGGTGGTGGCGGGGAGGGGGGGGTACTCGTTTGTTTGTAAATCGTCGCGCAACGCGTGCACGGGGAAGTGCCTGGGGTAGATGGAGGGCACGGCGGACGATGCCGTGCACGAAACCCCTCTGAGTGCCCATTCGGCGCGATCGTCCGCGCTCGCGTCGAAACGCAAACCGTCGGATTTGTGCAACGCCAAGCAGTACAGCGGCAACACTTTGAGCCCTTCCGGTAAGATGAGTTGCCCCGTGCTGTTGTTGCTCGCGCAAAACTTGCGGTAGGCGTGCAGCGTGTCCACCGTCGTTCGTAAAGCGCCGTCCTTCGCGCCCTGCAGCGAGCACGTCCCGGCGAGCAGCTTGGCGCTCGCCCGGCGGATCATGTCGCAGGTCTGCGCCTCGAGGTCCGACGCGCGAAACACGTTGCCCAGCACGGAGGACACCGGGAGCGCCAGCGTGTGCACGCGGATGCGGCGCTCGCCGCGCATCGTGGTGTACAGCAAAGCGCACTGCGCGAACGCGTCTTGGCCGTCCGCCAGTTTCTCTTCGTACCGCAAATCGACGGAGATGGCTTTGTCGCAATCCAGCGCGGGCAAATCCACGTCCGTCGGCGTGCGTTTGCAGAAGAAACCGCCGTAATCGGCGACGCCCAGCCCGGCGGAGGCGCGGACGCGCATCACCGCCTCCAGCCCCTGAGGCCGCGCGACGTTCCACCGCAAATCGTTGTGCAGCTGCGCGAAATCCAGCGCGGTGTTAAAGTCGTGATACCGGTACAAAGACCCGCCCGTGACGCGGCACAGATGTCCGAGGCTGGCGACGTCGACGTGCCCGTTGGATAACAGGAACGCGTCGATGGCGCACTGGTACTCCGCCGCTTCCGTGGCCATCTTCGAGTACACCTTGTCCGCCGGCGCGGCGTGCTTCACCGGCTCCTTCTCCGTTTCTTTGCTCATCGCCGTGCCCACGGCGGTGCGGCCCTTGACGGCGCCGTACCCGCCGGTGGGCATGGTCGCCACGAACGCCAGGACGCGCCCGCCCGTCGGCTTCAGAGCCTCCACGCAGGCTTTGATCGCCGCCGCGCCGCACGGCAAGCCGTGCCGTCCGCTGGCGAACATCTCCGGGATCTGCCGCAGCGCGGCCGCGATGTCCGCCTGGTTCGCCTCCAGCGGAACCGCCAGCCCGCTCGGCGTAGGCGCGTACGGCTCCTCGACGTCGGGGACGACGAGGTGCTTCGTCGTCGTCGTCGAGGCGACGTCGCGGTCGCCGTGTGTCGTCGATCCCGAAGTCGCGCTTCCCGGAAACTTGAAAAAATGACACGCGCTGTCGAAGGCGCAGAGCCCGACGAGCGTTCGCGCGCGTTCGGGAATCGCGTCCAGCGTGCGCAGAATCGCCTCGCACGCGCTCGTCGTGGCCCCGGTCTGCACCGCCACCGGGTTGACGTCCACGAGGAAGAAGAGCGCCGGCGCCATCGGCGGGCGCACCATGTACTCGCCGGGCGCCGCGTACTCCACCGATCCTTTGTGCAGCTCCGGTCGCTCCGCCAGGTCCGTCCTGCGCCCGTCCGCGCCCAGAGGGCACATGTACTCGCGCGGCGCCTCCGTGGTGTGCGCGCAGAACACGCACGAGAACCGGCCGTGGTCCAGCCACCGGTTGTACGGGTTCATGTACGCCTTGCACCGGCCGCACCGCACCGGGCCGACGCCGTCGGCGTGCTCCACCACCTGGATGGGCTCCTCCTCCGGGTGCGGCAGCGCCAGGGGCTGCACGAGCAGCGTCAAAGGCATGCCGCTCTGGCTCAGCAAGTCCGCGGAGTGCGGGATCGTGCTCAGAGTGCTCCGCATGTACCGCGGGTTGCAGTTCCCCAGGTCCCGCGCGCAAAACGTCGTGCTCGCGGGGGGGGGGTGCGTCGCGCCGCCGCGATCGCTGCGCGTGTCGTGCCGCACAACCGACGCGTGCGCGTCGTGCGGCGGGCGCGGAATCTGCGCCGGGTCGATGCGCGGCGCCGAGGCGCCGCCGGGAGCCGCGGGGGGGGGCGCGCCCGCGGGACCGCCGGGCGGCGAGGGGG
>Ga0181600_10004630_pt1 | contig 10411 bp, 8 predicted proteins | sample 041ome_2_FD_132982 | JGI IMG/M metagenome (GOLD analysis project Ga0181600, IMG submission 132982) | Coastal salt marsh microbial communities from the Groves Creek Marsh, Skidaway Island, Georgia - 041406US metaG (megahit assembly) | ecosystem: Environmental > Aquatic > Marine > Intertidal zone... | reverse complement strand
TCCGATGTTGCATTTGCCGCCAGCGTTGTATGCGCACGTGACGCGGCGATTGTGCAAACCTCTCGTCGTGGTGTTAAACAAGACGGATGCGGTACCGATGCGTGCGATCGATGAATGGGCTGCACATCTTATGGCGTCTTTGCCGGGAATCGACGCAGTTGTCGGTTTTTCTTCCCGCGACGAAGCACCCGAGGACGAACGGTTTTGGGATCGCAAGGACAAAAATCACGAGGAGCGAGACAACGCGTCAGTGCGCATGCACCGTCAATCGAGCATTCCCATCGGACGCGACGCGTTACTGCGCGTGTGTCAAGAGCTCGCGCGTTCGGGCAAACGTTTCGACGCGGCGATGGAAGACACGATGGAAGACGAACATGATGGAAACGACGACGGCGAAGAAGAAGGGGAAGAAGAGGAAGAAGAAGAGGTGGACGAAGAGGGCGAAGCGTACGTGCGGCAGGCGTTGAATCAAGAGCGCGAGGAAGCAGAACGAGTGAAAGCTGAAGGCCGAATAATGATAGGACTCGTCGGGCATCCCAACGTGGGTAAGTCTTCGATGGTAAACTCTATTCTTCGACGTAAAGCGGTGAGCGTGAAGGCGACGCCGGGACACACGAAGACATTGCAGACGCTCATTTTGGACGATCACACGTGCTTGTGCGATTCTCCTGGCCTAGTATTTCCCCGCATCGATATTTCTCCCGCGGAGCAAATCATCGGCAATCTCATTCCTCTTCCAGTCGTCCGCGAGCCGTTCAGCGCTATTCGTTGGATCGCCGAAGCAAAGCTCGTCGGTGCGGAGCGGTGGCAAGCGATTCAGCGCAAGTTCAGTGGGTCAAGTGATGGTAAGCTCGCGGCATCGCTCGCCGCGCCTATTACGAGCGTGCTGAAAGTTCGACCATCGAAGGAGTTCGATCCTGAGACGCTCGAGTTGCTGAACAACGAAGATTTGACAAACGACGAATTGCCGTGGTCGCCGCTCTCGCTGTGTCAAGCGTATGGCAAGATGCGAGGATTCGTGAAAACGCGCGGCGTCGACGTCCAACGCGCGGGGCAAGTCATTCTGAGCATGGTTTACGACGGCAAGATTCCGTACGCGATTCCGCCGCCGACTGGCGCCCCTGTGATGCGTTCGAAGGCGGATGTCGTCCAGATCGAAGAAGACAACTTAACCGACGACGAGTCGGATGACGACGAAGTCAACGTCGTACGCTCTGGGTTTTCCGCGCTCGCCATGGATTCGGACGAAGAGACAGCGGCTCAGCAGTACGCTTACAGCTCGGACGAGGACACGAGAGGGACATTCATTTTGAGCCCTGAAGATCTCAAGGAATCCAAACGAGGCCAGCGCGGTAAAAAGTAAAATTCATTGACGTTAAAAATGTCACGGAAATCGGCGCGCTCGTGATTAGCTATGGTGTTCGATGGCTGTGAAACAATGTTTGTAACGTTTAAGATTGTGTAAACGTGTAAAGAATGAATTCATTCATCGTCGATTTGTAAACGTTTAAAGAATATGTAAAAGCTTGAGCGCAATGGTGCCACTGACAAGCGCCAGCGCGGTCACCTTGAAGTACTTGCCGACGACGGAGACAACTTCGCCCACGAGAATTCGCAACATGACGCCGCCGAACAAAATCATGAACGCGACGAACGCGGCGTGCGAGCCGGCGTCTTTGACTTCTTCCGGAAGCAGATTCACGACTTGTCCCAACGCGCCGGCGACGAGTCCCAACGCGCTCGCCACCGCGCCCGCGTCCTGCGCCACCGCCGAAGAATCGATTTCACTCGCCTTCGTCGTCAGCGTCTCCACGGCTTTCACCAGCGCCTCTTGGTTCAACTCTCCCGTGGTGTAATACGTGTACCCAGCGACGACCGCCACCGTTCCCAGCACCGGCGGCCCCCATCCCAGCGTCGGCGGTTTCGCCGCCGGCACCTCCCCCGTCGCGTTGAACGACTTCACCCCGATCTCTCCTCCCGGGAATCCTCCCGCCATTCCCCCGAAGTCCTTCTGCAGCCGCACTTCCCTCGTTTCGCGCCGCTTCGCCTTCGCCTTCTCCAGCGCCTTGGCCGCGTTCGTCTCCGCCAATTCGTCCCGGTACGACCACAAGCCTTTCTCCCCGCCCGCGAACCCGCCGGTGAACACGTCGTCTCGACCCGTCTTGCTCACCAGCCCTCGGTCGTCCTTGATGTACTTGCCCTTTCCCGCGTAGTACTTGCCTCGCGGCGCCGGTTTCGCCGCGCACGAGACGCGCGCGACGACGCGCGCGCGACGCGTCTCGCCGGGACAACCCTCGGCGCTTATCCGTCCGCGCGCGCGCGCGAACGCGCCGGCGCGCTGCGTCAGCGACGCGGACATCGAGCGCGCGCGCGCGTCTCGGCGCTCGACGGCTCGAGCGAGGCGCGCGGCGCGGTGTGCGGCGCGCGCGAGATCGCGACGCGCGGTGCGTCATGGCGGACGTCGACGAGAACGCGTACGCCGCGCTGGGACTGGCGTTCGAGGACGCGCCGAGCGAGGCGACGATTAAAAAGGTGCGTCGAGCGCGCGACGCGCGCGACGCGCGACGCGCGGGACGACGCGACGCGCGCGACTCGACGATTTCGCATTCGCATTCGCATTCGAAACGACGACTGACGACGACGACGACGACGACGACGCGCGCGAAAACTCGCAGGCGTTCCGAAAACTCGCGCTGAAATGCCACCCCGATAAGCGGCCGGCGTCGGAGCGCGAGCGGGCGGAGAAGGAGTTTGACGCGCTGCGACGCGCGAGCGACGCGCTGCTCGACGTCGACGCGCGACGCGCGTTGGATGATTTCCTGCGCGCGAAAGCGGCGCGAGCGCGCGCGCACGCGGCGCACGGAGCGAAGAGAAAACGAGATTTAGAGGATCTGGAGGCGCGGGAGCGGAAGGCGGCGAGCGCGGGGGAGGTGGGGGCGGAGCGCGCGGCGCGAGAGCGGTTGCGAGGCGAGTTGGAGCGTTTGCGGCGTCGACGCGAGGAAGCGACGCGGGGGGGGAAGGCGCGAGATGGCGATGGCGTGGGGACGGCGGCGACGACGTCGACGGTGCCGGAGCACTTGTATCGAGCGCTCAAGGTGGTGTGGCGACGCGACGGCGACGCGGACGACGACGCGTACTCGGCCAAGGAGCTGCGGGAGATATTTGAAACCTTTGGTCGCATCGAGGACGTCGTGATTCGCGAGGGGAAGAAGAAGAAAGGCAGCGCGATCGTCGTGTTTGCAGACGGCGACGCGTGCGCCACGGCGTCTGGGGCGACGTGTGGGCGGTCGAGTAATCCGTTGGTCGTCGCGCGCGCCGCGATTCCTCCGAAAGTCGACGCGGGGGAACCGGCGAAGCGACGGGACGACGCGGCGTCGGGAGGCGTTTCACCGGCGCCGGCGAGCGAAACGACCGCGGCTCGAGCGCCGAGCGTCGCGAATCTAGACTTTGAGAGCGTGGTGCTGGAGCGATTGAAACGCGCGCAAGAGCGCGCTCGGCTCGTCGCAGAGGCGGAAGCGGAAGGCGACGACGCATCGTGATTTTTTATAGCGTGGTAGACACATCGTGTCGCGTGGCGCGGCGCACAATCTAGTAATCATTGCAATACCGAACATTTCGTGATCGCATCGCGCTCTGAAAGAGTGCTAGAAGAAGTCAAGAGCGACTGCGTCCTCGAAGGCGAGGTCGCGTCTCTTTGCTAAGAATACCCGTCCTCACTTGGCGTACTTCGCCGTCCACTCTCGCGCCGTTTGCAGCGCTCCGTGTTCGTCCGTTTTCCAGTGCTCCGCCACGTTCTCTCGCAAAGGGTCATCTGGGTTCGGCGCGCTCATCAACGCCTGCACGCTGAGTAAAATCGTACGAATCTGCAGCGCCGGAGACCACTTATCCTTCAACACGTCCAAACAGATGCGCCCAATCTTATCCGTGTTCGGGTGATAAATTTTCGTCCTGAAGAACACCTCCGGCGGCGCCATGGGATAATCCGCGGGTAAGAACAGCTCCAACTTGAACTTCCCGCCCTCGTACGCCGTTCCCCGCGGTCCGTCCACGACGACGAAAAAGTGTCGCAGGTTCGTCTCGCTCACCTCCACCGCGATCCCCGGAATCGGTTCCTGCTGCAATCGCTGCGCCTCCTGCGTCGTCATCGCGCGTCGCGCGCGTCGTTTCGTCATTCTCGCGTCGTCGCGTCTCGTCGCCTTCCCGTCTCCCGTCTCGCGCGCGCCGTTTTCCCGCGCGTCGCCTTCGCCGCGGTCCGCCGTCGTCGCGCCCGATTTCACCGCGTCGCGCGTCGTCGTCTCGTTCGTCGTCGTCGTCGTCGTCGCCTTCGCGTCGTCGCCTTCGTCGCGCGTCCGCCGCACCTTGAGGATCCGTCGCGGGAGCTGCGACGCGTCCGCCATCCTCGTCGACCGGCGTCGCCGCGTTCGCGCGCGCGCGTCGCTCGCGTCGCGCGCGTCGCGCGCGTCGCCGCCCTCGCGCGCTCTCGCGCGTCTCGCGCGCGCGCGCGCTCGTCGTGCGTCGACGCCGCGCGTCGCGATGTTCGGTCGCGTCGTCGCGGCACTCGCGCGCGCGATGGCGCCGACGCGCGTCGCCGACGCGCGTCGACGCGGGCCGCACGCGCGCGGGGTCGCGCTCTTCGTCGCGCTCGCGCTGCAGTACGCGTCGCAGCCGTTCCTGCGCGCGCGCTACGCGGCGAACGCGCGCGCGTCGGCGCTCGTGCTGAGCGTCGAGATCGCCAAGGCGACGCTGTGCGCGTGCGCGCTGCTGCGACGACGCGAGACGCGAGGGGCGCTGCGACGGGCGTCCGCGCGGTCGCTGCTCGCGTCGGGCGCGCCGGCGGCGGTGTACGCGGCGCAGAACGTGCTGCTGCAGAGGGGCGCGCGCGCGCTGGACGGCGTGACGTTCAACTGCCTGAACCAGACGAAGCTCGCGAGCGCGGCGGCGTTTCTGTGGCTGGGAGGGGCGCGGCAGAGCCGAGCGCAGTGCTTGGCGCTGGTGGGGACGCTCGCGGCGGCGGTGAATCTGTTCGGGGGGGAGACGGCGGCGGGCGGCGGCGGCGGCGCGGCGAGCGCGGCGGCGCGCGCGGCGGGCGCGACGAGCGTGTTGGTGGCGTCTGCGCTGTCGGGATTGTCGGGAGCGATGTGTCAGTTCGCGCTGCAGGGGAGCGAGAAGCTTCCGGCGATGATGACGCTGGAGATGGCGATCACGGGGGTGCCGATGGTGTTGCTCGCGGAGCGCGTCGCCGCCGGCGACGAGTTTCGCCTGAGCGCGGTGTACGAGTCGTGGACGGCTTGGGCGCTCGTGCCCGTGCTGTCGAGCGCGATCGGTGGGATACTGGTGGGGGAGATCACGAAGCGATTAGGTTCGATCGCGAAGGGGTTCGCCGTGACGTGCGGTTTGGTGCTGACGGGGGTGTTTCAGAGCGTCTTCGCGGGCGCGGCGCCGCCTCGCGCGCACGTCGTGAGTTTGATCGTCATCGTCATCAGCACTTGGGTGCACACCGCGTTTCCGCCAGTCGAGAAGCGTAAGAAGAAGCGCAAGACGGGTTGAGCGAGGGTGTGTCGTAGCGATAGCATTCGGTTGGAATAGTATTTGGTCTATAAAGTTCTAAGCGCCGAGGGCGCGTGCCCGTTGAGGGCGCTATGCGCTATCTTCTATAATCTTTCCACGACTCGCGAGCGGTCATCGCGCGCATGAGGCTTAGAAATAAAATACTCAGCACGCTTCCCGTCATAGCGGCCACGTTGAACGTCATCGAAAAGTCTGGCGTGGGAAGAAGCAGGAGGAGACTGTTCATGTACAGCGTCTCGGGAGCCACTGAGGATGCTCGAAGTTTATCGAGAAACGCGCTCGCCTGCTGCGTACGAGGCACACGTGTGTCGGCGTGGATGACACGGAACGCATCGAATCGAGCCGGAGGTAAGTCGAACCCACGGTTCGCGTCCGGAGGAAACTCTTGCGCTCGAAGGAAACCTTTGTCGAAATCAAGGCGCAAGCGAAGCATCGAGGCGTTCGCTGGAAGCACCATTTGTAACTCAAGCAATGAAGAACGCACGCGATCTTCTGCGGGCACGAAGTGCATTTCATCCAACACTTCGCGCGACACCGCGACTCCGTCCAGCTCGATAGAAAGCGTGTGCATGTACAGCTTCACGAACCAAGGAAGCGGCTGGAACAAACGAGCGCGTATGGGCGGCGACGAGTTCGCGCTCGATTCCAGCGCCGGCCGCTCGATATCGATCACAATACCACCGAACTCATTCCCAGTGCCCGTCAAGAACCGTTCGACGTACAGCGTGGGCGTGCGATGGTTGACTCCGAGAGCGTCGGCGTCGAACGCCGCCGCCGACGACAAATTGAAAGTCGCGATATCATCTCCATCGCGCGCGTGAACGTACGAGCCATCGGCGGCGACGCAGACGTCACTCGCCACTCGCTGGATCGTTCCGATAATTTCAGCGTACGACTCGCTAGCATCTGGCAACACCATCATCAAAGTTTGCTCGGATCGCGTGTAACCGTCGCCATCCTTGGACAACCTCACGCCGAACGTCAAATGTCTCGCGCTAAACACTTCGTGCGCAGTTTTCAGCGCCTTTGCCAATCCCGCTCTATCGCGACAAGGCAACTGCTTCAACCACGGCGCTAAGTTCTCCACGCACACCGCCTCTTGCGGTAAACTCGCGTGCTTCACCGTCGCGGCGTCGCTCGCCCGTCGCGCCGACGACGCCTCCCCATCCCAAGCGTTAAATCCCAACACCGGTGACGTCACCGCCGTAGACGTCCCCAGCGCGCTCAGAGACGCGCAGAACGTCCCGCCGAGCGCCGTCGTCGCGTCTCGCCACCCTCGCTCGGCGTCCTCGTCCGCGCGCCACGTCCCGAGCGCCTCCGCGCCGATCGGTTTCGCCACCACCGGCGGCGCCCCCCATCGCCGCGCGTTCCAACGCCCGCGTCCGAACCACAGTTCGAGCGTTTCTGCGCGTGATTTCGCGAGCACCGCGCGCAGGGGCTTGGCCATGACGGCGGAGTGTCGTTCGAGCTCACGCTCGGTGGTGGTGAAGGTGAACACCAAGGCGACGGCGTCGTCGCGTAAACGCTCGATGAGGACCTCCTCGACGAAAGATGCGCGCGCCGCGACGATGGGGATCATCGCGGCTAACGCCAGGAAGACGGCGCATGGGAACGCGCGCGCGCGCATCGCGTTCTGCGGCGTATAGTGTTTGATGATTCGTCAACTGGCTAGAGTGGAAATTCGCGTCGAAGAGCGCCGATGTCGTGCTTGTCGACGTGTTCTAAGAGATCTAATCGTCCGGTGCAACCAAGACTGATGCGGACGTAGCCCCAGGTCGGACTTTCGGGGTTGGGATTCATCGATAACGCGCGAATGTAATAAGGCATCGACTCGGCGTACCGGCCTTGGTTGGCATAACTGATGCCCATGTTTGACCACGCGCGAACGTAGTTGGGTTTGATGGTCAGCGCGCGGCGATATGCCCCTACTGCGTCGGCACTCTCGGCGCCGTTCGCCTGCGTGGCGCCGATTTTGTTCCACAATGAATGGTCGTCGGGGCGCAAATTGGCGGCTCGTTGAAAGGCGTTGACTGCGTCTTCGTAATTCCTCGTCAAATGCGCCATGACACCGAGCACAGTTTGCACGTCAGCGTCGTTCGGTGCTTGTCGAGCGGCTTCTCTGAACATTGCCATGACGTTTTCGGGCGTGTGTGGCGCTTGTCCGGCGGCGATGTGTTTGAAGCGCTCTTGACTTCCGAGCCACTCACACGCGTGGCCGAGGGCTTCATCCTGGTCCAGCTCGTTCGCGTGGCTCACAGCGAGGGCGAGTAGAACATTTGGATTTTGCGGGTTCGCCTCGTACGCTTTTGACATCGCCGCGATGGCTTGCTGGTCATCGTCATTTTCCGCTTGGATGCGTCCCAGATGGTACCACGCTTCGCTGTTGCTCTGATCTTGACGCACCCACGCCTCAGCGGCGAGGGCAGCTTCGGCGAGTACGCCCGTCTTTGCCAATTCCATCGTTTTCCCTTGCAAACCACTTTGACCGAGGTATGGGTTCGGGTCGGTGAATTTGTAGTTGCTCCGTTCTGAAAGCGGATTTTGTTGCATTTCGTCCCAAACGTTTTGCATCCATTCTGGGTTGTTGCGCTGCATATCTTCAAACTCGCTCGCCCACTCGCGCGGTACGTTCTTGAACTCTTCTGCCCAATCGTCGACGTTTGACTGCCTTTGCGATTCCATCTCGCGCTGCGAGAATTGCTGCGCCCACGCTTGGCTCGTCGGATTTTGACGCTGCATCTGCGCTGTAAACTGGTCCGCCCATTGAGGTTGCGGTTGCTGTGTTTGCTCGACGAACTCGGCCGCCCATCGCTCACCTTGGTCCACATGCCGCGCCTGAGGTGCCGCGTTTACCTCCTGCAAACCGTCTTCTCTCACGACGACTTGCCCGCTACCAAGTTTGGACATGAGTTGCGCGAATTTAGAATTCGCAAACTTTGGATCGGCGTTCAACGTCGCCGCAAGCTCACTACTTTGTTTCGCAGTTTGTGCCGCAACGTCAGTAAGCGGTGCTTGCACATCACTGGCATGTTGTTGTGAAAACTCGTCCGCCCATCTGTTTTGTGCCGCGCCAAACTCCTCGCCCCAGCGCGTGCCTTGATTTGATCTGTACTCTTGCGCCCACGCATCGGCGCGCGGTGGCGCGTGCATCGTGTGTGGCGGCGGCGGGTGGTTGTGAAACTCGTTTGCCCACTGCGCGTGCCTTGAAGTCTCAACATTCGCGAATTCTTCCGCCCAGGAACTCGGCGACGCCTGCGCGTGAAGTGGTTGCTGAAATCCGCGCGCCCAGCGGTCGCCGCGCTGCATCTCGCGAAGCATCGCCGCATTATGCGCCATCTGCGCTCGGGCGCTCATCTCAGCGTCATCCATACGCATGCGCTCGAAGCCGTCTTCCATCTCCCCCTGCGACTGCAAATGTCTCGCCATCACAGCGCTCCTATTTCGAGCGAACGACTTCTCCAGCGCCGACGCCCCGCGCGCGTCCAACCTCGCATCCGGCACCATCTGCACCGGTGCCGCCGCATATCGACCACTCGCACGCATCGTTCCTTCACGCACGTCTTCCACACCGTCCAACAGCCCCTCTCTCGCTAAATGTAACCCATTCGCCGCGTTCGCCGCGCCTCGCGCGAGTTGGTCTGCGCGCCGAGTCCAACCGTCAGTCACGTCGTCTCGCGCGTCGTCTCGCGCGTCGCGTCGAGCGTCCGCGCGCACGAACCTCGTTCGCTCGCGCGCTGTATCTGTTGTTCGCGCGCGCGCGTGCCTCGATCGCCGAGTAAGACGTCGGCGACGCGCGCGATTGGATTCGCGGCGCTCGACGGACCGGCGCCGTCGCTGGGTTCGCACGACGCGCCGCCGGTCGCGAGATCGCGCATGAACCTCGACATCGCGCCGCGGGTTCGAGCGTGCGGTCGGCGCGGTCGCGCGGGTCGAGTTGTGACGTAGGCGTCTGCGTTGGGTTGCGTCACGTCGCGTTTGGTATTGCAATTGACGGCGCGAGGAATCACGTGAGCACGAGGGCGATCTCGCTAGGTTCTAAATCTTCCAATATCCGCCAGTTGTAGAGGTAATAGTGCAAATTCCCGTCGCCGATGCCGAATTTGAGCGCGCTCAGGAAGGATTCGTTTTCCATCAAATCGAGCGCGTTGAAGACGTCGAATGCGTTGTTTCGCGCCAAAATGAGGGCGTCTTCCATGAGCTTCACGAGCGGCATGGACGTCGCGACGTTGTAATACGAGTACGCCGCCTTCAGAGTTTTGTGCTTGGTTTTGCTGTGAATGATTTGCGACGGTAAGTTGTAAAAGCTGACGAAGTCGGTGATCTTGTTCGTCTTCTCGTCCTCGACGACGTATGAAAACACGACGTCCTCGCGCGGCAACAACCAGTGCCGAACTTCGGCCTCATTCATTATGGGCGCCACGGCGAATCTAGTCAAATATTTGCTCAACAACGCCGTCACGCGTGGAACGTCGGCCTCGGTCATGTGACGCAACCCTTCCGATTTTGGCTTCGCGGCAAGCTTGAACATCTGCACCGCGCGTGACATCGAGGCGTCGCGACCCAGGCGCGTGAATCCGATGTCGACGAGCTTTTTAATATCCAAACTCCGATGCCAATAACGCGCTTTCGATATCGGCTTCGGCAACAGCACTCCCGCGGTGTACGTCGCTTGCCACACATCTTTCGCGTTGACCCGTCGCGTAATCTCCTTGATGAGCGTCGGCGCGATGCGCTTCGAGCGCAACTTTTTATGAATGCACAAGAAATTGATCTCCGCCAAGTCGATTTCTTTCCCCTTCACCCTGAGTTTCGCCGGCACGCCCGTGATGAACGCCACGAGCGT
>Ga0181600_10004625_pt1 | contig 10418 bp, 7 predicted proteins | sample 041ome_2_FD_132982 | JGI IMG/M metagenome (GOLD analysis project Ga0181600, IMG submission 132982) | Coastal salt marsh microbial communities from the Groves Creek Marsh, Skidaway Island, Georgia - 041406US metaG (megahit assembly) | ecosystem: Environmental > Aquatic > Marine > Intertidal zone... | reverse complement strand
GCGCGACGCTCGAAAAAGAGAGATAATGTTTTATGTTCGTGCGACTGACCTTTCACTGCGCCCGTCGCCGCTCTTCTCAAACGCGCAGGTAAGACCGACTACTACGCCCGCCAGCGGTTGATCACCCAGGACAAGAACAAGTACAACTCGCCGAAGTACCGATTCTGCGTTCGATTCACGAACCGTGACATTGTGTGCCAAGTCATCTACGCCACGCTCGCGGGTGACGTCTGCATCGCCGCGGCGTACTCTCACGAGTTGCCGAAGTACGGCATGAAGGCTGGTTTGACCAACTACGCCGCGGCGTACGCCACCGGCTTGTTGTGCGCCCGTCGCTTGCTCACCAAGTATGACCTCGCGGAGACGTACGAAGGCAAGACGGAAGACCTCGGCGAGGACTACCACGTCGAACAAGGGGATGAAGAGAACCGACCGTTCAAGTGCTTCTTGGACACTGGTTTGGTGCGCACGTCCACTGGTGCGCGTGTGTTCGGTGCGCTCAAGGGTGCTGTGGATGGTGGTTTGGACATCCCGCACAACGAAAAGCGTTTCGCCGGCTATGATCTCCAAGACAAGTCCCACGACCCGGATACGCTCGAGCGTTACATCAAGGGTGGTGTTGTCGCGGAATACGCCGAAGAGATGCAAGAGGAGGAGCCGGAAAAGTTCGAAGCTCACTTCGCGAAGTACTTGGCTGAAGACTTTGACCCGACTGAGCTCGAAGACGCCATGGAGGACGTCATCGACGCCATTCGTGACGACCCGGTCCACGAGAAGAAGGAGCGCGTCAAGCCGGCTGATGCTGGCCGCAAGTTCAAGCTCCCGAAGCTCACGTACGAAGAGAAGAAGGCCAACCTCAAGGCGAAGTTGGAAGCTCTCCGTGCGGCCGCGTAAACGTCACCTTACGCGTAGAACAGACTCTAGTCTTCGGCATTCTTGTAAAAGGACCCGAAAACAACCTAATTGAATTTCTCGAGCGAGCCCCCTTCCGTGCGCTGCGATTCGCCCTGATTTTGAACGATGCGTGTCGTCGTTTCAGCTAAAAACTGTACTATATCGATTACACGTTGACTATGAATTATTTCTTCTTCTCACAAGATTCCCTCGAGCGCGCTCGCGACTTCGAGCTCCGCCTTGGACAGCGTGGGCTCGGGTTTCGGCGCCAGCTTTTGCGCCTCGTCGCTCGTCTTCAAGGTTTCCAACAAGATATCGTTTCCATCCGCCTTGGGCACGGCAACAGCGCTAAAGATATCTTTCGCCGATGGTTCCGAGCCCGTGGCGCGGATATCGTGAATTTTCTTTAGCATCTTTTCAATGTTGTCGCGTTTGCTCGCTTGTTTGAGCGCCGCCGAGTGACGCTTATGCAACAGCGTCCGGTGGTCATCAGCGACATCATCGATGGCGTGTGACATAAAGTCATGGGTCATGTCGTGCGTCCCCGCGTCAAAACGTGGAAACGCACCGAGCGATGCTTCGGGCGATCGCTTGGAATGTTCCGACTTGACATCATTCGTGGGCATCATGAGACTCGTCGGCGTTTGCTTGAGAGAGTCATCAACAGCTCTGTCGAGAATACTATCTTCACTCGACTTTGTCCCAGATTTGTGAGAGCTCTTACCGGTGCGAGTCAATCCTTTCGCTCTGTAGCAGTTGAGCAACGGCGCCGAGGCCTCTGGCGATTTACTACCGACAATTGTACCCTCTGCGTTGATGACGTGCTTGGTACACAAGTCGTCGACAATCCAAGACTCAATGTATCCGGCGCCGTAAACGGACGCGTAATCGAACACCTTGTCTGCGAACGTGCTAGAAATTATGTATGTGTGCAAACCAGAGAATCCAGGCTTGTCCCACTTTGATAATTCTATGGAGTTCCCACGGTAATCGGCAAACGTATCCACGTGCGTCGACGTGGCGTGCGCGTAAGAATCCAATAGAATGATGTCGTACGATTTCGGGGCGTGATCAACAATGGCGCCAAACGAAGACACTGGCACGGCGAGATAGAGCGGGTTGAGCCCATCCGCCGATACGATTATCGTCGCGTTGTTCCCCGCATCCTTGGCTAATTGCCACTGGTAAAAGTGGCTGAACACCTCCCCGACGTGGTGCGCGAGTGGAGCCCAGGCACCGTTGATCTTCCCATCAATGTCCCGCATGTTTGCCGCCTCGAGCCATTCCAATCCAGAAAGCAAGGTTAAATCTGGAGAGAGGTAATCTCCTCCACGGCGTTGAAAGATCGACTTGAGCGCGTACACGGCTCTGTCCATGCCGTCCGGCCATTTCAACGCGCTCACGCCCGCCGTGATCCGCACGTTGTCAGAAACCTTGGCGGTAGAGTGCGACGTCAAAAGCTTACTAAGGGTCACCTTGAGGGCTTCTCGATCCTTCACCACGCCTGGGCGCGCCATGAGCAGCGTCGGGGTGTCCCACGTGTCCTCCCTGTCGCCGACTACCCCATCCGTGGAGCGCGCCTCTCGCTCCCTTTCCAACTCTTCCTCCTTTTTGACGTACACGACGGCGTTTTTGATAGCCTCCGCGACATCCTTCTTACTGTACCCGGCGAGTCTCGGATCGCTCGCCGTCAACGATTTCTCCTCTTCCTCTGCCTCTTTAACGCTCTTTGTCCTCGCAGATTTACCCGACGAGCTCGACGAGCTCGACGACGACGATCCGCCCGACTTGGTCAAACTTTCCGCCACCGCGTGCGACGACGAACTACTCGACGACGACGATGACGACGAACTACTCGACGATCGCGCACCGTGTGTCACCCCGAGATCCTTCACCGCCGTTTTCGCCGCTCCCAAAAGCGCCACGCTCGCCAATGCCATCAGACCCCACGCCAACACCCGTCTACCGCGTACGCGTCCTCCGCCCTCCCTCTTCCGTCGCACCGTACGTCCCTCCTCCTCGTCCGACGTCATCCCGCCGTACAACGAGCGCACACCATCGTACTCATCACCATCATCATCATCGTCGTCCTCGTCCCCATCGACGCCGAATAAACCCCGAACGTACCGGTGCACGTGGGAGAGTGTTGAAGATTCCATCACTGCTCGTCTCGTCATCGACGTCCCCACGTTCGCGTCGTCGACATGCATCGCGGTTTCTCCATCCACCGGGATTCCGACGTCATCGTTACTCTCCCTCGTCGCTCGCTCCTCCGCGTCTCGCGCCGCGCGCGACAGAAGCGCCGCGCGCTCCGTCTCCATCGTGGTGAGGAATGGTGTTGGCGACGACGCACTTCGTTTCCGTGCGATGGACTTTGATTTTAAACCCTGATCACTGTTTACCCATACATATATTACCCAGTCATCGCATCCAGTCCCATTTGACGATTCATCACTCAACATTTTTGTTCAAAAAACTAAGAAAAACCCATCCATGATGGAGACGTTATGGGTTTTGGTTATTTCTCTCTGTATGTATCCATTTGGTGAGTCATGAATCGTCATTATTTTTTATGATCGTACTCGTCTCGCAAAGCTTTTGAAAGATGCGCGCGCGGGTTCGACAGACGACCGCGCGCGCGAGCGGGAGAGCGGCGAAGCGGTTTTCTCGCGAGAGAGAGAGGGGGGTCTCGTCGACGTCGATCGCGACGCGCGCGCTTTTGTTCGTGTGTGTGTCTGATAGAGGGGAAGAGAGACGGGGATAAATAAAGACTTTGATTCACTCATGACGGCACCGATACCGTTGAAGGCACCGCACGCGAAAGCGACGGGTCGTCGCGCGGAAACGTTCGCGCTCCCGCCGTTACGTTGCGAGACGTCGCAGATTCGCGATGTGGTTTCTGCGTTGGCGCACACGATCGTGTTCGCGCGCGCGCTGGGGTGCGCGACGCCGAGGGAGGAGGCGTGCACGCGATTGGACGCGCGCTTTGTGGCGTGCGGAAGCGCCGAAGCGGATAAAAAGGTAAAGGATGGGATCGATGCGCTCGTGGCGTGGGCGCTGCGGGGTAAAGGGTCTGGAAGCGCGAGAAGTGGTGTGGAGGAGGCGGAGGTGTGCGTGCGGTTTTATGAACCGAACGATGCGGTGCACGGGGCGGCGAACGGCGGGGCGAGGCCGAGGACGCTGAGCGGAGCGTTGGGCGCGGCAATGTCGTCCGTCTCGGGTGGTGATTCCTTCGGGTCGTCGTCCCCGGGTGGGGGCATGTACGGTGGCCATACAGGTGGGTTTTGGGAACAGTGGAGGATCGGTTTGGAGATTTTTCGAGGGGAGGAGCTCGATGAAGAGGAGCGTGGCCGCGCCGCAGAGGCGCTTCGGGATCAACTCGTCGGTACGCAGCAGCACATTCTCGGTCTCGTGAACGAGATGAAGGCGCATTTGCCTCCGGTGACGACGTCTGATGTGGTGAGTTTTCCTTTTGAGATCATCGTGCCGACGGTGGTGGCGGATTCGCCCGGTAGTTTTGGACGCGATATGCTCAAGCGGCTCGCGAGTCTTTCGTCCACGCCGCCAAGCATGTTGTAGAGTTAGTTCACGTTCATTCATTCATTCGTTGTAAAAGAAAGAAAGAAAAAATGAAAGAGTTGTTGTTGTTATTTTTCTGTTGTTACAAGTATTATCCGTCGCCGTTACGACCGTCCCCGTTCCGCGCGCCGCATCTTCCACCTCAAATAATCATCTCTCGTCTTCGCCTCCTCGCTCGCACTCAACTCCCCGCGCATGGCCGCATCCATCCGCGCTCTCAACTCCCCCTCATCCTCCTCCCCTTCCCTCACAATTTGCACCGGACTCCACGACGGAAACGCGAACGGCGCGTCCTCACCGTTCTCCCCTTGCTTTCCTTCGCTCCAGTCGACCAACGCGCTCGCCAACGCGCTCGCCGCGGCGCCCATCACCACCCCACCCAGCGCCGCCCCTCGCCCTTTATGCGCCCACATCGTCCCCCCGCCCACGCACGCCCCCGCCGATGTCGCCGTCATCACGTCCCGCGCCCCATCGGACGTTCGCGCGAACGCCTCGTAGCAAATCGCGTACGCCGTGCCGATCGTCGTAAAGTTGGCGCACGTGTTCAGCGCGTACGTCGTGAACGTCGACGCCGTGCGTCCACGCGCCGTCGCGAGCGCGACGCCGGCGACGACGCCACCGAGCGCCGAGTACGTCGCCGCGGTGGCGATGCGCGAGACGGCGGCGTAGTCGACGTCGACGTCGAGCGGCGGCTGCGGCATTCGCGTCGCGTTGAGTGGTGTCGGGAGAGTTCGTTGCGGGATCTACTCGTTTTCGTCGGCATTGCTCGACGCGCGCGCGCGACGCGGCGATGGCGCACGCGATGTGTACGGCGGTAACGCGCGCCAACGTTTTCGTTGGACGACCTCGGGCGACGGTCGCGGGAGCGGCGACGACGACGACGACGACGAAGGGACGACGCGGGGCGGTTCGAAAAGGAATATTTTCAACGAGGACGACGACGACGACATCCATGAAGTTGAATGTGACGCCGACGACGCGCGCCGGAAGAACGGCGGCGATGACGACGACGCGAAGAATGGAACGACGACGACGACGAATGATGGTTTCTCCGCCGACGTCGACGAAGACGGACGATATCGATGCGGTGACGAACGGTGAGAGTCGAAGACGGGTGGCGATTTTCGTAGAGCCGAGTCCGTTTTCGCACGTGAGCGGGATGAAGAACCGATTTTTGCGATTGATTGAAAACTTGCGCGAGATGGGAGACGATGTGGTAGTGGTTACGCCGGATAGGAACCCTCCGGATGAGTACCACGGGGCCAAGGTGATTGGACTGAGAGGTTTCGTGTTGCCGTTTTACGGTACAGATACGCTCCTGTGCTCGTTTGGGTTCGACGGACGGGTGTGGAAGGAGTTCAAGGAGAATAAACCCGATCTCGTGCACTGCGCCGTGCCGGGTGGGATGATTTTCGGCGCTATGTCGTACTGCAAGGCGCTGAACATTCCGTTGGTGGAGTCGTACCACACGCACATTCCGCATTATATTCCTCGGTACACGTGGGCAGGTTTCGTCAAGCCGATGTGGGATCTCATTCGGTTTTGGAACGGTTACGCCTCGACCACGCTCGTGACGTCGAGCATTTTGGAGAAGGAACTCCGCGATGAGGGGTGCAGACACCTCCAAGTATGGGATAAGGGTGTGGATACCGTCGCTTTTAATCCAAAGTTTCGAAACGAGGAGATGCGCAAGAGACTGAGCGGCGGTCGCGACGGACCTATTATCGGATGCGTCGGACGACTCGGCGCCGAGAAGAACCTCAAGGCGCTCAAGGATATTCTCGGTAAGTTGCCGTCGAACGTCAACTTGGCCATTATCGGCGACGGCCCGGAGAGAGCGGGTCTCGAGAAGCACTTTGAAGGGACAAATACCGTCTTCACCGGAATGATCACCGGCGACGATTTGGCCGCTGCGTACGCCTCCTTGGACGTTTTCGTCATGCCGAGCCCGAGTGAGACGCTCGGTTTTGTCGTCATGGAATCCATGGCTTCGGGCGTGCCCGTCGTCGCCGTTGCGGCCGGTGGTTTGCTCGACATTCTCACCAAGCCTGGAGACGTCGGATTGCTCTATCCCGAGCACGACTACGACAAGGCGGCTGAACACGTCAAGTTTTTGCTCGATGACGACGTTGAACGTAAGAGAATGGCTGATGCCGGCCTCAGCGACGTCCAAAAGTGGGGGTGGATGTCTTCCAACCGCAATTTGCGCGACAACCAATACAGAAAGGGACTCGCGCGCTTCTTCAGATTGCAACGTTTGGCTGAGGTTACCAAAGCCATCGGTGTGCGCCGACGAGTTGCCAAGTTTTTCGATCTTTTCGTTTCTGGACAGTATATTATGCAAGTTGCAGCGTTCGCGGCGGCCGTTGGCGCTTTAGTTTTGGCGAGACAGCCCGGTAGTGTCGCCGCCGCCACCAAGGTGACGACGGCGTTTGGCGGGTCTAGCTGGCTCCAAGCCGGCGAAGCCGCCCTGACCCAAGCCGGTCCAACCTTCGCGCCTGTGTTGCTCACCGCGATCACCACCTTGGCGGCGGTCGTTCCGTTCGTTCCGACCCAACCGTTGTTCGTCATGGCTGGCTTATTCTTCGGTCCGGCGTACGGCGCCGCCATCGGCCTCGCCGCCGCCTCGCTCGCGGCGGCCGTCGCCGCCTCCGCCACTCGCAAGAGAGGCTACAGAAACGTCAGCGACGCCGTCGCTCAATCCGGCGGCGGCGCCCCAGCGAGAAGATCCATCTCAGCTCAGCTCAAGAAGGTGAACCGTGCCGTGAGCGGCCAAGGCAACGTCGCCTCGCAAGCCGCCAAGGTTACCCTCCTCCGACTCCTCCCGCACGCCCCCTTCACCCTCACCAACTACCTCTTAGGTCTTACGCGCGTCTCCGTCCCCGCCATCACCCTCGGCACTCTCCTCGGTATGGCTCCTTGGGTCAGTTTCTACGCCTTTGTCGGCGCCAGCAGCAAGTCTCTACTCGCCGCCGGCGCCTCGCTTTCAGACGTCGCCCGATCCGTCGCCGTCGCCGCCCGAGTTCCCGACTACCTCACATCCACCGAGCTCGGACTCGTCGTTTTGTGTACCGCTTTGCTACTGCTCAGGCCCGCGTCGCCGGCTGAGCCCCTCCTCGAACGTTGACGCTGGTGCCGTCGCGTTCACATGACGAACCATCAAAACCACTATAATAATTCATTGAAGCCTATCATCACCATAGATTAACACCATCTCGGCTCGAGCAGCGACGCAAACCCGCCTTCAAACTCGAACACGATGCCGCGCGCAGGGTCTCTGTGCGCATCCACGTCCGGTCGTCCTGTGACGACACACCGACGAACGGCATCGCTGACGTCGTCTCTTCGTCTTCAACGCGCTCGCCGCTTGCACAGCGTCGTCGTCGTCAACGCGAATGAAAACGAAAATGACTTTGACAGAGAGCACTTTTCGAGCGTGCGCTTTGACGGCATGACGCCCGAAACCCGCGCCGCGCGAGCGCTCACGAACCTCCTCACCATGGCTGCCGTGCGCGTTTTACTCGATCAAATGACGGGCACCCGCCACCGATCGCCCATGGCGCCGAAACTCATCGATTACTTGCAGACGACGCCGCTACGAAACAACGCCGAGACGTGGCTCGCCGGACTCATGGAACACGAGGAGCTCGATTACCGCCTCGTCGCCGTGCGCGTGATTGAGATACGGAAGGTTTTAGCGGAGACGGAGGAAGGGTTTGATTACGATTGGATGGCGGCGATGGCGAGGGATGGGGTGACGGAGGATAACATGGAGTTGAGCCGCGAGTTGTTGTCGGCTTCGTTATTCGGCGAGAGCGAGCGCGGTTGACCGAACGAATGAACGAGCCGGGTCTTCTGGATAGACGCCGACGTTCAGTCGGGATCGAGGTGTGACACTATTTTATTTAATATTCATTTGTTTTTGTATCCGTTCATCTCTGCATCGACGGCGACGAATTTCAAGCGCCGCTCAAGAGGAGGAAAAGCAACTAAAAAATGCACTTTCTCTTCCATTTCCAATTTCCATTCGTTCCCTCACACGCCGACGGCGACCCGCTGACGCGAACCATGTCACCGCCGGTGGACGTCGGCGTCAAGACGCCGTACGACCCCGGAGGGCCGTCGGCGTCGCGTTCGCTCCAGGCGCACGCGTCGACGTGCGTCCAAACCAACGAACGAGCGCCCAACGGCCACGCGCTCGTCCACGCGCTCTCGCGCGTCGCCGTCGCGTCCTCCATCGCCGTCATCCGTGAACTCACCCACGCGACGACGCCGACGGTGCAGTTTACCTCGTACGTCGTTCGAGTCGTCTGGTTGCGCCGCGCGCGTCGGCGCCGTGGGCCGTTGGTGGCGGCGTGCGCGTGCGCCGGGGAGCTCGCGCGAACGACGCGCGGACTGGACGAGTTGGAACGAAGAATACCCGTAGGGCGGGTTGGATCGAGGGCGTTGATGGCGACGGTTCGGGCGGTGAAGAGTGTGACGGAGATGTTGGCGTCGGCGAAACCGTTGCCGACGATCACGGGGAGGTTGACGCTGGTTATTGCCGCGGCGGCGCCGCACAAGTTTTTTGTGAGGCGATTCGCAAAACTCGCGGCGCGCGTGTGTAAGATTCCCGCAGTGCGGGTGAAACTGCAGAGACACGCCAAGAGGTTGGGGAAACTGTTGGCGAAGAATAAGGTGAAGAATGAGGTGAGCTCGTATCGGTTGGCGGTGAACGAGGCGTGGGAGGTCTTGGAGGAGACGTTGCCAAGGGACGTGTTATTCGCGATGCGAGAGGCGGAGGGACAGTTGAGCACCATCGCGCGGTTTACCGGGGCGAAGAGAAGGAAGAGAAGGAAAAGGCAAGTCGTCGCGGATGGGAGTGATGATGATGATTTGAGCGACGCCGAGGAGAGCGATGCGGAGGAGGATGTGCGCGCGGTGGAGAGGTACGCGAGGAGCGATAGGCACGTGTTGTTGCGTCCAGTGGGTTGGGTCAAGGGCGGGATGAGTCGTTTACAGCGTCTTCCAGGGGTTGTGTACGACAATGTGATCGCGACGGATACCGGTTACGGGAACGTGCTCGTCATTCCACCGCAATACGAGGTGCATGCGCTGAAGAACCGGTTGTCTCCGACGGCTCGCGCGAAATTTACCGATCCGCAGTTGGCGGCGTTTCTATTGCAGTGGAAGAATATTCACGCAGCGACACAGGCGGTGGAACGCTCTACGCAGTGGCGAAGAAGGTATGCGTTTCTTAGCGAGGCAAAATTGAAGCAGTTTTCAAACGTCGTCTTCATTCACGGCCCGAAACAGAGCTGGAGCGGAGGTTATCAGCTCGTCTTGCGTTTGAGAGCGGCGATGGACGCCGTGGGCGTGGGCGGTTTAGACGAAGTTGTTGCGGCTGTGATGACGTACGCCGAACACGAGTGGATGAGATTGAGAAATTCGAACGGCGCGATGCGCGGTCGATTAGTGGCTCTCGTGGATTGTTCGGGGATCGATTTGACCTCGCTGCCGATTTCGCTCGTGTCGACGACTCTGGTGACTTTGGACGCCAACTATCCCGAGTTGGCGTGCGAGGTCCACGTAATCAACATGTGGTGGCTCATGCGTCGAGCGCTGCAAATCCTCTTAGAAGTCGTGAGTAGCAGCACGAAGGAGCGCATTTCCATTTACCAAGCGGATGACGACGGGATTGAAAAGCTTCACGAAAAGTTTTCGCCGCACATTTTGCCGAGGTGCATCGTCGGTGGCAAGTGTCACTGCCACAAGTGCAAGGATGAGCCTTTCGCCACGCGTCCCAACAGGAGAGCTTTACCCGGGTCTTGGAGAGGATTGACGTGGCAGCAAATGTCAGGGTCTCAGCGCCGACAGTATCTTCGCCACTTGGCTGTGTACAGCGTCGCGCTCGTCGTCTTCTATCCCATGTTCTACTTCAGAATGACGATTCATCCCGTCATGGC
>Ga0181600_10004616_pt1 | contig 10427 bp, 4 predicted proteins | sample 041ome_2_FD_132982 | JGI IMG/M metagenome (GOLD analysis project Ga0181600, IMG submission 132982) | Coastal salt marsh microbial communities from the Groves Creek Marsh, Skidaway Island, Georgia - 041406US metaG (megahit assembly) | ecosystem: Environmental > Aquatic > Marine > Intertidal zone... | reverse complement strand
TCCCAGCGGCGGCTGGGGACGCACTCGAGGGCGGGGACGTCGACGGCATCGTGCTCGGGTTTCATTCTCCAGGCGTCCAAGGCGTCGACGTCGGCGACAATAAATATGAGGGTAGTCGCTTGAGCGCCGCGCTCGCGGGCGTTGCGGGCGGTGGTGCGGGTAAGAAGAAGAAAAAGTCCAAAAAGCGCGCGCCGGCGATGAACGCAAAGAGCGACCCGGCGTGCTTGGAAATATTAGCTGATTTAGACAAGAAAACGCGGTTGATCGATCGCGATAGTGGCGAAGACGCGTTGAAAGCATGCGTTGAGACGCTACGGGCGGCGAAAGTCGTCGCGGTGGATTGCGAAGGGGTGATGATGTCGCGCACGGGACCCGTGACGGTGTTGCAGTGCGCCACGCGTGAGGTTATTTTTTTAATCGACGTGCAATCGCTCGGAAGCTCGGCGTTTGGCGCGCGAGGGAGCGGATGTATTCGTGACGTGCTAGAATCACCCGATGTACTGAAGCTCATGTTTGATTGCCGCATGGATTCTGACGCGTTATTTCATCAGTTTGACATTCGGCTGGAGAATGTGTTGGACGTGCAGCTTCTAGACGTCGCCGCGCGCCGCGCGCTCGGAAAGATGATTGACCGCGTCCCGGGCATAGCAAAGTGCACTGGAACACATCTTACCGGTGCCGAGACGGCGGTGGCGGATGACTTGAAGGTGCGCGTGAAGAAGCTGTATTCTGTGGAAGAATCAACGCTTTGGGCGACGCGTCCGTTCACCGACGACGTGCGACGATACGCCGCGCTCGACGTGTGGCTTCTCATCAGGCTTCACACCAAAATGGTGTTTGATTTGAGGGATGATACGGATGATTGGCTCGCGCGCACATTCAAGGCTTCGGCGAAGCGTGTATTGGAATTTAGGGAGTTGGAAGTTGCGATGTCGCAAGGCGTATTCACAGAGGAATCCACCGTCGCACCAGCGTTTTAGAAGGTACGTGCTCTCTTTTTTCGTGTGTTTCGTGTATTTTTGCGTTCCGATGATGTTTCATTTAAGCTTAATCTTTACCGATTATCCAGTGTGACGACAACTATAGACACTCGACTGAGGAACACTTCCGCGTCTCGATGATGTGATTTTCGACGAAGCCGTACACTCACGCGTCTTCTTTCGCGCGCTCGCAGGGATTTGTACCACAGCATCAGTCGTGTATACTACTAGTACCGTATCGTATATCAATAAAAAGAATGATCAAATGTGCTACTATTGCTAACGTTCTATGTGCGCAATCCTATCGCTTCTGCCAACTCACTTTACTTTTCACCGGGCTCACGCCCGAGGCTAAACTCGTTCGCGTCGTCAACGTCCCGAGCTTGACTGTGATTTCATTCGTATCTACGTGTACGTCGATGACCTCAGCCTCGGCGCTACCTAACTGTCGAACAATCACTTTTGATCCGATTTCGGGTGACCAGAACGCCGCGCGCTCGCTCGTGGCGCCGGGCGCGGCTTCGCCCGAGGCGTCGATGACCCACCCATCCGGCAACGACGCCCGCGCGACTTCATCGAGCTCCTCACGCGTCTCACACGCCGCCATGAGCTCCCTCGCCTCGTCGAGCTTGATCTTGACGCTGTTTTCAATATCCACCTTGATCATTTGCTGCCTCAAGTCCAGATGCGCCGACTGTGTCTTCACGTCATCTAAAAGCGCGCGCGCCTCGCTCAAATACATCGCCGCCTCGGCGCGACGTTTGGTTTGTACCTCACTTTCGCGCCCGAGAGCACTGGCTAAAATCGCCCGCTTCTCGCGCGCCGCGTCGCCGCTTGCATCCGCTTCGATTTCTGCATCAGCTTTTGCCAACGCCTCGCGCGCTTCAGTGATTAAATCCTTGGATAATCCCAAACCGGCGGCGATGTGCAACGCGTTGCTTTCGCCGGTTTCGCCCCATAGCAATCGATACGTGGGCTGTAAAGTTCGCAAATTAAACTCAACCGCCGCGACTTGCGCAACCGCAGATGCGAGCGTGGCCGTTTTGACGTCTTCATAGTGCGATGTAGCCACGGTCAGGCGCGCAGTTCGAGATAATTTGTTCAACACGGCGACGGCGAGCGCCGCGCCCTCCGCCGGGTCGGTGCCGCTTCCGGGTTCGTCGAGCAGCACTAATGTGTCCGCATCGGCGGCGTTCAAGATGCGCTGCAAACTCTTCAAGTGCGCACCGAACGTAGATAGTCCACCGTCGAGTTCGAGGGTTTGTGAGTCGCCTAAATCAGCGATGACGCGCTTGAACCAGGGCACGCGACAGCCGTCGTCGCACGGGAGGTACAATCCTGCGCGCGCCATGAGCGAGGCGATTCCAATCGCTTTAAGCGATGCAGTTTTACCCCCTGTGTTTGGCCCGGTGATGGCCACGGTGCGAATGGATGCGTCAACGTTGAAATCGACGGGTACGACGTCTTTGATCTCACGGCGAGGTTGCGTCGATGTCTCAGACTCGCCGCCGTCTTCGGCTTGGGCGTCGACGTCGGCGGCTTCGGCGGCCCATCCCTCGACAGCTTCGGCACCATCGTCACCGTTTGACCCACTTTGCGGAAGCGGCGCCAAGTATCGCTCAAGCAGTAACGGATGCTGCAATTGCCGCACCTCGATGCCGCTGTCGACGCTCACGATTGTCGGCGCCGCGCCATCGAGCCATCGCGCGTGTCGCGCCCGAGCGTTAGCCGCGTCGAGCTCCGCCAAAGCATCATTCGCGGCTAATAAAATATCCGCGTACGTCGCCACCATCGCGGTAAGTTCACTCAATATGCGCTCTTCTTCAGCCTCTTCTTCCGCGGCGAGCGTGGTGAGTGCGTTATTCAAAGGTACCGCCGTCGAAGGCTCTTTGAACACCGTGTTCCCGGTGCCCGACACGTCGAGCACCACACCCGGAAGCTCCCCTGCAGACCCGAGCTTCATGGGTATGCACTGCCGTCCGAGCCTCGTGACAATCTGCGCCCGTTCGGCGAAATTCTTCCGCGCCATCTCGCGCGAGGTATCATTTAATAACCGCTTGAGTTCTTCTCGAATGTCCCGTTGCTCGCTGCGAATCCGCGCCAACGTCTCGCTCGCCTCGTCCAATACTTTTCCTCCAGGACACGCGACGCACCGCGCAATCTCACCCATTAAATCACCAGGCGTGGCACTCAATGCGCGCTCTATGCCCCAGAACGCGTCATCCACGTCCGCATCGCTCGATGAAAACCTCTCGAGCGTCCGTCCGAGCGCTTTTTGCGTCGCGCACGTCGCAAACGTTTCGCTCAACGTAAACCCCGAAAGCACCCGCCCATTCTCCGCCCCGCGCACCGCCATGCGCACATCCTTGGCGCCTACGAAATCATCATCTTCCAGCCCAACGCGCAACGCCGCCGTGGTTTGCGCGAGTAACGTTCTCGAACGCTCGACGTCGCCGCCGAGCTCCAACGCAACCCCGCACGTCGCTCGACCTCTCGCCGTACACGCGTGCGCGCGCACCTGCGCGGTGAGTTCGCGCCACTGCAGCACACCGAGCGCTCTCGACTCGTCGTCGTCGTCGTCGTCGCCCTCGCCCTCGTCGTCGTCGTCGTCGTTCAAGACCTCGGCGTCAGCGAGCGCAGTCAACGTCATCAACCTTTCCGTGCGCCGCGCGCCGCCGCGCGCGATCGAACGCCGCGCCGCGCCGCGCGCGCGACGCCGCACGCAACGCCCTCGCGCGTCGCGCGCGCCGCACGCGCCGCACGCGCGCGTCGACGACGACAGAGGCGCCGTGGGCGACGACATCGATGATGCGTGACTTTGTGACGCGCGCTCTGCGGTGCGCCTCGCACGCCGCAGCGGTGGCGGCGTCGAACGCGCGCGGCGGCGCGCGGCGTTCGATTGCGCGCGTACGTTGCGCGTCGACAGCGGCGTCGGCGTCGACGGTGCGACGCGACGCGGCGGCGCGCGTGACGATTGAGGGTGTCTCGGAAAGAGTGCTTAGATTTGATCATGTCGGCGCCTGTGGGCGACGCGATTACTATAACGCGGTCGCCGCGGGCGTTGGAAACGCTGATGTCATCAACGTCGTTCGCGGACGCGGTGCGGGACGCGATGCGTGAGGCGGGGGCGCGCGCGAGAGGCGAAGATGTGGATGAGCCGAGTGCGACGGCGAGCGCGCGGTCAACGCGCGGGTGCGATATATACCCGCGTGCGTGCGATTTTGGCACGCACGTGCGCGCGTTGAATGGTAAGTCTCGTATACGGCGAATGCGGAGCATATTTGTGACGAATGGTGCGATGGAGCGTAGTGGAGGGGTGACGTTGGCGTGCGTGCACGCGCGCGTCGAACCGGCAGAGGCGGCAAAAGTTTTCCAACTCGTCGACAGTCCAGGCTCGCTTGACGCCGACAAGGGCGATAGGTACGCCGCATTGTTGCCTGTACGAAAGACACAAAGCGCGGTGGCGGAGCCACTGCCGCTGAGGGTGGAATTTGCCGTCGATGAGGCCGGAGATGGGTTGAGCAGCGCGTGGATTTTAGTCGCCGTCGTACCCGAAGACGCGTTGCGGCGCGCGGAATCAGGCATGTATTCCGCTGAAGACGCGGTAGCCATGCTTAATGATGAAATGGGCATACTCGTCGCGTACGTTGCTGCAGTTGTACGCCCGAGTGGGGCGAATTCCTACGCGTGGGATGTCGACGCGGTGCCATTTTACCCGCGCGCGTTGCGTCAACTGTTCAATGCCAGCGAGACGTTGTACCCGTTCCACGTCGCGTGGCGACTCGGACGTATTCCCGAAGGCATGGATGATGCTCAGCTCGACGCGTTGGCGCGCACGATTACTGAAAAGCAGCACAACGCACGCGCGGGGGACGAATTGCGGCATTGGGTGCAGCTGTTGCGCATGGAGCAAGCGGCACAGCAGCGAAATTTGGAAAATTTAGACATGTTTCACGCGAGTATGGTTGTCTGCGATGCACAGTTGACGGCAAAAATGCGTCAATTACCGAGTGTGGTTTCATCGTTTTCCAAAACGCAAGCTGCAGGGTTGACTTTTTATTCGATTCACGTGCCGGGTTTATCCGAGGGACGGCCGCTCGTCATGGCGGGCGACGTCGTGTACATTCGACCAGCGAAAGTGCTGCAATCCGAGTACGCGCTGGTCGTGGAATACGTAAACAACCGCGAATGCATGATATACGTGAAATTTCACGCGCCACCCAAATCGTTTCAAAGCAACAACGTGCACGTGCGATTTACGCTTAACAAACGCGTGTTCACGTTGTTTCATCAAGCTGTGGTGAAGACTTTGTCGGTGGAATCGCCGTCGCGAAGCATGAAACGTTTCTTACCGGGATGCGAGCTCGATGGTGTAGGTGTTGACAACACGCAGGTATTGTCGGCACGAAAGGTGAGTCGTGTTGCGCCTCAGGGCGACACGCTTAATCGCGAACAACGCGATGTGGTCGAAGAAGTCTTCGCCGGCGAGGGACGTCTTCGGCCGTACACCGTGTGGGGTCCGCCAGGGACGGGAAAAACGCTCACCATCATCGAATGCGTCACGCGCTTGCTTAGTGGAGATTCGACGTGTAGAATCCTACTAAGCGCGCCGGCGCCGTTTGCGGCGGATATTCTCTGCTCGCGACTCGCCGAGCGTGTGCCTTCCCTCACAGCGGCGCAACTCGTGCGCGTCAACGATGAGCGTCGATTACCAGATCAAGTCAAATCAGACGTTCGGCGGTTTTCAGTAGAAATAGACCCAGATGATGCGCACAAAACGCCCTTCATGTACTTCAAAAAGCCTGATGCTAATATGCTGGCCAATGCACGCGTCGTGGTGTGCTCGTGTACGAGCGCGGCGCTCATCGATAGTGGCGCGTCGTGGACGCCGACGCACATATTCGTGGATGAAGCCGCGCAGGCGACGGTGCCGGAAACGCTTATTCCACTCACTCTTGCAAACGACCAAACGGCCGTCATTCTCGCCGGCGACCCCAAACAATTGGGCTCCACCGTGCACTCCTTCAAAGCCGCGCGCCTGGGTTTGCGCAAATCATTGCTCGAGCTTTGGATGGATCACGAAGGCATGGCGCACGGTAAACAATTACGATTATGCTATCGTAGTCATCCCGATATCGTGGCGCTACCGTCGAGGTTATTCTACGATGGCTCGGTCCAAAGCGTCGCGTCAAAGGAAAACGTTGCATTACCAAATGGATGGGACGAATTCTGCGGCGGAGCTGGCAATGGTCGCTCCGCACGGTGCTTGTTTTATGGCATCAAAGGTAAACAGCGCCGCGAAGGTAACACGAGCTCGTGGACGAATCCATTCGAAGCCGAATCGCTCATCGCGTTGCTCGTCGATTTACTCGAGCGCACGCCGCTCACCGAGCAGGACGTGGGCGTCATGGCCACCTACCGACGCCAAGTGGTGCTGATTCGTAACGGTCTGCGTGCTCGAGGATTGAGCGCTATACGCGTCGGGACGGTGGATGATTATCAAGGTCAAGAGGAACGAATCATCTTTTTGAGCACCGTGGTGACTACGCCAAAGACGTTGCAAGCTGTCGACCCAGAAGTTGGATTCCTGAACAATCCGCGCCGGTTCAACGTCGCCATCTCTCGCGCCAAAGCCTTGAACGTGATCGTCGGGCATCCGTTGGTGTTGCTACAGAATCCATTGTGGCACGAACTCTTACGCGAATGCGTGCGTCGAGACGCCTATCGCGGCGCCGGGAGCGAACATTTGCCATCTTGGGCGCGCGGTACCGCCGCCTCAAAGAGTTACAACAACTACGACGCGCTCGGATTCACCGACGATCTCGCGCTTGAAGATGCGAACGATTTCGATGCCATCGCCGAAGCGATCGCGCGAACCGCCGAGCTCTCGCTTCTCGGCGTCGGTACCACCGACGCGCTCGGCGACGCCGACGTCTTCAGCTTTGATGATTTCGGTGACGAACCCGCATGGCGCGTTTCCATCTAACGCGTCACATATGTACAACAACTCATTCAAACACATACTATGCACAGACTCGCCCATTGGCGACCACATCGACGATATAGTTAATTCATTGTAACGCTCGCGCCTGTACGACCCAAAGAAAAGTGTCCCACTCCGCGTCGGCCACTCCACACACGCCCACGCGCGCACGTACCGTGCGATCGCACTCCACCCGCGCGCGAGCGACGCGCGTCGTGTGACGCCTCTCGACGCGCGCGCGCTTCGATCGACGCCCGAAGCGCGCGCCAAACGCGCGGCGCGAGTGGAGCTTTCAGCCGCCAGCGGTGGAGCTGTCACCATGAGCTCGAGCTCCGACACGAATGACGACGACGACGACGACGATCGGGCCACGCTCGATGAACGCACCGCCATGAAAGCGTTGCGTTTATTCGTGAAGAGCGCGCTGGAGGAATCGCGCGCGGGTAGCGGGGCGAACCGCGCGAGATACTATGAGTTGTTGGACGCGTGCGAGAGTTTTCACGCCGTGGACGCCGACGGCGGGAACGCGGCGGATGCGACGGCGTTACTCGATGCATTAGCCGCACACGCGGCTGTGTTTGATGATCGTTCGCATGAGACGTTGGTGGATAAGGCGTTCGGGTCGTTGAATGTGTGGACGGTGCCACGAGGCGTGCGAGAAGGCGCGTTAAAGTTGGGGACGTGTTTAGTGTGCGCGCACGGAGGGGTGTTTTCAAGCGCCGTGGTGGGGAAGTTGGTCGAATCATTCGTACCGAGTCATGAGTTTGGCGCAAGCGTGGGTGGTGAAGACGCCGCGAGTGCGGTGGTGGATGATTTGGTGCGGTGTTTAGGGAACATTTTGCGACTGGTGCCGCTGAGCGAGAGGGCGACGTCAACTGCGTTGAGAAATGGAATTCCACACAAGAGCGCCCCGAAAGACGTACAAGTAGGATATGTGCGCGCGGCATTTCGTTTAATAGAAAGTCACGATGGCGCCGGGTTGCAGGATGATTTTTTGAAGGCGCTCGTGGCGCATTTGTTAGAGGTTGACGTAGAAATAAAGTGGGACGACGTGACGGCTGGACACGAACGCACGAGTGACGACCACGGCGCGCGAAAGGAAGAAGAGGAAGACGATGCCATTTTCGAGTTAGATGATATTGAAAAGCAGATTGAGGAGCACTTTCAAGCCGAATGGGAACAGCGTCCGGCGACGGCGGCTCCAGCGCTGGCGATTGATGAAGCGGCGGATACCTTGGACGCGCTGATGGAGCTCGCGTTGACCCACATCGACACGCGAGTGAATAAAGGGGAGGCGACGCAGATTCGGACGGCGTTGATGCATGCATTTTCGGCTACCCTTCTTCCAGCGCCGCGTTCGAAGTTTGTACAGTTCTTATTGTTTCACTTGTGTTCGAGAGATTCAGAGTCTAGTCGGGTGTTGTCAGAATTTCTCCTGGACAAGCTCACCGACGTGAGCGAGGCAGCCTCTTTACGTCTCGCTGCGGCGGCATACTTTGCGTCCTTCGCCGCGCGCGCGAAGTTCCTCTCGCCTGATATTATTTGTGATTTGTTGCGACGATTAGGCGAGTGGTGCATCGCGCACGTTAAACAGCGGACGACGCCCGGAAGCGCGGCGCTCAGCGGCATGGTGGAAAAGACAAAGAGTGGGTTACCGGCAGCACCAAATCAAACACTCGCCGTGTTTGACAGTGCATGCCAGGCTATGATGTATGTGTTGTGTTATCGCGCTGAAGATATTTTGCGCGTTGAAGGAACGCCAGCGGCGGCGCTTAGGGCGCTTCCGTTGCTTGAGATTTTATACTCGCACTTGCGTCCATTGTTCACGTGTTTGCCATCCGTGGTCACAGAGTTTCTTCATCGCGCAGTCTCGGCCAAGATGAACGGCTTCACCGACGTTTTACTACGCGAACACATCAACCGCACGGAATTAGGACAAGAGATTGACATCTCCACCTTAGCGCCGCTATCGAGGCAAAACTCCATGGAATTTACGAGCGCGCAAGTTGCATCGAATTCCCGCAACCGATTTCCGCTGCGCATGTTTTTCCCATTTGATCCGTACCTCTTACGAAGAAGTGCGCTGTTGATGCACTTGGACACTACCTACGTGTTTTGGACGGGTAGTACCGGAGAGAGGTACGCTAACGAAAGCGATTACGATGAAGAGGACGAGGACGACGGCGATATGAATCTGTCGAGCTCAGAGGATGAGGACGAGGACGAGGACGGCGAAGACATGGAAACCGTGAGTAAGTCGAGCATGAGCGATCAAGCAAGAAGTTTCGGCGTTGGATCGTTCAACCCACGTCCGCGAAAACTCACGCGTGGATTCAAACAACCGACGCCGTTGTTTTCGCATCGACGAAATAGCGGTTCACCCTCACACGGCGCCAGCGGTCCCTCACCCTCACCAGGCGGAGGGTTCTCGGGCTGGCCAGATAGTGTCAGTCCACGTCATGATCAAAATCCGCTTTTGTGGCAAGGCGCTCCCAGTTCGTTAAATGGCAATCGCCAGACGCCGCCAAATCGAGTGACGACGTTTGACGTCCCAGACAAGTAGCTTTGTGTACGTGTGCAATACCAATTCTTTGAATTAGTTGTGAATGAGTTGCGATTCGATTACAATACTAGCGTCGTTGATTCGGTCGCGGAAGTAAGAATCCCAACGCGAATCCGAGTACGCCCGCGGCAATGATGCGAATACCGTCTTTTGCACTCCCGTCGTTGGCAATCATTTCGCACAACGCCGCGCAATAATCCGTTTCAGTGTCTTCCAACGCATCAAACAACGAACCGGTGATACGCATCGCGGGCGCGCCGTACGTCACTTGCGGATCAACACTCCACGCCTTGATGGTTTCCTCCGTGATGCCCGCATCGAGCAACACTGAGCCAAACGCTGTTTCGGCGAATGGCGTCCCCAACCAATTATTCAGCTCGGCGCACGCCTCAAACGGGCTCGCACTCGCGTGCACGCCGTTCTCCCCAGTCGTGGGCTGGTACGCCAATCCAAGTTCCTCCCAGTTGGCATAAATTTGCCCTCTGAGCGACGACGCCGGTGCCTTGGACGGCTCCGTCGGCCCTAAAAACTCCCCACGGAATTCCCCCCACGACATATCCGCGCTCTCCCATTCCACGACGTAGTAATGAATACACGTCCCAGGTTTCACGAACTTTGACCGCATCGTCATATAAAATGCATTAAACACATAACAATCACGTATCTTTGCACAGTAAAACCCACCGCCGAGTTTACACATCTTCCCATCCTGTTTCGCCTGTTGCCACACCGCGTCCAACGCCGACGTCGACATCTTCCACGTTTCACACGCCTTCCTCGCATTCATCGCCCGTCCACTCGCCACAACATCCGCCCATTCCACCCCATACGCCTTTCTGAATTTATCCTCTGGCACATTCAGCGCCTCTGCCTCGATCAACGTCGCTTTCGAAGCGATGGC
>Ga0181600_10004612_pt1 | contig 10427 bp, 12 predicted proteins | sample 041ome_2_FD_132982 | JGI IMG/M metagenome (GOLD analysis project Ga0181600, IMG submission 132982) | Coastal salt marsh microbial communities from the Groves Creek Marsh, Skidaway Island, Georgia - 041406US metaG (megahit assembly) | ecosystem: Environmental > Aquatic > Marine > Intertidal zone... | reverse complement strand
TTTATGTTAACGGCAGATTGTGGCCGGGATAAGGCGGAAAATGTAGGGCGTCAGCTGCCTTATTCAACACTTCTTGTAGCTAACTGGTACGGAAAGCGTTTGAGTTCGTAGTTGCTTCAAATAGGATGCCAGATCCCGAACGCGTCTGCCCAGCCCCCAACACCACCAACTGCGGCTTGGCATAGGTGCGCCGTTGGCCTGCCGCTTGTGGCCCCTGGCCACGGTGAATTGCCTGATCTTTCCCTGCCTCTTGCTGCATCATCACCCCAATACCCTTATCAATATACTGGCCAGCCCAAGGCTGTGCGCTGCATTGAGATATTGGTCATAAAGGTTAAATTTTGATTAATTTTCGCCGCGATCGGCCCGAAAATGCATCATCCGCAGCGCCCGAAACACCAGCATCAGCACGCCAAACAGCGCCAGCATACCAATGATATCGCCAAAGAAATATCCAGCCACAACCGGCCAGCCATTGCCAAATAACAGGTTGCTGCCCACGGCATTCACCACCGCGGCCAAACTACCCGCCAGCAGCACATCTTTCCAATTTGCCACAAAGCCCGGCCGCAGCCGCCAATCAGCGCCCAGCCGTGCCAACAGCCAAAAGCAAAATGCCGCGCAGCTTACGCCAAACATCGGGCCGATGAATTCCGCCCAGCTCATCGACCAGCTGCCAACCCGCAGGAAATGGGCCGCATAGGTGCCCGGAATAAGGATAAGAACCGATCGCCAGCCATATAGCCACGCTGCAATCACCCGCACCCCATGGGGCATGAAAAACAGGCTGGCCGTGGCAAACACGCCTTTATCGCTGGCGATGGTGAAGTCGGGCGCCCATGTGGTCACCCAGTAGCTGGCCAGATAGAGATGGCTAATGACAAGCGTCGGCAAGATCCAGTTTTGCCACATGCCGGCAAGACACCCCTCTTCAGTCTTGGCTCAGAACATAGCGCCCCGACCGCTCGCCGCCGCTGCGGTACATCAGTTTGCGATCCAACAAGGATTTCAAACTACGGAAAAAAGTGGGGCGCGGGATATCGCGGGTCAGGGGGTGGGTTTGCAACAGCTCGGTTGTGATCGGCTCGCCCGCGCCATGCAACAGGCTGGCGGCGTAATACACGTCACGCTGGCTCTGACTGAGATCATCAAGGCCCAATTCCCGCTCCATTCCGTGAAGCAAAGATCTTAAAGCTGCAAGTTTTGGCGCTTCCATTGTCGTCCCCTGACATGAACACCGATCAATATAATTACCGCAATTACGTGTATGCAATAACTATATATCAAAACACTAAAAAAGTGCTTAAATCGAATACAGATTACTACCCAAGGGTGAAACCTGTATTTAAGAATAACTCATTTTGACATAATTCTCAATAGAATCAGCGAAGGATATGCGGCCCAAAGTCATTTGCGCGGGCCCAAAGCCAGCGCCAAATCGCCCCGGTTCTGCCCCAAAACGGGCAGGCGCAGCCGGCGCCGCCCCACCCAACCGCACAGGCGGAAGGCTGCGAAATAACTGCCCCAAAACAACAGCGTAAACCCTGCCACGGCCAGCATGGCCCAAACCGGCTTGTCCCAAAACAAAACAGCCGTGATGGGCGGCGCCATAACGAACGGCGCCAATACCAGCGTGGTCAACGGGTTAAAGATATGCCGCCGCCCCTTTCCCAGAAAGCGAATTTCTAGCATCCGCATCACCAATTGATGTACATGCAGCCGGTCTGGGGCCATCGCCCCGGCGCCCAGCCGCCAGCGCCGATAAATGGCCAGCATGGTATCTGACACCGCCAAAACACCGTCAGCAACACCGCCCAGGCCGAAACTTCGGGGATCGCGCGCAATAGGCTGATGCCAAACCATGCAATGACAAAACCCAGCGTATAGGCCCCGGCATCGCCCAAAAATATCAGGCCAAATGGGTAATTCAGCACCAAAAAGCCCAAAATAGCAGCAGCCAATAGCAACGCCATCATTTGCAGCGTCCACGCCCCGCCCTGCCCCGCGATATAGGCCAATGCCAAGGCCGAACAGAGGCCAGTAAAGGCCGACAGCCCATTCACCCCATCAATCAAATTAAACCCATTGGCCACACCGGCGGTGATCAGCAAGGTCAGCGGCACGCCCACATACCACAGGCCCAGTGCGCTATCGATCGGGCCAATATCAATGCGCGGCAGCCACATGCCCAACAAGAAAACCACCACAAGGCTGGCACCTAAGGCAGCAACCAGCCGCTTTAGCGGGGAAATGCCAGCGCCCAGATCTTCGGCCAGGCCCACCAAGAACAGCACCGCAGCCCCCACCAAAAACAGGCTTAACCTTTCGGAAATGGCCCATGGGGCCAAAGACATACTGGCGCAAAGCGCGGCAAAAATCGCAACGCTCCCCACCCGCGGGGTCACGCGGCTATGGGCCGCCTGAACTGATTTCAAATGCCCCGCCTGCCCGGCCAATCGCGGCCAAACACGCCCCAAAAGCACCAGCGCCAAGCTGATCAGCGCAGCCAAGGCCGCAACATTTAAAAACAACACCAGCGCACTTGGCCCTTGTGCAGACAAAATACCCGTCACCGCAACCCCACCCCTACACCAAGACATAGGGGAACCGCTTAAATTAAATAAATATGCTCGGCACACCGTGCTACGCAGCCTGCGTTTGCAGCTGCCCAACACTTTCGCGCCGCTAGATCGTTAGCAGACGATTAAAGCCTATGCAAACTGTGCAAAAATGGAAAGTAAAACGTTCTTGCGGCGCTAGGTGGATGCCAGCACCTGATGGGCTGCCCAAAATTCAGGCGCATCTTGGGCCCGCGCGCGCAGGGCCGCCATCACCTGTGGCCAGCCAATGGCGTGCGCATAGCCCAGCGGCCCCCCCACCCCCGGCGGAAAGCCCAACACCCGCTCGGCCAAAAGCGCCAGCGTGGGCATCCCCCAAGCCCCGCCAATGGCCTGCACCCGCGCCAGAGCCAAAACTTGGGTCAAAACCAGTGTTTCGACAATCGCCTCTTGCGGCCAATCGCGCGGCGGGACGCGGGCGAAATGCGCCTCTTCGCGGCACAGGTCTTCGACCAGCGGATCGATCACCTTGCCGCCGCCACCGGGGTAGCGATACCACCCCACCCCGGCCTTTTTACCCAAACGCCCCTCTTCTACCGCGCGGTCTGCGATGGGGGCCGCAACTGGCCCGCCCGGCACCTGCCCTGCCACGCGCTGGCGCATATGATAGGCCAGATCGGTGCCAATCAGATCTTGGGCCTCAAAAGGGCCCATCGCATAGCCAAACCATTCCGCGGCCTCGTCCACCTCCCATGGGGTGGCCCCCTGCATAAGCATCCGGTCCAAACCTGCAAGATAGGTCAAAAGCAGGGTTTCACTGGCAAAAGCAGCGCTGTCGCCCACCGCAAGCGGGCTTAGCCCGGCCCCCTGTAACAGCGCCAGCATCCTTTGGGCCACGGCAGCGGGCGTGTCTGTGGGCAAGGCAATTTCGGCCACGCCCCCGGCAATCATCGGCGTGGCCAAAAGCAGCCCCAAGACTGCCTGCCCCGCCTGTTGCGCCTTGGCGGCAATCTGCGCCAAGTCCCGCCCTGCAAGCGGCAGGGCCAGCGTGGCGCCCGCCTGCAAATGCGGCGAGACCTGCGCCCAGAGCGCGCCTTTTTCGGCCAGGCTGCCCATGGCAAGGTCCAGCACCACGCAGCACGTGCCCAGATCTGCGGGATCGCCCGAAAATTGCACCCTGTCGCGCAGCTTTGCAGGGCAATCGTGGCGCGAAAAGTAAAACTCTGCCCGCTCTAGGCTGCCGGGATCCTCTTCGAAACACAGTACAGAATGGCCCGTCGCGGCCAAGCCCACCGCCAAAGACAGGCCCAAACCCGCCCCGCCAATCAGCGCCACGTTCAGCGGCGCAAGGGCGCCAAGGGGCGCATCACCCACCAAGGGGGGCGGTGCGGGGGCGGCCATATCGGGCCGCAGGATGGGGGGCAGATGCAGCGCCAAAACCTAGTCGCACAGCCCGTTTGCATGCAACAAATCCAGCAATTCAGCCTGCGATTGGGCCAAGGTTTTGCCCGATGTATCCAAGCTGTGTTGCGCGCGCTCGTACAGGGCCTCGCGGCTGGTCAGGATCGATTTCAGCTCTTTCATCGCTTCGGGGTTGCCCGCCATGGGGCGGGTATCGCCCTGTGCGCGCACGCGGCTCATATGCTCGTCGGGCTGGGCCTTGACCCAAATGGTGTGAAAGCGCGACAGTAGCGTGGCATAGGTATCGGGCGACGACACGATGCCCCCGGCAACCGCCAAGATCACCTGTTCATGGGTTTGGATCACTCGGCCCAAGGCCTGCGCCTCGAGCTTGCGGTAGCCCTCTTGCCCATAAAGCGCCATCACCTCGGTGACGGGCATGCCGCTTTGTTCTTCGATCTCTTGGTTCAGTTCCAAAAACGGCATGCCCAATTCGGCGCTGGCCCTTTGGCCCAAGGTCGATTTTCCCGCCCCCCGCAGCCCAATCAGGCAAATACGCCGGGCGCGCATTTCTTCGTCGGATGCGGGCTGTAGCAGCGCTTTGACCTGCGCGCGCGTATCGGCGTTGGCGTTTTGGAATAATTCGGTGATGAAATGCGCCTCGGAATTCCAGGGATCATCCTCGATCATCAGCCATTCGATACGATGGTCCAGCGCTATGGCAACGCGCTGCAACAACCCGATGGAAATATTGCCCTCGCCCGCCTCGAGCTGGGCCAGATAGCGCGGTGAAACCCCCGAGATTTCCGACAGCACGCGGCGCGGAATGCCCTTGCGTTCGCGCGCTTTGCGCACCCTGTCACCGACGCGCAAGATCAACGTATCAACAGCATGATCGGCAAATGACTTGGCCTCGCTGGGCGTGGCCTCGCCGCGGAAATTTGTGATCTCGCCCATGGGCCCTCGCCAATCGCGCGGCTTCTGCGCCGCTTTTGTGCACTATAATACACACAATAGCGCAAATGAAGGCAAAGACAATGAAATTAAGCAAGAAATCGCCACGCCAGCGCGACGTCATCGCAGCGCCAGATGCCGCCGCTTTGCGCCTAGGCCGGGTCCGCGCCAACCAACAAAGGTGTGACCATATCGGCAATCTCTACCGGCGGGCGGCGTTTGGTGAAATCATCAGATTTGATAAAAACGCACACGAAGCGCCCGGTGAAACACGTAACCCCACCTTGGCGCCCAATCACCCGAAACGCGATGGATGTATCGCCCAGTTTGGTTGGGTCCACCTGCAACATCAAACGATGGCGCGGCGTGACGGGCGCGGCAAAATCCATGCTCATATGCACGAAAGGCGTGCCATAGCCGCGATCCAGTTCCATCTGATACCAGCCATCACCGCCCAAGTGATGCTCCCACCATGCATTGATGGCATCCAGCGCAAACCATGGCAAACGGGCCGTATAGGCAATGCGCGCCGGGTCACAATCGCCCCAAGTTACGCGAATTTCATGAACAAAATTTGGGGCTTGGGGCGATTGAGCCATATGAGATCACCGGCGGGTTAATAGGTTTCGACGTGGTAGCGCCCCTCTTGTCGCATCGTGTCGCGCAGGGCAACCCATTGCGCGCCCATGCTTTCGGCGATATTGGCAAATGCCTTCTCCACCCCCTCTTCCATGCCGCGCAAACCGCAGATGTAGATATGGGTATTGGGGTCTGCCAACATTTCGGCGATGTCTTCTTCGTGCTGGCGCAACCGGTCTTGCACGTATTCCTTGGGTTGGCCCGGAAGGCGGCTGAACACCATATGGGTTTGCAGCAGCGTCTGGGGCACCTTGGCCAAGGGGCCAAAATAGGGCAGCGTTTCGGGGCTGCGCGCACCAAAGAACATGGTCATACCGCCGGAATGGGCCCCCAAGGTGCGCTGACGCCGCATTGTAAAGGCGCGCATCGGCGCCGAGCCGGTGCCGGTGCAAATCATCAACAACCGCGCCTGCGGGTCTTCGGGCAGCAAGAATGTGGCGCCAAACGGGCCGGTCACCTGCACCTTGTCGCCCGGTTTCAGATCGCAGACATAGTTTGAACACAGCCCCCCCTCTTCGCGTTTGACGGTCAAGGAAAGGTTGCCATAATTCGGGCGCTCGCCATCGCGGGGGCTGGACACAGAATAAAGCCGCGGCAGATGGGCCTTGCCATCGGCGCCTTGGCCGGGCGGGATAATGCCAATGCTTTGGCCTTCCAGCACTTTGAAGGGTTTGCCGTCGAAATTCAAAATGATGTGGCGGATGTCGATATCGGCGCTGTCTTCGGTCAGGCGGTAATTGCCCTGCACCGTCGCCTCGATCGGGTTGCCAAGGTTATAGGTGTTCACCGCGGGTTTTGCCGCCGATTGCGGCGCCACCGCGCGCCCCCCGGCCCCGGCATGGGCATCGGCCAACAGCGCTGCAATGGCATCATCAATCGCTTCTAGCCCGCCCTCAGCCTCGGATTGGGTGATCTCGGCCTGTGGGGGCAATTCATCCCAGCCAAACTGTTCTTCCACACTATAGGCATCGCTTACAACGCGCCACTCATCGATCGAGCCGGTGGGGCATACAGGGATGCAATCCATGCAGAAATTGCACGCATCCGCATCGACCACCACGTTATTGTCGTCATGTTGAATGGCGCCAATCGGGCAGGTCATTTCGCATGTGTAGCAGCGAATACAAATTTCGGGGTCGATCAGGTGCTGCTTAAACGGCTTGGTCATTGCGTCTGCCCCTTGGCGTGCAACACCGCCTCGGGCAGCATGCGCAGCTGCAAGGCGTGCCAGCACGCGCCGCCACAATCTGCGCACCCCAAGCAGCCTGCCAATGCCGCATTTTGCACTGGCGCCTTGGTGGGCATTGCTTTGCGTTCAACAGCCATCATCCTCTCCCTTTTTCGCGCAAGACATCTGGCCCGGCCGCGCGGCGCGCCCGGGCCCTGGGCCTTAGGCCATGTGCAGTTTCACATATTCGAAATCGCCGGGCTTGTTGTCGATGCCCACTTTTGGCGGTGCGATCCAGCTGGCGTATTTGCCGGGCTCGTAGCAGGGTTTCATCAACGATTGGATGAAATCGCCATCGGCCTTGGTGGGCAACCAGTCTTTGGTGCGCGCGGCGTGATCTTCAGCGCTGAGCATGGTGCCTTGCGGGTCAAACGGCTTGTCGGCAAAGACACCGATTTTGCGGTTGAAGGCCTCGTGCGGCAGGGTCATTTCGAACTGGATGCCCGCCTTTTCGATCAGCTTGTTCCAGCGCCCCACGCCGCCTGCGGCATCGCGGGTGTAATCGTCGCGCAGGCGCATGTTGATGGCCGTCAGCGCCGGCACCTCGTGGCGCACCAGCTTGCCATCGACCAGATCCCACACAGGGTAGGTATCGCCGGTTAGCTGATGGTCGTCGTCGATGCGCGCCTCCATATAGCGGCCCTTGATGCCCGCATTAAAGGCGTTTGCGGCGTTGGTGGAGACTTCTTGGCCAAACAGATCCAGCGACAGCGTGTAATGCAGGTTCAGCTTTTTCTGGATGGTTGGCAGATCGATCACGCCCAGATCGCGGATTTTATCAATATCGAACGGGTCGCTAATGCCGGCCTGGTTCATCGCCTCGCAGGTGGCCTGAATGGTGCGGCCCACCCCGGTTTCACCCACAAACATGTGGTGGGCCTCTTCGGTCAACATGAAGCGGCAGGTGCGCGACAGCGGGTCAAAGCCCGATTGCGCCAAGCTTTCCAGCTGCATTTTGCCGTCACGGTCGGTGAAATAGGTGAACATGAAGAACGACAGCCAATCGGGCGTTTCCTCGTTAAAGGCCCCCAGCATGCGCGGCGCCTCTTCCGAACCGGACGAGCGGATCAGCAGCTCGTCTGCCTCTTCGCGACCATCTTTGCCGAAATATTTCTGCAGCAGATACACCATGGCCCATAGGTGGCGGCCCTCTTCCACGTTCACCTGAAACAGGTTGCGCATGTCATAAAGCGAGGGCGCCGTGAGCCCCAAAAAGCGCTGCTGCTCTACCGAGCCCGGCTCGGTGTCGCCCTGAATAACGATCAGGCGTTTGAGCATGTTGCGGTACTCGCCGGGCACTTCTTGCCACGCGGGCTGGCCAAAATGTTCCCCGCACGGGATTTTGCGGTCTTCGACCTGCGGGGCCAGCAAAATACCCCAGCGGTATTCGGGCATTTTCACATAATCAAATTTCGCCCAGCCCTTCGGGTCTACCGAAACGGCGGTGCGCAGATAGACCATCGATTGCTGAAAGTTTTGTGGAATAAGATCGTTCCACCAGTTGATGTAACCGGGGTGCCATTTTTCGAGGGCTTTCAAAACCTTCTTGTCCGAAGAAAGACCCACATTGTTGGGGATTTGAGTGTCATAGCTGACATTGATCAGATCAAGCATTTGCTTCTCCCTTTAACCACCTTTGGGCCTGTGCCATGGCGGCTGAAAACAGGAATGCGCACCATAGCGCATTCCGAAATTTATACGCGTTGCATGTTGTATTCGCCGCGCACCCCGGTGCCATAGCGCTGCAGCGCGCCATCGGGGCCCACCGCGTTGGGGCGTTGGAAAATCCAGTTTTGCCATGCGGTCAGACGGCCAAAAATACGGGTTTCCATGGTTTCCGGCCCGGCAAAGCGCAGGTTGGCTTCCATCCCGGTCATGGCATCGGGGCTAAAGCTGGCGCGCTCTTCCATGAAGATGCGGATCTCATCCTCCCAGTCGATATCGTCGAAAATATAGGTCACCAAGCCCAGTTCATCGGCTTGGGCCGCCTCGATCGTTTCGCCAATATGGGCGCGCAGCGCCTCGGCCTGCCCATCTTGGCCCCAAAAGCGGGTTTCAAGACGGGTCAGATCATTGCCCATGGGATAGGTGCCAAAATTGCTGGGCGACAGCACAATGCTGGCCAGCGGGCGGTTGTCGCCTTCAAACTCGTCTTCCATCATATAGCTGCGATCCACCGACCAAAGCAGCTCGGCCAGAACACCGGCAAAACAGCTGCCATGCTCGACCAGCGCCACCAACGAGCGCGATGTCACATCCACGCGTTTCAAAACGCGCTTCCAATATTGCAAGATTTCGTTGGCCAGCCAATGGCCTGAATTATCTAGCAAAATCTGTTCTTCAGCTTGCACCATCGCGCTGTCACCTTGGGTGCGCAGCACCCATAGCCCCAGATCTTTTTCGTTGTTGCGCAGGTGCAAAATGGCATCGTCGAATTCGCGCGCCAAGCGCAGCAAATAAGACTGATCGCCCAACGCCTGCACCGCCTCGATGCTGTCAGGGGTGGGGGCGTCGGGGCCGTGCAGCGTGATCACCACCTTGCGCCCGGCGCGATCCAGCGCCACGTCAACCAAGGAATAATGAATGGCATCCGCCTCGATTTGGCGCTGGATGGGGCCCAGCGTGATGCCACGCGTGGCCTTGGTGGGCATGGCAGCGGCGAATTCTGCGGCGCGTTCGGCGACGGTGGCATCGAATTTCGAGTTGGCGATAACCTCGTCAACCAAACGCCATTCTTGCGCGCGCTTGCCGCGCACCCCCTCTTCCATGGCGCAGAACACATCCGCCAAATCGCGGCGCATTTTGCGCTTGTCGGTTACCCGCGTCAGCCCGCCGGTGCCCGGCAACACCGCCAACAGCGGCACTTCGGGCAGCGCAACGGCCGAGCTGCTGTCATCGGTCAGCATGATGTGGTTGCACGCCAAGGCCAATTCATAGCCGCCCCCCGCGCAAGAACCTTTGACCGCCGCGATGTATTTTTGCCCCGAATCCGCCTCGGCCGCCTCGAACGTGTTGCGGGTTTCATTGGTGAATTTGCAAAAATTTACCTTATGCGCGTGTTCCGCGCCGCCCAACATGCGAATATTGGCACCGGCGCAAAACACCTTGTCTTTGCCCGATTTCATCACCACCACTTTTACCTCGGGGTGCTCAAAGCGCATGCGCTGCACGATATCGGCCAGTTCGATATCAACGCCCAAATCGTAGGAGTTCAGCTTGAGCAAATAGCCATCGAAAAGGCCGCCATTCTCGTCAACATCCATGACCAAATTGGCCACGTCGCCCTGATACTCTACGCGCCAATGGCGGTATTTGGACGGGTCCGTTTGAAAATCGATTACCTTGGTCACGTCCGCGTCTCCTCAATCCTATCGCGTTGCATGCACATTATTGCATCATGCCGCCTGTGGAAAGCCCTTTTATGCGATATAGTGATAATTGCACAAAAGATTCAGCATTTAATTCGTCGGTTTGCACACCAATTCCTGGGTGATCATCAGTATTTTATGCATTTTTTTGCATATTCAGCATTTCCTCCGCCCGATTCTCGGCATCCGCCAGCAAGTGGTCCAGCCGGTCCACGGGCAGCGCCACGCCCAGCCCTAGCCCCTGCCCCAGCCCTGCTGCGCCCTGCCAATGGCCCCGCG
>Ga0181600_10004610_pt1 | contig 10430 bp, 6 predicted proteins | sample 041ome_2_FD_132982 | JGI IMG/M metagenome (GOLD analysis project Ga0181600, IMG submission 132982) | Coastal salt marsh microbial communities from the Groves Creek Marsh, Skidaway Island, Georgia - 041406US metaG (megahit assembly) | ecosystem: Environmental > Aquatic > Marine > Intertidal zone... | reverse complement strand
TGTTGTTCGAGATACACACTGATATCTGAGATACTCATTTTATATATAATAATAAGAAATACTATAACAATATTATTGAGAAAGAAACTCTCTTCAACACGGTCTTTTTTTCAAAAAAATTTCTCACACAAAATAATAAAAGACTTGGTCCTCATTCCCCGCGCTCGTTTATTACATATCTTCTTTTATATTTATCATCCATTCCATTCGAGGAGAGGAGAGAACAACTACTAACGCTTCTTAAAACTTCAACCGTTGATTCGTCGTCGTCGTTTTTGACTCGAGAGAATACGTCGTCCGGGATTGGTCATCGTATTATTATAAGAAGAAGAAGCATATAACACATCTCAAAAATCAGAAGACGAGAGAATATTCAAATATATCTGAACAACAACAACAAACAAGAATGACGACGACGAGTGCTCAGCCAACGAAACGATTAACCGAGAGGCAACAATTAGCTCTAGCGTTAGCTGAATCCACCCGAGATTGCCCGGTGGATGCGCTGATCGCGAACAAAGTTTCGCCGTCCTCGAGCAGCAGTGAGAGCGACGGTGAGACGGATGACGACGACGACCAACGTGACCAACAGTCTGAAGACCAAGATATGGAAGAAAAAGAACAAAACGACGAGAAGAAGAAGAAGAAGAAGAATACGACGACGAGGAAATTGTCTCCGAAAAATACAAAACACCCGCAACAACTGCAAGTCCCGATGTCTCGACAACAGAAAGAACTCGCCAAGTTAGCTCCTTGGGCGTGGGATCCGCTCGTTTCTCGACACGCGCCAGGCCCGTCGGCGCTGAGAGACTTCTCGGAAGTGTTGCCTTCGTCCGGGGTGAAGCACAAACCGAGAGCGACGATGATGACGCCAACCGCCGCAAGACCAGCCTTGAAAGCAACTTTCGGGTCTTTAACTGGGTCTGCGAAGAATAAGAAAGCCGAGAAGGAGAAGGAAAACGTAGTTCCATCGCCGCCGTTGTTGAAGAATATTGTTGCTTCTTCTACTAACAACGACGCAGCGAAGAAGTCATCGAATACTGCGAATACCAAGGCGGTTTCAGGTGGTGCGAAGAGAAAAACGGCAGCGGCGGAGAAAACTCCAAAGACGCCAGCAGTGGATGCTGTCGCTACGAAAAAGGTGCGGAAGAATGCTGCTTCGAACGCCGAGAAAGTTGCGGCGGCAACGAAGAAAGAAGAAGAAAAAATAGAGAAAGAGAAGGAGATTCCCGCGACGGCAATAGCGACCAAGAAGAGGTCAACGATCGCGGCTTCGAGAGGCAAGAAAGGTGGTGCCGTGGCCACGGAAGAGCCGAAGACGGCGCCGCAGAAGCGCACACAAAAGAGCGAGCAAATAACCCCCGTCGCTTTCGAACTCGAACCGGCGAGCGGCGCCGAGTCGAATAAAAAGAGCGGCGAGAAGAATCTCAAGAGAAGCGCCGTTAATGCCGCTGGTGCTACCACTGATACCGTCGTTCCGGCGACTGCTGCGAAAGGTGCGCGAGGAAAGAAGGCAGCAGTGATCATCGATACGCCAGTGGTGACGGCAAAGAAGAAGTTGAACCTCCAAACGCCGGGAGCGACGACGGTTGAGAACAACAACAACGACAACAAGAGGAAAGCCGTCGTCGCGGAGCGAGAAGCAGCCGGAACAGCGGCGAAGAAATTGAACCCGTCGACGAAGAAAAGGAAGAAAGATAGCGGCGTGGATACCACCGCGGTGGGGACGAAAGATTCGAAATTAGATCCCAGCAAACTCGTACCGCCGGAGTTTCAACAAAGACAACTCACTCCGGAGGAGAGAAAAGAACGCCGCGACAAATTTTGGGTATTCCTGGAAACCATCAAAGTCAAACCTCCGAAAGAGAGCTCAGTATTGGTCAAGGAGGCGATACCTTCGCATAAGTTATACCAGTCGTTCTGCTTTGCCACCGGGCGCATCGCTCGCGAGGCGTTCAATCCTACTGATGCTGCTGCTACTCGTAAACAAGGCTTCGCGAAAGTGACTTTGTCCTCCTCTCGCCAGTACGAAGACGAAGACGAGGGGGCGGCTTCGTTAGCGAGAAGAGTTCGATTGGTGCCCATGTCCCAATCCCTTCGAATCGCCGTTCGCGCGTTGAAATAAATGAGAAAGAAGAAGGAGTGCTGCTGCTGCTTTGTTGTTGTTGTGATACTCATCATCGTGCTCTCGTATCGTAACCCATCATCTAAAAATCGTAAATCAACACACACACATCACACACCAAAATCTGTCGGTAAAAATTTTGAATTTTTCGAAGGTGTCTTTCGCCCCTTTGTTTTGTTTCGTTGAAGGGCTTTTTCGAAAAACTTTTGCATCGTCTTCTTCTTCTTCTTCTTTTACAACACAACTTTTACAACGACACAACATCTCACATATTTTAGAATATATAATACTATATAATAAAGAACAATACACTAATGATGTCTTTTTCTTCTTCTTCCTTGTCGTCTTCTTCCTTGTCGTCTTCTTTTTTGGTGGTGGCAGCAAGCCGCCGGAAAAGCAGAACTCATCAATCACCATCGTCGTCTCAGTTGTTTTTAAAAAAGACGGCGACGACGACGATGAGAAGAAGAAGAAGAAGAACTTCTTGGGAAAGATCGTCATCTTTGATCGTATCATCGGCGAAACCGAGAGCTTTGATTTCGGTTTCCGATAAAACGAACTTGGACAAGTTAGCTTCCGGTTTAGTCGCTCTCGGTTTTGAAGTCATCTCCACCGGTGGCTCCGCCAAGTTTATTCAAGACAAGAACATTCCGGTGACTTCGGTGGACTCGGTGACTTCGTTTCCGGAGATGTTGGACGGAAGAGTGAAAACGTTACACCCGGGGATTCACGGCGGAATTTTAGCGAGAAGAGAGAATGAAACGCACATGAAGCAGATTTCAGAACACAACATCGATTTAATCGACGTCGTCGTCGTGAACTTGTATCCGTTTCGAGAGACGGTTTTAGGCGGGAAGGCGTTTGAGGAGTGCGTGGAGAACATCGACATCGGTGGACCGGCTATGATCCGAGCAGCGGCAAAGAACCATCCGCACGTGAGCGTTGTCGTCGATCCGAACGATTACGATGAGTTGTTGGAGAACTTGAAGAAGGATGGTTCCAATTTGGATTTCAAAAAGTTGCTCGCGTGGAAGGCGTTCCAACACTGCGCTTCCTACGACGCCTCGGTGGCGGAGTATTTGTGGCAAGAAGATTCCATCGGCCACGGCAAACCTGCTCCAGAGAAGACGGTTTCTATGACTTTGTTGAACGAGTTGAGATATGGGGAAAATCCGCACCAACCGGCGGCGGTGTATTCGGACAGCACGTTGGCCGAGTCATCGGGTACCGGCGTCGCTCGATCCATCGTGCACCACGGTAAAGAGATGTCGTACAACAACTACTTGGATGCGGAAGCGGCGTATTCATGCGCTTGCGATTACCCGTCCTCGGACAGAACGTGCGTCATCGTCAAGCACACGAATCCGTGTGGTATTGCCTCGGAATCTGCCACCGGCGGTGACTTGTTGGAGGCGTACCGATTAGCCGTTCGAGCCGATCCAATCTCCGCTTTTGGCGGCATCGTCGCTTTCAATTGCACGGTGGACGAAGAAATGGCCCGAGAAATTCGCGAATTTCGCTCACCGACCGATGATGAAACGAGAATGTTTTACGAAATTGTCATCGCTCCGTCGTACACGGAAAAAGGCTTGGAAGTTTTGAAAGGAAAATCGAAAGCGTTGAGAATTTTAGAGACGAAACCGAGAGCGGCGGACGCGCCGATGGGTTTGCGCCAAGTCGGCGGTGGATGGTTGAGCCAAGAACCAGACTCGTTAGTCCCGGAAGACATTGAATTCACATCTGTCTCTGCGACCAAGCCGACTGAAGACCAATTAGAAGCCTTGCGATTCGCGTGGAGAGCTGTGAAACACGTCAAATCCAACGCCATCACCGTCGCCAAGAAGGGCAAATTGTTAGGCATGGGTTCTGGTCAACCGAACAGAGTAAACTCCGTCCGCATCGCGTTAGAAAAAGCTGGAGACGACGTCGAAGGTTCCGTCTTAGCTTCCGACGCGTTCTTTCCGTTTGCTTGGGGTGATTCCGTCGAGAAAGCGTGCCAAGCCGGCGTCAAAGCCATCGCTCATCCGGGCGGATCTATGAGAGACCAAGACGCCATCGATTGTTGCGACAAGTATGGCGTCGCCTTGGTCACCACCGGTGTCAGACACTTTAGACATTAATAGTATAACGATTAGCTTGTTTAATTGACGTACCTACCTCCGATGATGATAGTATAATAATACTACCATATAATACAAAATTATTTTGAAGAAATATGAAAGAAAAGGGGGTGTATCTCAATATCAAAAAGAGGGGAAAAAGAACTTTTTTTCACTGTGGGCACCCCCACCCACAAATCGTCATTTTTTAGAGGAACAACTTGTAACGACACCATTTTTATAACTTACTTTGAGTACTACTACGAGTCCTCTTAAGTCATACGTTATTAATTCGTTTTTGTGAGAAGTCGTCGTTGAATAAAAGTAGACCATAAAAGTAGATCAGCAGAGAGAGGAGCGTTTAGGCAGAGCAGCGTTTAGTATTATTATTATTATTATTATAAACTCATCATCATCATCATTAAAAAAAAAACGGGTACGAACGAACAAAACGGGAACAACAAAACAACAAAAAGAAAAGAAAAGAAAAAAGAATTCAAAAATGTCTCCTTCGACGACGACAACGAAAGAGGCCGCTCCGAATAGCGCGACGCATGCGGGGGCACCGCAATTAATAACGAATTCACCGTTATCTCCACCACCACCAACGACGACGAGCAGCCGATTTGCCGCGTTGCAAAGGAGAGATTCCTTGTGCAACTCAGCCGAGTTAGAAAGTGGGAACGGACGAGGAGGAGGAGGAGGAGGAGAAGCGGTAAAGGGAAGGCGAACGTCCACGGCGTCGACTTTGTTCGTAGCCACGAATCAACAACAACAACAACAACTTCCACCACGTAAACCACCGCGAACGATCGGATCTCAAGTCAAGCGCAGACGCAAATCGATTAATGAATCAGACTCGCGAGGCGCGTTTGACGCGTTGCCGAACGAGTTAGTCGAGGCTATTTTGTTGAAACTCGACGCCCCGGCTTTGGCGAGTTTGCAAGCGACGTCGAAGTATTTTAGGCACTCTGGGGTGTGCGATAGAGTGGCGAGATTTATATTAGCGACTAGAGATGGCGAGCCTGGGTTTGATGAGAATCATAGAGGCGAAGTGAACGACGAAGAAGAGGAGGAGGAGGAGGAGGAGGAAGAGATTTTAGACCCGCTGCAGAGGATATTGGACGACGATTCCGAGGAGGAGAATAGAAGAAGCAGGAAAAGGAAGCTGAGAACGAGGAATAACGTTAGGAGTAAAAGCATCGTGCCACCGACGGTTGGAAGCTGTCGCGTGAGACCTCAAGACTCGGCGATTGCCGTGTTACGCTTTAAAGACGTCATGGAGAGAGCGGAACGGGCATCCAGTCTCGTTTCGTTGGGATCGTTTCACACGGTTCGAATCGCGGACAGGTTTGTGCCTTGCAAGTGTCTTGATAAACGTGTTTTTTGTCGTCGTCATCAGTGCAACACTAATCATTGCCAAGTGTTCCGCGTGAGCGACGTAGAAACGTCTGGAAGAGGGTTCCACGGCCAGCTCTGAAGAGGGCAGGATATGTACAACGCGGAAGCCTCGTTCGGCAAAGTCGCCATGGGGCCGCTCAGCTTCGATGATTACGACTACGAGGATTGTTTTAACTCGTTTAATGACAATGATGAAGAGTTTGTCCAGTCCGACGATAACAATACTTCATGGTATAGGACACTTGAACCTACGACTTTCGTTCAAGTCTCCGCAGGAGGTTCGCACTGTGCGGGACTGACCAAAAATGGGACGCTGTACACGTGGGGCCTCGCCTCCTCGGGAGAGACGGGACATCACCATACACCTATTGAAGTTGCGATTCCGAGGAAAGTATTTTCGATGGCGGAGAATTTGCATCGAGTCACAAAAGTTGCGTGTGGTTCTAATCACACTTTAGCCGTCACGGTCGACGGTCAGTTGTTTTCCTGCGGTCGTGGACGACACGGTCAGTTAGGATTGGGTTACTTCCACGACGGCGGTCCGTTGACGCGTTGCGACGCGTTACGTGGTATGCACGTCACTAAAGTTGCTGCTGGTGGACAGCACTCGGTTTGCATAACCGATGATGGTAGAGTGTGGTCGTGGGGAGATTGTACAAAAGGTCAGCTCGGTTTAGGGGATTTGCGATTCGCGACTAGTGCCGGATGGCACACCGGCGTGCCGTGGCCGTGCCTGGTCGAATCGCTCTGCGAAGAAAATTTATCTTCCTTCGATTTACTAGACGGTAAAGATTCAGTCGTGCAAGTGAGTTGTGGTAAAATGCACACGATGTTTGTGACGCAATCTGGCAAACTATTTGCGTGTGGTAATGGCTCCTACGGCCAGATCGCCGGCCTTGCACCCACGCTGAAAGAACAAAAAAGTAGAAACGGCACAGTGGGAGGTTACAACCAATACACGCCAAAGCAAATCCAGATTAAGCACCACGTGCGCAAACAGGATGGCACAACGTTAATGCACAGAGTTCGAGCGTGCCCGTGCGTGAACGCGAATCAACCATCGAATGGTAACGTAATTTGTAGAGTTGCTCAAGTAACGTGCGGAGGGAATCATTCGTTAGTACTCACTGGCTGTGGTGCCGTTTTTGCCACCGGTACGAACTCGTACGGTCAACTCGGGTTGGGCGACGTGGAGTCTAGGGACGTTTTTAGTCGCGTGTGGAGATTTCACGACAAGAAACTAAACGTCGTCAGTATCACAACTGGAGCACACCACTCCGCGGCAATTGTTTCCAATCAAACTGTTTTGAAAGAGACGGATTGCGAAGAACGCATATCGAACGACGAGTGGTTGGAAGCGAAAGCTTGCTCGTACGCCGCCGGAGGCAAAAGGGAATACGACAAGTTGCATACAAAATACGGGTACAAACTTTATCAGTGGGGCAGAGGCGACTGGGGTCAGTTGGGTAACGGTGAGAACCGTGGTAAATGGTTGCCGACGTTGACAAAGTCGAACGATCCATTGGCGAGACCGTCGAGAAGAGCTGATTTTTTGGGGTACGAACGATACTATGAGAGCGAAGCGGAGTTACAGAGGATAGCGAAAGAAACGGAAATTAGAAACTTTGAAAACGGCGTCAATAATGATGACGTTGAATAATAGATAAATGTTTTTTTGCAAATACATACACGTATATATTAACAAGTAAACAGATTTTTATATCACGTAAGATCAGAGCTCTTTCTTGTCGCCTCCTCGGAATCGGTTGAACGCGCCCGAGACTTTAGAGAACAAGCCGCCACCTTGTTCTTTTTTGTCACTTTTAGTGACCGGAACTTCTTGACCGGACACGTCTTCTTCGTCGCCGTCGTCCTCATCGTCGTTGTCAACAGCGCTATTAAACGCTCCGACGTCATCGCCTCCTTTTTCTTCTTCTCCTTCTCCGGAAGGCATATCGTCGCCATAATCGCTGTAGTCACCATAGTCGCCCATGCCGCCCATGCCGCCCATGCCGCCCATTCCTCCTTCATCGTCGTCGTCGTCGTAATCGTCATCTCCACCTCCCATGCCGCCCATTCCCATCATGTCGTCTCGATTATACATCTGCATTCCCGGCATTCCCGGCATATTCTTCAACTTTCCCATCATCCTCTCCGTATCGATGTCTTTCTTCTCTTTTTTCTTAAACTCCGGCAACGGCTTTCGCGTCTTGGAAACGCTCTTGGCCTTCTTGGAGCAACTCTCCGTCTCCTCCGTGCACAACCACTCCTCGATCCCTTTCGCCGTTTTAATTCGATTCTTAAACAAAATCTCCGCTAAATCCGTATCTCTCCCTTCCATCACATCTTCGCACGCTTTCAACATCGTCTTACACGTCGTTTCGCACGACGAATACGCGTCTTCACCCATAAACTTCAAAACCAATTTGTTTCTGAAATTCACTTTCAAATCGTTTTGGACCGCCCACATGGTCTTATCGTCCGATTCGTCGCACATTGATTCCATCTCTTCGATCACGTCAACCTCGGTCAACTTCTCTCCTTTCTCTTCTCTCAAGCGCGTGCCGGTTTCAAAGGCTATTTTCGAGACTTTTTGACAGACTTCGCAATGGATGAGTTTCGAATCCGATTTGACCGCTCGAAACGTCTCTTTGTTCTTCCCTCCTCCCATTCCGGGCATTCCAAACTGCGCTCGAACGACAGCAACACTTAAGAGGAAGAAGACAAAGAACGAAGAGAGAAGAAGAGAAGAGGAGGAGGAAGCAGATGATGATGATGATGATGATGATGTAAACATTTTTTGTTGTTTAGTAGTAACGTGAATGACGACTTTTCCTTTGCCCGCCGCCAAAAAAAGAAGAAGAAGAAGAAGAAGAGAATACACTGGAGAAGGTTTTTTATCAAACTTCTTTGTAAGTATTTACTTTTTCATCAAACAACACACGACTCGAGCGACGCTTATGTCGTACGAGAAGAACGCATTCCTTTCTCCGTCGTCGCAGTTGTCATCATCGTACGAGAAAGACTGTGGGTGAGAGTCACCACCACACAAAACGCGTCGAGCACCCGGTCTTCTACATTTTAAACGCATCTGCACGCAGAACGTATCCGCGCGCAGCGAGCCGCAAGCGATCCACAAGGAGCCTCCTCCTTTCGTATCATTTCTATCGCTCTCGTCGAGCGCTCGGGAAAGGTCGGTTACTTTAAGTGGAAGAACTGTTTTCAATGTAGTGGTTGAAGTGGTAACAGCATCGTTGCCGTCGTCGTTCCTTTCCACAGAGACGCGAACGTAGCGAGGGTTTGAGAACCATCGAGAAGAGGAGCGCGAGCACAGACGACGTTGTTTCGATTGCGCGTCGTCGTCGGGGAGAGTTTCTTTTCCTCGGTCTTCTTCACCAGCATATGCGCACTTAAATCTTTCGCCTCGAACGTATCCAGTTGTGCCGTCGATACTTTTACCCGCATCTTTCTTCTGCGAGAGCACAACGTCTGCATCTGGAAGAAGGCAATCTGCGTCCCGGGCATCAAACGCGTACAGTAACTCTTGTTGTACCATACGTTCTTCTTCGTTATCGTTGTGCAGAAATTGGACGCGAACGGTGTGAGCAGACGATGTCTGCGGTTCTGAAAGATCATCGTTGGTATTTGTCGCAATGCTTTTGATATTGTCGAGAACATCGTACTCTTCATCGAACATATTCAGAACCTCCTGGCGCACTCGGGCGGAGTAGACGTCGAAATTTTCTGAATGCCTCGAGACAAAAGCATCCACCCAACGCGTTGCGTCCTCTTTCGCTTTCTCATGAACGGTTTGTCGAAAACTTGTCGACTGAATAGGTTGAATCAAAGTGAATGCGCTTCTTTTCTGTGTTTCTTTTTCGTGCTTTGAATTTTCTGATGCGCACGTCTCCTCGCCTTTTTTCATCGCGTTCATATTTCTGGTCAAAACGTGCGCATCAAACAAAGTTGTTTCTACGTCCGCGCGCTTGTTTCTTTGAATCTCGTGCAAATGATATAAGATGGCGCGCTGGAGTCCATCGCCACCTAATTGAGGAATTTGATCGATTAATCGACTATTCCCGTTCGATCCCAGTAACTTCGATTTCAAGTCAATTAAGCTACGTTCAAACGTTGAATCGTGATAGTCGTGTCTTCCGGAACACACCGGCTCGGCTAAAAGTGCTCGCAGACACAACCAAACTTGCGCTTCTGGTTTCGGCATCTTCACTAGAGATTTTGCACTGATCCATCGACCGTCGTTGAGTACTTTTTGTTCTTCTTTTCGAAACCACGGTACTTTCGACAAAAGCGCAGGAAGCAAATGTGAGTGTATTTTATGCTTCGATATTAATCGCGCGACGACCGAGAGCGGCAATTCCGAGACGCTGTCGCATATGCTCCGCAAAATCGATAAGCACGACATTGTTCGACACAAGTATTCATCGTTTTCGTCTGAATTCTCCGATAGAGTGCTTTTCTCTGTTGGATCACTCACATTATTCAAAGCCTCTAATCGTTCCACGCAATAATCCACCAAATCGAGCAGGTTGGATTCGTTGAGACTTTTACCTACCGAACACGCATTATCGAACACGGCTATCTCTAACACGCCAAGAATAGAGCTTTGGAGCTGCCCGACGTGCAACAACAGCTTTGATTTCGCTAGATATTGCGTCATCATTTCTTTCCTTTCTCGCTCTATGCGAGCCGACAATACTGGTAAAACGTCATCCTTCCACGCTTCCAGCGCAAACAAGCACCGGACCACGTCGTCCAAAATCTCCCCCGTTGACTGCGCATCTTCT
>Ga0181600_10004609_pt1 | contig 10431 bp, 8 predicted proteins | sample 041ome_2_FD_132982 | JGI IMG/M metagenome (GOLD analysis project Ga0181600, IMG submission 132982) | Coastal salt marsh microbial communities from the Groves Creek Marsh, Skidaway Island, Georgia - 041406US metaG (megahit assembly) | ecosystem: Environmental > Aquatic > Marine > Intertidal zone... | reverse complement strand
CGTCGAACGAAAGCGCGGGTACGCTCAAGCGAACGCAAGTCATCGACCGCACCGAGCGAACGAAACTGAACGAAAGCGACGATTCGCTCTGGTACAGCGCGCCTCGGTTTTGCACGCACGTGGACGACGGTTTTTTAGAGCAACTCACTCGACTGTATCGACAAAGAACGAAAGCGAGTTACAAGTGTTTAGACTTGTGTTCGTCGCACGTGTCTCACTACCCGTACGAGTACGAGTACGCGTTAGGCCACGGGTTGAATCGAGAGGAGCTGAAAAGAAACAGGCAGTTTCAGGGGAACTTTTTCGTGCGGAATTTTAACGAGAACCCGACAATAGAGGCGGAAGATCAGACGTTCGACATGGTTTCGATGTGCGTTTCGATTCAATACATGCAACGAGGCGAGGAACTGTTCAAGGAAATATTTCGCGTTTTAAAACCCGGCGGGGTGGTGATTATCTCCTATTCGAATCGCATGTTTTACGAGAAGGCGTTGAGCGTGTGGAGAGACGGAACCGGGTATTCGAGGACGCAATTGGTGAAGAGTTATTTTCAAAACGTGAGCGGGTTCACGGAGCCGGAGGTTATCACGGAGGTGTTACCGGACGGCGTGGAGGACGAGAAAAACGTTTTCGTGAAAATGATGAAAACTTTTATGAAACGAGCGAGTTCGGATCCGTTTTATGCTGTCGTCAGTTATAGAAACTTTAAACGCATCGAGTAGTAAAGCCGATCGGGGAGTTGTAATATCAGTAGTTCTAAAATGAGTCGACTATATATATGTTCGTGTTTTTTAAATGAACTGCTGTTTTCTACTACGTCGTCGATTTCGCGTTGCTACTACTTACTACTCGTCTTCTCCTTCTCTGCTTCTTTCTGTTTCATCCGCTCCATCAGCGCTTTCTTCCCTAACTCTTCTCGCAATTTCTTCTTTTTTAACTCTTCGTCGACGACTTCTTCGCTCTCGCTCTCCTCCGCCCCGCTCTTCGCGTTTTTGTGATAATTCATCCCCAACATCTCCCGTCCTCTCCATCGAAAATAGACGTTGCCTCCTACGACTCCGAACAAAGCGCATCCAAACACCCTCTCCTCTCGATTCATCTCCCCGCCTAGAAACACCGCGACTACCAGATACCACGTCGGCGCGTACCTCGCCAGTCGCCTGAGTTTCTCCTCGTCGCTCAGCTCGTTCTTCAACTTCTGACAGAGCACGAACAAACCGCCGAGCACTCCGTGCGGCCCGAGCGCGAGTGGTTCTTCCGTGAGTTCTTCCGCGAAAAGTGCGCGACGCGTGAAATCGAACGAGAAATAAAGCGCGCCGCACACCGCGGACGCGACGAATACCAACTCGCACACCACTCTCGCACCAACGAACGCTCGTTTCAACAGAATTTCAATCGCGAACGCGATCGCCCCAATCATCGGCACCAACACAATAACGGACGGACACATGAACTGGGAGGTGATCAACGTCCACGGTTTCGAGAGTATACCGGTTATGCTCAGTTGTAACCCGAATTGCGCGTTAAACCTGTCCGAGCACGTATCGAGCACGTAACACGAGAGAAGGAGCAAAGAGACGCATTGCGAGAGCGGAGATAACGCGCGGAATCGTTTGACGAATCGTTTTTTTTTCAGCACCACTAACGAATAGCGCTCGTTGTAGTTAGTATTGTTGTTGTTGTTGTCCTCCTCCGATGTCGTCGTCTTTTGTGTCGTCATCTATGATGCGCAGTTTAGTCCCGGGACGAAATGACGAATTCTTCACTTCTTTTCCCGAACCTTCTTGAGCTTGCAGAAAACATGGAGAATAAAGAAGAGCCGAAGATGAGACGAAGAAGAAGACGCCACCTCGGTGGTCGTACTAATCGTTACCATCGTCGTCGTCTCGTCTTTTTCGTCGTTTCCTCTGCCCTCTTAGTCGTCGTCAAAGCGTCGTCGACTTTGGTGGATTCGTCGAAGAATCGCCTCGCGAGCGCAGGAAGTGTGCGCGACAGCAACGACGCCATCAGTCGACTCTCCGACAACAAAAACGATATCGACGACGACGATACGAATAATAACATCGACGAGGCGTGCGAACCACTCTCGGTCGCACGCGACGACCGGTGCGAGTACGTGAAAACGACGCCGTCCTGCCGCCTCGAAAGCGCCAACAACGCGTTCATAAACTACCGAAAAACGTACTATTGCGTCTCCAACTGGGCGACGAAAAGAGGAGGATCGGAGCTTTCGGGAAACGTGTTACTCTTTTCCTTGGCGTTTTTACTGATTGCGCTGTTCTTTCACGTGTTAGCGACGGTCGCGGAGTGCTTTTTCTGCCCGGCGTTGGCGAAGATTTCGGTGTATTTAAAGCTGAGAGACGAGGTGGCGGGCGCGACGCTGCTGGCGTTTGGGAACGGCGCGCCGGATATTTTCGCACAGATTGCCGCGCTGAATGATTTGAGCTCGAACGAGGAGACGGACGGGATACCGTTAGCTTTAGGGGCGGTTTTAGGGGCGGGGATGTTTATCGCGTTCGTGGTGTTTCCGTCCGTGGTGCTCGCGGCGCCGGAATCGAATTTGAACGCGAGACGGCTGAGGAGCGGGAGGAGAGTCGGAGGGTACGTCGAGGTCGATAAGACGGCGTTTACGAGAGATTGCGGGTTTTATTGCTTAGGTGTGATGGCGTTGGTGAGGTGCATAGTCGTCGGCGAGGTGACGTTTAGGAATTCTTTGCAGCTGTTTGCGTTGTACGCGTTGTACGTGGCGAACGTGTTGCTGCCGGAAGGATGGAACGCGAGAGAGATTGGCGGCGGGTTAGCCGAGAGATTAGCCGCGTTAAGACGAGAGCCGAGCGCTGCATTGGCTGCTACTGCTCGTAATCGTGTTAGAAGTTCTAGAGACAACGTTTTAGACGACATAGCTGAAGAAGATGAAGACGCCGATGAACGCGGCGATGACGACGCCGAAGTAGGTTTGCTCGTCGACGAAGAGGAAAACAACGAAGAAGACCAAGACGAAGAGGAAAACGACGACATCAACGATTCTTCCTCTGCTTCCGAAATTTCATCAGAAACACCTTTCGACGACGAACTTAGCGATGCTGATGACGATGACGACGACGACGACGACGGGTCCATCTTACATCACCCTTGGGAGCGCGGATGGCGTCAAAGTCGGCTCTACGACGCGCAAAACGGCGAGTCTCTTTGGAAGCAGTGTTGGCTCGCGTTTACGTCCGTAGCATCGCTTCCACTCTTCATCGTTCGCGAGATATTAAAGTTCTCTATGCCTGAACTCGGATTTAACGGGCGTCGCGTGAGACGATGGCAAACGAGCGCGTTGCCGATATGCGCGCCGCTCTTTTTCGTCTGGGCGGAGAAGATGTATCCCGGTACTATTCACACCGGCGGCATCGTATACGGCGGTATAGTTGCGACTGCTTTTTCCGCCATCATTTTCACCGCTTGGCCGCATTTGATGCCAGACAACTACGCCGTCACGCGAAGAAGCAGAAGCGCACGAAGGAGAGCTCCAACGACCAACTACCCGACCACGACGAGTAACCCAGCCTCCCGCCTTTTCTCCGGCATGCTCACCATCGTCGCCTTTCTCGTCTCCATGGTATGGATGGACGTCGTCGCCGGTGAAGTCGTTTCCTTACTCACCGCCGCGGGTAAAATCTGCGGCATCTCCGAAGCCTTGCTCGGCGCCACCGTCCTCGCGTGGGGCAACTCCGTCGGCGACTTCATCGCCAACCGAACGGTCGCCCGAGACGGCCGCCCGAAAATGGCCGTCGCCGCCTGCTTCGCCGGACCAACCATGAACGTCCTATTAGGCACCGCCGCTGGTTTAGCCTTCCGAACCTTCTCATCGGGCGACATGAAAAACATCCAAGCCGCGAACGAGCTCTTCGTCCTCTTCGCGTTTCTCATCTGCGGCTTGCTCTTCCTACTCTTCGCCGCGCCGTTCTTGTGGCGATGGCGAGTCGGAAAGAAGCAAAGTTACGGGATGATGGGGTATTACGCGCTCTTCGCGGTCACGTACGCGCTGACGTCGACGAAATACATATTCAAAACGCCGTGGGTTCGTCTGGAATAAAGTTGACGATGATGCCGTCGTTTCGAAAAGCTGTACCTGGTACCTGGCCTGGTACTTGAAAATGTAGTTCTTTATTAGTTTATCGCGCGTACGTACGCGCAAAGTTGTAACAGCTTCATCACTATTATTATACGCATACGTGCGCGCAAAGTTGTACAGCTATTTTTAAGCAAAATCACGTCATACAATTCAGCGTCATCAACGAAAGCACCTCTTTTTGCGAAAGAAGAAGACGAAGAAGAAGAAGAGCAACAACAAACATGTCGAGCGTTGTTATGAGCGCGACGACGACGAGCGCGTCGTCGTGTCGTTGCATCAACCCTCGCCGCCAAAAGGCGTTTCATTGTTTACACGTGACAACCTCCAAACGCTCGTCCAATTGGAACCGACGGAAAACGGACTTAGTTTCCGCGTCGACGATCGAGACAACGACGACGAAAGAGGAAGACCCCAAACAAACGAAAGCGCGAAAAAAACCAAACAGGGAAGAGTCCGTGCTCGTCCAACGCCGATTGGCTCGAAAAATGGCCGAAGCGCAAGCCGGGTGGATCGTTTTAAGCGAGAAGGAAAAGAAGAAAGGAAAAACAGTTACGACGACCCCGAGAGACACGAGGAAAGAGGAAAAGGAGGAGGATTTTGACGACGAGGACGAGAGCGCGCTCTTCAACCTCTCCTTAGTGAACGCCACCGTTTTCGAAGAAGCGTATTCGAGAGGCAAATGGTTACTCTTTTTGCTCGTTTTACAATCGTGCTCGAGTTTTGTTTTATCGAGCAACGAAGCTTTAATCCAGGACAACGTCATCATCACGTTGTATCTGACGATGTTAGTCGGCGCGGGCGGGAACGCCGGGAATCAAAGCGCGATTGAAGTCATCACCGGATTAGCGACCGGTGCGATAGAATATAACGCGGAGAGTTTTGGGAAGACGGTATCGAAACAGTTACGAGTTGGCGCTTTGCTCGGGTTCTTTTTAGGCGTGGGAAGTTTCGCGAGAGTGTACGTGACGAATAGGGATGTAATCGGGAGTTTCGCGATTTCTACGGCGTGTTTTTCGATTGTTGTCTGTTCGACGATAGTCGGTGGAGCTTTGCCTTACGTGTTGATATTTTGTGGACAGGAACCAGCGAATGCGGGGAGCAGCGTCCAGGTCTGCATGGATGTCCTTGGAGTGACCATAACGTGTTTAGTGTGCACGTACATTTTCCAGAACGCGGATTTTGTTGTCGGCGTGCTGCATTCAACGACGGCGTCGTAAAAAATCACGCGTGTATATTTTACTTGTAATTCTAGATAGATAGATTAAGACAGCGCAGCGCGATGTGTTATTATCGTTGTTGTATTTGTTCTTATTGTCATTATTATTCAACATCGATGGATGATTTCGTGTTTCGATCGCAAAACGCAATCGCGGCGTCCAAATTTCCAAACTTCTCAAGCAATTTAGCCTTTGACTCCGCCTCACACGTCGGCGATTTGCCGAATTTGAACATTTTCAACCAGTGCCGCTTGCGTTGATTGATGAACCAGTTGTTGATTTGCGTCGCATCGAGAGTAGTTTTGGCTTTTATCGCCGCTTTGTCTTCCTCGGTTGGGTACGGCCAGCATATTTTTTTGTTCCAAAACTGCTTCAAGACAATCAAGGCTTCCTTAGGGAGTTTACCTTTCGGCTTTTTATTCAACCACTCCTCTTCGAGTGCGGGTATGTCATCTTTATATTTTGCGAGAAGCTGGTTTCGAAAAGCTTCGTCAGATTTCATGGAAAGTTGAAACGAGCGGTCGTCTTCATCGCTATCTTGGCCGTCGACGGTTTCCTTCTCTGCCTCCTCCGCGCCTTGCTTGCGTTTCTTCGAGGCAGCGCCTGTAGCAGTAGCACCGATAGTATTCGGCGAATTTTTACTGTTATTGCTTTCGAGCAGAGTCAACTCTTTCATTTTCGCATCAAAGCTTTCACATGCTCGATCGGTTTCGTCGTAAATTGCCGTCAGCTCTTTTTGAAATTTACGAGCGTTTTCGCACGAGTGCTCCATGAACGCGTTCAGCTCTTGCTTAAACTTGGCGTCTTCGCATATGCGCTCCAACGAGTCTCGCCGGAAGAACGAATCTGGAATCCTGCACAACTCGATGTTTTCTCTCTCTTCGCTACTATCCATGGTAAACGTCGTCACGTTCGACGACGACGTCGGCGACGGAGAAACATCGCTCAAACGAGTATTTTCTCTTTCGGCGTCTAATTTGGCGAGAAACTCTTTATCCTTCTTCTCTAAACTCTCCCTTTCTCTCTTCGTTTGCGCGGTTAACTTCCTACATGTCATCATTATCTCCACGTATTCGCGAAACTTCTCGTGCGTTCTCACCGCTAAAATAAACTCCTCTCGCGTTCGTTTTTCCGTCGTCGTCGCTTTTCTTGAAGCCGCTTTCGCTTCGGCCGGCGCCAGTCGATCATCGCGCTTCTCTTTCTTCTTCTTCTTCTTCTTCTTTTCAGCATTACTCGTAGTATTCGTAGTACCGATAAAAACTTCGTCGCGGCGTCTCCTCTTCTCGACGTCGATGCCGTGTCGCTCTAACAACTTGTTCCACTCGTCGTCGATGATGTCTTCGTCGTCGTTTTGTATCGCGGCGAATGTTTTCAATCCTATTGCAAAGAAAGAAGTGAGTATTTTTAGCAACACATTATTGAGGAAAAAAAAATACCTTCATCTTCTTCTCGGTCGTCGTCGTCGTCCTCGCGAGGAGGGGGCGGTGCGAGAAGAAAATCTTCCTGAACGTCGTCGTCGTCGTTGTTCCACGACGCGTTCTCGGAGATGATGGCGTCGACGTCCCCGTTGTCCTCCACCCTTCTGCACCCGCCTTCTCTTTTTGCTGCTGCTCTTCTTCTGTTTTTGCTCTCGTCGTCAAAGACGTGGAAAAAATCCGTCGGCAACGCCAAGGACGCGTCGTTCGTGTCGCCGTCGTCGTCGGTCGTAAAGAATAGCATCGCTTCGTCTTCCACCCTTTTTGTTGTCGTCATCTTCGCAAATTATAACTCGTATCGAGTTCGTATTCGTCTGCGACGGATTTGATTTGATGTGTCGTATTATTTTTTTTTCATTCCACATCTGACATGTGGCTGATCTATTTTCGAACAACGCATAGTATATCATCGAGTATTTTGGTGTCCAACCAAGAGTGGATGGAGATACATGGGATCGCCAAACGGAAGAAAAATACATAAGAAGTTCCTAAAAACAGCAGAGGAGGTCTCGGAATTCAAACTCTCTCTTAACGGGTGTGGAACCTCATCTCTTTTGGTGGTGTTTCTCTATTGCGTACAGACAGTTTCCTCTGCACAAAAATGTCTTCTCGCAAAACTCTTCCAATTCTTCGATGGTTGACGCAACACGCACGACAACAACGACGACGAGAACAACCTCGGCTTTTTTGCGAGCAGCGAGAGCGAACGCTTTTCAGCGGCGTCGGTAACTTTTTTTCCTCCTCGTCCTCGTCGTCGTCGTCGAAAAAAGAAGAAGACAACAAAGAAGAAGAAGAATCGATCGATTCCATCGCTCGGCGAGACGGGAAATTCGATTTTCTCCACGTCGCCGAACGGTTGTTCGAAGAGGAAGAAGACGAAGACAAAAAGAAGAAACAGACGAGAGAAGATTACACGAGACGGTGGGAGTATCACGCGTGGCATTTGTTTTTAGCGTTGGCCGTGCCCGTCGGGTTGAGCGCGTCGGTGGTGTCGCACGTGCGACGACATCCGCACCCGAATTTACTCCTAAGAAAGGAAAACGAAATGAAGGAAACGCGGTTGAAAGCGGAAGAGGCGATGACGGAACAGAAGAAATTTGAAACGAACGTGATTGAAAAGGCGAGGAAAGAAAACGAGGGGCGATACGGGAAACTCGCGGAGAGGATGGAGCGGTTGGAGAGAGAGATGGAGGAGGAGAAGAAGAAGAAGAAGAAGAAGAAGTCATCCGACGACGGTTGTTAAAAAGACGCTCTCGTATGATAGTATGTATTCGTCGTAGGTTTTGGTAGAAAAGCGTATTATTTAGCGTTAGCGTTAGTGAATGAGTTTAGTAATAGTACAAGTTAAAAGGCTCGCTTAATCGACAGTCGTTTCTTCGGTGCGCGAAAATCTACGCGTATTCGGTCTCCTCCGTTTTCGTCCTCGTAATGCTCGTAACTCTCGAGCATGCGTTTCAATTCCCCTCTGGTTTTCTGCATCGCGTTCGCTTTAATATCTCGAAACATCTTTTCCACGTCTTTGCCGTGTTTTGACATCAACATTTCGCAGATTCTCTTCTGTCTCGGCGTCAATCGTTTCGGTTTCGCGATGCCTGAGGAACTTTTCTCGCCGACGGCTTTCCTCAACTCGTCCCGATCTGCGTTCTCGGTCAACGTTTTGTCCGCTGCTTTCCTCTTTCTCGCATTCGCATTCTCGTCGTCGTCCATATTCTTCACGTTATCTGCCAGCGCGTTCCTCCCGCCCACGTAATAAAACCTGTTCGCGTTCGAGACCAGGCCGTTCCTGGAATAGTTATTCACGCACGACGTCTCTTTATTCCAACTCGTTTCGTTCTCACTCGTCTTCGCGTGCTCGTCTGCTCCGGACGATGGAAGTTTCACGGATTTCACCGCCACGAACTGTCTCGTCTGCGACACTTTTCCAACTTTTACCGACGAGGAGGAGGATTTGTGTTTTTTCTTCCTTCGGCGAGAGGAACCCATGAGTAGTATTAGTGTATCGAAGAAAAAGAATTTTAACACTCGTACTCCTACTACTGATAATAACCACCACAGAGAGAGAGCTGTAGTATATCTCCTCTTCGTCTCTCTTTGTCTTCTTCTCTCTCTCTCTCTCTCTCTCTCTCTCGCTTTGATACTACTAAAGCCGCCAAATCGAATTTTCCTCTTTCGTCGTCCGAGTGCATTTTTTCCATTTAGGGTGTATTGTGACACCCTAAAATCTACTGCTTTCGACTTTTTTTTCTCTCGACTCTTGGACAGACGCGGCAGAAATTTATACGCGCGCGTTCAGTATATCATCTGACATCATCATCATGTCGTCGTCGGAAACGCAAGCGCTTTTGAACGGAGACGAACAGAAGAGAACAAGTAAGTCTTCTTCTTCTTTCACGTCACCGTTAAAAGCGGCGACGGCGATCGTCGCCGTTTCGACGTCCCTTTTTGCCACCGCGTCGTACTCCGTTTCGGGGACGCGGGGATCGTCGTCGTCGCGATTGGGCGATCTTTCTCAAAGAGAAGGAGGTGTGGACCTGTTTAAACGAGCGGTGGCGAATTTAGGCGAAGATGCCACGACGACGACAACTGTAGGTTCGAACGATAAAGTCACCTTAACCGTGGGGTGTTCGCACAGAGACGTCTTGAAACGTTTGCCGTTCGACCCGGAAGGTTGGGATTCCAAAGTCGGGGCGAAACTCATCACGGAGAGCAAATCGAAAACGTTTTCGTACGAAGACGCGATCGAGATGAAAGAAATCGGATGCGGGAAGTTTCAAACGCCGTACAAGTTAGGGAACGGCGCGAAGTTTGGTTTTTACCTGTACGAGAAAGCGAACCCGGAGAACTACGTGAGCGATATTGGCGGGAAGTTGGTATTGCTCGAGGAGGAAGAAGAGGAGGAAGCGGCGATTGGCGAAACCGCCGCGTCTTCTTCGAAGAAGAAGATGAAGAAGATGAGTCCGTCTTCTTCGGTTTTAAAACCGTCCGCGACGACCAACACGGAATCGTCGTCCTCTACTACCACCGATTACGCCGCGCAAGCCGTGGCGGCGGAGCAAAACGCGAACGAAAGAGCGAAGGAAATCTCCGCGTTGTTGTCGGCGAGCGTCGGGAAGAAGAAGCACGCGTCCTCGAAGAAATCGGTGAAAAAGCACGTCGAAGAAGAAATCGAGGAAGAGGTATCCGAGGACGGTGCGGTTGAAAAGAAGAGCTCGAAGAAGCACTCTTCTTCTTCTTCTGCTGCTGCTGATAAGACGGTGAAAGGTTCGAAGAAATCTGATCCCGTCGCGGTCGCTAAGGAGGAACTCGAGTCTTCCGGCATCGAAGTCGTCGGCGAGTACTTTGACTGGGGATGGTGGATGTCTGCGTTGTCGCAAGGATCGCAATACCAAACCACCGATATCACGTGTGAGAACACCACGTGCACAATGCAAGTGTGCGAGAAGACGAAGTGCACGGAATATAAGAAGGAATGCGAGACGACGGAAGTGTGCGATGATCTCGGCGACTTCGTGAAGGAGCAAACGGCGTCGATGGGCAAGTCTGGCATCACCAAGAAACAAGCGTCAAAGGCATTGAACAAAGCCACCGAAGCAAGTTCGGAAGTTTCCGAGTTTGAGAT